>Ga0209489_100654_pt1 | contig 67531 bp, 36 predicted proteins | sample SiratrowhiteBW_FD_187527 | JGI IMG/M metagenome (GOLD analysis project Ga0209489, IMG submission 187527) | Root nodule microbial communities of legume samples collected from California, USA - Siratro white BW (SPAdes) (version 2) | ecosystem: Host-associated > Plants > Roots > Nodule | place... | reverse complement strand
CCCTTCCATGGAAAACCTTCTTTTATAGCAGCAGGGTTAAATTTGTAATTTCCTCATGTCTATTATTGGAATTTTGAAAATTATGGAGGTGCAGGAAGATGATATGGAGGTGCAGGAAGAAGCAGTCCTCTTGTTGTTTTTTGGTTGAGCTGTTATTGGGCCGGCCCAACCTAAGTTATGCGGCCCAATACAAGCGGCCTGCGAAACCTATCTCTCTTATTCCGAGGTTGTTTCTAAACGCAGTTTGGTTGTGCGGCGGAGCAAGAGTGTGAGAATGGCGGAAGAAGCAGTTCTGGGATACCTTGAGAAGAACGAGGAGATTACGGACTCCGGTGAGTTCGCAGCTGAACGCGGCATTGACCATAACGACATCGTGAACGTGATTAAGAGCTTGCACGGTTTCAGATACGTGGATGCGCAAGACATTAAGAGGGAGACATGGGTGCTAACTGATGAGGGTAAAACCTATGCTGCTGTGGGATCACCTGAAGTTCAACTCTTTCAGGCCATTCCGCCTGAGGGTATCTCTAAAGAAGAGCTTCAGGTTAATTATAGGTCTTTTTACTCTCCTTTCTGAAAATTTTTTCGTTTTGTGTAATCACTTTCTTCTTTTGCTGGTTGTAGAAAAAGCTGGATCCTTCACTCTTCAAGATAGCTTGTGCCCAGGCTGCAAAGAACAAATGGGTGGATATGGGAAAACAATTGATTTCTAGAAAGGTGCGTTGGGTTTTCTTTTTTTAAGACATTAATGTTTTTGTAAGGAAAATTGGGATTTACTTACTTCATTTGGACTAGGTTATTAGATTGATGGAATGTGTCTCTCTGTATCTGAGTTGAGTAGACTGAGACGATTTAGTGAACTCATTATGAAATTTGGTTTCCGACCCCTTTTCTTCTCTCTCAAATTCGCTTTTATTGTGTGTGAGTACTTTGCTCTAGTTTTCAAAGTGTGTCTGTGTCTATACTTATTTTCGTTATTTCTTTTCTGCAATAATGGTTTGAGATTTTCAGTGCTTCGTTTTAGGAGCATTTGCATGTAGTAGAAATATACCACGTTTTGTGCACCCTGTGGGATGACTTCTTTATTTACCGAGTGTTTTAGAGAAGTCTGTTTCTTGCCGCAGGTTCAACATGTTGATGACAAGGTCAAAGATCTTCTTATTCAAGTACAACAAGGGCGGGTATGTGTACTAATATGAATATTTTTGTCAGTAAACTTTTTAATTACATTGATAGGAAATAATTTGAAGAAGAACTTAGATTTTTTTCTGGGTGGGGAGAGGGCTGTCACTAAGTTCTATTCATTAAGGAATGGTAGGAACTTTCATGAAAATTGAGGAGGTGAAATGTTGAGATATACGAGCCATGTTAAGGCATTAATTGGGTAGACAACGAGGTAATGTCATTTGTTGGTATCAACCATTTTTTAAATGGAGTTCTTTTTGGCTATATGCACTCAAGGTAGCACTTGGGTATGGAATAATATTTTTTAGGAAATGGCAAGGTATTATAGAGCGTCATACTCAACTCTACATATAAGACAGTTACAGGAAGTGGGAAGGGAGGATTTGTTTTGAATTATTATTGTTGTTGAACTTTTTTGCTTCCTCCTTTCAGTGGTTTCTAGAGTATCTTATAGTTTTCTTCAGCAGTTTTCCCTGTGAAATTGTGATGTCTGATTAGAAATTTTACCATATGATGCAAATGCAGAGCATTGGTTCGGATGAGATCAAAGCACTCAAAACAAGAAAGCTCATTGTCCCACAGTAATAATTTTGTCCTGGTTGTATTGAAGAGTTTTTTAGATATACTGAATGTTCTGTAAAGGACTTGAATGTTCTTTCGTTTTAAAGTTCTTCTTGGTGTCTTGTGATCTAGGACGTGGAAGGGTTACTCTTTGAAAAAAGGTCCAAATTATGCGCCCAAAAGAAAGCAGGTTGTCACTGACCTCACTCGTGATAATTTTCAGAGGTATTTTTTGCTTAAACTTAAAACTGAATGGGGTTATAACCTCCGGATTCAAATGTCTATATGTGCAAGACATTTTTTTGTGGATTTGCATATCATATGAACTGACTTTATTTTTTGTCAGTGGTGAGTGGAAGCAACTAGAGTTCAAGGAGTACAATTATAGTGCTAAAGGTCAGCCTCTTGAGGGTGGCAATCTTCATCCATTGCTGAAGGCAAGGAGATACACCTTTTTTTTCTTTTTTTTCCCCAACCTTTATTTGATATTTAGATTAAACTACTACCAAAATTGTATATTATAGGAACTTTGCTAACAATAAAAAGATATTTATATTCTGGAAAACAAACAAGAATATAATGTACTTTACATACATAAATTTTGAATTTGATAATGAGAGATTTTACAACTTCTTTATGTTATAATGGAAGCAATCTCTATTCTACCTATGTTATAATTGAGGATGGTTGAGCTTGGCTGTTATCTGGCAACATGAACTTTGTCAAATCTGTATGATGTAGACAGACAATTTAATTATGTCATTTCAGTTTTTTATAGAGTACAATGACAATGGTTAATCTATTTAGCTGACCTCACCTGAAGGGAGAATACTTTTGTTATTAATAATGGCGATACTATGCCCAAGAAAAAAACTTTTGACAATACTCAATGTGTTCAATACTTCTGAAATTTCCCTGTTTTCAGGTACGATCTCAGCTGAAACAGATTTTCCTCTGCATGGGGTGAGTTCTATCTTTGTTATTTGGAAGTATGAAGTTTTTTGTGGTAAATATTCGTTTCAAATTACAAGCTTAACAGTTTTTAATCTTAATTTCTCGTACTGCAGGTTTGAGGAGATGCCAACAAATAATTTTGTTGAGAGCAGGTAATTGCTGTATGAAAAAAATTATATCAAGTTCCTTGTATCTTTTTCATCAAGTTATCTATGTACCCTTCTTTTCAACTAAAACAAAAGCTCTGTGGTCTTAACTGAGGCTTTCAAGCAAGCAGGTGAAATAAATGTTCCAAGTGTTTGAAGGCGGCTGCCTTTAACAAGTCTTCACTGGAACTGAAAATCAAAGAAATGTCCTAGACTTTGGACATTGCAACTGTTAAGATTTTAATTCAGAAACCAAAATTTTCCCCTTCCAAAAATGATAGAAAAATGTAGCTCGGATGTTTCTTTTTTCATTGGACCTTTGAATGACATCAAAGTAACTACTGGAGCTATTTTTCTTTTGTTATGATAGAAAAATGACTTGGAAAGGTTCTTTTTGTATTGGCTCGAGAGCCGGAGAAGAAACTCTTGTTCTATATTGTGAACAATGCATTACAACTTCATGAAAGAAGTTGCATTTAACAAAATATATATTTTCTAAATCTAAATTCATATTGTTAATCTGCGCCCTTGATTCTTGATTATATGTGTAATGTAGATAATAGAGTTTATCTTCAAAAGTATTAAATCCAACAGGTTAGAATGTTATAAGTTTGCTCTCACCATAAATATTACATCTGAATGAAAATCTGCAGCTTCTGGAACTTTGATACCCTGTTCCAGCCCCAACAGCACCCGGCTCGTGATTCACATGATACGTTCTTTTTGGAAAGTTAGTAAAACCTTATTTGTTTGCGTCATGCTAATCTTGTATCATCTGTTTATATTCTGAGAACATGAAACACGTATATCTGCAGCTCCTTCAACAACAAAGGAATTGCCAGAAGATTATGTTCTAAGAGTGAAGCAAGTTCATGAATCTGGTGGTTATGGATCTAGAGGGTATGACCTTGACTAACTCAACACTTTTAGCATTGGCTATTTACCATCAATATGCTTTCTGTAAAACCTTGCAATTTCTTTCTCGGTAGATATGCATATGACTGGAAGAGAGAGGAAGCAAACAAAAACCTCCTGCGAACCCATACAACTGCTGTTTCCTCCAGGATGCTTTACCAACTAGCACAGGTATCTGTCTAAATTTGCTGGTGTCATGTGCTTGTGGGTACATATGATTACATGGTGTTTAGTGCCGTTCAGGCCTCCTAATATTCTTATTCTTCCTGATGATTTTAGATGAAATTTCTTAATGTCAACATATTTGTTTCAGCTAGACTAAGTTATGACACATAATACGCAATTATTTTCCAAGTTTCTAGCTCTGAGTTATAGCTTACATAATTTTTTATTTTGCTCTGCATTTTGATGTCTGTGCAGAAACCATTTGCCCCGAAAAAGTATTTCTCTATAGATCGTGTATTCAGAAATGAAGCAGTTGATCGGACACATCTTGCGGAGTTCCACCAAATAGAAGGTATGTGGGACCTAAGAAGTTACTGGCCCTGTAATTTTAACTCTTTGCAAATTGTTCATCTAGCAAATAAATAAAGATCACCTTTGATGGTCCTATTTCAAATCATATTCAGCTTCTGTTGTGGATTGAATTTAATTTGTGCCTGTCACATTTTTATGTTTTAATTCAGGCCTTGTGTGTGATCGGGGACTCACTCTGTCTGACTTAATAGGAGTCCTGCATGATTTTTTCTCACGCTTAGGTAATGTTCTCCTGTACTGAAAAAAATTTAAATGTTGAGTGTTGGAGAGTTGAAGGAATATGATCCACTGCCAATGTTAACGAGTGAAGGCTTTAGTTGTAAGCATGACTAATCTGTTTTGAGTTTAGGCATGACCAAGCTGAAGTTCAAACCAGCTTACAATCCATACACTGAACCTAGCATGGAGATCTTTAGGTGAGTCTTTCTGTAATGATTATTTGGCATGTCCTTATCTGATTTTGGATATCCTGAGATAACTTATTGATCAAGTACTTTTAACAGTTATCATGAAGGTTTTAAAAAATGGGTAGAGGTAGGAAACTCGGGCATGTTCAGGCCTGAAATGTTGCAGCCCATGGGACTTCCTGAAGATGTCCAAGTTATTGCGTGGGGGCTTTCCCTTGAAAGGTGGGAAAAGCTATACTGGGACGAAAAGAATTAATTTCTAATATTTCAATTCTCTTTATAATATTGTCGTACAAAACTACAAACAACAGAGCTTATAAAAAGTAGTGCCTCATGTTTATTTAACTTGTTTTACCTGGAAACAGGCCAACGATGATACTATACGGGATCGATAACATCAGAGATCTCTTCGGACACAAGGTATTTTTACGGGATAAATGTAATCTGGTTATTCTGCTCTATTATATTCGTGGCTCTTTTGTGTACGTATTTTAAATTAAATATTTGTAGTACTGATATTTTTCTCGTTTCCACAGGTGGATCTTGGGCTCATAAAGAAAAATCCTATATGCCGTCTTGGAATTGATTAAAATGACTCACGTTTGTCTCTTGTATTTGTTATCAGTTATAAATTACAAATTATTGTCTAAGATCAAACACTACCTGTAGATTATTGGTTCAATTTTGTATGAAGAATTTTGATAGGGGAAAAAAGTTGAGGCCTTGTGTTTATTTTTTCTCGTGTTCTGAAAAATAATTGATGCAAAAGTTACCAAATTTCAATTTCTTGTGATTGAGATTTTATGTGAAAGAACATGACGTATTATTGCAAGTGGCTTGTTTTGGTTCTTTACTAATTGAACGCATCGTTCAATAAAAATGATGTTAAGGAAAAATAGTAAATCATCTCTGGTTTTAGATTTTCAATATTTTTTACGGGTAAATATTTAATAAATATAATTTGTTTCTTTTGAACTCGTTCTAAAAATAAGAACCTCAAATTATGTACGATAAAATTGTCAATAGAACGAATCTAATAACATTTTTAGTCATTTTTTTGCAGATAACTTTTATTATTCCTAAAAGTAATGTAAATTCAGAGGAAAAAAATTATACTGTAAAGCTATCTCAAGGTCAGCATATTTATATATGACTGATGCGGGGAATGAAATCATATCCTGCGCGGCTTTTGGACCTTGGCCATTTGTAAATAATTTAATACTACGGATATAGGTTTTTCATGTTAAACCCCTGAAGACAATTCTGTATTTAAAGACCGTGCTACCAAGTTGCTGGAAAGAAATGCAGTAGTTTTAAATGGATTTCATATATCAAAGAGTGTTGACCTTCAGATTAAGGTGAAAAAACAGGAGAAAGTAAGATCCATTGAGGAACAAAGCAGACATGTAACAAAAATGGTTATGATAAGTGGAAGATGTAAATTTACAGTGTATGAGCATATACCTTAAACTATCCTAAAGAATAATTGCAAAGAGTACACAGGTCAGGTCTTCTCAATTACGGACTCCACAGAGGTAATGCCATTGCCTCACTTTGCAGAAATTCTATATTTACATGCGAGACAGCGGTTGCCAAATTGCCGGCTTCTTTTTGTTTATTAAGACATAGAAGCTCCTTCTCACCCACTTTACTCATCAACATTTTTCTGCACTCAGTCTAAACCAACCGTTGTTATGTCATTTAGCACCCCCTTCTTTGTGAAGAATAATTATGATTATATAACAATCACTTCTCTGACCATTGAAGTTAAGAGACTAAAGCAACTATACAACTTTAATTCCAAAATTCAACCACCGTTCTACTGTCTGCAGAGCCATCAATATTTTTATGCCAGGGGTGTAGAAATATCTTCAGTAACAACAGATTGGAGATGGGTAGTGCCCTCATTTGTGACTTCAGATTCAAATCTGCGGCGCTTTCCAATTAAATCCTGGACCATTTTGTGGAATTCTTTGTCACTGCAACCCAACATGTATCTCAGCTTAATATTAATATGGTTCTCCACTAGAACCTTGTGCCTTGGGATAATTCGACCCTCAAGAGAATAGCTGAAAAACCTGACAATGGCGAGGGGCATAGATAATTGATGACAAACAACCAATGGGTAAAAAAGTAAGAATCAAGCACAATGTTTTCAAAATTTCTACTTAATATAATTATGTGATACCTTGGAAACTCAATGACATCTTTCAAAGGCCTGACCATGGACCTTCGCAAATAAATATACTTGGGACGAAGGACATCTGGATTGTATCTGAGCAGCAATGGGAAATCAGTAATCATCTCACCCAATTGCCGATGACGTATGCCAAGAGATAAAAAATATTTTACATTTACATCAAGCTTATGTACTATATTGCATCCCAAGAGCTCAGGTCCAAGACCCACAACCTTGCCAATATCTTTCTCAGTCACTCCAGCTTTGGTCATCAAGAATATGACCTATACAATATTCAAATTTCAGCAACCGATTCAATTGATGCTTCTAGATGAGGCAGCCATTTAATTATTGTGATTAACTTATTATGTCCATGCAGCAATTTCTTTTACATGAAACAAATGTTTTTAGCACTTGATGCACAAATTTCCATTCACAGCTCAAACTTTCTGGATGTGGTTTGAAATCTATGTATGTATGAGGTTGGTTACTAATAAATAAATATAATTTGAGGAATGTTAGCGACACACTTTCTAATACGCAATCTACTATAACTTGAAATTTATTCCAAACTACAACAAAATCATGAAGATATGAGATCCACATTTTTTTTTTTATTTCAACAAATGATAGGTGTATTCAAAGAGTGCCAGAGATTGTGTTACTAGCATTTCTCATATAACTTCATCACAGCGTAATATTATTCAATTTGATTAATGGCCCAATCACTCTATCAGGTGTTCCTGAACATAGTATGAAGACTCTTTTCTTTTTCAATTATTAACAAAAAAGAATCATCGCAGCAGTAGCAAGGCATTGGAAAAATTACTTTAAGGTGGAACTACCATAGTTGCAGAAGAAAAGAACAAACCACTGGTTTAATTTTCTTCTCCAGGCTGTAAGTGAGCAGAGGTGGAAACTTCACAAGCATGCTGCCAATCCCATCATTATGAACCCCTATATCCTCAAAAAATTTTACCTTCACAATAAAATAACAATTATCTCATTATCCTCAAGAAAAAAATACAAAAATCATTGGAAAATTTATTTCTGAATCTACTACACTTCTAATGTGTAAGAATACAATAACATCAAGACCTCACAAGCTGAAGGAGTGAAATGAAAATAATGATAACAAAATGGATTCTCTGTACAAAGTACCACTACTAAATTGTACCAGCAGCCACCTTAACCTCAAACATCACTCAACCGATAACATAAACAAATCAAAAAGAGTGTTTGTATACCTTTGGCACAATAGTCTTCTCCAAGTCAGCACAAAAGACCATTGGCTTAATGATAAGCATTCTCTTCATGCCTTCTCGAGTGATCCCAAAATAATAGAGATACTTAACAAGAGGCTTCCATTGATCCTCAATGCTGCATGCCATCAATTGTGGCCTGAATGCAAGCAATTTGCCAACATCCTTAATTTGAAGCCCAAATTCTTTTAAGTAATTAACCTGAAAATTACATTTGCAGCTTCACACTTTATGTATAACTACATATCAAACAATCATCAACTTGCACATCAAAGTAAACTTTATACACAAGCCTTTAAACTTCCTTTGTGTTTGATTTGGATAATACTAAAACTAAATAAACTAACAAAGCATTAGAGAAGACAGTGAGGATATATTCCAAGACAGCTTGTTACTTTACAGAATGTTAAAATCTAATGTACCTTTTCATTCATTTCTTCCAGAGAATAGTAACCAAGAACTCTAGGGAAATCAAAAACCATTGTACCAAAATCCTTCTCATTTAAACCCATATCTAGGAAGAAATGTGCACGAGTCTTCACTTCTTCTAAGCTGTAAGATAATAACTGAGGACAACGACTAATGACATAACCCATCCATTCCCTCCTTACTCCATTGGACTCCAAATACTGAACAATCTCATCCAGCTCCTCGTGTCTGCGCTGCAAAATATTCTCTCCAGCCTTCAACATTACAACACCCAGAAACTCACCCTTCACACGTACCGATTTCAACCACATGACAAAACTTCTTATTGCCTCAGGTTTTCCTCTTGACTTCAAAATGATCTTCGCTATCCGAGGATACGACAGTGCATTATGCTTCAACCATCTGGACAATCAAACACAAGCATTTGAAATTGAAATTTCACACTCAAAACACTTCTAAGAAATAACTAATAAGGAGGATCATCCCCAAGGTTTTAAAAAACAATCCTAGACAGCAATCTAGCATCAAGGTTTTCTGGAGCAACTCCAATCGTATCAACAACACTGCAATTGCAGCCACATTGGCCGCATTTATCTGCAAACCGCAGTTTAGAACCTTCATCACCTCATTCGGTTTCACACAGACAACAGAACAAACAGCTTACCGACAACTTGTCAAGCTCAGCTCTTACCTAATAAGTGGCACAACTTTAGAGTCATCAATGACAGATTTGGCGCGTAAATTGAAGGTGGAGTTTGAAAATTCGGGCAATCTTTTCAAGTTAGCAGCTTCAATCATGATGTGATCAAGAAAGCCGGATAGCCTGGCAGTCAAATTGGTAGAGTAGGTGATTCCAAACTTTCCCTTTCGCATGGCTTCTTTGAAAACCTCTTCGGTGACCTTTCTGCGAATCTCGAGAGCGCGCAGTATCATCTCCTCCTCATCCTTTTCCTTCTCATAATTATCATCAGGGTCAGCACCTGATTGAAAGAGAGTGCGGATAGGGGGCAGAGAAGAGCCCACATCGGAGTCGCTGGGAGACTGAGCGTAGATGGAACCGGGAAACTGGGGGGTCCTTTTCCTGACGAGGGAAAGCTCCAAAACCTTGACTTTCTCATCGTGAGGCATTGGGTCTAGAAGCTCGTTGGGTTTGGGAATGGGTACCCCATCCTTGACGGCGAGATGCTGAAGGAGATAGGCGGTGGATTTGGAATTGTGCTTGCGGAGAAGGGAGTGATGGTCGTTTGGGTTTTGGCAATTGAAAATGGTGCGTGTTGTTGTTGGGTTGTGAAGTGGAACAGAGGAACAGGGAAAGTAGGGGTTGTATTTTTGACAAGAAATAAACATCTATTCACTGTGAAGATGGAGGTGCAATCCACAATGGATAAGAGTTAGCACTTGTCACTCTTATTTCGTTAGGAGCACTGCTTCAGGAAGAAGGCACAGAGCTTTTCTATGGATATACAAAAAATATCCAAAAATTGAACTCAGAAAGGTAGAAATTTGTGTTTAATTTATTAAAGTTTTTTTAGTGAAGGTTTCAGTTGCTGACTGAAAATTTTGACAAAAAAATCAAAAAGGTCCCACCGAGATTTGAACTCGGGTTACTGGATTCAGAGTCCAATGTCCTAACCACTAGACCATGGGACCTTATTATTAATAAGTAACCTAAATATTAATTTAGTGGTACTAAATTTTCATCCACTACATTTCTATCCCAAATACTAAAATTAAAATAAATTATACATAATCAATTACTTTAAAAATAGACATCAAAGGATGTCTATTTCAATTTGTTTTTAAGTATTATTAAGGTCTATATTATATATGATAAAAAAAATTATATATATATAAACCTTTTTACTGTAATTTAGTCAAAATCTTTAAAAATAAAAAACTGATATTGTTAAATTAATTTATATGCTTATTGATTCATTGGTTGAAACAGTTAGCAAGTACTTGAACCCAGTAGGTAACAAATCGGTTACTAATAACAGTAGTTAAAATTACTTGGAAGATGCAACCAAACCAAACACATGCAGTTTAGAGCATAGCAAACTTTCCTTTAATATGTGATACAAACCCTATACATCATTTATTTGTGAGTTACAAGTTTAATAAATCTTATTTTATATATATATTAATTAGAGATAGTTAAATGATAGAGGATGATATAAAAAAAATAGAATAAAAAAAGTATTATATATATAATATATTCAACTTTATCTAAATAATACACATACACATGTATGTATATGTATATGTATGTGTGTAGAGAAATAATAAACAAGTTCATGTAAATATTTGAAAAATTGAATACATATTATATAAAAATAGATAAATAGTTTCATTAAAAATGTTATATTTTATTATACTAAACTAATAATATAGTTTTGATAAATCTAAAAAAAATATTAGACTTTTTATTAGATTGTTCTTATATAGTCATTTATTATTTAACTTTCTTCATGAAAGACTGGTTTGCTTTCTCGGACAGAGAGGACGAGAAAATCCAACTTTAGAGGAAATTGTTTACATATGAAAATGATCTTATTATGTTATTAGTGTTTATTTATCTTTAACAAATATGATTCCATCTAAAAGTTTGTATATATATTTGTTCTACCTTGATATACTAATTTTTAGTTTATTTTTTATAATTTAAGTTTTTATTTGTATTTTTATTCCCTCAACAAATATTTAATCATAAATTTTACTCTGAATAGAAATTTTATTCAATATAAAATAATATATGAAACCCATTAATAAAAATATCAACCAAGACCGTGATATATTTTAACTACAAGTAGCCTTTTAATCTGATAAAAAAGATAAAATAAAACTATAATTTCACTTTATTTATAAAAATAATATATAATTATGTATCTTCTTTTTTTAATGGACCTTCAATAAAGTCCAGGACTAACAATAACTATACTAATACAGTTCTTCCTTCTAAAAAAACCAAGTGTGATAACAATTTTACTAAGATGAATTTTTTACTTAAAATTTTAATACAAAATCAAACGTAACCCAATTGAACTATATCTGAAATTCAAATGTAAAAGGACGAATATCTAAAGTAAAAGATTACTATTCAGAAATTAAGATTACTTATGTAAATTTATATTAAACAAATAAACATAAAAGATTGATATTAAAAAATACAACGTGATTTTAAAAGTCTAACAGTTTGCATCATCTACAGTTTCAAATATAATATATAGTTTTAGAGACAAATTTATTTTAATTAACCTTTTTTGAGCACAATTAAACTAAGAAAACTTCACTTTAAAATAATAAAATATTAAATATAAGTTTATTATAAATAACACATTTCCATAAATGAATAGATGATATAATTGAATAGATTTGGCTTTGGAAATTCACATCTCAAAGTAGATTTTGTTATGTTCTTCTTATTCTGGAATTTATTTTACTTCGTAAGTATTTCATAAAAGTTACAAAGAGGAAAAAAAAATACATGAAGGAATTAGAGGGATAAAAACGTAGTTTCAAACATGAGATATTTTGTTGATAGGGACGTAAGATATTTTGATTTGTCTCAGCAACCACATCATTATCATGTGATGATGTCCTGTAAGGACAGTCCGCGGGAATAAAAAAATAACAGTTTCTTTCAATAATGTATTGGTTTGTTGAATTTGTTATTAATTTTATGCTTAAATAATAATAAAAATTTGATAATAGACAGAATAATAATTGATATTGTTTTCATGATAAAAAATTAACAACTGGTATAGATTATAATATTTTAAAAAATCGAAACTAATATGCTGTTTGTGATTTAGGGTTTAATAATTACACATACGCGGAACTTTTATATATTTTAATAATTACACTAAACATTGTCCATATACTAATACTCCTAATAATTACCTACATATAACTATCAACAATAATATTATAAATAATGCATGCTAAATGTATACATAATTATGTTTTTTTTGTTAATGTAAGTTGAGTTATTTTTGTTAAGTAAATTACATTTTGTTGAACGGATTAAACTAATCAAATTTTCAGGTTAAGCTTGGCTATACGAAATCTTTATTTGTTTAGCAATTTTAGATAATTTGGTGAGTAAAATATAATTTGATAATCAGAAATGTTAGAAATAATTCCTTAGTTGTCTGGTTGAAATCTCTTTATTCGAATAATGCAAAATCCAAATATTTTGCATAATTAGCAAAAGAAATCATTTTAAATATAAGTTATAACTTTCTTTTTTTTATCAAATTTTAACCTTAATTTAAACAATTTTTATTCTCCGATATGTTTGTATACCAAAACAAACAATTTATGAATATTTAACACTGAATTGTGACTAAGAAAACAACTCCGAATTGGTCTAATTCAATTAATCCTCAAAATTTAATACTTCCAACTATTTCGTTAAATTAAATTCTACAATATTTTACATGCATTCTTATACTCTTAAGTTCATACTACCTCTTTTTTCAGTTATTCAACTTAAAACCTATAATTGTATTCAAAATATATTATACAAACAATTATAAAACAAAAACTAAAATTTTGAAGGCATACAAGAAATTGGTTCATCATAATCTATAACTACAAATACTCTCATGATCAATTAAGCTAACGGATTTTGTTTCTTCTACTATAACTGTATTTAAAAAATAAAAAAAAAATAAACTCTCCAATTTTTTAAAAAGTTACAAAAATCCTAATTTACACTTAAGAGAAATATGACTTCCAAACAAAATATATTATTACGAGGTATATGTATTCAATTTGTATGTCTAAAATTATGTTCACAACAAAGTGTTAAAATAAATAAATTCAAAGATTTAAGAAAACACAAAATTTACTCAACAAAAATTTATTATATAGATCACTTTGTTCTTGGTTGCTTACATAAAGATATAAATTGATCGTGACAAAAATATGAAAAATTATATCAAAAAGTCAAAAGGAAGGTAAATGAATAAAATTTTATAAAGGTTTTGTAAAAAGAGTTTAAGAATAAAAAAATGCACAGAGTTTGCAATTTTACTAACAATATAGGTTTTTGTACTTGAAAATTCACTTCCTGAATAGATTAGGATATAACTATTTCATCTCTTATTCCAATTCTCAAATAAAGTATGTTGTTCTTCTATCTCATGTCATTTTCATTAATATAATGACTTTCTTTCACTACCACCTCATTTGATATTATTTAATTGTAATAGGTCATACTTAAAAATAAAAAATTATTTTATTTAAACTTCATTGTACATAAGAACATGACTTAGATCTAGTATTATTTCCTTAACTGAGATATATAGCTATACAACTAATTAAGTGTATAGCTATATAAATTAGTCAACAACAACTATAAAGCTTCATATATCACTAGATTAATAAATATAATATTTTGGCACGATATACTCAACTTAATAACTCTAACTACTTTAGTAGTAGGTGCAACTCTCAAAAACATATGGTTTCTGGTTATGAATTTTAAAATTATTATCCTTTTATTAACATATAATTTACAACGCCTCAACGATACTTTCTTTTTCTTATACACATATTTAACCTTTCTTATGATCTATTATAGCAACTCTAATCCTATAAGCACATTATTCCCATATCGACATCGACATAGAAAAAATGTATTTGTTCACATAGAGTTCGATATAGTTGATAGAATGATAAATGTTGTTATACAAAAATTTAACTAAGGACAATTTTTAATCCTAATTGGTCAAAAACATAAGTTATTAACCAATATTTTCATTATTGTGTTGTTTTCTCAGTTTGTCTGTCGGTAAATTAAGTTAAGTCATTTTCAAATCCCTTTTCGATTTCCACCAAGATATATAAATGAATATAAGATTGTTTTAGGTATGAGACGATACTAGAAGGTATACCACATAACTTCATAAATACATTCTTTCCATCTTGATACCAACATAGAGGAGTTTTGTATTTATTTTTTCAAAAACAACTTGATATGGTGTCAATGTTAAAATGATGAATGTTATTATACGGGAATTCAACCGAGGATAAAATTTTATCCCAAACCAGTAAAGAACATAAGTTTTTAATCAATGTTTTCATTATCGAGAATGATAATGAACCAAGTTTAAGTGATATCCCTTTGCAATTTTCACCAAATTTTAGAAGTGAATATAGAATTTATATTTTAAACGATAGAAAAAGGTATATCAAATAACTCATTTTTTTTCATGTGTGTCAAATAAAGTCTTTACATAAATATTCTCTTATTTGTACGTGAAAAGTGAACATTCTTTATCAATCTATTAATAATAAGTTATAAAAAATCATAACGTATCAAAATTATAAATAATTAGATGATAAATAAATAAATAATAAAGTTCATAACCTTGTTATCACTTTTCATTTTGAATATGAATACAATTAAATCATTTTTTTCAATTAATCCAATTAGATAATTTGAAACAACCAAGTTTTGATATAAACACATATTTTATACACGTAATCCGTAATAAATATATTTCCAAATTACTTAATCCAAAATAATAAATTTCGTATTAAAATACTTAAATAACAGTTAAAAAATATTAAATTAATTAATTCAGAATAGTCATACTACCAAGTTAGTCAATCCCATAATATAGAAAAAAACACATTTTTTAATTATTAAATCTAAAAAGAATGATTTTTCTAAAATAAGTCTATTTCTAAATAATTTTTTAAATAATTAAATTTTTAGATCATGTAATACAAAATTATTTAATCAGAAGTATTTATTGTTATATTAGTTAATCCAAAATAATCATATTATCATGTTATTTAAAGCAGAATAAACTTATTTAAAATCTACCTAATCCACCCACACACACACACATATATATATATATATATATATATATATATATATATATATATATATATATACTTAATACAAAATTACCATAGTTTTTAAATACTTAACTCAAAATAACCATATTCCTGTATTTCCTGATTTAAAATAAACATTTTCTCATATTATATATTAAAAAAAACATATTTTTTGTACTAGGAGAACCATGTTTTCAAAATATTCTTATTCCTAAACAATTCAATTCAGAACAACTACATCTGTTAATTCTGTAATTGAAAATAATTACATTCTCAGGTCATTGAATCAGAAATATATTATCATATTATTTATATGGAATAAATACATTTTCAAACCACATAGATCACAATAAATATACTTATGAATTACTTTATGCAAAGTAAGCATATTTATAGATTGCTTAATATCAAATAATTATATTAATAAAACACTTAATTCAAAACAAACATATTTGGAAATCATATATAATATAAAATAATTAGATCCCCATAATAATCATGTCTTTATATTACTTACTTTAAAATAATTATATTTTTAAATTACATTAATCCTGGTTAACTATTCACCCACCCCGTATAAAATATCCCTCTTGGGTTCCAAATTTCACCGTGCAAATATCTTTTATTTTACAGCGTCCCTGTTTACCAAACTCTCAGGGTTTCTACAAGGGACTAACGGTCAGAACCTTGCCCGCGCCAGCCCTGGTGGAAGCGGATACGGAGGTGATGGGTGCAGCTGCGGTACGGATACGGAGGTGCTAGTCCATACATAGGAGGCGGCAGTGGATACAGTAGTGGTACATACGGTGTTGATTGAAAAGGTAGACACAAACGTGATGTTGGAAGCTATGAAGGTGAGGTTATGTTGGTAATAGAGGCCGTGGTTACTGTGAAGGTGGATCACACCATTCTCGGAGTGGTAGAGGGGCCAGATTAGAGGTTGATTTTGGGATTTAGGGTTTACAATTATTTCACTGATTTTAAGGTGTCTTGGTTTAATATTAAATTTATCTCGTTTTGTACTTAAACTAACTAATTAATTATTTTAACTGGCTTTAGAATAGTAGACTTGATCACTTTCAGTTGTTTTATTTTTTCTTATTTTTATTTATTTATTTAAAAAATAAATTATAATTTAAAGTTTAAATAACGAAAATTTTAAATTTAAGTTAATATTTACTATGCAGGAAAATAATTTCACTATTATTTTTAATTATAAAATCATGTTGTAAATGAAATGTAATTTATAAAATAAGAAATAAGATGTAATGAAGAAATACAGTAATTTAAATAAAGTTAAAATTAATTTTGAAAGACTTAAACAAATATAAATAAATATTTATTTACTACAATTGGTCCCACAAATTGACATTCTAGTTTGTCTTTTTAATCTTTCTTTGCAAAGCCAATGCAAACATACACAAGGGTTATCAAACATCTCATTTCCTTTATAACAAGGAATTTATTATATAAACAGAAAAAATTAAATATACAAAAAAGTAAAATAATAATTGTACTTATCAAACATGATTTCCTATATAAATGTAAATGTAGTACAATCGTTTTAAGATAAAAATAGTGTTTTTCAAGTACAATTTATTTAATTTATTTATTTTTTACAACTTGTCATTTTGGTGTAATTTCTCGTAATGGAAAATTTTCCACTTCTCTGAATTCAAAAATTGTGCTTGCCTAACGAGCACACTTTACTTATAAAATTACAAAGATTGGTAACTCAAAAAGAAAAGAAACTAAAATAGGTAAATAGAGAATTCAAACGTAAATTTAATTATCAAAATTATTTATTTGAAATTCAAATCAAATATCTTATTTTGGAATACGATTTCAATATTATAAAAAATTTTAACTGAAAAGAAAATATCATAATGAAATGAAATATTTAAGGATTTTAGAAGAGTACGAAGTTTAATACTTTGATTTTAGAAAAATATCTTATTAGAGTATATGATACATATGATACAATCTTAAATTTAAGAAGTTTAGGAAATAAAATATATTTAATTATGTAATCAATTATTTTTTAAAAATTAAGAAAATAAGTTATAAATTTAAAATTATGAAATTGTAGATCTGACATGAGTTACAACATTAAAACACGCGAGATCTACTAAAAATATCTTCCATAAAATAAAAATTGGAGTATGATACAATTTTAAATTTAAGAAGTTTTGGAAATAAAATATATTTAATTATGCAATCAATTATTTTTTAAATTTAAGAAAATAAGTTATAAATTTAAAATTATGAAACTGTAGATCTGACATGAGTTACAACGATAAAACACGTGAGATCTACTGAAAATATCTTCCATAAAATAAAAATTGGAAATGTTTTTCTCTTATAATGTTTGGAGTGGTTTGAGCTGTTGTGGGAAATAGAGAACAAAAAATAAGTATTGAGGTTATATAAATTTTTAAAATTATAAAAGTAAAAATTATCTTTGTGTTGGCAATTTCAATGCATTTATTCCAACCACATTTTTTTTTAAAGAATATAAGAAGCATAATCTTGGCTAAAACAAATAAAAAAGAGCTCATTGGAAGCACCATTTTAGTTAAAAAAATGTGTAGGAAAAAATCTAGGGAATGAGAAAGGGTGGGGTTGGACTAGCAATGCCCATTAAAGAAATGAATAAAAAGTTGGGCCCAAAAATTGTGGTGACCTAATTTGAACCATGATTGATTTAGTCTTAACCCTGGTCAAGGTCGAACACATAAGCCGTAACCCTGGTTAACAGTCCACCTGCTATAAAAGATCCCTTGGAGTTCACCCTTTCATCGTGCAAATCTTATCTCTTTACAGCAATCCCAAATTTCTAGGGTTTATACTATTTTCCATGGCTGCTGCTGATGTTGAGTATCGGTGCTTTGTCGGTGGGCTTGCATGGGCCACCGACGGCGATGCTCTGGAGAAGGCCTTCTCTAAATACGGCGAAGTCCTTGAATCGAAGGTCTGTTTGTTGCAGGCACCGCATCTGATCTGACACGATTCGGATTCGGAATTTCTCGATCCCATTGTGATCTGTGATCTCTGATATTTTTTGTGTTACTAGATCTATGATACTTCTACTTGTGTTACTATATGATTCTTTTTTTACTCACGCCAATAGGTACGTTCATCTTCATCCTTTAATAAAAGGCGAAGATCGATCGGGTTCTATTCGGTTTTGTTTTTGTGCGTTTTTCTTAGATCTGATGTATCAATCATGTTTTGGTTTGCAGATCATCAACGATCGTGAGACTGGAAGATCCAGGGGCTTTGGATTCGTGACCTTTTCCTCGGAGCAGGCCATGAAAGATGCGATCGAAGGAATGAACGGTCAGAACCTTGACGGTCGTAACATCACTGTGAACGAAGCTCAGTCTCGCGGTGGAGGCGGTGGCGGTGGCCGTGGAGGTGGCGGTTATGGAGGTGGAGGCGGTGGATACAGCCGTGGTGGCGGTGGATACGGTGGTGGTGGCGGATACGGCGGCGGTGGATACGGTGGTGGTCGTCGTGAGGGAGGATATAACCGAAATGGCAGTGGTTATGGTGGCGGTGGTGGTGGTTATGGAGGCGGCAGGGACCGTGGTTATGGAGGCGGCAGGGACCGTGGTGATGGAGAGGGCAGCTGGAACTAGGGCTTGATGTTGTAGAATAGGGTTTATGATTAAGTTGATTAGGTGTCCTGTTTCTCGTGATGTTTGTTGTTCGTGGTCCTATGTTCGTGGTTTTGACCTATATATCCGGTTGTTTACAGTTTCTTGAATGAAATCATATTGTCCATTTACAGTCTTTCATAATCTTTTGTTTTACTTTTTTTATTTTTATTATTTTTATTTTTTTATAAGCGTTAAGTATAAGCGAATCCAGCTTTAAACTTTAAACGAAACATTATCTTTTTTTATTTAATGAATTATATCAAAAAAATTAATTTTCCAACATTTGGCAATCATTAGGTAATCAAGTGTCAGGAATCCTAGACTGAATTAAGTTAATCAGGTTTAATAGATCATTAATCAGGTTTAATGGATTTTTTGTGCTTAATTTACCCTGGGTAATACAATACTCTAGTCATATTAAAATATTCTTTACATTATATTATTATTAATTATGTAAGGGTTTACATTATATTATTATTAATTATGTAAGGGTAACACGGTCAATACAAGAAATTTTGACTAAAGGTAGTCTGTAGAAGACAAAATTGAAATATATTTTTTGGTTGATCTGCATCGTAATTTTAGTCACACTTACTTGATTTGTTTTTCTTTTCTTTATTACTTAATATAAAAAACTTTTGAAGTGAAGAATAATAGAAATTTATGTTTTCTCTTCTTCTGGGGCTTTTAAAGAGTTGAAAATTATTTTTATATATTTTTTTAGTTTAAATTTTTTCTTTAATTTTCAATTTTATTCTGGATGAGTAACATCTAAATAATTATGATGGTAGTTTAAAAATACTTTTTTCTACCTTCTGTATTTATTATTTGTTTCTATTTTTTTGTATTTATTATTTGTTTCTATTTTTTTATATGGTATTTGGTAATTTTGTTGCTGTTTATTTGTATTTAAATTAGTTGTCTTAAATAGATTATATATAAAAACTTATGTTTTTTTTTTCAAAATGGACACTGTTTAAAATATGCCAATTTAATCTGTAAATGTACTGTATAGTGTACGTTTAAAAATATTCCACACCGCAATGTAACGCTTAATCCTCTCCCAAACCCAATCTGCAACATATCTTGGTGAATACAAGTCTTATCAATGTGTTTGATCTCGCAATAGTCTTTATAGAAGTTGGGATTAAACCTATCTGACAAAATTTATCTCTTGTTGATGTAGATCTTCATTGGCATTTAATAAAAATTCTATTATTTCCCTCGGGTCTTCACATGCTGCTTCCTTTCGGAAACAAATAGCTTCTTTGCCAATAAGTTACAAAGGAAGAGAAGCTTTGCCAACAATAGCCATGAGGTTCCTTGACAATCACACCCGGAGTTTCCATCCCAATCTTGCACTCATCGAAAACCTTTCAATGACCTATCATGTGTACCATTTTGAGTCCTCACAAGATGAACAAGCTTTGTACTTGCTCCAAAAATTTCCAAAACCCTTTTGAAAAGTAATTTGGTATCAGCATGACCCTCTCGTTCACCAAGTAGCAGTTCAGAGAGATGATCTCTCTGCTGACCACTACTGCTTAACTGTTCCTTGAAGCTGAAACAAGTCCTTTGCAATATCAATTGCTATGCACAACCCAAACACTTGTGAATGTCTTCTTGTTTCATGTTGGATTCTTGAACCATATGATGTAGTCAGTGAGTGGAATCAAGGAGAATGTAAACAGGTTTTTGAAGCTACTTTCAGTTAATTGAGGTTTAAATTACTCATAGTTTTGGTCACTTGTGAGAAACTGTTTTGCATGTGAGTAATTGCAGTGTATATGAATTATGGTTAAGATGCCTCTGCAACATAGCTTTTAGAGGCATGGGGACTATCTTTAACTTGTTCACTTTGTAAATGCATCTTCTGAAGCAAGTGCTGAAGTTAAATGTGTCTTGATGCTTAATTTTGCTAACTTGATTATGTCACACATGAATCAGCAAATGACTCAGACTTTTCACAATTCAACAAGACAACTTGGTTACAGTTCATTCACAGCTAGGAGATTGAACTTGAATATTGGCATGTACTATATATCAAGGTGAAACATGTTGAACATGATGGACACTTTTTTTTTTTTTTTTTTTTTTTTTTTTTTTTTTTTTTTTGTTTTTTTTTTTTTTTTTTTTTTTTTTTTTTTTTTTTTTTTTCTGTGGAAGAATTCTTAAACAAAAAAATGATCAACATAGATTTGAACAAATTATGTTTTGCAGGTCTTCTAAATGAGGTAGGCAAATTTTAAAAATAATAAAACAGTATCAAAATTAACTTAAACGTAATACCATAAAATAAACTATTAAACTATAAAAGAATTATAAGAATTTATAAAATAAACCAATAGAAATTTTCTTTTAGATTACATACAAAGTCTTTTTGTTTACAACATTTAAATCATGTTTAAAGTACTGTTCTATATCCAAAATCATCTATCAAAATTTAACATTTAGGTCCAAAATATATTTACCATATTTTCAATTTTTCAGTACTCAACTTTTTCTTCATTGAATGTAAGTACTTAATTTTTACTGGTTAAAATCTTTTTGTTGAGAAAGTGCAACATTATAGGATTAGTCAAATTAATCAAAAATAATTGAAAATCAGAAAATCAGGACAAAATATTATTTGAACTGATATTTTTTGTTTAATCTGAATTATAAAACAATTTAAACTAAATAAAAGATATATTTAAAGATTTTAACGTATATAGACTGTTTTGTCAATAATATTAATATTATCATTATTTATCTTCTAAAATATGCAATTTTAACACATGGAATTTGGAATAATTTATTTGAAAAACAGGACGAAAAAGTTCAAATCCATGTTGAAGTCCTCTACAATCTTGAAGGAAATAAATGTTCCACATGATAATGATGAGGTAAAGCTGAACTCGTTTGATTTATACGAGGGAATATTAATAGAGACTTGGTACTATTGTACTAAGGTGCAAAAGCAAGTTACTTTTCACTTTTCTCTTTTTATCTTCTTTCTGATAAACTGTACAAACTCTAAAGCAGTTCGTTTAATTTATTTTATTCTTCTGATCATGTATAAATTATATAACCTCAACGTGATTATAATCCATTTTAAAGGGTGTAGGAGAATGAATATCTGGTCAAGAATCTGATATTGTTTTCTGAAATAGGATAATTCATTGAAAATCTGAAACAATCTAAATTACAATGGTAGGAAAGAGAACATAGAGAAATAAGGTAGAGAGAGATAACAAGGAAGATATTTCTGCAGATTCAAGGAACACCACATAAATGCTGCCAATAGCTGAGGATAACACAAACATTACTTCACATCAATTCAGCTTGAGATACTTCAGAAGTCTGGGGCAACCAAATAGTTGAAACAAAATGAAACATGTGCATATTAGAAAATATCCAAATGACAAGAACAACAAATTGTGACTAAAATTAATGCAGAATGTAAGAGAAGCCTTATGTAATTACTCACTCAATTTGTTGTCACAAAATGACCACGTTGTTTATTCAATTAAGTTGAGAGAGACTCATCACTGTTTTTGTTCTGTTCAAGTGATCAAATATTTGGAAGCTATTGCAATGTGGCATAATATTCTCCATTCAAGGGAAAAGTAAGATTATAGCTACCTAATCTTTAGCTGTAACTTTTCATAAATACTTAAATTTTGACAGTTAAACTTTTTGTGCATAGTAGATTCCGTCCACAAAATTTTTTGTAACCGACTTCAATCAGTGCAAGGATTCTGCCACAAGTTAAAAAAATATTTTGACATAAAAATGTTATGAGTGAAAGCAGCTACACCTAATTGCATGAGTTAGGTAGCTAAATAATTGAGTGTAGAAATTTGAAATTGGAACTTAGGGTCCATAACAAGTAATTTTTCTATTCAATGAAACAAGAAATATTTGTTCTTTTTTTCTTGCTAAATAGTGTGACCCAGTTGCAGGGCAATGCTGCAGAAGTCATCAGCAGCTGCTGTTACTTTTTATACTGCATAAGTATTAAACATGGTTTTGCAAACATTTGAGTGTGATGGTTGGACTAGTCAACCCCTTTGTCTCACATGATTATATATGAAAGAGGCACAAACAATGGAATAATGCATGCATGAGAAGGATTACAAGTAAGAAAGTTAATGTGAAAAGGTAGTTAGTTAATTTCATGCATATCATTTGGTATATCAAAAAATTGGTAAGAGAGATTTGGTTTGAAGGATGCATTACCTCTCTTCATCATCAACATTGGTGGAGCTTCCAGTGGACCTGTATTTGGGGAGAGGAATACGGCCAGACTCTATGTGTCTGAGATCCTCCAAGAGGATTTCATAGTGTCTCTTAACCTCATCAGGAGATTTGTCACCTACTGCTTTGGCCACATTCTGCCACCGGTCAGGGGTATCCTTATCATATTTTGCAAGAGCTTTTTCAAACAGCTTGTTCTGCTTTGGTGTCCAAGAAGAGTCAGAACCATTTTGTTTGTTGATAGAGCTTGAGGCCATGATGATAATCTAGGTTGTTGTTTCACTAGCTAAACTTGATGGATGGTAAAGAGGCTAAAAGGGTTGGTAATGCTTTATTTTGGTAGCTAGAAAAGGAAGAGAAAGATCAAAGATAAAGGAAAAAGAGCAAGAAGTGTTTTTAGTTGAAGGAAAAGTTTGTGTGAGAATATGCAGCTGGTGCTATGCTTATATATTGCTCGAGCTAGTGGGTTGTAGCTGATCAGGGAATCTGAATTAGCAAAAGCTAGAAGGTCTCGTGACTCGTTGGGTTTGGAACCACAAAATGAAGCAGTACAATGAGATTTTATTGGCCATAGGCCACATTCAGTGAAGGGGATCGGTTTTAAAAGAATCTGGTTCCAAAAAGAAGACTTGATTTGCCTGATAGGAGCATTTTGTGAAGCTTATTAATGCATAGGAATTTTCCTAACATAGCTTCAATAAGCTTTTGTATTTTGTATGTTGTACACAACCATTAATAACTTGCTAGAATCAAAAGGAGTGAAGAAGTCAGGTAGGTGTTAGGTACACAAAGGCTGACTAAAGTTATGGGTAACAAATAATCTTGCTTGCTATGTTTAAACTTTGAAAATTGTTTAATTGAACATCAGATGAGGACCCTGAAATCATATACATCAAATAAAACAAAACCGTTCATATTAGTGCAGGTTTGAATTTGAGTTTCATCACCTCATCTCACTTTCAATTCAATTTAACGTTTATGTTATCTCTTTATTTATACATTGGAAAGTGCAGTCTCTTTGTATTCAACACCATTCCAACGAAAATTGCAACACACTGAATTATTAAGCAACATAGGATTAAGAGAACAAACATAACATTTAATAAATGATGAAAAATGTTAATAGCAAAGTCTTAAAATTGATCAAGATTCACAAAATGATTAGTTCCATAACTCATTTCCACTTTCTGTTTAAGGAGCATAATAACACCAATAAATTTCAGATTGTATTAAAGTAAGTATTAGTATGTGTATTGCAAGTATTTGGCATAAGCAATAACCCAGTTTAAGTATTACTAGTGGAACTATCAGGTTTAATCTTAGTTTCACACTAATGTTCATTTGATAGAAAATTAATTAAGACATCATTGCTATATTTATAAAAGTTCAGAGTTTCCAAATTAGGTTAAGTGGGTGGAATATTTGGAAATTTGTTATAATTTGAGAAGTTTATTCTTGTCATCATTTATTGTTTTTTTAATTAAAATAAATTATTTATGACTATGAGAAAATTTATAATTTAATCTTTGGGTTTACCAACATATTCTCTCTATAGTGTTTTGAGTAAATTTTAATATTTTCAGTACGTCTACAAAAGTAAAAGTAACTCTTTTTTGGGTTCATCTGTATATCGGAAGAGTTTGCTGTGATTCTATAGATAATATATAATATATTTTCTTGTTCAATCTTATTTCACCCATTTTCGTCCAAAATTTATTCTGATAATCTCTTTCATTTTAACACTTTAACAAAATCCTTTCTATCATTTAGTATTTGTCTGAATTGCATGATTTTTCGGTAACTGAGTACGCGTATTTATGTTGTTTTGATAGTATTCACAAAAATTCATTTTTGGATGTGTAACTAGGGAAGGATATTTGGTTTAGTATGATTGGTTTAAATATTGTTTCTGTAAATATACGTCAGATCTAATTATATAATTTGTCTTGACAGAAGAACAACGTTTGAAACATAAAATGTTGAGTGATTAAACTTTGATTGAAAATTTTGACTTTTTATTTTGTGTTTAGTCTACATTAAGATGACCAACAACAACAAATGTTTTGGTATTTGAAAAATGACTACCTTGATCTCAATCATAAATTTCAACCCTGAACATCAGTAAAATTGATTTTTTAAGTGAAGTGATTTATGTTTATCTTAAAAGAAGATTATTACAAAACTCAAACTATTTTTATCACTTTCTAATCAAACCGAAGTTTTGAATCTAAAACAATTCCATTATTACCAAAGTTTACTTTTTTATAAAATTAGATTTGACTGTAGTCAAAATCAATTCTCACTATTCTTCCAAGAAAATCAAATACACTCCTACCAGGTATGCACCATGGATTAGCAGTGGAATGATAAAACGTTACTGTCAGTGTGAAAGTGAAAAAGATAATATTTTCTTGGAAGTCACAGTGACATCAAACACACCCTTAAAATGTTGAAAATCAGATCATTTCTTTTAACACTAAACTATCAGTTCCTCACCCTCCCAAATGCATGACATGAAGTAAGACAAGGTGACAGCAACAATAGTCTAATTTGAACTTGGCAATTGATGTGAGTAGTGTGCATGAAGCAAGGCTATTGGATGATGAGGCTCTTTTCTTGATGGGGTTTTTGGCATTCCATCCAAGTTAAACTCAAATTTTTGGCGTTAGAGATAAGTGTTCACAGGTATCTAAAAAAGTAGTGGTCATCACTTATCACTGACGTAATCTGTAAGAAGTCTGAGAAGAATCTGGCAAGAGGGGGAAAGAGTTAAATTTTCTGTGTCTCAGCAAAAAATATTTTATTGTATTGAGTTTGTGAGATATTCAGAGTTGGGCTTTCCCAACCTTTGCTCAGAGCAACATTCCAAAAGGTTGAAGTTGGCTACCTGAAACCCGTGGTACGATATCACCATACCACATTGTTTTTTTCTGCATGTTTTGGTAGGATTTTGAACAGGTCCTACTGTTTTCATATATCTCTTCTCTGGTTGGGCGTTTGAAGGATCGTGGTCTGATTCGGGGAACAGTGAAGTACCATTTTCATGAGTCCATAACAAGGATAAGCTCGTACCAATCTAGGCTCTTCCAATTTGTTTTTCTTTATAAAGTAAACCACATTCTTCAAAATTCATAACCTACATATTAATCAATGTAACTATTAATCAAATACTGATGTGAAAAATCAAAAGGTTAACTGTGATCAATGAAACAGATTGATGGATTCCTTCAAAGTTGTTGCAATGCATGCATGGCAATAGATTATGCATTCAAATTCAATGGATTAAGTCATATACAGTAGCTTTCATAACACATAGTGCTCACTCATTTTTTGTCTTCAAATATTTTTGGCTTAGTCCGTTTTGTTCTCAACATGCATGCCTGTTACAGCTTCTTTCTAAACACAAGTTTTCATAGTTTGTTAATTCAGTACATGTTCAGATTTCATTTAAAGGAACCCATAAGCACTTTTACTGTTAAGATAACATCTTTTTCCTTTGGTGCATTAGAATTTGTAAATAAACATTGAAACTAGACAAGAAAACAAAAGAAGTTCCAGCTTTTATCCAAAGATAGCAGCCATAATCTTTTCCTTATGAAAGAGTAAAAAGGCTATTTCACTAACCTTTTCTTTTTTTGTGTTCTCTAAATCCTCTAGTCATAGCCACCACCCACGAAGCACTTTTTGTGACATAAACCTTGGAAAAGTTATATTCATGAATCATTTGTTTTTCCTTTAATGTAAGTATATACTAATACAGTGGAGTGAGTGGTCCTATCTCTCAAGGTCTAATTTGTAGAAATGTTGGTTAAGTTAAGTGAATCATCTATGTTGCTCACCAAAACCAAAGGTCCAAGATCATTGGGGTATTTAATGACACAAAAAGGAACTTGGTAATCCCACACTGGTCCCTGAAATCTCTACCAAAATTTCAGAGAATCTTAAAGAGATAGAGCAATTGCAAAGAAGTGATGGTGTTCTTTACACCTAGAGGAAGTAATGGTGATAAGTAGATAAAAGTTTCAAATTTGGGAACCAACCAATTACAATCATATTGGTTCACGTAACTTTTGATTCATAGGTTAAAATTGTTTTTGTATGTACAAGTTGGGTTGGATTTATAGTGTAGTGTAGCATGCTAACAGGTAGTGGAAAAAGAGGGTGTGAAATAAAAAGGTATAAAAAGGTGTGAAGGTTTGATAATGTATTCGAGGTTCAAATTGATTCCTCGAGATATGGTGCTTTTCCAGAAGATTGAGGGTTGAGACATGAAAGTTCAGTCATGCCACTTGATCTGGTGCAACAATAGGTGTTGACACTTCAGTGCAAGGGGCAGGGACTGATTCTACACTACAAAGATAACATTCTTTTTCTTTTTTTGTTTTTTATTGTTAGAATGAACATATGCTAGCTAGAAAAGTTAACAAAAATCTTAATCAATTTTAGTTTAATGTCTTAAACATGGCTTTTCTTTAAAATATTGAGAGAGAAAATACTAAATGAAAGCCATGGGAGTAAAAAAAAAAAAAAAACTGAATTTTAGTGACATGATATTCAAAGAATAATATTACTTTCTTGAAAGTCAACTTTAATAGAACAACAATGGAAGGCACAGTTTTATAGAAATAGAATTACTCATTCATGAAAAGGATCTTTGTTGTAGCTTGTTTTGTTTTAGTGGGTCAGACATGATTTCCAAACCTACAAAAAAATGGGCCTTAACCTTAACTTCATGTGGGCCATTTCTTTCTACACCCTGATAGTTTCCATCAGTCACTTCATCAGGTAGTTACAAGATAAAAAGAATTCAAATGAAATTTGATTTTTTCTTGATGTTTACCAGTCTTGCCCAATGAAATGTACTGTGATACATATTGTCAAAAATCCAACTTCCAATAGTGAAAAAAATCACAAAAAATCACATGAAAGTCCGTTGTTATTCTGTGTGAGACGTTGATATTACTAAAGAGACCATCCAATTTCATGTCTCCACTCATACACTTCTTCATTGGTAGATCAGAATCTGCTTCTTCTTCATTGGTAGATCAGAATCTGCTTCTTCTTCATTGGAAAAGTTTACGGTTCATAATTTGTTAAAAAGAGGTCAATGAGATAATTACACTATTAAATCATGCATGCAACATAGTTTTAGTTTTTCACATTTGCATTAATTATTACGGGATTATGAAATGCAAAAGTGGTAAGGTGTATAATGATAAAATTTACTCACAGTTGGCAGCAACTATGCTATGGTTTTGAATTGGTGAGCATTGTTTATTTTATATATTCCATGTATAATGGGTCCAAAGGAAAAAGATGGAGAATATGATAGAATATAATGGTTCCAAGCAAGGGCGTCTGAAGATGTCATTATATTGTTTTCACAAATAATAAATAAAGCTAATCACTTTAATTACTGTTCTACATTTTCAACTTTCTCTTAGAAGAAGAAAAAAAAAGTTAACATCTTAAAATTAGTTTATTTATGAGTTAATTTGTAAAAACTATTTCATATAACTTTTTAAGCCTTTATTTTTAATTTTTATATTGGTAGTGCAAGAAATATTAGTATTTGCATATCAATTTATTATTCACAAAAGGAAAACATTTCACATTAGACATTGCATATATAGGATTATCCATATTCTTTTTTTATTTCGACATTTCTCCAGTTAGAGGTTAATATGGTGAGATGCAAATATTCATTTAAAACATTAACATATCATAATTTTTTGTCATATTTGGGATATGTTAATAATACCATTAATATATATATATATATATATATATATATATATATATATATATATATATATAAATTCTCCTTTATATATTTGAGGTGATTATACCATATTATATTATTAAGACTATCTTCATTCAAACATTATTTTGATATCTAACCAATTTCAATCGACATTGGTCAATGAGAAAGTAACATTTAAAAAAGTTGTTACTTGGAAATTTGTTAATTTTATTTATAAGTCTATTACTTAAAATAACTTATAATTTATTTACTCATAATTATTTAACTTGTTGATTTTGTATTTGTTTACTGATAGGTTTGTTACTTTTGAAAATAATTTTAATTATTTAATTTTTAGAGCACTATTGTTGTATTGTTGTGCAGCAAAACTAACTTAAAGAAAAAACGGTATTAGTTAGGAAATCTTTTAAGGTATGTTATCTTTTTTATGTTTTATTTATATATTTATTACTTAAAATGATTTATAATTTATTTACTAACAGTTTTATATTTCAAAAAATTTGATTTTTTTTTCAAACAATTTTGTTACTTTAAATAATTTGTTTTTGCATAAAGTAAATGAACTAACTCGAGATAAGTGACAGTAGATTTAAAATCGCTAAAGGTGTGCTATATTTTCTATTTTATTTCTATAAAATTTTTATTTGAATTAGTTTATAAATTATCTTTTCATAATTTTGTAACTTTTAGAATTTTTGTTTTTTTTTCATATATATCTTTTGCTTTGAAATTTGTTTCATTAGTATTTTTTGTTAATAATTTTGTTACTTTGTAAAAAAAAAACAATTCAGTTTACTTTCGAGCATTCTTTTGTATCATGGAGCAAATTAACTCAAGAAAAGTGGCAATAGCTGAGCAATCCGGAATGTATGTTATTTTTTTATTTTTTTATAAATTTGTTACTTGAAATAGTTTATTTACTCATAATTCTTTAACCCAAATAATTTTTACTTTTTGTTTTATAACTTTGTTACTTATCTCCAGTTATTTTATCCATTTTTTTTTCTGATGATTTTGTTGCTTTAAGAAAGTTCTAATTTATTAAATTTGTGTGTGTTATTTTGTATTGCTTTTTCGATTAAATTAACTAAATCACAATGAACATGATAAAAACTAGAAAATATCACACCCATATATAAGTTTCCTTTTAAAAAAATTGAATTATGGTTGGTATTATTGTTAGATATTATGATAAAAAGCAAGAGCAAGTCTATTTGAACAAGTAGAGAGGGATTGTTTGGCAAGCATGTCTGAGCATTAAATAAGAGAAGGAAGCCCATAGCATCCATCTGTAAGATCATCATTTTAAGCTTGCAAGTGGACAAATAGATCAATGCATAGCAACATACACACTCTCAAAAACCCAACCTCTCTCTTACTTTTTGCCCTATTTTTATATTCAAGAGTATCATTTTAGCAATACTTTCTAAAAATTTGAACAAAAAAACACATTTACTTTCTTTAAAATATTAAAAAAATCTATTAAATAAGAACTAGGATTCCCTATACATCGGATCTGCTGCTCTCTTTCAATGCTTCCAACACATATCAGTTGGATAAGATAAGAAGCGTTTCCAATTATTTTTCCAATTTATTAGCAGGTGCCAGCAGGGACATTTTATGAATGTTAAATTAGTCAAAGATAGTGATACTTATTGAACATTTTGTTGCATGAAATACAAGTTAAGGCAGTGATATATGACACAAAATTCTGATGAACTGTGATCAAACCAAAATGTTATAATATTTGTTTATGATGAAGTATAATGATGATGATGAAGATTTCTAGAGATTGATGATGGATGAGATTTGACTAATTATGCAGAAGGTAGAAGTGGGTTGATGATAAATGCAGTGTATGTATGGGGAGAGTTAGTCAAAGAGAATTATAGGATGGAAAGCACTTGAGGAACTAAAAAGCAAGAGTGACTAGAAAAACAAAGAGGGAGAGGGGACATAGTTTTGTGTTGATGTATACCACAAAAAAAGTGATATGATAGAAGAAAATGAGATTGAGAAAGGAGGACCCATTTGAAGTGTATGTATGCAACTGGTATACATAGGAAGAGGGGACCTAGAGAGAGAAGAGGTGAAAGTGACATGAACCAAAAATAAAGTTAGAGAGATTTCAAGAGAGGGTCCATTTGGTGATAATGGAAGTTGCCTTCATCCTCTCTGGACTTGTTCCTACCAATCTCAAATTATATTTGGTCCCCTTTACCTTCCGCTATTGCTTCAAGCTTCAAATCGCAGCATAAATTTGCAAGCAAAGCATGATTTAGACAACTGTTAATGTCAAGTGGCTCTTTGCAAATCACACTCTTCCTAAACCTTCTTCACATTTTACCAACAACTCAGATTATACCAAAATATGTGATCTTCTTCACTGCTTAATTTGTCCCATTACAATAACTAAACATCCAAAACAAAAAAATCTGGCATGTTTAGCAACTAAGTATGAGGTCAATTATGCAGACAGGCTATTCATGTTAACCCATCAATCCCTTTCTCTTTAAAGTGGAACCTCAAATACTTTTAGACCATATGCTTTGTTTATCAAACATAAGTAACTGGTTTGAATAGACCTGTATCCATAATTCAACATTAGTATCTATTGGATCATTTTTATTTCAGGTGCATTCTTATCTACTGTTTCTATATCCAATTTAACTAAGATAAACACAATTTTCTTTTGTAAAATACTTATGTTTAATTATATTTTTGAGGCGAGATGCAAATAAAATATGAAAAGCCAAAAAGATTAATTGATTGGTGGACTCTGGGCAAATCAATACATTCTTTGACAATACAAGTACTATTTGTTTGAGGAATAAAAGAGATTAGAAAGAGAGTACTATTATTGTATAATTGAATTAATTAGAAAGTTGATTAGTTGAAAGAAAGGGTTGCTACTTTTAGGAGAGGCCGAGGACATGGCTTTGATCTATTTTAGAAGAGATTCATGTTAACCTAATTAATTAATCACACCTTGGTTTTACGGTGCAATGCAAAAAATAAGAAAAGCGAGACGAAACGGTGCCGTTTCGAAGCGTTGGACACGCCCACGTGGCGGTCATATCAGTGGGCCCCAAGGCCACAGCCTCGGTTATGGTTACATCAATACACCCTATGTCCCACTCTCTATCTTAATTATTCCTGCCATTTTTTTATTTACTTTTATTAATTATTACTATAATAAAAATAAACGAAATAAATTTCCCTCCATTTATATATCACCCACCCTATCTCTGCACATCCTTAACACTATTCCAGTGTTTCTCCCACAACTTCCCCGTGACCCTACGACGTTTTTGCCTTTTGTTTCCCACACACACCGCGTGGCGCGTCCTTTCGGATCCACTACTTGCCCAACAACGTAGCGGTGCCTAATCCTTAGGAATAACGAATAACCATAACAACCTCAACATGTTGCATTGTCTCAACGGTTCGGGGAATCTAGGAGCCAGTTGTTCGGACATGACAGTTTTGGAACGACAAAGAGATGCAACCATGAAGTGGCACGACAATCACCAACCTTACTTTTCCGCAACGGAGTTTCACGTTAACCTCGTTTTCTCTTCCTCTTCCAATAATCTCCCTCAGAGTCAGGGCATGGTCATGGCGCGTGATGACTCCGCGCTTGCTCAGGTGTTGGCTCATTCTCTCAAACCCGACCCGGGTCTCTGCCCCGAACTGGACACCGGATTCGGATCTTCTTCCGGTATTTTACCCAAGGAAAACAGTAAGAAGAGGAAGGCGCAGCAGAACAACTCCAAGGTACTTGCGAATGGTGATAGGTTATGATTCGGTGTGGTGTGGACTATGGTAAGGCAACCGTGACGTTTCGTTTTTGCTGATTTTGTTTAGGTTGCAGCGGAGAGTGATGACAAGGAGAAGAGAGTCAAAGTGAGTGGCGAGGAAGGAGAATCCAGAGTGACACACCAAGCCAGCAACAAAAATGGCAAATCGAACACAAATAAGAACAGAGAAACCTCTGCGGATTCTTCGAAGGATAATTCGAAAGGCTCCGAGGTTCAGAACCAGAAGCGCGAGTACATTCATGTCCGAGCGCGTCGTGGTCAAGCCACTGATAGTCATAGCTTAGCTGAAAGAGTGAGTGAAAAAAAAAAGATTGATAATATTAAACGATGCGTTTTGTTTGTAGCTGTGTTTGTTTAATGCGAGCGTTTTGTTTTGTTTGGTGCAGGTTAGAAGGGAGAAGATTAGTGAGAGAATGAAGTATTTGCAAGATTTGGTTCCGGGATGCAACAAAATTGCCGGCAAAGCTGGAATGCTTGACGAAATCATTAACTATGTTCAGTCTCTTCAACGACAAGTTGAGGTTAGATTTGTTGGTCCAACCTTTGACATTGGTCCTATGAAATTAATTAGCCTCTGCACGGTTCATAGTTGGACCGTGAAAGGGACTTAACCTGAACTAAAAATAATTCAATCTGACTCATCGTGGTGAGTGAAAAATTTTATATCCAAACTTGACTAATTAGGGGTTTAGTAGATTATTTTATTTAAATATGTTTTATTCTTTTAATTTATTTTATATATTTACCGTAATATAATTAAAATTTTATCATTTTTACTAAAAAATAGTTAGTAAAAATTAAAATACCAACTTATACAATTTGATAAACAAAATAAATTAAGTATTTAAATTATTTAAACATTATCTTTTAAGAAAATCAAATTACCAGAATGATTAAAAATAATAAAGAATTGATGTTGCTATTTTAATCCGTTTAATTCATAGATTAACATTTAAAAAAGCTGTATTTTTTTTCAACTTAAACCTTTGTAAGAGAAATTGACTTGCGGCTTTAAACTCATTATAACACTAATTCCTGAATATGTTGAATTTTATATGCTTTCGGGTTTATGGACACTTATTTGAGAATGTTTATCACTGCATGCAGTTCTTGTCAATGAAATTAGCAGCTGTAAATCCAAGCATTGACGAACTGTTTGCCAGAGAGGTATGCACAATGCACAGAACTCAACTTTTTTCTTCTTTGCTATGAGTTGGATTCAATATTGTCACACACAGTTTCATGACATGTGACATGTTTTGAAATAAGCAAAATTACAAATAATTAATCACCCCGTAGATACTAATGGTGTGGCAGACTTTACTTTAAAACCTAGGATTATGTTCAAAACACAAGAATTTAGAACATTCATAAGAAATTATGTTCATGACATAACTCTTTATGTTTGATTCCCACAGGTTTTTCCTTCCTGTGCTCAAAGTTTACCCAACATTGGGATGCCATCAGATATGAATATGTGTAACAACCCCTCGTATCTTCATTTCAATTCGACACAGCAACATGTATCATTAATAAATAACGTGGGGATAAGTCCTCCCAATATGGGACTTCGAAGGAACATTAGTACTTCACCTGTACCTTTGCCCGAAGCCTTTCTTGACTCGTCCTGTTTCACTGTAGGTTTCCCTTTTGTGTATGCAATTGTAATGTTCTTCTTGTTCTATAATGATTACTCTTGCAATGTCTAATAACTACGTGCACTGCAGCAATTTCTACCCTCTTCAAGTTGGGAAGGTGACTTTCAAAGCCTTTACAATGTTGCTTTTGATCAAGGGCGAGCAGCATCCTTTCCTTCTCAGCCATTTACAGGTAGCTACAAATTTATGACTTGTCAAATCACTTTTTTTCCTGAGCCTGGTATCCTTAAAGTTGAAAGTAGAAGCACAGCAGAGTGGATTTTAATGGGTGATAGAGACACGAGAGTCCCACGACATTGATAAGTCCTTTTTTTATCAAAATGAAGAAATTTTTTAAAAGGGTCTTTTAATCATTCACCCATCAAGCCAGTTGTCTCTTTTATCTGCTTCTTACACACTTTCCCACAACTTTCATACCTAGAAAGTGGTGGCAAAGATCTTTGAACCTTGCTCAATAACACTAAAGATCAATGTTTATTGACATATATAACAAGTTGTTTGATACAAGACAAAAATTAACTTATGAGGTTGCAAGTAAATGTTTGGTGAAATAAAATTTGTATAAAGAAAGAGCATGAAGTTTCTTTTTTTGAGATTCTTGTTAGTTATTTGGATGATGATTTATTGTAAATATGGTTTTATAATCTGCAGGTCCAATTGAAACTAGCAATCCGAAGATGGAGATGTAAACCAGATCATCCATTTTGATTTGTTGTAATTGCTCAATTCAAAGGGCTTTATGGAGATTTTTTTTCAAGTACATAACATATATTTGTTGTATACTACTCCGTAGAATAAATAAGATCATATTAATGGCTGTTAACTTCAGTCACTTGCACATTTGAACTGTGTAACTGATTTAAAAAAATGAAAAAAAAAAAAAAAGGGTTGAAGGCGATGTCACGTGTGTGACAGGGCACCTAATACATTTAGGGTTGATGGCAACCTGCCACTGCTTTTTTACCCTCTCTTTCTGGTAAACTAAACCAAACATTAATGATAGTATTATTAAAAATAATAATAATACTAATAGTAGGTTAAATCTAGTTAAAAGAATACTCACACAAGGTTCTCAAATTTGCACAGATAATGTTGGGGTGTCATTTATCTATAGGCGGTTGAATGACATTTAAATCTTAAAAGGGAAATGGTTGGACAAAATATGTTTTGATTATTTATGAGGAAAATGCATACCATTGATTGTCACTTTAATAAGAATATACAGGCTGTGATTTATTATCGAATTGTTATAAAAAAATATGAATAATATTTCAATATCTTGATTGATTGAGATGAAATGTAAAGATATAGATTGAATACTTTATTTTGAAGAAATAAAGTGTTATGGACTTTTTTTTAGGAGGTTTGAGCTACTTTGACATGATTTATTGGTCAAGATGATTCATCATTATCAAAAACTTTGCCAACATGACATTTACATGTGATAAAATGGGTTGGACTTTCCGACTTATTATTAACTTAGCCCAACCACTATTAACTTGTGAAAGATAGGATAGGCTAAATTGAATATTAGTAATTTGTTATAATAATATTATATATTTACATAATTCAAATAGTATACTGTATAAAATTAATATTTTCATCTATTTTTTATTTTATTTTTGAAAAAAGTTGTTTAACTGGTGAACTAAAAATATTCACTCACTTTACAATCACCATAAATATTACTCATGTCTTTAGAAATGACACTGTTAGTGATATTCAGTGATGATTTGAACATGAATTTTTATAAGATTTATTCTTTAGCAAAAGCACACTGTGGAAAAAGAGAATTAATGCGATGTACGTCGATCCATCTTAAAACTAAACTATTGGACGAAGGAGAAAACGGAACCTCTTAAAACTTGGATAAGTCTGGGCTCAATTTTTAGGTTTAAGTATGATCGGAAATTTCTATTTGGACCTCATAATTTCGTTACGCACTTTCATAAGTATGGAAATTTTCATTTGCTATGAAAAATGACTTTTTGTATAATATTTCTTACATGTAAAAAGATTATTCAAAAATTAAAATTGACTTTTATATTAGGTAATTCATAAACTTTTTAACTTCAAAAAGATAATTTTTTTTATAAAATAGTTTCTCTTTAAATTGCATAATTCAAAAACATCTTTCAAAATATATAATTCAAAAGCTTTTGTATGAGAAAAAAATTATATAATACAAAATATTTTTTTCTTTAATCCATCTATAACATAACATATAACTAAGTAACTAAGGGTGACATAAGTGTAATAAAACAACCATTACAAGTTTTATAAAATAGTTTCTCTTTAAATTGCATAATTCAAAAACATCTTTCAAAATATATAATTCAAAAGCTTTTGTATGAGAAAAAAATTATATAATACAAAATATTTTTTTTCTTTAATCCATCTATAACATAACATATAACTAAGTAACTAAGGGTGACATAAGTGTAATAAAACAACCATTACAAGTTTTATAAAATAGTTTCTCTTTAAATTGCATAATTCAAAAACATCTTTCAAAATATATAATTCAAAAGCTTTTGTATGAGAAAAAAATTATATAATACAAAATATTTTTTTTCTTTAATCCATCTATAACATAACATATAACTAAGTAACTAAGGGTGACATAAGTGTAATAAAACAACCATTACAAGATGACAGAAATACTAATAATTTGATCTTTTTAACTATCCTATGTGAGCACATGAAAACTATGGGATTGGAGTAATGACTCGTTTCTATGGACCAAAAGCAAAACAAACATTTTCTAGTGAATTGCTCTAAAAAATAAATAAGGATAAACCAAGTTCTGCATATTTATTAAAAATATTGGTTAAATTTATGATTGAGTACAAGTGTATAACTTGATTTTCTTTTTGACTAAGTTCCAAAATATCTCCTACAATATTTGAATGAAAATTTGACGCAGACGCTGTGTGGTCACAAAATCCATCTTTCAGGATTAAAATAATAATATTTGGACAGTAAAAGTCATGTTCTATAATATAAATCATTATCAAATATGAAATTTAAATTTAAATTGAAAAACATATTTTTTCGGATCAAATTTAACATTTCAATTAATAATGTTCGAATAAAGGATGAGTCGCTATGTTTAATTTATGAAATTTTGGAGTAAAAATAAAATTATGTAAATAGAAGGAATAAATAAATAAAATATTATTTTCAAATATAAAAAAAAAAAAACTTAATTAACTGACGTACAAGATAACAATCATGGTTCTAAATAGAACATTATCCGATAGAACATTATTTACTCCACCAACAACTTGGTTTTACAAAATACACAGTTTTTCAAGATAGTTGAAAAGTGTCGCACTTGGAGAAGGCATCAAAAAGTTGTTTATTAGATCTTATTGACACAACTATGACGTGAGTTGCCATTAAATATTAGTTTTTGTTTAATAAAGTCAATGCAATACTTTATCATTTAATTGAGGTGTATATAAATTTTTGTATCTCATTATTTATTTCCAAGTTGATATTAGCATGTTTATTAGCAAAAATAATTTATTAAAATGTGATTTTACCTCCCCCATTTGATGATGTACTTGGACAGAGTTTTCGAGCTTTTGTATTAAATAATTTAGTCCTCTTTTTTTTTTTTTTTTTTTTTTTTTTTATATATATAAATTTGATGTTTCCTAACTTTAAAAGACACAGTTAACGTGTTTTTAAAATAATATTATATATAGAAGAGTAGAGATTAAAAATAATATTTTTCTAATAATTACTTTAAAAGTTATATTTACAACAATTTTAAATTACTTTATAGCATAAAAATATCTGAATTGACAGTAAATGAAAATTAAACTATAGTTCCTTTATAAAAATTATTTTTTCATTTAAAAAAATTGATATGTAAAGATTCGTCTTAAATATTAAAGGTTTTCAATTTTATTTTAATCTCAACAAAAAAGTATAATTTTCATCCGTAGAACATAAAATGTATTGTTTTCTCTTTAATATTTGACTTTAGCCTCTATATTATATCTGAATCATATTCCCCCAATAAATAAATTGTTGTTGAATTTTTCATTTTCTTCAAGATATTGACAAATCAAATCAAATCAAATAAATTAAATTTTCCTTTATTCAAAATTCACTCGCCACATCATAAAACTTCACAAAAAAATAGAAAAGAATATCAAAATTTATCATTATAAAATTCTTTAGATATTATCGAGTTTTCACGATTCTTAGAATAGTCCATACTAAACTTTTAAAATGATCTAATATCTCAAATTCATCGTAAACCCATAACTGTTTAAATAAAAAAAATGTTGAAGAAAATAAGTAATAAAAAACAATTTTATGTTTTTAAAGTAAAACGATTTAGTTGGAAAAAAACTCATGAAACCAATATTTATGTAAAGACTACAAAGTATAATCAATACTAAAAAAAATAGGATCATAATTATTTTAATTATGGACTAAAAATATTGTTTATTTGACACCCTTTCACACAACTAGGCATAATAAATGCATCATGCATTTGAAAATGTTGAGTCAAAGTTTAAGATTAATCCTCCTTTGTCACACAACTAGGCATAATAAATGCATCATGCATTTGAAAATGTTGAGTCAAAGTTTAAGATTAATCCTCCTTTGGGACGTGGAACATTTTAGATTCTAGAGGTAGCACAATTCAAAACCTATATGGCGTATATTTCTTATGTTCAAATTAGAAGATTTATATTTAAATGCAGAAACAAGAAAAGTAAGGGAGCAAGAAAGTGACATATATAGAGGACTACATTTGCACATTCTTCATAGCAAATTAAGTTCTTTTTCTCTAATCTTGTACTCTTGCATAATCTTTCTCAGCTGAAACATTGTTCATTTCTAATGGAAAAGGAGGGCACAAGTAAGATTCTGATAATTGGAGGAACAGGGTTTGTGGGAAAGTTCATGGTGGAAGCAAGTGCTAAGGCTGGTCACCCCACCTTTGCCCTGGTTCGAAAATCCACTCTTTCTCATCCATCAAAATCATCCATCATTCAAACATTCAAAACCTTAGGTGTCAACCTGCTTTTGGTACGTAAATATATTTTCTAGGAAAATGTTACATGCATCAATACTTTTTTTCTCCTATTTTTTGGTCAAAGTACTTAAATTAATTGTTTTATTGTGGGTTTGATGTTGTTCATTCTATACACAGGGAGATATACATGATCATGAGAATTTGGTTGACGCGATAAAGAAGGTGGATGTGGTAATATCTCTTGTGAGACACACGCAGTTAACTGATCAATATAAGATCATTGCTGCTATTAAGGAAGCCGGAAATGTTAAGGTACCTCCAAATTTGTTGTTTTTCTCCATGTCTGTACCAAAATATGCACTTTCATGCAAACCAAGATGATAACTTTGTGATTGGAGGTTTCATGAAACTGTCATGTGGTGACATAGCTAATGATGATAATGAAATTTATGAATATAAAATTCTACATATAACGTTTGCCGTAAAAAATGAATTTCCATTTTGACTTTTAGATTGATTTGGCAATAGTTTATTTCAATGTTACCATATCATTGGAAGAAAGTATCGTGGTTGTATTTCTTTGTGACAAACTATATATGTTGGAGTTGTTGTTACATAGTTATTTGTTTGCAGAGGTTCTTTCCTTCAGAGTTCGGAAATGATGTGGCTCGAACTCATGCTGTAGACGAAGGACACAAACTATTTGACACCAAAGTTCAAATTCGTCGAACAATTGAAGCTGAAGGGATTCCCCATACCTATGTGGTGGCCAACCATCTCACTCGACACTGCCTACCCACTTTGTCAGAGCTTCTTGGCATAACATCACCAATTATTGATACTGTTGTTATTCTTGGGGATGGTAACACCAAAGGTACGTAAAAACACTTTTTGCATGGATGGAGTTTGATTTTTCTTTTTTATTTTATCTGGTTTGTTTTCATTCTTTTACACCTGATTTTCATTTGGATTAAAAGCTGATATATCACAAAACTTTTGCTTGATTTACAGTTGTTCATAATACGGAAGAGGATGTTGCCACTTATACCATTAGAAGTGTTGATGATCCAAGAACCTTGAACAAAATTCTGTATGTCCGACCACCAGGTAACACCTTGTCATACAATGAGCTGGTATCTCTCTGGGAGAAGCATCACAGTGAAATTCTTAAGAGAGTCTATGTCTCAGAAGATAAAGTTTTGAAGTGTATTAAAGGTTAGTGAGTCGTGATTAATTAATTGATAATCATTAATTATTTTGCATGTTCGACTTGAAATGGGCTTTTAAATATGTGTTTGTGCTGATAATTGTAATTTGTTGCTCTTGTAGAATCTTCATACCCCATCAACATGGGTCTGTCAATTTTCCACTCTGCATATGTGAAGGGAGATCAAACTAACTTTGAAATTAAGGCTTCATTTGGAGTTGAAGCTTCAATGCTATATCCTGACGTTAAATACACCACTTTAGACGAGTTCTTCCTTCATAATGAAGCTTGCACGCCATTTTACATGAACCAGTTTATACCGGTTGACGATATATAGAATATTGATTAATTGGAAGGAGGGGTGAAAAATCTAGTATATTTATCTGTACGTGTTGGTTTTGCTTAAAGATACATAAAACAGAGTTATATATGTTTTCTTACTGTAAAGCTTAGTTGTCCAAATAAAGAATCAGAGTTAGTGTCTGTCAGATGTCTATTAAAGTATTGTAATAAATAAATGTTTGTAAGTGTTTACTATTGGCTCTTTTTGTGTGGCAAGAGACTACTTCTTTTCCTTCATATTTTATGGCTTTTAATGATTTTATTGACGTGTGCAAAAGGGTGAAAGAGTTTTTATCTTATATCTTAACAACCAAGCTGAAAACAACTCCACGATAAATTTCTATCCTGCTCTACTGTTGTGCAATGTAAGTTTGTATCTAGTTTTATTAACTTCTAGCCAAAATCAGAGAAACAAGGGATTGCCCATTTAGTTTGCTCAACACCGTTATATACCATTGTAACTTGTGCTTAGGAAGAAGTAAAATAAATAAACATAACATGTAGAAAAAGAGAAATTTTGAAGTATTGATGACAGATTTAACGAGACTGCCCTAATATAGAGTATATTCTCATTCTGATTTTGATAATACGACCCTAATCTTATCAATTATGTGTTTCTAAACTATTATATTTCTAAGATTCTTCTTATAATCATTTCTAATATGATCATTTCTAAGTATTTAAATGATACATCCATCCGTTCATTATTATTTAAGCATTTAGTAAATACCGTCAAATCCTTATCATTTATATAACCTTATAGTGTCAACTTGACTTTTATAGAAATTGACTTTCAAGTTAAAAACAATCTCAAAACTTTAAAGTACAACTTTTGTTACCAAGACACATTAGATTTGCGGTTGGCAAAAGAACAATGTGTCATCCGCAAACTACAGCAAATTAACTTCCACACTCTTATTTTCCATCTTAGGCCCTTAAAGAATTCTTATCCTAGATGTTTCTCTAACTAAACTTGCCAAGCCTTTAGTAATTATGATGAACAGAAAGGACGTTAATGGATCACCTTGTTTAAATATCCTTTTAGATTTGAACTTCTTAGTCGGGTTACCAATGACCAAAATCGAAATAGAAACTAAAATAAGTTTTCATCCAATTAATCCTAAAAGTCTAATCGAAATAGTAACAAAACTAAAATAAACTTCTATTCAATTAATCCTAAAAGTCTAATCTATTCATTATGTACGTCAAAACAAATCTCAATTTACTAAATCAAAAAAATCTCAATTTATTAAATTATTAGTCTTTTCAAAATCAACTTTCATTTAACCTTCTTGATCTTATTTTTTTAGATAATCCACCTCAAAATTTTAACCCTTTTAAAGCCTATTTTTATAGATAATAATTTTTTTATAGATAACAATTTTTTTTTTTAAATGGACACTTTGAAAATATCAAAATGTATGAAAGATAAAGGAAAAAGTCATCAAGGTACCGGAAGAAGTCGTTTCAAGAAAAAATCAGATCCTCTTAAAATTTGGGTAAATCTAGATCTAATATTTTACGTTAAAGTATGACTGGAGATTTCTCTTTCTCCTAATTTATATGTGTACTAATATGAAAATTTCCATTTTATTATAAAAAAGATATTTTTGTAATATTTTATATAGAAAATTTGAATTGCAGAATTTAAAAGTTTAAAATAATTTTTAGATTATGTAAAATTTTTAACTTCAATGAGTTAACTTTTTTATAATTTTTTTTTCGTTATTACACATCTCAGAACTCATCCGTGTAATATAAAAGTATTTTTCAAAATATATAATTAAAAAGCTTTTATATAAGAAAAAGAATTTTAAATTATACAATAAAAAATATTTTTTAATCCATCTATAACACAATATATAACTAAGTAGTTAAGGATAATACAAAAATAATAAAACGATTAATTTTTTTAAGTACCTAACACAAGAATAATAAATAAAACAATGACGATAATAAATAATACCAATTTTGATATTTTTAATTATCCTATTGGGGGTATAATAATGACTGTGTTGCATATGGACCAAAAACAAAACAAATATTTTACAGTGAATTGCTAAAAAAAAAAAAAAAATCGACCAAGTTCTGCATATATATATATATATATATATGTATGATTGAGTGCAAGTGTATAAAATCAACCCTGAACGCTGACAAATATTAAAATTTAAATTGAAAAAATATTTTTTTCGGATCAAATTTAACATTTCAATTAATAATGTTCAAATAAAGGATGAGTGGTTATGTTTAATTTATGAAATTTTGGAGTAAAAATAAAATTTGTAAATAGAATTGATAAATAAATAATTATTTTTCAGATATAAAAGAGCTTAATTAACTGACGTACAAGAAAACAATCATGGTTCTAAATAGAACATTATCCGATAGAATATTATTTGCTGCACATAATGAAGACATCAAAAAATTGTTTTTTACATCTGATTGAGACAGCTCTGACCTAAGTTGCCATTAAATATTAGTTAGTTAGTTTTTGCTTAATGAATGCAATACTTTATCGTTTAATTATGTTTCGTGTCTCACTATTTAATTCCATGTTCATATTAGCATACGTTTGTTTATTCCCAAAAATAATTTATTAAAATGTGATTGTAATTCTCCCATTGATGACCAAGAGTTTTCGAGTTTTTGTATTAAATAATTTAGTCCTGATTTTTGAAAAAAATTGTATAAATATGATGTTTCCTAACTTTAAAAGACACAGTTAACGTGTGTTTTAAAATTTGTTTATCATATTATATATATATATATATATATATATATATATATATATATATATATATATATATAAAAGAGTACAGATTAAAAATAATATTTTTCTGATAACTACTTTAAAATTTAGATTTAGAATAATTTTAAATTACTTTATAGCATAAAAATACCTGAATTGACAGTGAATGGAAATTAAACTATAGTTCCTTCATAAAAAATAATTTTTAATGTGGAAAATTGGAGATGTAAATCTTCATCTTAAATTATACTTTAGTCCCTTCAATATTAACGGTTTTCAACTTTGTTTTAATGTCAACAAAAAAAAGTATGATTTTCATCGGTAGAACATAAAATGTATTGTTTTCTCTTTAATATTTGACTTTAGCCTCTATATTATATTTGAATCATATTCTCTCAATAAATAAATTAATGTTGAATTTTTCATTTTCTTCAAGATATTTACAAATCAAATCAAATAAATTAGATTTTCCTTTACTCAAAATTCACTCGCCCGATCATAAAAGTTCACAAAAAAAAAAAAAAATTGAAAATTTCTCATTCTAAAATTCTTTAGATTTTTCGAGTTTTCACCATTCTTAGAATAGTCCATACTAAAGTTTTTAAATGATCTAATATCTCAAATTCATAGTAAACCCATAACTATTTAAATAAAAAATGGTTGACGAAAATTAGTAATAACTTTTTTTTATATTTTTAAAGTAAAAAGATTTAGTAGAAAAAAAACTCATGAAACCAATATATATATATATACTACAAAGTATAATCGTTGCTATAAAAATTAGGCTTTCATCAAAATGATCATAATTATTTTAATTATAAACTAAAAAAATTGATTATTTGACATCCTTTCACAAATAGGCATAATAAATGAACCATGCAGTTGAAAATGTTGAGTCAAAATTTAAGATTAATCCTCTTTTTGGGACGTGGAACATTCTAGGTTCTGGAACATTTTAGATTCTAGACCCGGCACAATTCAAAACCTATATGGCGTGTATTTCTAGAAGATTTCAAACGTCGAAGTGTTTTTTAGAACCCCAAGTTTTATTCAACATCAGGCGAAAAAAAGACAAAAGTAGATATAAATACAATGAGTGATATTATTGAAAATATTAAGATGGATGTTTCGAAAAATAATATATATCTTAAAAGAAACACTATTTTTGACATTGTTGATACTCTAATGTCAAAAATTTAACCAAAATGAGATTCAATGGAATATACATAGCAAGGATATGGACGTCTTCAATTAGTTTCTGTAAACGCAAGTTATTTGGCCACCATCATCACCAATAGCAGAACTGAACAGTGGGAAAATGAAATTTTCCCACTTTTTCTCATCTAAATAAACCGAGCAAAGTATGGTTTTGATATTGATATGAATATTGATTCATAAATAGCAAATGGATTTAGGTGTATGGTGTTCTTTAAGCATTCTATTTAATTTGCTGTCATAAAAATAAAATAAAAAACATGCAAAACTATATGAAAATCAATATTAAAATAGTCTTAACTATTTCAAAATAAATAAGTAATTTTCATATCAAGTAGAGTGTTTCATGTATAAATTTGGATTAATATTAATATCTTAACTGTTAAATGTCTAAATTTGGATTATTAGATTAAAGTGATTATTGTTTTTAAAAATTCAAACTAATATCTCTTTTATGACGCGGTAATCAAATTGCAGATAAACATTATTTTATATTCAAATGCAGAAACAAGAAAAGTAAGGAAGCAAGAAAGTGTATATATAAAGGACTCCATTTGCACATTCTTCATAGCAAATTGAGTTGCAAATATATTCCTTCTTTCTAATCTTCTATTCTTGCATAATCTTTCTCTGCTGAAACATTGCTTATTTCCAATGGGAAAGGTGGGCACAAGTAAGATTCTGATAATTGGAGCAACAGGGTTTGTGGGAAAGTTCATGGTGGAAGCAAGTGCTAAGGCTGGTCACCCCACCTTTGCCCTGGTTCGAAAATCCACTCTTTCTCATCCTTCAAAATCATCCATCTTTCAAGCATTCAAAACCTTAGGTGTCAACCTGATTTTGGTACGTAAATATATTTTCTAGGAAATTGTTACATGCATCAACACTTTTTTTGTCCTATTGGTGAAAGTACTTAAGTTAATTGTTTTTTTGTGGATTTGATGTTGTTCATTCTGTACACAGGGAGATATACATGATCATCGGAGTTTGGTTGAGGCGATAAAGAAGGTGGATGTGGTAATATCTATTGTGAGTCACAAGCAGTTAACTGATCAATATAAGATCATTTCTGCTATTAAGGAAGCCGGAAATGTTAAGGTACCCTCAAATTTAGTGTTGCTGTTTTTCTCTATGTTTGCACCAAAATATGCAATTTCATGCAAATCAAGATGATGCTTATGAATTTGTGATTGGAAGTTTCATGAAACTGTCATTGTGACAGCTAATGATGATATGATAATGAAATTTATGAATATAAAAATCTATATATAACGTTTACCATTTGGTTAGGTTTGATACAATAAAAAAATATTTTCCATTTTGACTTTTAGATTGATCTGGCAATAGTTTATTTCAATGTTACCATATCATTGGGAGAAAGTACTGCGGTTGGATTTCTTTGTGACAAACATATATATGTTTGTGTTGTTGTGACATAGTTATTTGTTTGCAGAGGTTCATTCCTTCAGAGTTTGGAAATGATGTGACTCGAACTCATGCTGTAGACGAAGGACACGGGTTATTTGACACTAAAGTTCAAATTCGTCGAACCATTGAGGCTGAAGGAATTCCTCATACCTTTGTGGTGGCCAACTTTTTCACTGGACACTTCCTACCCACTTTGTCAGAGCTTCGTGGCATAACATCACCAATTGATACTGTTGTTATTCTTGGGGATGGTAACACCAAAGGTACGTAAAAGCACTTTTTGCATGGATGAAATTTGATTTTTCTTTTTTATTTTATCTGGTTTGTTTTCATTCTTTTACACCTGATTTTCATTTGGATTAAAAGCTGATAAATCATAAATCTTCGTATTAACTTTTGCTTTATTTACAGTGGTTCTTAATACGGAAGAGGATGTTGCCACTTACACCATTAGAAGTGTTGATGATCCAAGAACCTTGAACAAGATTCTGTATGTCCGACCACCAGGTAACACCTTGTCATACAATGAGCTGGTATCTCTCTGGGAGAAGCATCACAGTGAAATTCTTAAGAGAGTCTATGTCTCAGAAGATAAAGTTTTGAAGTGTATTAAAGGTTAGTGAGTAGTGATTAATTAATTGATAATCATTAATTATAGTGCATGTTCGACTTGAAATGGGCTTTTAAATGTGTTTGGGCTGATAATTGCAATTTGTTGTTTTGTAGAATCTTCATACCCCATCAACATGGGTCTGTCAATTTGCCACTCTGCATATGTGAAGGGAGATCATACTAACTATGAAATTAAGCCTTCATTTGGAGTTGAAGCTTCAATGCTATATCCTGACGTTAAATACACCACTTTAGACGAGTTCTTCCTTCATAATGATGCTTGCACGCCATTTTACTTGAACCAGCTTATACTGGTTGGCGATATATAGAATATTGATTAATTGGAAGGAGGGGTGAAGATTCTAGTATTATCTGTAAGTGTTGGTTTTGCTTTAAGATACATAAAACAGAGTTAGGATATATTTTCTTATTGTAAAGCTTAGTTGTCCAAATAAAGAATCATATAGTTAGTGTCTGTCACATGTCTATTAAAGTCTTGTAATGAAATAAATGTTTGTAAGTGTTTATTATTGCCTCTTTTTTTGTGGCAAGAGACTACTTCTTTTCCTTCATGAATGATTTATTGGTTGAAGCACGATTTTATGGATTTTACTGATTTTATTCACGTGTGCAAAAGGGTGAAAGAGTTCTTATTTTATATCTTAACAACGAAGCTGAAAACAACTCCAAGATAAATTTTTATCCTGCTCCACTGTTGTGCAATGCAGTTTCTATCTAATTTTATGCCAACCATTTAGAAACTTCTAACCAATTTCAGAGTAGACGAAATTGAGAGCAGGCAAGAAACAGACTAAGGCATTGCTTGTGCTTAGAAAGAAGTAAAATAAATAAACATAAACATGTAGAAAAAGGGAAATTTTCAAAGTAAGAACATGTCACTGCACATTTCCCAGCATTCTCAAATAAAGCCTAAACTAGTGTGTCTAAGAATTCACTGATTGTGGTGTATTTCAGATGTGGATACAGTTCTGTACCATTCACACCAGAGGGTGGTTCAATATCAAAGTATGTGTGATCTCCCTTTATGAAAGCAGAATATATGAAGAGCATTTCAAAGTTGGCAGGGTAAGAAGTTCCTGCAATGCGAAAAAGGAAATAAAGGCGTTTGTTAGAATTTTTCCTCTCACTTTTCCCTTTAGAATAAGATTTTGTATGCATATATATTCAGGAAAAGACTTCCATATCCAAAGAAATTATTATATTCCACAACTAGGTCTCGACCTATCTGCACATAATACCAAATTAACTATTATTAAAATTTCTTTATAAATCATAAACTTTAACACTTTAGTCCTACACTATATAATTTCTCATAATATCTATTTGAGTTTCACTTCTTGTATGAGATGATTTATAATGCCACGTATGGTTTTAACTGACAAAGAGATGTATAATTACAAAGTATATACTCTACTGTAACACCTTTTATTTTCTGGAGCAACTCTTCTTCAGAGACATGCAATCTCTCAAGCTTCTTGCCAATCTTAATCTCCCACATTTCAACCAGCTCGTTCAAAGAACAGACGTTTCCTGGGGGTCTCAAATACAACACTTTATTTAAGGTACGAGGGTCGTCAACTGTATTGATAGTGAATGCAGCAACATCACTTTCCTTCATGAAGACACCTGCAAAGAAACCATTGGTGAAAAATTAGTAAATTATTATGATTTGGTACCTAAAGTGTAACTCGGTATCACATTACTCCCTGCAACTGCTAAGATTTCAAATAAATCTCTAAATTTTTAGTTTTGATCCATGACATATATCATGTAAGTCAAGTTTTTTAAACTAAATACAATTGATGAAGTGTACTTTGAGGAATTTACTTAAAATTTCTTAAACTTTAAAAAGTATTACAACACTATTACATTTTCAAAGATTAAAAAAGGTGGTTACTCAATAAACAATCAAGTATCAAGTAAAAGAGTAACAATGGTCTTGATTGATGGAGCATACCTTTTGTATTCCCATCACCATATACAGTGACCTTGTCCCTTGGAGGAGCATCTAAGCCTGGCTGAGCAAGAGAAGGAAGCAAAATCCTCATGAAGAAATTGCATGAGATGATAGTGTGTGGAATGCCTTCAGCCTCCACGAGTCGACGGATTTCAATTTTGGGTGCATAGAAATTATACAAATCATCAAGCTCTGACACGTGAGCCTTGGTAGGATCTGATCCAAATTCAGATGGGATGAATCTCTGAGGCCCAAAATCAATTAACAACAGATTATTTAACACGTTTAACAACTCAAATAACGTAACAAAACTATGCTTAACCCACACAAAGATGGATATTGAGAACTCTGGCTACATACACCAAAGAACAAAAACGAGGAAAAAAAATGTGGTTTTGATCTTTGAATCTGATCAACAAGATTCCAATACTTTAATATCTGATAAATTCGTTTTCTTGAAGTGATAAATTGATACTTAGTTTTTTAAGAACTCATCAAGTTTTTAAAATTAAGAGTGAGCAAACTGCACGTTTTTTAAAGTTTGAAGAACAAATATATAAAAGTACAAGAAAGAACTTTGAGCACGTTGGATTGAAAGTATAAAAATTAAAATACATTTTCTCTAGAAAGGAAAAAGGTTGACTATAACAGCTTTAGAAGCTGCAGAACCTATCAGCTAGTCTTCTAGAAATAAAAGATAGGACAAAAATTGTATACAATTTTATAGGTTATGTTGGTCTTGTTATCCAATTAGAATATTGTAGTTTTATACTGTAAAGTGCATAAGTTTATCTTCCTCAAGATACTCACTTTTTATAATTTTTCTTATGTAGTCTTTGATCTTTTCAGATATTATTATTTAAATTTAACCAGTCATACACTTTTGGATTTGTTAATACCAGAACTTTTCATTATATTAAAGCAAGAATTCATAAATTTAAATAATAAACAAATACTAAAATAAAACATCTAATAAAAACTAAAATGGAAAACATTAACATGAAGGACTAATATGGCTAGCCCCATATTTTTTAAAGGTGACATTCTTTTCACAAATATTTGGTGGTTTATAGAGTCAGAGCTACAGCTTTCAGATACATTTGAGGGAATTAAAATGATAAAATGTTATACTCAATTTTCTTCAAATTTTGTGAACTATTATACCACTCAGCTTATATTACAAAGATAAATGTTTTTCTACAATAATTTGCACAATTAAGAGAAGGATGAAATGTTACAAATGATGCAGAGGAGACAAACATCCACAACAATGTTTTTATGCAAATTTTTCTTGAGTTATTGTATAAAATAAATAATAAATATTTATTACAAAATTCTTCACTAAAAACCACCCTTAACTTTTCACTTTCTCAAATTTGGATTAAACTAGTAAGACCCAAAAACCGATAAATAAACCACAATCAATAAGAATTGGTCAAATAATTAAAAAATCTTAAATTTAACCTACGTTAGAAGTTAACCTTAATAGTACCAAGTTGTTTGATAATTCGGATAAGGATCTTTTGATGCAGACATTGTTTGGCTGCAACGGCACAAATGACCACATCTACTTGGCTCACAGCCTCCGCAATGGTGGTTTCATCTTCCAGCGAACCCTGATCATAAAAATCTCAAATTTCAATTATAAGACTAAGAAATTGAAAGACAAAATAAAACAAATAAGATGAGAGAGACTTTGAGAAGGGTGGCTCCGGCTTGAGAGAGGGAGTGAAGCTTTTGGGCTTTGATAGGGTCAGAGAATGCAGAGTATCTAACAAGAGCAAATGTTGGATGACAAAACTTCAAACTTGCTTCGGCTAAATGGTATCCAAAACTTCGTGTTGCCCCAATTATCAATATTTTGCTCTTTTCCATATTAACTTCCTCTGCTCCTTGTAAAAATCTCAAAATCACCTTCCTTCTCTATCTATATTTATATTCAGGTTTTTAGGTTTATATCTATATTATAATTGTGAATTTGTTGAATTTACTCTTGGTTATAAATATACACTCAAACTAAAGCTAAATAATCTGAGTGAATGTCCTAATAATTTTTTGTTTTCATACTTCTATTATTATTTGACACTAACCAATTACGCTTTGTCTTTATCTTATACATAGAAAAGGAAAAATGATCAAGTTAATTAAAGAAAAAAAAATAAAAGTGAAAAGGAGAAACGACCTCCTTAATCTTGTTAAAACCTCTAAAAGAATCTTTTAAGAAGTATGATCCTTTTAGGATATTGAAAAGAATGACCCAAAAAGTATTGTCAACATGAACTGAGTTCTCCAGACACGAATGAAAAATCAAAGCATTTGCCATATTTTACTTAACATACCCATGAGAATGATAATTATTTTGATTACAACACATGTTCACTTGAATTGCAAAGGGGCATTTGAACTACGTTATGATAACAAACACTTTTAGCATATAATAATGACAATAAAATTTAAACGACTCTAGCTACTAAGATAGATAATTTACTTTTGGGTAAGTATAATTTACTTTCAAGATTTAATCCATAATTAATTTCGAAACTACGAACTTTACTAGTTGCTAGTTAAGACAAATTTTCATTACATTGCCGTTTTCCTTTACGAAGGACAAAAAGCTCCATTCTTTAGCTTATAATATCTATTGCACAATAACAAGCAGAAAGCAAAAAAAAAAAAAAAAAAAAATTGGGCCTAGAAAATAAGGCAAAACCATTAATGTGAACTCTGAAGATGGTCATGTATCAATCTGTGTTTATTTAGCCCTCTGTTTTCCCTTTTTGGCAGAGGAGGCCTTCGAAGCTCCTTTGCCCTTTGGACCCTTGCCCTTCCCCTTGGAACCTCCTTTTCCTCCCTTACCCATTCCACGTTTCCTAGCATCCTTCTTCATTCTTCGATCAACAAGGACTTTTCCTTTGCCAGTCTTTACTTGCACACCTTTCTTTGCAACTACATACTCCTTTTTAGGCCTCTTGGGAACAGCCTTTTTATAGAGTTGTTCTATTTGCTTCCTCTTCGAACGATCAGATATCTCTGTCTGATCTGATATGGCATTCGCCTTCTTCCGTACCTTCTCAAGCTTCCTCATTGCATCACGCTTCTTCCGTGCTTTGGCCTCAGCCACCTTCTTTGCAGGTCGAGCATCAATTTCTTTAAATTGCTTTTTCATTGCATTAATTTCCTCTTTCGAAATAGGCTTTATTGGTTGGCGGTGTCTCTTCTCTTCATCTAGAAACCACTTGGGCAATCCCTCGTCATCAAACATGTACTTGTTATATGCATCATCCAATATCTGCTCCCGTTGTTTTTTGCTCATCATCTTCTTTGCATAAGCCAATATCTCAGCTTTGGTTTCGACATCTTCCTCTGACTCATCAGAGGACGAATCATCACTTGAATCTGTGGCAGGCGCAGGAACTATTTCAAAATCATCTGCTGTCTTGGATGATGCTTGAGGTTGAGGGTGATCAACCACTGCTGGAGCTGCTGCTTTATTTTCTTTTACCTTTTTGGCAATGGATGTCTTCTCCTTAGGCCCATCATCTATATCCATTTCATCGTTACTCTCATCCTTCTCAAAGTCTCCTTGCTCTGCAGCTTCAGCAAAGACATCCTGACTAAACCACTTTTTCATGATCTCTTCTTGGGTGAGTTCTGCACCGTCATTAAGTGGAACCATCAATGGATTTGCCTCTTGCTCACCCTGATCTTCATCGGAATCATACTTAGATTGAACAATATCTTCGTCCTCACCGCCCTATACAGCCAAAAAGTCAGGATCTACATGTTAAAGAATTCAATGGTTCTAAACAAAAAAAAAAAAAAAAAAAAAAAAAAAAAAAAAAAAAAAAAAAAAAAAAAAAACATCATTCCATGCTCGTAAACAATAAACTAACATATTTGACATCACAAAAATACATTCCTAGAGAGATTCAACTAGGAACTAGAGGGCAAAATACACAAAAACATATGTTCATATTAGCAGAAAGCTTCATAGTGGACCCTGAAAGTTTGTTTCGATGTAAGAAATGGGCAGGGGAATAAATTAATGGACACATGAAATAAAAGAGTGTGGATTATCTAATGGTGTTCCCTCCCTCCTGGTGTTCAAATATTACAATCTCAAATATTTTGGGAGCGATCCAAAAGGTTCGGAAAAGTAAATATGGAAGGATTTTCAAGAATCGCATTATAATCTCAGTTCTCAATCTCGGAATGTATAAACCTCTACCAGGGTGAACGTTTACGTACGCAAAACCATGAAAAAGAGTAATGCCTACCTCCAAAAGTTGGGCCTCTGCATCATAGGATTTTTTAATTCGCTTCCGCTGCTTTGTACTTCCTTCCTTTCTGATGACAAACTTCTCATAAGCTTTATCCAACAAATCTTCCATTTGGTCATTGTATCTGATATCAGTATAACATTGATTAAAAATCATCACAGATTTTTAAGGAAAATTTAGTGTAAACGCTAATATAACAGAGTATGAGCAACTATAAAAAGAACTGGTCATTCACCTTTTACGCTCCTCATCAGAGTCTTCCAAGTCACTGGATGAACGCTCTGGGGCTTCATGGATTTCTTCATTATCACTATCTTCTACTTCACCCTCGTCGCCTTCATACTCAGTGTTGTCAACAGCTACCAGATCTTTCTTACCCTAAAAGCCCAAGAAAGAATGAACCCATTACAAAATGTAAGAGGTGTCCTTAATCTGTTTTTTCAATATGAAGGAAGGGATACAGATTACATTTGCGGACAGAAAAATAAATATGTAACTCTAAAAGTCTGTTTTCTGTACATGTGCCCATATAGAGTTGAAGGATTAGTAAGTACTGCTTAAATGTTGCGCAACATGAGTAATCTGATACTATTCTAGACCTTTACAAGGGAAAGGTATAAATCAAGCAAAAACCTGTACTTTTTGGGAGCTCTAAAGAGAAAAAGAAGAGTTTAAGATGAAAAAACAGTTGATGCTCTTCAACAGGTTATATCATTTTTCAAACCAAGAGAAGTGAGAAAAAGATTAAAGCAAACCTTCATAGAGGAAAGTGAAAACAACTCCTGATCTACATAACCATCCTCTGTTGCATCTATTTGCATGCCTGTTGCTTTTCGTGCCTTGTCCTGTAAGATTCAAATCATTAAAACAATGAATCAGCTTGATCTCATCCACTTGAAAAAGAAATGAATAGAAAATAGAGCTTAAATGTCACGACATTGGATTAAAATTTGTTTATAGACCGCTGTAATTAATGAATTTATTTGTCAGACTAAACATCATCTATTATTTTGTAAAAAATCGTATCATTATTCTGCAAATAAACAGTAACCAATGCGATCAATGGCAGAAGGCCAAATTTCCACCATAAAAGCACTCCATTGTGGACCAAGGCAGGCCTACCTTCACAAATTGCCTATGGAGGATAAGGGGTAAAAAACACAACGTCGTAGCATTATGGTGGTCCTATAATAGCTATTTAACAACATTGATATTAACAAAGACGTTGCAAGATTCCAAAAGCTGTTCATGACATGTGCATATCCAATAACAACAAAATCAGTGAAAGTTAAGAGCTACAAACAAAACCTTGGCTCTTCTTTTAGCAAGAAGCTTCTTTGCACGTTTCTTCTTGCGGTCCATCACATTGGTCAGCTCCTCCATTTCATTGAGTAATCTATCTTCTTCATCCACCTTCTGCTCATTTCCTGTCTGTTCTTTAGTGGTAGGATCAGGCTTTTGAGTTGGTGAAAGAGCTTTTCTAATGTGAATCCTCCACCTACATGTGACAAATAACATCAAACCCTCACATAGAAGGGGAGAAATAATAGTATGAAACTTTTTTTTATAAAATCCACCAAATATCAGAGTGAAATTCAAATGATGTAGTTACTTTAGAAGATGCTTGAAATCTTGCTTCCCCAAAACCCTTAAATCATCGCAGAGAGATTTGACCTGCAAAAACAACCACATTAAAAGCACTAAAATTAACAATGCTGATTTTGTCTAAATCTCCACTGATTACAGAAAATGCACGATTACATCTCCATATTTTTCAAACAAAATACCTCTTCAGTGGTTTGCTCATGATCCTTGATTGGTAAATCATCAGCATCGGTAAAGGTTATAGAAGTGACTGAACCAAGGATCTCCAGAGGAGAATCTGACCAAATGAAATTTGAAGCTGAAGACATCTTCCTTAAAGTAGTGTTTCCATCTTCATAGCTGCAGTAGTGAAGAAGTTAGCAAACAAGTCTACAGTAAGTACCGGACTACGTTTGGAGCACAAAACCAAAATTAAAAGGCGAGAAATAAAGAGGGACGGGAAACAATAGAAGTGTGCTATTTGTATATAAAATCAGCTCAAGTAGCTAATAAACTGCCAAGTTTTTCACATTCCTAGTGTTCTCAGTTTATCAGGATGTCTTACCAATCCTTCGAAAATAATTAGTTATGCAAGACCAAGCCTTACAATGATTTTAAAAAGGTAACTCACAAAAAAGAAAACATTAAAAGTCAAACCAAGCCTTGCAATGGAGTAGCTAATAAACTACCAAATTTTTAACAGTCCTAGGGTTCTCTGTTGATCAGAATGCCTTAACTATCCTTCAAAAATAATTTGATATGCAAGACCAAGCCTCGCAATTAAAAAGGTAACTCACAAAAAAGCAAACATATTAAAAGTCAAATCAAGCAGTAGTTACCCGTCACGATGCCTTTTCTGCTTAGTATCTCTAAGTACATCCACCACCTGCACAGATGATTCAAATCACCAAAGAAACTAAGCCTAACCACAGAGGAACAAAAACAAAAATTCCCAACCCAGTACGCACGAAAACAAACAGATTGATTACCTTAGGCTGCGGTTCCACAGACCCCTGAAAGAGATGCTTCACATCAAGAAGTCGCGGATCAATCTTGGCAGGAGCCTTGTACCTAAGCCCCAAAACATATATCTCAGCAGATTCAGATCGACTAGCCGCAGGTTTATCCACCTCAACCTTCTCAAACAACTGAGACACAAAAATCCACAAACAAAATCTCAACAACTCCACCAAACAGCCCAAAATCACAAACACAATTGTTTTTCAATTATAAAAACCATCGCATCACCTGCTTCAAGCAATACACCACAGAGCTATAATCTTGCGACCTGAAAATCTATCACGCACAACAAAGCAGCAATAAATAATAATTACAATAACAACAATTATGATGATAAGAATAAGAATAAGAAACAGAAGAATGATTACTTTGGTGACAAAGATACCGTTGGGCGCCAAGAACTGAGTGGCTAATCTGACAGCATCGATGACGAGGGCGTTCTGGCTCATGGCTTCCTGAGCCCAGGCGCCGCCGACATTGGGAGAACCGTCGTGCAAAATGACGTCAAAGGCGCGGCATCCGTGCTGGTCCATGAGCTTCTTGATGCGGGACTTGCATTCTGTTTTGGTGATGTCTTCCTGGATGGCGATGGCGCCGCGGATGGGGGCAATGGGCGCCAGGTCGACGCCGATGACGAGGTGGTCTACGGGGACGCGCTGCACGGCCACCTGCATCCAGCCGCCGGGGGCGGCGCAGAGGTCGAGGACGGCGCGTGCGGACTCGAGGAATTGGAACTTGGAATTGAGTTGGACGAGCTTCCATGAAGCTCGAGACCTGTAACCATGCTCTTTGGCTAAGTGATAGTACTTATCCAAACGGTGCTTCCCCTTCGCTTTCCCCATTGATGCACCGCACTGCAACTACGGGTTTTTGTTAGGGTTTTGGGAAAGAACAGACACTCTTCCAATGTATTCAACGTTATATCCGACCGAGAAGGTCTGGTTTTTTATTATTGGGCTGAAATTTAAGGTGAAATGGCCCGGAACGAATTTTTGGCCTACTATAATTTATTTAATCTAAATTTCGTGCAGGGCCGAAAATGTCGTTAGATAAATATATCATATCTAAAGTTTGGATCAAAGTTTTTATTTGAAGTTTAAATAATGACAATTGCTTCATGCTTCCCCCTTCATGCACCTTTTCATTTGTTTCCTACACCCGTCAAAGAAATGAAATACCTGATGTGTCCCTGTGGAATATGTAAAGGGCACCTACTCATTTGCTTCCTACACCCCCATCAAAGAAAGGAAATACCTGATATGGCCCTGTGGAATGTGTAAAGGAAGTGGGGTTTTTGGGGCAGCCACTCTTCAATTTTTACAGAGGTGGTCGTCGTTGAAGGTGTTTCCTGAAGCTGTCTGATCATGTGTGCATTCATTGAGTATGGTTCCTTCTGTTACTTGCGTTTTCATGATTTGAAGGGTTATGGGAAGTTGTTTGGTTTGATTTTTAGCGGTGAAGTTTACTAGGTTGAACGGGGTTGTTTTACGACAGTTTGAGACAGGTTCTTGATGGTTTGTAGAGTTTTTCGAAGGTGGTGATGTTAGAATACAGAAGTCACGATTGCGGGTTTTTTCATTATTGTTGTTATATTGAAAAATACAATCCAGAATATACTTCCGAAAAAATGTTCCAAATTTCAAATTCTAGAATTGATTTTATTACTTTTTGAATGCCAATTTCAAAAGCTATTTTTCACGTCCAAAATTCATTCCGTAATGTTAATTTTAGAATTCTTTTCTGAAACCCGATTTCTGAAAAAAACGTTTTCCCTACTTCACACAAAACCTGCAAAAAAATACCCCAACATACCTCAACCGGCCCACCTTCTCCTACCTCTCAACACCACCGCTTGCCGAAAAAATACCATCGTCAACGCTCAAAAACGCTGAAATTCTCACTGAACTGTTGCATCTTCTCATTTCAAATAACTTGACAAGTGCATGAGTGATATTTTAAAAATATGATGGGGTGCAGGAAGCAAATAATCTCATACATAATTCGCACTTTTTCAAACATAAAAAACGTAAACCATTTCTCTCCAAAATTCTAATCTTCGTGATAAGCTTTTGACAGAGACAACATAACATATTGCAACAAAAAAAAAAGCAAGAGAAAACTTGTGTGCTAATTTAACAATGATGGATTTATATTCTATAAAAAATCATTAATTGAACAATAATGGATCTACGTAACAGCTTGCAACTATTAAAATGTTAATATTTGAATGAGCTATGTTTAGACCGTTTCAAAAGCTGCAGCGAAAAATAATACAAGGCCGCACGTAGACATAAATAGAATTTAATTTTGAATGGAGAAAAAATACACAAGTAGAGATATTGTCAAACTGTCAATAGTTCATCTTACAACCTTATAAGACGCATGAAAAAGGCAAATAGTTTTTCCCTAAACAGGAGAAAAATGAGTGCTTTACGAAGTTTGTCTTCAAATCATGGTCTGCAGCATCGCAATACAATCTAGATTTGCGATGAAATCTAAAACTGAATCAAATACTAATGTATATCCACATTGACGTTCAAAGCCAGTATTAGAATGTCTTCTGAGTGGAACATAATATTTCTGTAACTGCATATTGGCATCCGTCATACTCTGACTACAAATTCCTTCAAATTAAAGGGAAAAATCTACCCTGGATGTTCACAAAACCTAACTATGAGATTTTCATTTTCAAGTCGCAACAAAACCAAGCTTCAGTCTGCACGACTGCCACTGCTACTTGCAGCGGATCTTTTGCCAGTATACTTCTGCAGCACATTAAAACAAAATACATTACTATCATTCAGTTCAAAGATACAGATAAAGTAAATTTTGCTTGTACTGGACAAAATGTGCAAAACGAATTCCAGGGGCACAAAGTAAAATGATGAGAGCCAATTTAAGCGTAAGGTTACCTGCTTTCCAATGTTGAATGGTATGTATTTGTATTTGATCATGTGTGCAATTTGGCGCCTCATAGTAAGGACAAACAGAACAACCCAATAACAGAGTAATATTGGCCAGAACACAGGAACATCAAACACAGAAAAGAAAGTCATCACAAATGCTATGCAGAAAGCCTTTGTGAAAGAATACCTGCAGCCAACAACAACTCAAATCATTATCCTCATCCATCAATGGAGATTTCTTTAAACTGTTTCCAACAGACACAAGTAGGCTTTAGCATGCTAATATATCACTATTGTAAATAACATTACTTGTTAAACAAATATAAAGGGATGAGCATAAATAGCACCACCCTCTCTCGAGAAAGCATAATTAAACAAATCAACTCACGCGGACCATACTCATCTATGAAGTTATCCCAGTTATACAATATCAATCATCAATGAGATACGTTTTACTCCATATAACTCAGTTTTCAAAAAGGGCAAGGGGATATTCACATATTTTGTTATGTAATAATAGTTCCCTAATAAAATTTAGTCATCTAAATTTTTAAAACTAAGTCTTTGAGGAAGTGTGAAATTTGTCAGGTCAAATAGTTATGTATTTAAAAGTTTAAAAACATGTAAGTGATTATTGAGACAAAGAGAATTTTGAAAATGACAATCGGATTAATTAAAGAAACAATTCCAGAGAAAAAAATTTGAAATCTTAAAAGATAAACCAGCACAATAAGATTAAGGTTGAAAAACCAACACAGCCAAATTGTAATATGCATCATGCAACAGATATGTTCAAAAGTTTCCAATATGACTGATCACACCAGGAAGTTAAGTAAGACATGAAAGATAAGCAACAGTTTGTTCAATAGAGAATAATATAAATAGAAAATTCTTTATTCATGTACGTTTTAAAAAGATAAAATATTGTTGATATGCAATTATCAGCTTCTGTATGCAATGCTAATGACTAAAAGCTTGCAGCAAAATGTCTGCGGCAATTAACTGATATTGAATAATTAAATGCAGTCGCCACTGGGGACAACTAGTTAATTTTTTTGTCCTTCCCAAACACATTGTGTTATTTTCTGCATAACAATATTTTCTGACAAGGCAAATGAAAAAATTAGAGAAACATTTTCATCATAGCTATTACCTCTGTAAAGTTTACATTACATCTATAAAGCTTATTGGTGCCACATGAAATACAGAAATGACTCGGAGTCATATTCAAAAAGTCGAAATGACAAAATGAACATTATAAATATTACAAGTCAAATTTGACTGATAAAAAGACGAATGAATATGGACAAGTAAAGAGACATTGAGCAACAAGTCGGCAAATACAAAGGAGGATTTCATACCAAACTATTGACATGAACCTCAGATTCGATCCAAGTTTTCTTTAAAGAGATTGATTTAAAATTATTAAAGCAGGTTTTGAGACAGTAAATGACAATGTTCATGTTTCTATTTTACGAAAATTTTAACTACCATACTACACCACCCAGACAAAAAAAAATCTTAAATTACCAGAACTTAAACTCAGGCAGTCGGCGGATGAACGGTTTGAACTCGTCAGAACCTTTAGTAGGCAGCAAAGGTCCATCAGAGGACTCCACCTCAGGATCAACCAACGGTGACAGAAACCCAATCAAGAGATTCAGCAGGTAGATTCCCAATCCATAAGACACAATGTAAAATCCCTGGACATAAAAAACCCGCAAAACAAAAATCCCCACAACAACCAGACTCCCAATCCACCTATACGTAGCGTGTGGCGTGGATTTATCCAGATAATATTGAAATAGCTTCGCAAATTCCTGCCACCATTGGTTCACGGGTGCAGCAGCCGAGGCACTGCTGCCTCCAGTTCCTTCCATTCAACTCACAATCTGCAAACAAAAAATTCAACTCACAATCTGCAAACAAAAAACCATACACGAAGGCTCACAATCAACCAATTCGTTCAAAAATCTGACAAACATAAACATAAAATAGAACAACACGCCATTTAACTTTGCACAACCAGACATGCACGAATCAAACGACCCTAAAATCACTTGCATAACAATAAATGTGTAGTTTATAAAGCAGATGTTCACACATTCTAATAATGGTCATGTTTAGTTTACATAGATTCCGATTAGAAGAATTACAGCAGAGAAAACCAGCGTCGGTTTCATGGTGCGAATCGAGATCTATGGTATTTGCAGAATCTGAAAACCCTAAAATTTTGGAGAATGGAAATGGAAACTGCAAATAGAAAATTGAAAAAAAAAATGAGAGAATAAGATGCATCCAAGAAGAGGAGCTGACCTGGGAGGACAATTTGGATCTCGAAAACGAATCGAAGAGAGGATCGAATTGATGGATGACGAAACCCGAGCGTCGCAGATCTACAACGCCATGAGAATTCGGGTTTCTAGTTTTAGTTTTTTTTTGTTTATTTTTTAAATATTTCCGTCGTTTATAGACTTTTATATTTTTTGTGTGTGACGATAATAGTTCGGCGGAATCTTTATCGGCATATCTGGTTTTGAAGGGAGTTTTATTTTACTTTAAATTTTGTCTGAAAGGAATGGCCATTTCATTGATATATTATTTCATTTTAATTTTGATTCGCAGTGAAAACATATTTTTTTTATTATTCAAATTCACCTCACCTCCATATATTATTTAAATTTCATTTTAATTTTTTAGTAATTTTTTAAAATTATTAAATAAATAGTGGGAGTATTTATTTTCTGTGGTACATTTATTAACTCAATAAATGAAGGACATTGATATTAGGGGTGGCCTTGGCCATGTGATTCAGTTTTTAACATTTTTGAGCTTGGTGCACTCATGACATATTTATTGCTGTGGGGTAGTTGGGTAGGGTTTAACATAGTATTATAATGTTTTTTTCAATTTTTTTTATATTTTAAAATATTTCATTTATATTGGTGTGAATTTCCTTTAATTTTCAGTATTTCCTTTAATTTTTATGAAAGATTTTTCGATATGAACTTATGTATTAAATTCTGTAAATTGGTGGTATGTGTTAAATTCTATAAATTGATCTTGAATCTTCACAAATATTTTTACACAAATGAACATGTTTAAAATTTTTAAGAAAACAGTAAACAATTATATATATATATATATATATATGGATTTATGTGGATATTTATCTGGTTCAACCCAGTACTAAGATAATATATTTATAGAACATAACTTCTAATTAGGTATAACCCCCTAATAACTATTCAATAGTTTTTTAAAAAAAATAATAATTCTTGATAATGATCTTCATCATTAATGGCATTCATTTTTAAATGAAATTTGCATTTAAGGGTTATAATAATGTTATAATAGTGAGGGACATTATTTCTATACTCAAAATAAAACTACTACTCATAACTTGTATGATAATACTTTTTTAAAGCTTTCCAAATTTTATATTATATTTATCATTTTCATAAATTATAAATTTACATATATCATTTTCATTTTGATAATTTTATATTTTATTGACATCAAAAATTGTCAAAAAAAAAATCTAATTCTTAATTTAAATATTATAAATATGATATTGTAACTAAATTTTGGAAGTATGTAACATGTTTAGAGTTTTGGATGGTTTAAAAAAAAAATATGAATAATTTTAAATATTGAACTGTTTTGAATTTAAGATAATTTGACGTGCACAACTAGTTCATATAATCTATTTCAGTAAAGATTATTTTTGTATAATTTTTTTCATACGAGAGATTGTTGATCACTTTCTACATATTAATCTTAAGATTCTATATCACAGTATTAAAGACATTTCTATAAAAGTTAAAATCACTCATTCTTAAAATTGTTTCTAAAAATATATGTTTGACATTAAAAAAACTTCTTCCCTGTTTAAATATAAAAGTTACTTTTAAGATATTATAATTATTAGCTTAATCACCTTCTCAAACTACTCGCATCCATAATCTCTAAATTTAAATGACGTATATTATTTTTCGATAAATGAATAACAAATTATAAAATAGTTGAATTTAATTATAACATCACATGTCAAATATATGCTGAAATAACTAAAATACTAACAAAAGATATAATTGTGTTATAGAGTCACAGTATATAAACAAATGAGTTAATAAAAAAAAAAAAAAAAACTTTCAACCGTAAGTGATAAATATCATGTTATTTAGTTGAAGTAAAACTTTTAAATATTTATTGAATTTGGATTTAGTTTTCACTTCCTTCTTTTTGGATCCTGACAACGAAGTCATAATTATTGATTTTGCACTACCTAAATATTCAACAGGCTAAATTATCATCCTATTGTTCTTTTAAATATAAGTTTTTAAGTTTGATTTTTATTCGCACCTAGTCATTTTAATTAAATACAAAACTAATACTTTTATTTGTCATGCAAATAACATATTTCCTTTTCCATTTTTATTCCATTACATCGTAAACTTTCAAAGGCACAATAATATTGTACCATGCACACAAAATTAGAGAATTACGGAAAAAGGTACACTATATACGCTTTACTGACGTGACCGACATGAAAATGACACCTTACGATACCAAATACAAATAAATTATCACAAAATTAATTAAATCACGTTATTACAAAAACAGAGATAAAATAAGTAAAAATGATAATAATGTAGTTTGGTTGGGTGCAGGTTTTGTTTCTTGTTTAAATTAATATAATTTTTGTTGAAGACAGTTGTTTATTGTACTATACAAATTACTTTATATACTAAATTAATTTTTAATATAATCATAATTATTTTATTATTTTTATTTTAAAATTTATATATTAAATAATTTTTTTCACATATTTACAAATATTTTTATTATATATAGATAGTTTTAACTGCACAATAAATATAGAGAATTATTTATTATATAATATAAATTTTTGTTTTTTAATTAATTAAATGTTAATTATTATTTTATTTTTCAATTGAGATATTTTATTATTAAGATATTTATAATTTTAATATGTTAAGATGATATATTTATAACTTTTAGTTTGTTAATATTTCTTTTTATTATATTTATTAAGAAATTAAGAAACCTTTGATTCAATTGAGTGTGGCAGAGAAAAAAAATTATAATAAATAAATTTTAAAATAAAAATAGAAAAGACATTTTTGATATTTTAATAATTTATTAAGTATATAAAGCAGTTTGAATGGTTAGATTAGGGTTTTTATCACATACTAGTATCATGCCTCAACTAGGGACAAAACAAATTATTTTTTATTGTTAATAAATAAATTAAAATAATTCATACAATAAAAAATTCCAATGACAAAAGTAAATATTTAAATGTAATAAATGTTTATACATATGAGAGAGAATAGATTAATTAAAATTAAATCAATTCAATTTAAAAATTAAGTTGAAAAATTAAACTTTTTTTGGTTTTGTTTTCTTCTTATCTAAGGATTTAAAACTAACTCAAACAAAGTTGTAAAATAATTATATTTATTATTTTTCAGTTGTATGATGTTAATAATTTATTGAAATGCACGGGAGAAAGGATAAAACTTAACATTCTCCAAGCTCTTCTCACTTAACATGTTCACCACCAATACTTCTTGTTTATTCTCGGTTTTCTTTTATAGTTGTCAAAAATTTAGTTAAACTTGTTAAATACAAATTCAATCATTTCTATAACTTCACTATATATCAAGAATTGAGATCTTAGTTCATAGTAAATGACTGTTTTATATTTTCTTAAAAATACTACTCTAATTATAATCTGAACACTATAATATATAATAAAATTTTTTAAATTGTCAGTGAATAATAATAAACATTATAAATGATATATTAATTTTAATGATTAAAAAAATAATAATAGTTAACAAGTATTATAATTAATATTTATGTTTATATTAAAAAATATAATTAATTTTATAAACATTATCTTGCAGAGACTATTTTATTAAATATTAATTAAAATTATAAACTATATTTTATCAAATATATAATTAAAATTATACAATATGCCACAAATTTTCTTTACAAAAGATTAAACTTTTTTGAAAAAAAAAAGTTTATCTCTTTTGTAAAATATCTTACTCAATTAATTAAATCTAAATATTTATTATACTTTTATTAAAATATTCAATATAAATTTTTATATTTATTTATTCAAGTAATTAAAAGTATCTTTTACCATGACAAATCGTAATCAAAAGAATTTCCTATAACTTCTTACTGTGATATTCCATTTTTTATATGAGGTAATAAGATCGCTTTTGGTTGAGATTTATGTTATGGTAATTTTACTCTAGAAGTCATGTTCCAGTTTTTATATGAGTTGATAAGATTGTTTTTTTGCTTAAAATTCATGTTATAGTAATTTTATTCTAAAAGTTAATAATAAATATAATCATTTTCTATATAGGTCAAAACTATGTAATGTTACTCTCACTTGATTAATTATGTAGTCATAATCAATTTTTGAATGTTAAATCAAATATGTAAACATTTATCTAAATTTTTATTAATTAATACTCTTATATGATTTTGGAATATAACATTCAATCAAACATAATTACAGTTATTTAATAGCATGTGCTCTATTGTTTTAGTATATTACTTCTTAAATTTATTTAAATAAGAAAATTTCAATCCTTTTGCAATTTTTATACATACTAAAGGAGCATTCTAATGTATTAATAAAAAAAAAATGAAGTTATCTTTCTCATCTTGTAAATGATAAAGACTTCTTCTATAAATTCATCTTACAATAAATATAAAAAGCCTATCTATATCGTACCAACAACAAACACATTTGATATAATTACCTATATAATGTAACATGTGTATACTCACAGTTACTATCAACATTGTAATGTAATGATCTTGAAAAAATATTTACTTTCTAAAATTAAATATAAACACAAAGTATTTAATTTGTGAAATTAAATAATAAATATACCATTTAAATATATCAATGACATCCTTTTAATTATTTAAAGGAATTGTACAATGTGTAACATTAATGACCAGAAAGTAATACTTTGTAATGACAACATTCTAATATATTCTACATGTAGAGTGACCTGGCCAACTTTTATAATTAGCTTAAAAATAAAATATTAAAAAGACAACATAAATATACATTATTTTTCTAATGAGAACCATTTTTAATTTCTTTAAACACAAGGTAAAAGAAGTATCATTTATGTGAATACATAAATAACAACAAAAACACTTAATATAATCTTCAATACAAACATTGTGTAATTAGAACTCAATGTATTCAAATGTAAATTTTCTTTAGTATTTAGTCTATAGAATAACTAATTATCACCCTACAACATTTTTTTTGAACTTATAAGTTGTTCCTTTATATAACCAAACATTTAAACAACCATGCCTAATTATTAGAAATTACATTAGAAAAACAAAATCTATATTTAGAAACTATATATAGGTATATTAAGAGAGAAATTTCAGAGTATTATAGTTCTCCCAGTCTTTTAAGATTTTTTTTTCCTAAAATTCATTTAACCCTAAATATATGTCAATAATGTTTCTTAATCTTGTTTTTTGAGTCTGAGTTTCCATTTCCCGCGATTTTGGTGTCACTGAACAAAATTCCTTTAAACTAAAGAATTTAATCATGATTGATACTTGGTAAAATACTTTTCACTAATAACTATCTACTTATTACATTTCAATATTCACCTAACACACACAAAAATTAAGAATTAAATTTGACTGTTAAAAAAAAAGAGAAATTAAGGTGTTATAATATTCATTCAAATTAAAAATTACACATATAGAATATAATAAATGATAATGTAGATATTGCATTTAAATAAATTGTTTAAATTTAGTGTAAATATTAAATTTAACTTATTAAAATAAAATTTTGTAACAAAACGCGTCCACGGGTTTTTACTAATATTTAATATAAATTTTAATGTTTCAAATTATGTCACTTATAATATTATATTATTTGAGATAATATTTAAATATTATAGTTATTTTTTTTTCGGTTACGAATAACTAAATTTTATATTATTAATGATTGTTTGTTTTTAACCATTATGATGTATAATGGAGTTCATAGTAATATTAAATTTCTTAAAGAAATTATGAAGACAAGTTGCGTACATTAATGGTGTGTGTACATGTATTCAATTCTTTTTTTATAATATTAACATAAACACACACATGTATACAGAACAAAACCACGTGTAACATATTGTTACACCAAGTAATTTTCAGAAGTTTACTAGTTTACTACTTTCACAATGGATGGTCAAGAATAAATTAATGTTTGATTTTTGTTATGAAAAGTGATATTTGTGGTATTTTTATTTACAGTTGGGATAACAAAATTATAAATTATGAATTTATGTAAGTCATCAAACTCTCTATACTTAATGGATTATTATAATTCAGAATTTCTTAGCTCTATTATTATCTATAATACAACAGTGGAGTAGCTTTGAGAAAGAAAGAAGAAGAAAAACAACAGGAAACTATTATTACAAAAAAAGTCACTATTTACACAAGAGTATATATATATATATATATATATATATATATATATATATATATATATATATATATATATATATATATATATATATATAAAAAAAAAAAAAA
>Ga0209489_100651_pt1 | contig 67704 bp, 31 predicted proteins | sample SiratrowhiteBW_FD_187527 | JGI IMG/M metagenome (GOLD analysis project Ga0209489, IMG submission 187527) | Root nodule microbial communities of legume samples collected from California, USA - Siratro white BW (SPAdes) (version 2) | ecosystem: Host-associated > Plants > Roots > Nodule | place... | reverse complement strand
ACTATGTATGACGAAGGGAAGAACATTGAAGGCTAATAACAACATTGTTATAGAGTAAAGAAAGGAGAAAATGCTCAAAGTTGAATAAGACCAAATGACTAGTTGCCATGTATTTTTTTTTTTTTTCTTTTTCATCATTTTTTTGTATTGTTTGTACTCTTATATTTCACCTTCTTGAATGATATTTTTGCTTTAATTATACTTATAAGTCAAAAGTTTAGTGATTCTTAAACCCTCTTGTTAAGTTGTTTTTCAGCACTGGTAATTGTCAAAATATTGTTTATATGTTATAATCATATACAGAGGTAATCTTTCTATTTGAGTTAACTTTTTTTTTTTTTATCTAAGTAGCGTTAGCCAGTACTTAATTTTATATATTTGAATTCATGAAAAATATTACAAACATATTTTATAGTATAAGAAACTATTTTATCGGGTCAACTTCAATGTTACACCTAATAACAATCTCAAAACGTGATTATGTGTTACATAAAAATTGTTTAGATCAATCAGTATCAAACTATACAATAGTTTTTACTATTATTGAGATTTATTATAAAAAAATAGAAGGTCTTGTTTTTTATTTTGGTAAAGTGTAAATTATAATTGAAGTTGCATTGAATTGTTGTCTGTGTAAAATTACAAACAAGCTCAAAATAATGTGGCCAAGCATCAAAACTACGTGTTTTTTTTTTTTTTATCTTTTCATGGGCCAAAGTCCAAAGAAGATACAGGCTAACAAAAATTCGAAATCACGGCATGTAAGTAAGTATATAATTGGTCGAATTTATTAAAAAAAATTAATTCATATTTACTTTAAGAGTTTTATATGAGTATGAAACCTACATTATTTGTACTTATTGCTAACGTTTTAGTTAAATTGAATTTTCAACTGGATGTATTAAATAATAAATGCAGATAGAGAGTATATAATGGATATTAAAACACCCATATTACCTCCATTACTTTTATGAGTAAATTATAGTGTATATATATAAAAAAGAAATAAAAAAAGACTCATGTATGTGATGTTTCTCAAACTCTTGTATATTTTTCTCTTTGATAAGCAAGATGAAAAATTTAAAAGAAAGATATAAGAGAGCCTACACTTTATTCTACTTTATTTCCTAATTAAGTTGTGCTCCTGAAACATAATTAAAGAAATAGAAAAGATTTAAGTATAAAAATTTAAAAGAGAAAAATAAATAAAGAAACGTGGAAGAGGATAAGAACTGCGTTTGGTCAACTTCGAAAAAAAAAAGATTTTCTTTCAATATATTTCTATGTTCCATATTTAATAAATTCATCGTAATATCTTAACTAAGTCAAGTCCAAACATGCTCAAAATAAAATTTTATTCTAACTACCTTTTATACTTAGCCCTTTTAATAAGTGCACATTCTATACCTCATATATATCATCACATATACAAAATATAAAACAATCATACAAATAAATATTCTTAAAAACTTAAATATTTACGTATATTGATTCTCTTGTAAAGTTTAGAAACCTAAGTTATTTTATAATTGGTAGCTTATTTATATATTATCAACTGTGGTGGTCAAGATTTTAGGAGTTTAAAGTAAATTAAAAAAATGAGATTTTTTTAAATTAATAAAATAATTAAAATTAAAGTATTTTTTTTAAATATTTTTCAAGTTTTTTATGATGTAAAATTATTTATTAAATTATCATAATTAATTTAATTCAAAATACCTTATTAAATAAACAATTTATTGATATATTAATTCATTTTTTATTTACTTTTATAAATTTATCCATAGTTATATTTTGTGATTCAAAAAAAAAATAAACTCTTATATTTTGTTGAAGTTTTAAATAAACTGATTGATATTTTTTAATTGACATATTTGTATATTTTTATATAAAATTAAAAACTATAACACATGTAATACTAAATTAATTTATAAATATAAAATAAGACTAAGTTAAAAAAAGAAAATTTAATTTTCTAAATAATAAATTTGATAGTAATATATTGTTTTGAAGTCTTTTACTATTTTTTAGTCTTTTCTTTTAGTAAATTTATAAATTTAATTTATAAATTCTAAATTTTTAATGTTTCTTCCTTTAATCTTTATAAAATATTTTAAAATCAATTAAACAATAATAACAAATAAAATAATTTTGAGATCAATTATTGTTTATCTGATATTGATATATTTAAAAGATAACCACAAATTATAATTTTTCAAATCTTTAAATAAAGATATATATAAATATACAATATAATAATAAAATAATTTTAGAATTGAAAAATAATTTAATGACTATTAAAATAGTAAAAAGAAATAAAAAATTATAAAGTTTTAATAAATAGAATTTTTTGACGGTTAAATTTTATGTTTAAAACAATATTATTATTTATTATAAGAAAGTTCGAGAAATATTATTTATTAAATAATATTTATATTAATTTTAAATTTATAATTAAAAATTATTTTTAATATTATAATAATATATTAATATTAATTTTTTAAGACTTTTAAAATCTAAAACAGTTGGTTTAGCTGATGAAGGCTTCATCCAGCCTTAATTATGAATATAGTATTGATTTGGCAATTGCATGCACTAAGAAAGTAAAGTTTAATAAGAGCCCTCTTTGGGTGGATTTCCGCGCGCACATGAGTTGATGCACTCACCAAACCCCACAACGCACACACTCTGTCTCACTTTTCTACAAACCACAATCGATAAGGGAATCTTTCCATTTATGGAAACTATTTGTAGTTTCCTCCAACATCTTCATTATTTTATTCATTCTTTCTATTTAATAATCTTCTTCTTTCTACTAATCTCATTTACTTCCATTCATGTGGACACTCTTTCTTTCCAACACCTGTTCTTTCTCCTCATGCCTATCAAGGGACACAAATAATTGCCAAAACCCATTGCTAACATCAAAGTACCATTATTTTATCATCTACACCTTTTTTTATCATCTACACAAATAATTGACACATTATTTCCTAGTACTTACTAAACTTTGTAATTATTATTATATTTTATGTAGTAATTATTGGGGATACTGTATGCATATGTTGGGGGTTTATTTTACATGTTTGATAAGAGCAATAGCATAATAAAAAGTACTTCTACTATTAAATGGTTTTGTTTTTTTTTGTTCCCCTGATAGGTGAATGCATGCACTCTACATAACAATGTGAATAATGTATTGCTGAGAATACGAGGACAAAACACAAAGTTTCCAAACAAATAATTAATTATAATCATTCTGTTAAAAATTAATTAATCATCTCGTGCATATGAAAGGGAAAATAAATTAAATGAAAAAGCGGATTGATCCCTATATTTAACACACGCTATAATCATCTAAATATATTACTTATTGATTAATGATAAATCTGCATCAAAGAGCCTTTTAACATATTTTAATGTATTGATACGAAGTATAGAATTAATTTATGTTAAAACAAGATAAAATATGAATATTTTACTTTAAAGTTTTATGTAAAAAAATTATATTTTTATAGAACATTCAAATTATTTGAGTTTTGTATGAATAATATATATGATTATGATTTTTAAAAGATTTGTGATTATGATTTTATGTTTGGAATATAGTTAATGTTCTTTAATAGATATTACGAGTTAGTAATGTATTATACTAATAAAATGTTGAATTATTGAAAATGATGGATATGATAAATTTGTTTTATTTGTATGAAAAGATCTAAATGGTTTATAATATAACATAATATTTTGGTAAAGAGATGAAATCGAGAATGGTTATCTTTATTATTTATTATTTCAGGTGAGACTATACTAATATTTGAATTATAATCATGCATTATTATAGGAAGTTTTGAATCAGAAATGAATTAGATAAGTTATATATCTTGGTAGTTAAAATATAGAATGTGCAAGTAGGTCAAATTGATTCAAGATGATTTTATTTAAAAAGTACTCAATTATATGTATGAAAATGAATTGGTTTTCATAATTATTTTCTAGGTAGAGTTGTCCGCCACCATTTTGTTTGTTTAGCAAAATTTATTTATTTGAAAACTTGAGATTTAATCACTGAACGATCATTTATTTATCAGGTAAAACTTAATTCAATGAAAATTTGAGAGTTTTATCTATTAATCAAGTAAATTTATAGATGAACGAGCATGCCTGGTGGTTAAGTGAACGAAGTGTTCTCTAAACTTTAAATAATATATTTTTAAATGTTAAACTTATTTATGTTGTATGATTAATGGTGAATTAAAATTTATTAATAATTATTTTTTATGTTAGAATATATAGTTTTTAATGATAAAATTAATATGTGATGCATGAGTTGGTATAAGATTGATCATGTATATGTATTAGTGCAAAATGAGATTTTTTATGTCTATTATTTAAGTTTTTTTTTTATATATTAACATTTCGATGATATAAATTTATATCAGATCAAATCTCTAATAAAAACTTTTATTTTACTTCGAGTTAAAAAACAGTTCGATGTAAAGTTGTATTAATTAATTTAAAGTAAAAATAATTTAGATTTAATGTATTTGAGTTTTTTTGAAAATTATAAAATTTTCTATCAAAAAATGGTAAAGTAATTTATAAGTTTTTTTTTATATTTTTATTCATTTTTCTTTATTAAATTTGTTTCACTCTCTTTTTACGTGAGTTTCTAATTTTACTTAAAATTATATTATGATATTGAACTTTTTTAATAAATATTTTTATGTTTGATGTTGTTTTCAATTGATTACATGTGACTCAAATTTAAAAATAGGAATATGAGTTTTCAATTGTTCTAATTTATTGGTCGCGTATTTCTTATGCCCTCTGACCGGGGTTGTTTATTTATGCGATTTTCCTGAAATTAAAGCTCTAATTAAATTTGTCTAAGAGATTCGGATTCATAATCGATGATGATACAAGGTTTGTCTATCAATAAATTGGGAATAAACTAAATTAGTATAATTGAATTTCAATTCCTTTAGCAGAGGGAATTTGGAAATAAAAAATATTACATTAGGAGAAAATTTAAACTATTAAATCAGATAAAGAAGGATCAATATTAAAACATAACTACTTGTAATCTTACTTTAAACGTGATTAGTTTCGAATTCAAAAATTATAAAACAATCGCATAAGGATTTATTAAAATGTCGTATCTGTTTTATTTTATTAGCGTGGTGTATAAAATGCATTGAAAATGACTTATAAATTAATAATATTGTTGAGAATGAAAAGTGAAGTGTCAATTAATTATTTAATTGGAAGAAGAAAAGGGGCAAGGTGGTGACCCTTGCAAGGGACGTTGTGCCATTAAATAATAGGGACGTGTCACGCACGAGATTCGAGGAGCCAATTCGAAGAACCTGCGAAACAAGTCACTCTCACTTTCATGTGTTTCAAATTCAAACTACTGATTCAACGAGTAAATAATTAATCTGATGAATAATTTTTTTATCAGGGTTTTGTACGTTTCATTTTTAACTACTGACTAAAAGTTATTTTAAATTACACCATTTTTTAGGTTATCCTCTATATAGTTTTTAATGAATTTAATTAATAAAAAAAATATTTTAAAATATGGTATTATTATTTTTCGTGGAGTGAGCAAAATAGAATAAATAGTTTATTTAATGAAGTTATATAGCTATCGAAACGAAAATATAATTTTTGATGAACTTTTTTAATAGTTGAATTATTGAAACTTGTCATCCGTTATCAAATACGGTAAAATTATAAAAAAAAATACTTGTAGACTAAATTAACTAATATATGCGTATTGAAAATATATTTTTACAACGAATTAAAATATGTGCGTATAAAAAGCGTATCGAGTGAGAAATGAAAACGTGAAAGAAATGCTTAAATCACAATTATATAATCAAATTTGAATATTAATAAGTAATTAAAAATACTAATTACTGTGGTTTATAGTAACACTCATAATACGTACTCTATAACTTTTTTTATATTATTGACAGCAATTTGTCGTAAGAGGAACATTTTAGTAAATATTATGTAGGTTTTTTAAAATTTCATAACATTTAATTATTTTTTTAACATAAATATTTTAAGTAAAAACCAAAATAAATATAATCAATTTGGTTTGGTTTATCTACTGAATTAAATTGAGAAAAACAACCCAACAATTGTGTCATCCAATTTATCAAACATTGATTCTATTGGACCAACAACATCTAGTTGTTTCCTTTCATGATTTCGATGCAGTTTGAGAATATTTCTCAGTGGTTTAGGGTTTATCCTAAGAGATAAGTGTTATCGCTTTTCAATCAACATAAAGAAAATGGTCTCAAAGAAGCATTCTTTAGACAATTATGAAGAACCTCTTTTAATCTCTACAAATCTTTTACGTATTTTTCTTTGAGCAAATCAATTTGACATGACAAGTTTTGCAATCAGAATTCAATTTTAACGATGAAAAAAAAATCTAATTTTCTCTCCTATGTTGTGTCTTCGTTTTCTTTTTGTTGATGTTGATTTGTGAATCATAAAGAGAGGCAATACAGACCAATAGTTGACTTCACAGAAAAGAGATTCGGGTGTTGAAATAGAGAAAATTTTTCATACCAATTTTTTGAACAATAATTAAATTTCTATTTTTACACATAAAAAAACATCGGTAAGAAAGAAAACCATACCAAATAGCAAAATTAATCACAATTAAAATATGCATATTTTTTTTGTTTAAATATACCTAACAAACACGTGTTTAGATGGATAGATAAAATTAATACTAGCATTACTACATTCCTCAACAAGAAATTGGCAATTCTATAGATTTTTTTTTTGTGAGATTTTTCTTATGACTATTTTCTAGAACTTTAAAAATTTATGAAAAATTAAAAAAAAATAATAATTATATTTTTTTGTAAAAAACTTGTAAGAAAAGTTTAAAAAAGTATGAAAAGTTCCAATAAAGAAAACGAGTGTTATTCTAAACATTCGGACTTAGATAAACATGGATGTCTTATGATACTTTATTCCAATATTAGTTGTTATTGTTATTTTGAATTTGTTATTCTAATAACATTTAATGTTTTTAATTAATATTTTCACAAATACCTTCTGAATTCGTATTATTTTAATTTATTTCTTATTTTTTGAGATTTATACAAAAAAAATATAAAAATATTATTTCCACTATTTCTTGGACAAATATTTGATAAAAAATACCAACAAATATTTTTTCAAGACATTGTTCAAGAATATATATATATATATATATATATATATATATATATAAGATAAGCTACGGATTTTTAAAGATTTCAACATGAATTTTAATTTCATTTAAAAAGAAATTATTAAGTATCTCATATTTTAATATTTCATCAAAATTTTTAATGTACTAAATTATAACTGTCTATAATTAATTTGTATTCAATATCAATTATGTCAAAAATCCATTTATATATTTGATTTTATTTACAAATATACATGTGTTAGTTTAACTTGGATATTTATATTTTTTACTGTATTATATTTTGATACAATTACATTAATATAATAGCTAAGTCCTCTCATATAATAGAAAAAATCCATATAACCTCTTAAAATGATTATATTGAAATCAGTCATATAAATAATCTAATCCATATGAACATAGGTGTTAAAATTGAACGGCTCATATATAAAGTAGTATTATAATAAGTACGTCTAATTCAATACACTATATTATTGTTTAAAATAAAAAATATATATTAGTAGAGTCTTCAAATGAAATTGTAAATATTATGTTAAGGTATAATGTATAATTCTTATTGACTTTTTATTAAAATAGTGTACATGATATGTGAGAAAACTCTTTAATAAACATAGTGGATGAAAGATTGTAATTTTAATATATAGATACTTTTGAATACTTATATATATATATTGGTTTTGGGATATTATAAGAAAAATTATTGTTTTTTATTAATATCTGACCTAATTTATTTTGATAATTTGAGTGGAATCTATGTAATTAATTATATTTCTATTTAAAATAACAAGACTGCCAATTAATATATTTTTTAAATTATATATTTAGCTGCACGTAAAATTTAAACAGTTTACTCATAAATTAAATTTACAAACAAAGATAAAAACAAGAAAAAATTATTCAACAGAACTGATAAATATTTTTTTAAAGAAAACTGTTAAATCAAATCAAATTATAAAATATATCTGAAATAAAAGTAAGATTTATTTGAACAATATACAAGGTCAAGTCAAAACATATATAACCTATAACCTAAGTAAAAATAGCTCTTAGAAAAATATTATTAAAAAATAATTCTTTCAGATTCAAGAGAAATAATTGTAACTTACAATATAAAGCTGGGTTACTTACTTTCTACAAGTGGAACTTTATATGAAAAAAAAAACCATTCAATTATTTGAATTTGCCCGTACATATATGCTTACCTTACATAATAATAGTCAAATAATACTCAGAGAGTTGCACACATACTTTATATACACATAAAATATAAAATAAATTATGAAATACATCATCAACAACACACTTTACATGTGTAAATCATGCATATACAAAGCTTATATATATAACGTTAAAAACTAAACACTAACCCCTTCACATTATAAAATATTTTCTTTCCCTTCAATTAATTCACAACCAAACTAATCCCAATTATAAGCTAACTGTGATACAATTTTTTAATTATTCTCTTCAATTAAAATATTGTACCAATAATGGTTGAAGTTAATATTTTAATTTTATTTTAATTCTACTATTTACAGCCCCATTGTGTACTCCAATAGCAGACGTAAGACAATTTGCATATTACAGAAAATAGACGGCACAACTTGCAAGGAAAGAGAAAGGATTTGTGATAATACCAGAAACACCCATGCAATGAAAATGACAACAGATTATTGAGATGGGTAAAAGGGTAAAATGGAGTTGAAAAGCAAAATATAATTGGAATTAAATGTGAGAAAGGTGTGAAAGTGATGTGAAAAAGGGAAGCGCGAGTAGGTGAAGACGCGTAGACTGGTTTTCCAAAAAGAAAGAGACAAAGGCAAAGGCAGTGGAGAAGTTGGTCACATCTGAAGGGGACCACTGCGTCCTTTGCCCTTCCTTTCCCAACCGCACGCGGTCGAGCAACACTCACATCATTGCGCGTGCCCTCCACGCTCCGCTCCCACTCGCAGCTTTCGAGATGCACATGCTCTCTTTTCTTTTAAAATAAATGTTTTACTATTTTCTTATAACGGTTTCTTAAGCTTAATTATATTCAAATGAGTATAAATTTAGATATTATTTTTATTAAACTTTTATTTTATTATTAGTGGAAGAATGTGATCATTATCTGAACCTTTCTATTCTTAATTAGTTCATAATTCATCTATTTCTTTTTTAACTTATGATCAAATCATCTTTGTAAAAGAAAGAGTAAATTAATTTGCAAGTTAAAAGGAATAAACAAATTAAAAACATAGTAACATTATTTGAGTGGTATTTCTTAATTAAAAACTTCAATAATTTTCTTGGTCAGGGATGAGATGTTGCTAGAGAGATTCATATTCCCCTCCACTAAATATTCCATGACTAACCAAATTTTTTTTGGATTGATCCTTACTTAAAGCAAAAAAAAAATCTGTTACTTTACCACTATTCAATTCTAAACTTAAATATTGCTTGATTTAACTTAACAACCATAAGTTACCCAAAAAATTATAATTTTGCAAATGTATCAAATTTCATATTTCTAATTTAGTCTCATTATTTTTGCTTAAATCTAAAACCATATTATTACATAAAAAATTCATGATAACTCCAAAATTTTCACCAACTAAAAACTACTTCATCTAAACTATGAGCACAAAAGAAAAATTCATGATTATTTTTTAAACTTTACCAAATTAAAACGTTACATTAAAACCAAATACAACTCTGAATCTAGTGTATCCTCGAGTCTAAATGCATGGACATATGACAACAATTAAACATTCACTAATCTTCTTACATTAATTAATATAATATTTCATAAAATTATATAATTTTCAAACATCAAACATTGTTAAGGGTTAAAATTTCATAAAAACTAAAATTGAGTCCAAACCCATAAATTTTGAAGAGCGTTCCTAAAAAACAAAACAATTCGAACTGAACCACAACATCGAGTCATAATTTTTCACGTGCAAAGAGTCCTAATCTAACATATCAATAAATCATTAGTTATACTTGAAATTTTAATTGAAAGTACCTATTTTCCTTATGTTGAATTTTTCTTTATGTCTATGTCTAAGAATAAATGATAGTTTAAGAAGAGACAGTAAAACCAAAACATCATAAGAATTAAGGAACCGTAACATTCCCAGTTACATGTATTAAAGAATTATATCATACATTAAACTATAAATAAAACATATACTATTACATAATATTTATGAAGTATTTTAAAACATCTCCATCTTTATTAGAGATTTTAATATATATATATATATATATATATATATATATATATATTCATAATAAATAAAAATAATAATGAAATTCATGTCACCTATCAAATTATCTGTTTGATATACTATTATGGCATATTTTAAAATAAACAAACATAATATAAAAGAATAATCAATATAAGTTTAAATTCTTAATTCAAACAAGATATAAGCACATCTACTTTCATATTTCAACTCTCATAAAACATATTGCAATTATCAAGTGTCCATAATATCTCAAATTCAATATTATCATGTTAGAATTCCACTGACTTTCACATATCGTCTTCGTATGACAGAATTAATTTATATGATTTTTCCTGACCGACTATATCACTACAAGAAAAAAGTTATTTAGAGACTAATATTTAGCTATCAAATGAAATAGTTGCTAATTGTGACCAAAATAGTCACCAAATTAAATTTTGGTTGCTAAATAACTACAAAATAGAAGTAATGATTGAATTTAGTGACCAATTAAGTCAAATAATTGATATCTAATATTAGATACCAAAGTTAGTTTTAGTGACCTATGTCATTAGATTCTAAATTGGTATCTAATTAAGTTAGAGACTAATTTAGAATCTAATGGTATAAGTCACTAAAACATTGGTAGTTAATATTAAATACCAATTATTTAACTTAATTGGTCACTAAATTCAATAATTACTTCTATTTTGTAGTCATTTAACAACCAAAATCTAATTTGATATCTATTTTGGTCACGATTAGTAACAATTTCATCTGGTAGCTAAAAATTGGTCTCTAAACAATCTTTTTCTTGTAGTGTATTTTAACCCGTAGTTATCTATTTGAATCTCCTTCGACTCTCACCACCTAGTAATCTTTATCTATTGATTCCAATATACCAGTAGAGTATGAATGCCTCCTTATTGAACAAATTCTTAAATAGTGCACAACCTAAATAATCTCAATATGAGTATTTATTTTCCTGAAGATTTTATGTATCGATTACTAATCAGGTACCAACAATCCTTACACATTGACCAACCATTTAAATGAATAATTAGAAATAAATATTAGCTACATAGATTTAAGAAAAAAAAAAAAAAAAAACCACAAAATAAAAAAAAAAAAAAAAAAAAAAAAAAAAAATAAAAAAAAAAAAAAAAAAAAAACCGTCAAGTAAAACTAAGAAAAAAAGAAATAGAAAAATTTTGGGTTGTGCCCAGTGCAAAGAGAGTGGCACCGACACCACTAAACCTGAAATCAAAAGTTCTCGAATTGTGTTCAACGCCAGTCTAATATGAAAACACCTCTCTAAGAATGCACCCAACACCACCACAAAGGATGCGCCTAGTGCTAGTCAACCTGAGAGGAATTACTTTCGAAATGCCCCCAACGCTTACACCTTGAACAAAAAATTCAAAATGTTCATACACCTAATTTTACAATACTAACCACATCAAACACTATCAATTTATCATCAAATGTCATAAAAAAAGACTTCTTTAACATCATAACTACATATATATATATATATATATATATATATATATATATATATATATATATATATATTTATATCAAATTTATCAAAATAAATTATCTGTATACTTTCAAAACCAGTTCTCAATCAAAACAATTAAAAATCTTAAACACATATATACAATTTCACAATCCTTTTTTGCAAGAAAGTTTGAAACTAGTAACCACATCATTCCACATCCAAGTCTTCTAACTCAAGATTCTATTAAAAGATAAAACTAACATCCCACATCCAAGTCTTCTAACCTAAGATTCTATTAAAAAATAAAACTAGCTTCCCTTACTTGACCAGAAAGAGAAACACTCACAAAGAATTCTAAAGTCCTAAAATAATAAGGACAATCTAACCTACATCACAAAGTTCTGATCAATTATCTAAACACATCATTGAGACCATAAACTAAAAGAGACTAATATTGAAGTCTCATATATCACATGCAAACATGAATACTAATGAAGAAGAGACACTTAAAAATTGACTCAAAAGAAAAACGAGCAAAACTGAACTTAGTTAAATCAAATTTCTGATTAAACACTTTTACTTCAAACACTTTTATTATATACCTATTTTCTAATTACCTACCTCAAAACTTAAATACTAAACATCAGACATTCCATAATCAAATTCAAACTCTCTTTATATCTAACAATCCTGAAGATACATGGTTACACAGGAAGGAAGAGATACACATTAAAAGCAGATTACACCAGGCAAGACTAGATATTACAAATTCTCTGATCTCATATTATAATTATTTTTTATTAATAATTAAATTTGAAAATTTAATGTCAATACGTACAAGATGCAAATTTACTTGTAGCAAAATAATCAATCGAAATCTTATGAAATAACATTCTGTTCCATTATCAATCAATAAAAAATATCTAATAAAAACAATTGTTTAAAAAAAATATTTGGTACGAGAACTTGGTGGAAATATATCAGTGAATAAAAAATAATTCTAATAAAATAGCTGTTATAACAAATAACCTTTCAACGATGGCTTTTTCAATGTTTTCAATCCAGTGGTTTTCTGCTGTACAAACCAGTAAGAAACTTTTTTCGGTGCAATCTAATTGATTAAATTAGTTTACAAACATAATATAAAAAAAATAATGTGTTTACATTAAAAAAAAGTCCTTTAATTTAAAGAGAGACCTTATTAAGTTGATTGAAAAAGGAGTTAGAGTGACATATGAGTGATGATGATGACATAGGGTGAAACCCTTGAGAAAGGACACATGGCCTTAGTGGATCCTACATGTTGGCCCTTCCCACAGTTGTCATCATCTTAATTATGAAATCAAAGCTTAGAAAAGTGTTTAAATTAAGTAACATAATTAGTTGGATTGGATTGTTTAATTAGAGAGGAGGAGAAGGGGAAGAGTGAGGGAGCTCAGGTGATGTCAGCCAATGAAAAGTCGACACGTGTGGACGTTAGTTGTTTGTTGAAGGACCCACGTCCTAGAGATCCTAAACGCACAATAATGGGGAAAGAGTTTGTTGTGTTAACTCTGCAACCGTACGTGGGGCCCACTGCCATCAACTTGTCACATTTTCCTATCAATCTCTCAACCGTTGCCTTGGCGGCTACCCCTTTTGGTATTATCCAAGTGCCCCTTCTTTCACTCTCTCAACAATTCAAATCAACATTTTTATTTTTATTTAATAAATGTTCCTCTTTTCAAAATATATTAATTGTTTATATAATATTATACAAAATTTATAAAAAATAAATAAATATATAGCTAGAAGTAATAAATACAATACTATTTACACAAAAAATACGTTTAATTTGTTGACTATGTTTTAAGACATTATCAGCATTTTCCATAGAAAAGAGTGACATTGGCATTCTCATAGATCCAAATTTTTTCTTCAAATTAACGACAAAAGAGGCCTAACATCAATTCAAATAATTGATACTTTTTTATTCTAAACATATTTCCTTATTGAAAATACAAAATGGATTAAATGGTTTGAATAAAAACAATCGCATTTCCAAATTTTAGAATCAATCTTAAAACTGATGTTAGTAAAAACTTTTTTTTTCCATATATTTCCCTTAAAAAATAAAAGATTCCATAAAAAAAGTCATTTATTAAAAAACTTAGTCAAAATGTGTTAATAATGTTAGAAGTCATTTAATATTTTTTTTAATTCCTTAACTATTATTCGTAAAACAATAAATAACAGCGGAACAAGGAATTGTGGTTTTTTTTTGGTTCTACGACAGTAAATATTTTATATTTTTTTATGAGGAGTTAAGGAATATATATTTTTAATTTATGTAAAAAATAGTATTAATTCTTTAACACGAGATGGTTTTCATATGCATTTTTTTTTCGCCCAGTCATAAGTTTATTCATGTGACAATTTGAATCACAATATAACGATAGTGAATATATATTTTTTATATCATAATCTAATTAAAAACTATTATTTGTGATGATTTTATTAGTTTTATAATAAATTAAAAAGAGAAAAAAAATATTTTTTTATTGTGAGTATAAATATTTTTTATCCCTGTACAAGAACATCAAACTTTTTTTTTTGAGCCGTGTTTTAATTTTTGAATAATATTTAATTTTTCTTAATTAACCAGTGTTTAATTAAATAATTTCTCACTTCATTAAATTCATTATTTCTTCAGTTTCATTTATGTGACATTTAAGATTTTTCTCACACATATTAAGGAAATTAATAAATAAGTAAATGAATAGAAAAAATTTATTAGAAGATTTTTATATTTTATTTTTTATTTATTACATAATTAAACAAATAATTGTTATATCTTTATATAATGCATCTAATTAGACATCTGTTATGTATAATTAAGAGATTGAGTTGACCTCTTCATTATAGCTTGAAATGTATAAATAACTCTCAAAAAACTTTTTCTTAGATTGGTGTGAACATTTATCTAAAATAATATTAAAGTACAGTTGTAATTGTTATGTTGAAAAATATAAATAGCAGTTAATTTAAGAAACCGATGGAGTAATTAATACTATTCAACTTTTTAATTCGCATTAAATACAATTATTTAAATATGTTTGATAAAACTAAATTATAGGTTAGTTATTAGGATATCTTTGTTGTAAAATGATACATAAATTCACACATTTAAAATTTAAAACTTTATAAAATTTTCTTTATGAAATATACTGGCATCACATAAAATTTTAGGCTTTTGTTTAAGATACACATATACATATACATATATATATATATATATATACATATATATATATATATATATATATATATATATATATATATATATATATATATATATATATATATATATATAAGTAAAATATTAATCAGAGGGTAAGTGTAAATTTTATATTAAAACAAAAGTTGCAAAAAAGGTTTAAAAATGGTGTGGCACAATGAAAGACTTAAAAGAACAACCCTTTCAAAGTGATAAATTGACTTATGGACTTATTGAACAAAAAATGTTTGATAAAATTTATATCTTTTACAAAAAAACATATATTATCATGTAATTGTAATTTTAATTTTTTTAAGAAATAACAATTTTTTTATTATACTTTTTTATATTTCTATTTCATTTTAAAAAGTTGTACACAATTTTTATCAAGATAAGTTATTTTATTTAAATTAGTTGATTTAATAAATATTAATCAACTTTAATTTCTATTGATTTTAAAAATTATTTTTTTATTTCTCAATTCAAGTTGTTATTACATTTACAATTTTATATGCGTAATTAGAAATAATAATACATAAAAATAAAATAGAAAATAATATAAAATTATTAGAAATAATAATAATAATAACAATTAATTAAACAAGCTACAAGTTGTAAACTTTAAAATTAGGCAAATTAATTTTAAGATAGCCATTTGCCTACTAACATGTTACTATTATGTGTTTTCTTTTATATATGTTTGACTTAAAAATATGTTTATGATCTTGTAGAGTTATTTTTTGTTGGTTTTATTAATTTTATTAAATTTTTTTATAGATCTCTTATTTGTTCGATTAAGCTTTCATCATTATTTTTTCTTTGTGGATGAGAGATTGACAAAATTTACTACATTTTAACATATTATTATTATTATGAATATTATTTTGCATGTTATTAAGGATTGTGTTTGGACTACAAATAATATTTTCAAAAAACATATTTTTAACTAAACTTTAAAATTTTTCTATTTTGAAACAATTTGATTTTAGCATTAGAAATAAAAAGGCCTTTCTCTTATGCAAGTTTTTTTGGCACTTTATTGAATCTGGTTAGATTGAAGTCATTATTGATGGAGTTGCTAGAAATATTTTTAGTTTTGTAAATTCCAAAAGTATTTTTGAAGAAAATCATAATAGATATGTAATATTTTTTCTATTTTGGTGAGTATTAAACATATTTTTTATGATGAGGTCATGTCATTTTTACTATTAAATATGCTTAAAAGTTTTAAAAACTTTTGTTAATATATGACTATTTGATGCTTTATCAAATATCTAGTTTTACTCATTAGTTTAATTTTTAAAAGTAGATAATCTATATGTAAATTTGTATGATATGAAGTTTAAAATAAAATAAGATTGAGTTTCATTGATATTTTATTTTATATAAATATATTAGATCGATTTTTTTTATAATAGATTTTAACTTCAATATTTTTTTTTCTTTTTTATTATTTGTTTTTTTTACGTGATTTTGAATATCAGCCTAACGAACTGAGATGTTAGATGTTACTATCTATAGTGATGTGTAAAGTCGAGTTTTTTTTTATTATTAAAAGAAATTATAAATTATAGTTAAAAACTTTTAAAATAATTTATTTGAATATAACTTATTAAACTTTTTTATATTAATTAAATCAGCTTATAAATTAATAATTAATAATTAATGATGAATAATTTTTTCAGAGGAATCTAATATATTTTTTATCAATTAATATAATTTTTGAGTTTTTAAATTTTAGGAAACAGTAAACATACGAGGTTATAGATGAATTAAAATATACAATTCTATATTTTAATTTACTTTTAAGATTTTATCCCATTTAAAACACTTTATAAGAACATACTATGAGTAATTTGTACTATTATCCCGGTTTTATTCATAAGAAAAAATTCAAGACATTTAATATTTCTTATGTTATTTTTTTTTAAATTTTTTAAATTTTGTTTTTAAATTTCATTATCATAAAATAAAAAATACGTACCATGATAATGTAACCAAAGACAAGACGTCTGTCAACGTTGGAGTCCAATTTAAAAAAGAAAACATTTAATAAAGTAAATGTAGAAAAACAAATTCATATACATTTGAGAGCAAACAAAGTATATTTTTTACATATAAAAGAGAATGATATAGTATATTTAAGTGTGTGTGTATATATATAGTAATTTTAATTTTTTTAAGTGATTACAACTAACATTTTAATGTGATAATTATAATTTTATTTCAATATTATACAGAATAAATATTTATGTTAATCTAAATTATTTTATTATTAGTCATAAACTAAGTATAACTATTAGTAATTACATGTTAAACGAGAAAACAACTCAGTACCTTAATTATTTATACACAGCATGCATTGTTATATGCTTTTCTAGAACAAATATAATGATGATTTGTTTAAATAAGTAATAACTAAAAAAAAAAAATTAGTAAAACTGATATATTAAAATAAGACGGAGACAAGAGTACAATGTTGTTTCGAAACAATAAATGAATTACTGAAATAATCATAATGGCAATAAATAATAGTTATAGTGGTAATAAATGAAGAAAAAAATCATAATTAGTAAATAGTAATTAGGATCATTGATGATAATAATTAAAATCATTAATGATTTTTCTTAGCAATAAATTTATATACCATTTATTTACTCCATTTCATTTATTATTTATGAATATAGAAACCTTCACACCGTTTCTTGACAGTAAACTGAAAACTCCATAAATGAACACGAAGCATCTGGTAGTGGGGTTTTCCATTGACCATTGCAAGGCACCATAGCCAAGCTTGCTGAGCTGCAATACTGGTTTCGTGTACAACGTCAACAGAAAAGACAAAAAGGAAATTAAACAATAGATAAAATAATATTTAGGAGTAAATGATGCATTTATAAATTATTAATTACTTATTATTATTATTTTTAATATAAAAGTGCACAGGGGTGTGTGTATTATATAATAAGAGGAACTTTTTATATGGTTGCAGGATCCACACACACATACATAGCACCCAATCACAACTCACCACCTTCATCCACTGCATTTTGGTTCTCTCCCCTTGTTGGGTGCTTCCTCTTTCAGGAGAGAGTGCCAAAGTTTGTTAAGATTCATTCTTTCAAGCTTCTTCACTTTGCTTTTTCGGCTTCCATATAATTTCCCTCTTTTCCATTTGGGGGGCTCCTATTCCTTTTTTGTGCCAAGTTTCTTTTCAATATTTCTTTCTCTTTTCTTTGTTGCTCAGCATCAAGGAAAAGGTTTTTTTTTTTAAGGAAAAAAAACATTTTTGTTTTGTGATTTTTTTTTTTTTAACAAGCTTTTCTTCTTTTTCTTCCACCAGCCTCTTCCCTCATAAATTCAGAGTCTTTCTGCTCTTTCCTAATTGGGTTTGTACATTCATTGTCTGAGGCTACACCCCTTTTGCTGTTCCTTGGCTTCTAATTGCTTTCCCAAATGGGGTAAACTCAATTGAAGTGCAGAAAGAGTTGTCAGATTTTTCCTCTCTGAAAGTTGTCATTTTTATTTTGTTGGGATTTGTTTTTTGGCTGGAATTTTGCTCTGTCTCAGTTCCAGTTTTTGGTATCAGGGAGGGAAGTTCATTGGGTTTAGATCTCATCACAAGATTTTTCTAGGGTTTTCCTTTGGACCAATTAGGTAATAATCTTGAACCTCAATTTGGAGCATTCCCTTTGATTTTTTTAAAGAAGTGGGTCTTTTGTAGATTCCTGAAGAGCACACCTCCTTTCCTACACATAAAAAAGGCTATTCTGATTCCTTTCAGAAAATGCTAGTTGATTTATCCTTGATTGTGTTGTGGTAAAACCTCCACCTCTGCTTCTCACATATCTCCCTCTCTCTCCTGTTCTGAATCAACCCTGCTTCCCATAAAGTTCTGTAATCTTCTTTCAAGTAAAATCCACAAACACACATACACACACCAAACCAAAAAAACCATCTTGAATTGCCTCAAACCTTGTTCTTGATGCTCCCCTAGTTTGCTTGTTTCCTTGTGTTGTGACTCTGGTCTCATGAAGTGGGAAATGGAGATCCTCCCTCTTGCCCCACCTTACATGTACCACTCCAATTGGCTTTTGGATGATAACAGGAGCAACACCAAATGGACCCCTGCAGAGAACAAGCTGTTTGAGAATGCTCTTGCAGTGTATGATAAGGACACCCCGGATCGGTGGCACAAGGTGGCTCAGATGATACCAGGAAAGACAGTCATGGATGTGGTGAAGCAGTACAAGGAATTGGAAGCAGATGTTTGTAACATAGAAGCTGGCCTGATCCCGATTCCAGGCTACAATACCACCACCTCACCCTTCACCCTAGACTGGGTGAACACTCCTGGATACGATGGCTTCAAGGGTCTCACTGCTAAGAGATCCTCCTCTGGCAGACCTCCTGAGCAGGAAAGGAAAAAGGGTGTGCCATGGACTGAAGAGGAACACAAGTGAGTCATCTTCTTGCTTATTCTTTATCACTGTTGCTTCTAAATTTTATTTCCATGTATGTGTGTGGAATACCACATGAAGATATTACTATTTGGTTCTTGAAAATGGGAATTTGTTTGAAAAGGAAAATGATGTGGTTGAGTTTATGATTTGTTATCAGGAGTTGGATATTTCTTATTTGTGTTAAGGTCTTTATAGCCTTCTATGTGGGTGGTTAGTAGGTAAAATAAATAAATTCATGTGCTGTTTATATCAGATGTGGGGTGTCAACTTGGAACTTGATTATGCTTTGTGCTAATTCTCCACAGATTGTTTCTACTGGGGCTGAAGAAGTATGGCAAAGGTGATTGGAGAAACATTTCACGCAATTTTGTGATTACTAGAACGCCAACTCAAGTTGCTAGTCATGCGCAGAAGTATTTCATCAGGCAACTTTCAGGAGGCAAGGACAAGAGGAGGGCAAGCATCCATGACATAACAACAGTGAATCTAACAGAAACTTCCAGAACTTCTTCAGAAGACAGCAAAAGATCCACTTCACCACAGCAGTCTGTGATGCTCTCACACCAGCAGCAGCCAATTTCCAGTGCTGCCTCATCAGGAGTGAATTTCCAATGGAGGAATCAGTCAAATGCAGGAGTGGCTATGCCTCTCAATCCTGCACATGAACAAGTGTTGGTGCCCCCTTATGGCCTTAACCAATATGGGTTTAAGGTGCAGGGCCAAAGTCTGCACAGAAATCCTCTCCATGAGTCTTCTTACTTAGGACCTCAGACACCAAACATGGTTTTCCAAATGCAGCCCTCCCAACACTATTCCCATGCATGATGTGGTGGTGGTGGTTGTGTTGAATTATTTATGGCTAGAAACAGTGTCTTTTGCTCAGTGCACTCACTAGTACAGTGTGTGTGCCTTTTACCATGTTTTATGTGAATACCTTACATTAGACTATTAGTTAGTTATTGCCTTCTTGGTATATGAACTTGAAGGAAGGTGTTGAAATTTGTTTCTTCATCAACCTTACATTTGTGAAAGGTGAGAGCTGCTAGGCAAAAAGAAGTACCAAACTTTGGATTTTCGTTTAAGAATATTGGATTTGAAGCTAAGTTTAGAATGAAATGTTAACTTTAAAGAGAAAGGGTCCCTTGTACTATGGCAAGCATTTATGTGAGAGAAGGGTGGTACTGTTTGTGGAAAACATGTGGATTAATTAGTTGTTTAATTAGAATAAACAGAGACATATGGTACAAGTGTGATTCATGTCGGATTAGATGGGTAATATATTCTTAACAAAGAATTTGGTCATGCACGATGTTGAGGGCACTGTTTGTGCACTGTTCACTGAGTAAATCCAAAGAAAGCATCATAATCATTGTGATTCTATGTGTACGGAGCCATTCTGTTTAACATAATTTTAAATACTTCACTGTTCTCCAAATCTTGCCTCAAATCGTTGATGCCATTTATGGAGACAACCTGAGCCTTTTTTATTTGCCAAAAACAAATTTTTAACAGATGCATATAGTGTATAGCATCAACCATATTATATTATGATGCTTTAGTTTCTCATTGGATTACTCTTAGGTGGGCAAAATTTGATTAAATTTATAGGTATGTCACTATTATATATCCTTAATAATTTGAGTAAATTACACTCATCTTACTTCTGTAAGGAAGTGTCTACATTATAGATTGACTATCACAAGTGGCTAATTTTGAATATTTTGTTATTGACATTGGGATTTTAAAAGTATGAAACATCCTTTTTATCAACCATAGAACTTTAACCAAAATTATTATTTTTATCTTATAAAGTTTCTCGTATTAATACAGGGTAAACCTCGTTGTCAATGATATTCTTAACAATATACAAAAATAATATCTCTAAGTATATAATGACATGGTTGAAAACATCTTTACAATTTTTTCTGAAAATAAATCATTCATAAAACTGGTAAATATTTCATGATGACATTCTAAATAAAACTTCTTAAAAAAGTGACTTATTTCATTGACTTTATGGTAGTTTTATTTAAGTTTAATAAATGATTTAACAGTACGCATTTACTCATTTATTATATACACACAAAAGGCTTCTGGATTCTATTTCTGCAGAGAAAATTCATTGACCACATATTTCATTTCTTTGAGAATGAGAATCAAGAATCTTGCCATACTCATTCTTTTCCCTTCCTCAAAGAGTGCTTTACGGAGATAATGATAATAATAAATAAATAAATATCAATGATAAGTAAACATTGTGGCAGATAATCTTTGACATGAAATGACTAAAGAAGTTGCTGATACAGTGTGCTGTGGCTACCTTCTAATTAAGTTAAGTCTAGATTTTAATATAAACTATTTTTGAGGGTCTATTAGCACTTATTCTACTTGATTAACATTGAAAAGTGCAGATGATTCCAATATGTGTGCTCAATTGTACAAAGACACGCCTACAAACTTTCCTTGGAAGGAGAATCTACAAATAAATTAATAACACAATTGATTCACAACAACCAAGTAAAGAGAAAGGTGCAATAATTGAAATAGAAGCTGCTATGTGCATTTGATTAGAGATGCAAATCATCACTATAAGCTTTTTCTTCTTTGCAATAAGGTCATTTTGACCACATCTACTCCACTTTCTACAAGCCTGGCTTTGGGAAATAGGATATGCCAAGACAAATTCCTTGCGCACAATTCCACTGTTTCTTTGTTTTGGACCAATCTCATATATATATTTTTCTTTTCATGGAGGTGTAAGCATATATGCTTCAATTTGTGCATAATGCAAAAGTCATGCAGGTGTGGACAAGTTTATTGGGCTGCAAAGTGTTTCGTCTGTTAATGACAAAGTGCTTCCTTCTCATAAAGGGGTGAATGATTGAATGTTGAACATAGCAATGGTGGTCTTCAGAGTACATTTTATAGGCCAAGTTCATTTTTTTATAAAGTTGACAGATGAATCTGAGAAGCATACATTTATGTCAGAATGAAAATTAAATTAGATGGTCAAACTGAAATCTGATTAAATCTTACAGTACAAAATAATACAAATTTAGAAAAAGTGCAAGTTAAATATGACATTCAAAGAAGTTAGTGTTACAAAAGCTTTTAAAAATATGGTGTAAGTTGATATAAATTTATGATTTTTTTTCTTTTTTTGGTACCAAGTATTTATAGAAAAGTTTTAGTTTTATGATGTTTTCCATAAAAATGAGAGGGGTGAAATTATGGAATCACATGAAGAGTCATGGAATACAATTCCACATGTAATTCTACCTGCATTAGCCAAAACTTTCTTTTGACGAAAAAATGTGTCCCTTTATGAAAAGTAGTACTTTCACTTTTTTTGTTAACTTTATTGTCAATTATTCATAGAAATTCCAAAATTATTGATGCATTTTAAAACGACCCTTGTAACTTGTCCAAGGATATGTATAAAATCTGCAACTCAAGTCTAATAAAAACAACCATACCATGCATGAAGGTGTAAGCCTAAATGGTCCTGCTACTTGGTTTTGCTACAGTATGTGACAGGACTAACCACCATCCTTTACAAAAGGAAAACTTCCTTTTTTGCAAGTGGAATTAAAAAGCTCCTTCCCCACTTTATTCTTATTCAACACTTGCACTATACTTATAACCAAATTCATACCATAACTTCAGTTCTTTGTTTTTGGATTTTAATTAAGGATGGACAGCAAGTAATTAATGTAGTGGAGGATTCAAAAACAGAGTCAAACATTACCAAATAGTACAAGCTTCTTAGCATGTAATTAATGATTCTCCTTTATTTGCATACAGGGAAATTTCTTTGGTGGATATTGTTTACTAAATAATCTTTATATGCTAAAAAAAAAACCATCTAGGTTGCTTTTATTGATATATCTTTGTACATTGCATCATATTTGGTGTAGATTTTCAATATTTATACTAAACTTTTGTTTTTCTGAATGTTATAAAGAACTCTTCTTTTGGAAATTGTTTGGTGATATATGCCTATTTGGGGTGTCTATCTTTCCAGTAGATATCTATGTGATACATATTCAAGTTTTTCAATTTATAAGAAAAAAAATTAATACCACTTAAATGTATAATCACCTAATAATTTATCTTTTCAATCTTTCTACTCTTTCTTGAATTCTTCTTGAACATTACAAAAATTTTGTGAACCACCCCTTATTCTTAGACATACAATACAAGTTACATGAAAAACTTTTGGTATAAAGTGAAAAATTAGATAGACTAAGCATGCATTTTATAAGTTTCACTTATAGTGGAGTGGTTTTTAACAAACTTTAAAATTATGCTGAAAGAAGTATGTTGGTAGCACTCATGTTTTTTGTTGAATTAATCATTTTATTGAAGAGTTAGTTAACAAGTGTAAAAGATGTTACTTAAATATAGTTAATTTTTGACATGGGGTCACTTATCTCTTTACACATGTTAGATATTAAATGGAGGGATTGTGAAAGTTGTGTCTATGGGGCTATGGTGAGAAAGTGGGGCCCAGAATCTGAGAATGATGGCAGTTCAATGAGATTTGAATTACACACGTTGGAAAACAACAGAGAAGGACGGAAAGCTGGTGCATCAAATCTCATTATCATTAGGCAATGCAATTGTATCTCAAAGATTTCATATCCTTGAATGGGAATAAACCAGAATATTGGCAACAAAGTTAATGATTTGAGATTATATAGACAAATAGAAAGACTAAAGGACATGTCTTCTCAACAAGATTTTCAGATCTACTGCCTTCACAATACAAAATTCAATAGTAGCTATGAAATATCCAAGTCATGACATGGGACCCAATTCTTGCACTTTATCACTATTTTTTCATGGAATTGTGACAATCCTCAAAATCCTCAAGTATATGCACACAATGATCTTGTTCTATAGAGCAAAAAAGTTTATTACAAGTAGTTGCATGATCATTTTTATCTACATGCATGCTAAGGGCCCTTTATTTTAGAATTTTGTAAAATTATTTTTGGATCTTTGAATTTGATTGTGATGTGTCAAAGTTAATTTTAATGAGAGATTTCACGTTAGAATGTGTCTAACATGATCCTTGAAACTGATATTTGAAGTAATGATCCCAAATAACAAAGCATGGATATAATTTATGTCGGTCATAGACTAGGGACATCAAGATATGAGAATAACTAGGGTTTGGATTGTAAGCAATATAACTTCTATAAGAGACACCAAGGGCTAACTACAACAAGAAAATGATTAATGGTATAATGAAAATACCTAAGTTTGCTATCACTGTCTTAGACTAGGTTCTATGATTAAACATAGCATGTAAATCTACTTCAAGAAAGATATGAAGTTCTAACTAATACCATGTAACCAAACCTAGTATTTGAAACATTTATAATTGAAACTATCAATTTATCATGAATATAAAGGGAAAAAGGAAATTAAGCATTTATGTAAGAACAAAATTTTTGACATGGACATCAACCTACTGTAACTGACTACAATGGTTTTCTGCATTATAAGCATTGTGATTTAACCCTAGTTTATAAAAAACCATCCTTGAGAGTCTAAAATTTCAAACAATAAACTCTTCTTAAGAAACAAAATATGATTAAATTTTTATTTTTGTGATAACAATACAATGTGACTAACCCTCAACCAATTACTGGTTTTTGTTTTCAATTTCATACAAAGAAGATGCTTTTTTATTGTGAAAGAGATTCTAGATTGTAATAACATAAAAAAAAAACTATATTTTTACTACATGGTTTGTGTTACCATCCATTATATACAATCTTATATTACTATATACAACTTGCCTGAAAAAATAATCTGAAGATAATAATAAGTATTAAATAGTGATGCTATTTATAATGATTATTTTTATATATTTTTCATGTTTACAACCTATTTGAGAGATAGACTTTTGTAATAAAAGGACAGGCTGTGATTGTCAAATAGGACTTTGTCCCCCACCATCTACAAAACACATCCACGTAAAATCGAATTACTAATGCTCAATTTGGTAGGGCTAAAAAAATGAAGGGAGTATAAGAGAAAATAAATAAAAAGTAAAAAAGTGTGGAAAAAAAGGATCATTTAGTAGAAAAGGTATTAATGAAAAGAGAAATTATTTTATTTATTTTTAAGAATTTTATTTATTATATCTTTTATTATTATTAATTTAATAATTTATTATTATAAAAATAAAGATATAATCAATTTATAAGACTCTTTATAATCTATTATTAGGGAGACTTAAAACGACTATCCACGTAATCTTTAATCTTGTACGTGTAATATTATCCATTATGTATATCAGATAAAAACCCGTGTTACAGAAGCTCACGTTTGTGAAAGGAGATTTTTTTAAGCATATTCCACAAAACTTTATTCTTATATTATCTATGTTAAACCACCCTATTTCCTTCAACAAAAGAATCGCGATTAAACACGAAGTGGAAAACTTTTGGGTGTTAGAGACTTATGCATGGTTTGGTTTAGATTATTTCCCTGTGGAGATTGATTTGAGATTATTTATGAGAATTGTGTATATTTAGTAAAAGTGATTTGTAATAGTTTATAAGAAATTTTTTTAAAAAAAGAAAATAGAGTGTAAAATGAGAAGAAAGGGCTGAACTTCTGAAAATTGTTTGAAATTATTTATTTATCCTTATATCCAACGTTTCATTTTTTTTTTAAATAATTCTATTGAATCTTTCTTTAATTTTTTATAATTATTATCGATAATTAATAAATAATATTTTAAATAATTAATATTTTTCAAGAAATATTTTTTTTACTTTATCAACTAATTTTTTTATCCAAAAAATATTTACATTTTTTAAAAAAATACATCGAAGAGATAATTTTGATATATTACACAATAAAACAACTTACCAACTTTCATTAATTCAATCAAATCAATTACATCTACTAATAATTATTTTATTAAAATCCAGCGTCTTCTAATAAAAAAAATCAAAATTAATTTTAGGTCCAGTTTTTATCTTGAAAATTGATTGATATGCATCAGTTTTAGTTTCTTTTAACGCGGTGATACATCATTATCATATTTTAACTAAATTATATTTGTGATACTCTTAAAATTTCTTTAGTAATTTTGTGTTGTCTCTTTTTCTCCGAACTTTGTAGTGATATGGATGGAATTGAATATTATGCTTAAATAATTACTTTAGATAGTATGCTGGCGAAAAATAATACTAATTATTTTTGCTTAGGCTTTCAAAGTCATAATTCAGTATTTTATTAAAAAACACAAAAGTTTGATGAACCAATCCAATTCAAACTGTGTAAATCTTGCTTAAACTGGTTATTATTTATGTTGTCATTGAAGCCAATCCATGCTAAATTGTGAACATCTCTACCAAGTACTTTTCACTGATATGTTCTTAAGGTAAATGCCAAGCAGTAAGGAAATGAGAAGGAACAAATTGATAATGGTTGGTTTATTGGAAGCTCTTATGAAGTTTTAACTTTAAATATACAAGCTTCACACAGTTTTCTACCCATCTCAACCCTTGTGATTCACTAATGTGGAGGGCAAGAAATAATCCACAATCTGCTTTTATTAAGGGTGCTTTAGATAGCACTTGTTCATGTTAATTCTTCTACTGATATGTCAGACCAAAACCAAGAGGAAATAATGGTTCAGATGAATTAGCTCCATCAGTTGGCTGATCAAGCTGTTCAACTTTTCTGAACCAAGTCACTGGTAATTTACCTTTGAAGTCATGGCTGCCAAATATAACATCTGTGATTCCATCCCCTTCACTACCTGGCAACCAAGCAGCAACAAGAGCATCAATCTTTTCCAATAGCCATGGCTCTAACAATAAAGGTCTTCCAGATATCAGAATAACAAGAGTTGGGATTCTGTCAGCAACTAGGCTTATGATATCAGCTCCATTTAAGGGGATTGTAAGCTCTGAATTGTCACCTAAGGTCTCAGCATATGGTGCTTCACCAACAGCTACAATTGCATAAGAGAATTCCTTACTTTCTATGGTGTCCTTTGACGGATATTCCTCGTATATAACTTCTGTTTCACCTCCCACAGTTGCCTTCACAGCATCCAAAATTGTTGTCCCTATAATGGTAGGTGTAAGTTACATGTAACAACAATGTTTATCAAAGAATAGGCTCTGATAGTATATTAGAAATGAATTTTAAGCCTAACTCAGCCTTATAAAACCGGCTTATAAGATTAAAATTTACATCGATTTTATAAATTATTAAAAAGCTTCATCTCTAGTCGATGTGGAGTCTCTAACAACTACCAAGGAGAAGCAACAAGGTCTCTGTTTTTGAGAGTCAACAAAAAACAAAAAAGCAGCAGAAAAGAATGTCCTACCAACAGTGATTCGGCCGCTCAATCCAAACCAAGTTTTAGTCCAACCTCCACATTGATATCCAAGATCATCCGCATGTGTTCCAGCAACAAGGATTCTCTTAGCATTCTTGTTTAATGGAAGAAAAGGTTTGCTAAGATCTTTTCCATATTTCAACAAAACCAAGGATTTCTGAACTGCTTCACGTGCAAGATCTCTATGTGCCTGCAGAAATATAATTATGTGAAAAACGGAGTTAAAATAAGATTATGATCTAACTTTCCTGTTAGAAATAGAAATATTGAAAACTTAGCCTAAACAATGGGAAAAAGAAATTCACTATGTGCTGAGCATTGATTACCTTGCAACCAACTGTATCTAACAGAGATCTATCACTAAAAGGAAATTCAAAAAGCCCAGCAACGAACTTTACTCTCAAAATTCGCTCAACAGCATCATCAATTCTGCTTAGAGGTACTTCCCCTGATTCAACTAGAGAGGTCAACTCTTCAATGAAAACATTGTATCTTAAAGCCACCATCACCTGCATATTTTATTGAATAGATTAAAGAAAAGCAAACTATGATAAAAAAAAAATCCTTTAACAGAAGATCCACACCATGTCAATTCCAGCATTGATAGTAGTGGAGATGCAGGACCGATAATTTGACCCGTGAGGCTCGCTAAGCCTGTCAAGTCCCTCCCAGTCAGAAATCACAAATCCCTATAACGGCAATGGTCTAGGAAATGTTAAAACAAATGTTATAATCAAAACCAGAAACACAAGAAAATGAAAAACAATTTCAGTCATTGTTATCATATCTTATTACAACTTTCCAGATATTGTCAAGGACCATTTGCTGTAAACTTATCACGCTTTTAGGAACAAAATCACGTTTGAAACAATTGGACATTCATTTTAGAGAAAATCAGTGTAGTCTGTTAAACAGGGGTTTGAGGCTCCCTTCCACAAATCCAAACATGCTATCAGTCAATGCCCACTATGGTATTATGTCGAGGGACAACTATACTAACAGTTAAACCTAATAAGTGGAGTCTCTTGAATAGTTTTTATGTCTATTGAAAAGAAAACCCTGAAGATCCTCCATCTTTTCAAAAATAAAAAGGCAGAACATAAAATCAAAAGAAATGGTTTGGTATTCATTCATAATATTAGAAAGTAAGTTTAAGTCTAATTCATCCTTACAAAACTGGTTTATAAGATGACGATTGTCCTCACTTATATACCACTAGCCTTATCTCTAGTCGATGTGAGATCTCCAACATATAATGAACTGAATCTCTGGTAACACATAAAATTAGGTACATTGTTTTGAAGCATATTGATGCAAATGCAACTTGAAAATTATCCAGTGAGAAGGAGATAAATTTATTAGGGTTATTTTACCTTAAAACCTAACTTGTGCTTCAAGATTTCAGTTATAAGAAAATGGTCAGTATGGAGTTTGCGTCCATTCCAGCTAGAATAGGAGACCATAATGGTTGAAACTCCCCGAGAAATGCAGTCTATGTAAGGTGCGATGTGAATTCGCTCTAAGTCTTCATAAGGTAATATAGTATTTCCCTCGTTCACACCTTTATGAGTACCTCCATCTCCAACAAAATGCTTGGCACATGCAACAACGTTGTTCCTGAAGTATAACTTAAACATAAGACGACAATATTGATAAAGAAAATGTATGATCAATAATTAGGAAAAGTTTTTCAAAATAATTACAAGTTTAAGTAAGCCATGAGCATAATGAAGTAATAGGAAAATATACCAATCAGAAAATACGTAACAAAATACCACTAGCATAAAAATTTCAGGGAAATCATATTTTGCAACTGAACAAAAGGGGACAAAAATCCTTTCCTAAAATGTGAATTATGGAAAATGATAACACATAAAGACAATAAATAGGAAGATGATAGAACAAAATGCTGTAGTTATCCAGGCGTCAAGTGTCAATAGAAATAGTTATTGGAACAGAAATAGTTAGCTTTCAATACTTAGTTTTAATGAAAACATTTTGTTAAAATTTTTATATATGGATTTTGCATACTTTCCAGCTACAAAAGGGTATCCATGTTCATGTCCTTCTGGAGCCTGGCCTTGCAAACCAGATACAATGGAAGTCATCTTTCTAACTATTTCGGTATCCTCACTATAAGACTCATAGCATCTTCCCCATCTAGGATCTTTGAGAACCTGCTTATTTAACCAAGTAAATTGTCATTCCTTTATTGTTTTAGATACGGAAACTGAAATGGGAAAAAAAATGAAACGAAAAATATGCAAAATATGGATATATTTTTATCATTCTTTGGGTTTTAACACCTAGAAACTAATTTTAAGATAAATATGGAGACCTTTTCAGAAAAATATAATAATACCCATCTATAGTTTTTAATGAACAAAATCTTAAATCTCTAGAATTGGTACAATCTTTGAGAATTGATTGAAAAGTACAAGATTCTTGGGAAGTGGTGTCATTGTCATACTTTCAAAATTTTCAAAATTTGCACAAAATGGAGATCCAAGTGATTTTACTTTGCAAAAGCTGCAGGACCTATGTAGCTCTCTGGCATAAGCCATTTAGGCATATAAGGAGCAATTCCTTACCGACACACTTGGACCAAAATTAAAGTGAATTCCACTTGCTTTAACTTCAAGTGCCGTAGCAGCTCCAATTCTTTGGGCTAAATCACTGTCCCTATAAGCATGCCAACAGTGAAATTTAAGAATTGATTTCCAAAGCGAAAAGATTTACACTACATCAACTCAAATGCCAATGTAATTCAGCACATCCAGCAAACCATTGCAGCTCCATTTCTCATTAAGTTAGCATCTTTGTTTTTTTATCTCTTCAGTACAAGAGAACCATTCCAATAATGTAATAATATTAAGCTTTGCTGGTTAAGTTTCAAAACATAGGGAGAAGTGAGTACTAACCTAGTAGCTCCAAGACCAACATTGTGAGGAAATATGGTAGCTCCATAGACGCTATTATTACCATGAACTGCATCAATCCCATAGAGAAGAGGTATCCCAAGTCGCGATTGTAGAGCCAGTTTTTGAAAGCCATCCACCATATCAGCCCAATCAGACGACAGCGCATTTTCAAATGGTGCACTGCCTCCAGCACTGAGTATGCTCCCTATAATGTGCACATATACGTAAGGGTCCAATCAAAACAATAGAAGCACATACAAGAGATATAGATAGAGCATTTGGTTTAAAGGAGGGAGGCAAAGCTGGAAGCAGAGGGATTTTAGCCCCTCGTTTTCCCTCTCATCTAAGTTGTTCAACCAAACACACTGCAAAGTTCCCATTTTTTAAGGCACACTCTCAATTGGGACCTCTCAAATTGATTTCAAATTCCAGCAAATTCAAAGTTGAACAAAATGTAACACAAATATAGCAACTTCAAAGTTCCCATTTTCAAGAGGCACACTCAATTGGGGTACAACAAAACCATTTCAAATTCCAAAAGGTTCAAAACTCAGATAGAATGGGGGCATCAATACCAGATATTATTACATGGTTTGGGATCACCAGGTGACCATGTTACAAACGAATATGAGAAATTATTACATGGCCTGGAACCACCAAATGTTCATCCCAAAAGTCTGTGTTTACTTGACATAATGAGATTTTAAATTTACAAAAAAAGTTATTAAGATTCAATTGTATGTTATGTAAGATTGCATAGGAGTGTAGCACTCTTGAACTATGTAATCATTCCTTCACAAATACAAACATAATTGAAGTTCCCATTTCCTAGACAATTCAATTGGGGTCCCTCAAGTTCATTTCAAGTTCCAACAAGTTCAAAGTAGCACAAACACACGCCAGCATCAAATTTCCGATTTTTAAAACAAACTCTCAAGTGGGGTCTCTCAAATTCAACACAACCTCCAACAAGCTCAAACCCTTGAGAAAATACCAAATTGGAAAGGCACATCAGAAGAGGTAGGTTAAAGGGTACCAATGCAAAGATCTCTAATGGCAGAATCGTTTGCAACGCCGCGCTCAATTTGGGTCATCTGACCAATCTTCTCACTCAGAGTCATGCGGGAAAGAAGATCCTTCACACGAACTTCAATGGCCTCGTTGGCATTCTTGTACACGCAAGCCATGTTTTGGTGCTGTGTGTGAAGTTTCTGTAGAGAAGAAACAAATGATGAACACAGCAACACAACACACAAACACAAGTCAGTTTGTGTCCTCCTATATACACATAGGTAGTTATATACACATAGGAAGTTATATCCAACTACCATTAACGGATAACAAATAGCACACTACTTACCAGTAAGTAGCTATGCTTGGGATAATGTTCTTCCTCCAAATGCTACTTCACATTCTACTTCTTCTCGTTTTGGGAGAATTTATTATGTTTTCGATGGAGTTCAGCAAACAGTCTTCATGTTTGGAATAATTATTTTGTCACCGTACATAAATTAGTAATTTGCTTAGTTCACTCTCTTCGCTCGCAAAAATATTATATAATTATTATTGTTTCACTCTCCTCGCTCGCAAAATATTATATAATTATTATTGTTTCACTCTCATCGCTCGTAAAAATATTATATAATTATTATTTTTATTATTTATTAATTATGTAATTATTATTGTTATTATTTATTTATTTATATAAAATGATATTATTTAGAATGAAAATACATGTGTGATTGGGTAGCTAATAATAATTAGACCCATTATTAATTAATAATAATTGAAAGAGTTTTTATAAGTATCTCAGTTGGTTTTTTGACATTGAAACATATTTTACGCACTTAGTTACTCTCTATTTTTTATATTTTTTACACAGATCATTAAATAAGAAATAATATAATTAATAGGATGATGATTTCAAACTCTTTTATTATAGGTTTTAATTATTTTTAATCTTACATAATCTGTATTCATATGTCATAATCATCCTAAACTAAAAATTATAAATTTTTTATTTATTTTAATTGGTATCAGTGTAATTTTGAGTGTGATCTTTGATCTTTGACGATGGATTGTTTTTTATTAAATTTGTATTGTTTGAATCATAAACCCTAAATTTATACTGTTTATTTTCCTTCAACCCACAAGTGCTTTTTTGGTTTTGTGTAAAGACTCAATCTTGCTATTGCTATTGATTGCTATAATGGCAAATTGAACTCGCATCGATTTAGGATTTCGTATTGACTGCGCTGAACCCAGGTCTTGTGGCATGCATCTTCAGAAGTTGCTCTTAGGTTGAGTAGTGCTGAAGGCAGCTCCTACCAAATCGAACACTTGCATTCAATTTTTTAATTAAAATTATTTAATTAAATTTTTAATTTTTTTGATTTTTGTATTTTCTAAAACAAGTTTAATTTTTTAGAATCTTAATCTTAAATTGTTATTGGTGATTATATTATGCAAAATTATGAATTTAATAAAATATCAATTTTATAAGAATTATTGAATATCTTATCTAATTTAATCTCAGATAATGTTAAGAACATTATTTTATTGTACGTTATTGTTGTTATTATTATATTCAAATTGATATTAATAATAAACTTATTCTTAGTTTATTTACTTTTAATGTATTTTTTAACAAATAATTTATTATATTCTTAAGATTTTTAAATATTGGCTATCTATAAATAACAATAATTTATTTAAAATATTATCTTATTTATTTGTCTAATTTTTACATCATATATATATATATATATATTTAAGCTCACTAATCTTAAAATAAATTATCAATAATTAAAAATTACTTTTTATTATAATTTAAATTACTCATTACCAATCTAAAATATAATTATTAAATAATTTATTATTAATTTTAGTTCTAACTTAATTTTTATATAATTTAAAATTTCAAGAAATAACACCTACCGAATCCTGTACCTAATTCGCTGTGAGAAATTATCACGAAAATGACATATAAATATTAAACTCTAAAAATGACATATAACTATAAACACCAATATTTTAAATCGTGACAATTAAAAAATATTGAATGGAATATTCTCTTAAATGAATTTTACATTTACTATTATAATATATTTATTTGAAAAATAGTAATGCCTTTATCATTATTTGATTGAATTAATTTTTACTAGTATTATTTTAAATAAATTATTTATATATTATTGGAATGGATTGTTCGTTTCTTCTTATTTTAAATAAAATGTTCATTTATTATTATAATAATTTTATTTGAAATTAGTTATGTACTTCATTTTATAACGAATATTGTATTATTATTATTATTATTTTAATATCTCACTTAACTTTATATTTTAAAATTCACCAATCATCTAATATCACAATAAAAAAGTATGATTAAAGAAAAATAAAAATAATATATAATAAGAAACACATCAAATTCATAAAAAAATAATAAATTCTATAGCATAAAAATAGAAGAGTTCAAACCTTCTATAAAAATTCGAAAATCTTTTTATGCACGTGAAATAAAAAAACGAGGTACCAGTTTGTAGTTATAATTAATTAGACAGAAATATAAATATGGTATAGTGTGTCTACTTTTTTATTATTTTATCTTATTTTAAATATTTAAATGTAATTATAGAATATGCTTTAACTACTTTTGGGTATATACAAAAATCAAAATCAAAATGTTGTTTAGTTCATCCTCTCCAAATTTATGAGGCTCTTGCTACATTCCACTAATAGCATTATTCTTAATTAGATTATAAGTTAAATTTTAATAGTAAAATCAAATACAATCTGTCACTGTTTCTTACTCTTTCAAAATAAACTGTAGTAAGAAAAACTGTTGCCTGGCCTCCTTTGTGTTTGTATATATTTAGATGTATTTAATGAAAGAAGGAATAAATATTAACAATGGTCAAACTTAAAATAAATAAATTATATGAATTTTTAGGTGACAACCTGTTTGAAAAGTTTTAGAGAGACTTCTTTAAAATCTACGCTTGTAATAAGATAAAATAGAACCATATATTTAGTAAGAACTTTAAAATTAATATTTAAGTCCAAAATTATACATAATTAGCTCTATATTTCTTTTCAAATTTTTGAATATTCACTTCTAAATACTTTTTTCTTGTTTTCATTGACTTTTTTTTTTATTGGGATTTTCTTTCTCGATTTAAAACTACAGTAGGAAAACATAGTATCTTTTTGAATTCAACATATGGTCTTAAGTGACTAGAATTGATTACATATATTTTAAATTAAATGGTGACACAATAGAATACCTACCTAATCATCAAAAAAATTATGCACGTGTATGTTAAGCTGCTACCTAACTTTTGTAAAAGAGTTCTGACACTGTAATAAAGAATCCACATGTTATCTGACAGGTGAGCTTTCAATTCTTATAAATATTTTTTAACTCTTTCGTTAAGAAAAAAAATGGACTATTTATTTATTGCATGAAAAGCACTACGTAAGTTTAATTTATATAAAAGTCCTAAATTGTCTTACCAGACCATAGTTTGAGTGTGAGATTTTTTTTTTTATATCTTTCACTTTGAAATTATCTCGATAAAGAAAACTTGGTTTATATATCTTCTTGTTTAGAGTTAATTCTTTGTATTTTAAATAACTCATTTTTATTTATATAGTTAGAAATAACAGTTTGGATAATATTGGTAACAGCGTGGAGTAATATAATGTTAAAAAATATATGTATTTTTTTTCTTTCAGAAAAAAGAAAAAGAGATAATAAAAAATTATTTTATATAATGAAACTTTTAAAAAATTTATTAAATAAAGATTGAATGTAGGTGAAATTGTACGAATCAATATAACACGTTTTCCTTACTTTTTTTTTTTTTATTACACATTTATATTTTCTTCGTATGCATCTTTACGCATATATTTAAAAGCATTCTTTAAAACACTTTTTAAACTAATTGGAGTTATCGTGCACACTATTTATCAATATAAGTTATGCTCTTATAGAATTTATAAAAACTTCATTTAACCCATCTTTTTCTTGTTATTTCGTTATAATTAGATTAATCCTATAGTCAAAATCATAAAGAATTCTCTAGGAAACATTTTTATTAATAACACTAATTTCTAAAACTTAGAAGATGGTCTAGAACTTTAAATGAAACTTCTTATGATCGTTGAGAGATTTCATAGCGTTTAGATCTTGGTATTAAATTATTATGTTTTTTAATTATTTTTCATGAACAATATTTAAAATAACTATTTCAAAAATAAAGGTCAAAATAATAATAATAATAATAAAATAGTATTTGTATATTGATACATATTTACAAATATTTAATATAAAATTTAGAATTTATAGATATCTATAACACAAAAATTTTAAAATAAATGAAATTGTGGTCTATATATATATATATAATATTCTTATTTAATCTAATTGGACACAATCTCTTGTTTTTAACACAAGAATGTAATGTGTCTAAAATTATATTAAAATCAATTAATCACTTATTTGCTTAAAAACAAACAAAAGTTACTGATCAAAAGTCACCAGTTTTAAAATTGAAACATTAATCAACTAATACTAAAGGAGTAATTTATAGATGGTTTGCATGGATATGAAGTACTCATTGGCATGTTTTATAACTCTACAAAGTACTACATAGAAATAGAAAGATCTTCTACAGTAAACACATTAATTCAGCAAAATAATATTTGGACTCCTCTATTATTTAAACAATAGGTGAATAACTTAATTTTAACAATAAAATAATAATATTCAGAGGAGTCAACAAAATTTATGAATTAAATATCATTATAATTATTATATAAACGATTATATGCCTAATTGCAATTATCAATATTCTTGTCCTAATTTCAAAGACCAGACATTAAAAAAAAACATTAAATTAATTGGTAAGTCTCAGGTGGATCAATTCACTAATTGCTTGAGGAATATGACCCTTTAAAGGAATCTGTAATTGAATGTTATACCAGACAGATTCTTCATGCGCTAGCTTACTTGCATGCACGAAACACTGCAAGGACAATCTCTCTCTATCATTATGTATATATGTGAACACACATTGATGATTGTTTTCAGTTCTTCAATAAGAGTCCTTGTTTGTTTTGAGCATATTAGGGGATTTCCATAACGATTTTTTTCATGAGAAGTTTACCATACCCGAATTATCCACAGACAAAATTGACCTAAGTACGCACACAAGACTTAGAAAATGTGATTACCGACTTACACCTCTAAAACACTTATTATCATCTCAAAACGAATAATCCTTCAAATCAGATTTAGAGTCGCCTAATTCCATGTCCGCCATGCATTCTTCCTCAGTGAGTGGTGGGAGTTGCCTTGTCTTACGCTTCATATTGTGTTTGTGCCACTCACTCTTGTGATGTTCCCTGTATAGCTTAGAATCATCAAAAGAAACATTACAGGTGTTGCACTTGTTCTGCTTTTGTTGTCCCTCAGTAGGCCTACTCGTAGATGAAATCGTTTGTTTTTGAAGTTTCTCATTCAGTTCAAGCACAGAATCATGAGTTTCTTTGGGCAATGGTGCAGGCATATCCTCATAATCATTGTATTGATCAACATGCGTATCCCCCTCCACATAAAGAGAGTGAGCAAGAACTTCAAATCTTCCATGCATCTTATTCATAACAAAGTCATGACAATCCTTATATAGACCAGGTTCCATTTCAAAAACCTGCAATTCAAATCCAATCAGAGATTATACCGTCATCATCCCTCAACACATTAGCAAATTCAAGATTGACCTTATACATACACAATATGCAGAAATACCAAATTCACAACTTTTGGAAAGGATAAATGTTATGTAACAGAGACAATAACAGGATAATCATGGAACAGTTTCAGAAATAGAATACCCCTTGGGGAGTGAGGTAGGAAAGAAAGTCCAAAAATAGAGCTGATTTTGCATTGGTTAGTACTATTCTTGATTAGCAGATTGAATATGTCTATAACTAACGAGAAATGGCAAAAACATTTTACATATCAGTCCTAATTAGCTAAAAGCAATAACTAAATACCAAGTAATGCTATTTGTAGCTTCGTCGATGAATAGGGCTCAAACTTGAACAATAACCACATACAATGTCAGAAAGAATGTGACTGACCAAATGCTAGAATCAGATCATCAACACAAAGACTTGAAACTGGACCTTTCGTTAGCTCTACAAAGCTTATTTGAGCTTATGAAGGTGTCCTGTGACTCTTGTAAGCTCTTATTTTAGCATTCAACAGTCTTTATGCAGAAACTTCAGGATTATTTCACTATGATTTTAAGTCAAATTTATGAAAAAGTTCTAGTATGATAAATTTCTAATAGAATAGAAGTGCTCAATTAAGTGGCTTCATTAATAAAGACTTAATTAAAACTACCAGCCATAGTCATCCTTAGTTTCACTTCCAAGTTATAGTATGCAATACTGAGAAATAAAAAAACCAGTACAGCTAAATTTAAAATAGAATTTGCCATGGAACTATCGTTGTTTACAACTATACGAGAAATAGCAAGTACTTACAACAGATAACTGAGTAGAGGATCCTTCTTTAGATATAACAGTAGCATTCCATTCCTTCAGCTTTTCTAAAAGATGAGGCAATTGGTCCCGTGGAGCAGTAGCACGTATTCTCAACGGACATCGTTTTATAGGGAAGTGCTTTTGAAGTTCTTGAATTAACTCCAGAGCCTGTATCATATAAAAAATACCACAATAACTTTCATAACTTGTAATGTCATCATAATAACATCATTGTAACAGTTAAATAAATGAGAAGATAGTAGCATAGAATCATTTAGAGTGATGGAAGAGAAACCTGCTTCTTGGAGGTGCTGTGTGGATCGACAGCAAAATGGATTTCCCGCATGAGGCGTTCAATCATACTGATAGTATAAGGGCGCTGAGTCTCGGTATTGTATGTCTTGTGCATTACTATGGTTGCAATATCCCTGAACTGACTTGACAACATTGATTCCCTCTCTTTCCCAGCTACCTGAAGCTCCCCTTTCTTTAAAATCTGCCTCCTCAAACAAAAAAAGAGAAAAATGTTAATTGTTATTACTATAAACTTCTGATGTGAGGCTTCCTTACTTACATCTAAGCATATTTTGGTCTGGTCATCAGTTCCAAAAGCTGCAATTAAATCCTTGGACTTGGCAAGAACCCCTTTGGAAACATTGGAATAAACAGTTTGGGACTGCAGCACTTCATCCAGATCTTTTTCCCTGATGATAGAAATTCAAATGTAATGGGAAATTTGGAGATTGTGTAGTATATGTATTATTAATAATGAAGAGACAGAAAAGAAAGGAGGTTACACTCCAGAACGCCAAGAGAGAACAGTGTTAGGGTAGCATGCAATTTCAAAGCGCATGCCATGCTTCTTTAGCCGCACCACTGCCACATTGGTTAGCCTCTTCTGACCTATCGGCTGCACTAATGTTCTAGACATCTCTTTCTCTCCTTCCTTTCTTTGCCACTTTGTGCCTCCTCTTTGCTTCAAGCTTGGTTGGGTTGAACCTTGATAAATGAGAAAAAAATATTCAATAAATAAATCACAGTTTCACTGTAAATACAATGTTGTAGGTTTTTAAATCTCTTAATGGCATTCAGAAACTTATCATGCAAGAAAGTTGATGCTTTGGGCTACAAACAGTAAGTCATTAGGACATGCAGCTATGTGTTTCATACAAATTTACGTGTAAATTCTGCCTATTAATATTTATACAAATAAAGACCAGCAGTGATAGGCTAAACTCACTGTAGTTCCAGAGTAGAGACCATAACTAACAAAGAAGGTTAAAATGTTTCTAAAAACTGAAATCAATCAATAAGTGTTTAACTCTATGAAGGGAGAGAGTGTTACCTAGAATATGGATAAAAACAAGCTAGGATAAAAGAGGAAAAACAGAAAAAAAAAAATGCATCAAAGACAGTCTTCCAGACTCCAGTCCATCACACCTTGGCATATCAAACTCAAAACGCCTTAATAAAAATGAAAGCCTTTATCATTTTATTTTTCTCGGTAATGTGTGCTATGCAAACAATCAGAAAGGGGGAACTCTAAAAATCTTACTGAACTTGCCAGAATCCTGTTACCTGAATCTTGTTATCAGAAATTATGCTTCATTAAAAGAATCTTTTATCTGAATCAATATTTTCATAAAAAAAAAAAAAAAAAAAAAAAAAAAAAAAAAAACAAAAGTAACACAGAATCCAAATATCTCACTAGGTAAGGTCTGATACACACCAAATAGAGTACAATTCCTCCCATCCAACCTTTCCCCCACTTCATAGTATAGGACTCATGTGGACCAGGCCATCCATTTTGGAAGCTATTGACAGAAATCATAATCAAATACATTATATATATTTATATATATTTACATAAAATCCCTCACTAAATATTTGAACAATTCCCCATTAGACTAGGCACTTCCAGAAGGTCATTGAGCTAAATTAAGAAACTTTGGGAAGAACCTTTTGGGAAAATCAATAGAATAGTGATTTGGGATTTGCATTTTTTGCACAAATTAAGATTATCAACACTGACCATATGGTTACTGAACCAAATTTCCAGACTATTGGAAAATCCATCCGGCAAAATAAACAGATCAGTATACACAGTCTCACATAACACAACAAAGCACAGAAACAAGTTAGATGGTTACGGTAAATTTTCAAATTTTGAGAAGTCCTTTGGGGCTCAATAAATAGAATAACGGTTAGGAAAATCCATTCCGCCTTTTCACACTAAGATTACGAACACAACCCAGGTTATTACTGAGCTAAACTCGGGGAATATCAATAGGTTAAATCATCATAGTAACTCAAACATTTTTTTTTTTTTTCATTTTCGCATTTACAAAGACAACAGAGTGCAAACATATTAGTCCAGTTGTGAGTCCACTTCATATTTAATGAGTCCCACCTCACTCCTAATTTTGGTAATTAAAAAAAATAAATAATAGAGGGTGTTGCTAGTATTCCTTACAAGTAAAACCACTTGTTTGTGGTATATGAACTTAATTTACTTGAGCACACTTGATGTAACAGGATGGATATCTATTGATTCATTGGATGGATTCCTGTACTCATTGGATGGATATTGAATCTTATGACCTTTACTATCTCCTTTTTCAGCCAATATTCTTCCAAACATGAAAGTCTTTGATTCTTCCCCTCAATGTTTCATCCTTAAACCAGATTTAAGAGCACAAACACTTTCTGAGAATCTTTTCCCTTTACATAATGATTTTGCAGAAAGGAAAATTTCCCTATAACTATCATTTATATCATCCAAGGAATTACAAAAATTCATAATTGAACGTTTTCTTTTAAGGTCTTATATAAAATGAAATTAGTTGAACAGATATATGAAGATGTAAAAGGGAGGGCAAACCAAAACTTTGAAAATCCTATTTTAATGTTGTTTTAGTGAGAAGCCAAATAAAACTTTGTTGACAACAGAAGCTGAAGTACTCTATTAAATAAAAATTATATAATCTCATCTGAGATAACAACTTAGGCCACCAACACCGTGGGGAACATATTACAAAATTAGTTGAAAATGCAAAAGATCAACACCATGTTGCAAAACCAATATTACATTTACTGATTCCTCTACTCACCCTCTAAGCCTTGGAAAAACTAACTAAAATAAAATCTAGGTCTAACCTTGACTGCAGAGGGTTGCAAACCTATATTACATTTTCAAGCTTTTTACACCTAGATATGACTAACGGTTTGGCTGCATTCCAAAAGTGGCCCTACTTAACCTTTTGTTATCCCAGTATCCACGCTAACCTGCTATTTCTTATCAGTGAAATGATCTAGCGTCCTAATACATTGTCTGTCATATGCGCTTGGCCCATCAAGATAGCAGTCAATGTTTCCTGCATTCACATAAAAACTATTTTTGCTTGAACTCTGAGGCTGCAGCTGCTTGCTTCTCCAACCCCTTTGAATTGCTTTTAATGCATCCTTCAATATTTCCCTTTCATTATGTTACCTATGCGTATTCAATGGTATTTCTGCTAATTAAATTTAACCAATTTTCTTCTTACTATTTGATCGCATGCTAATAGAAATCTAAAACCACCCGCATCGGTCTCATGTTTATAAATTAGTTCTCACCAATTATACGTTTATAACGTTAAAACACAGACACTAAAACGAATTATAACGTTCATATGAAGGGGTTGGTTGAAGCCAGGGGATTCCTTTTTGGTTCATCATTTGCGTTAGGCATTGATAATCGCAAACAAATTACACAGAGGTGGACAAAAGGTTTTCTACAGAATTCACAAGTAATTATATAACATAATTTCGAAAGACCTCACATATATATGTCAAGAAACTGTAGTAAACAGGGCAAAATAGCTGGATGAACAAATTGCGTAACTAACCCTAGGGACGAAAAGAAGAAAAACAACACACTTCAAAACACAGTTGGAAATGGTTAAACTGATTACACAGTATGAGATTTAATAACTCACCTTCGCAATATCACCACGAATACAGAGAACACCTTCAGAGTTTGCAATACCTTCACGATTTGGGCCTATGCGAAATTGAAAGCAATGAATCGGTAATTTGTTAGTAAGAAATTGTGTATTGAACTTAAATGGGAGAGAATTGAGAGAATCATGTGAAGAAGGAGAAACGAACCCTAAGATGCGTCGCTTTGCTCTTTCACCAAAGCTTCTATTTCAAAGAGGGAGAATTGATTTTGCAGTGTTGGAGAACCACATGGAGCAAAATGGTTCTTGATGGTGGAAGGTTAGAATCTTGTTATGGGGCTTAAGTTAATGTTGGAACTTTTAAATTGAAAATTTTTAATTAAAATATTGATTAATTACTTTTTAAATAATAAATTTTGATGTTGTATTAAAATAAAATTAATTAATGCAAATTTTAATTTAAATGATATTTTGAATTTATTATTGTCAATTTAAATTTATGTTTAAATAAAATTGAAATACTAAAATATTACTTTAAAATGTTAACTTTTAAATTAATATTAATTATTTTAATATTACTAAAATTAATAAATTAGTCAACTTATTGTTATTAATTTAAAATATGTTATAAATTTACAATTCAGAAAAAAAAATGGCTTATAATTCTAAAAAAAATTACTTTAAACTTATTATCTAAATTTATATAATAATGACTAAAAATTTAAATCTATAATAATATGATAACTTTAAAAAAAATTCAAGTCTCTAATGATATGATAACTAAATTTAAAAAGTTAGTTTTTAATTTTATTATTTTTTATAAAAAAAAATACTCTTAATAATGAGTTAAAAAAAGTTCTCTAATAAATAAATAGTTTTTATAATTATTAGTTACTAAAATTATAATATCTAATTATATTGTAATTTTTTATTAATATTAGAAACTATTTTAGATATTAATAATTTTTAGTTTATAAAATAATAAAGAGTTAGTTAATATAAATAAATTATTTGTGTCTCTTATTTGATATTTAATAATTTTCTTGAAATTTCATATTAATTTGTTTAGAATAATAATTATCTATTAATATTTTATCCTAAATATCAATTTATATAATAATTAAAGAATCGCTAGTAAAGAATAAACATAATAGCATAAAGTCGGTGTATTTAGAAAAAAAAAAAAAAAAAATAGAGAAGAAGAACTGAATATTGAAGTGGGTGTATTTAAAAGAAAAGAGAATAATAACTGAATATGTAATTTTGTTGTACAAGTTGTTTACCTCAATAGGTATTCTATTAATATAGAAATGAGATTAAGATAAATTAAGAAATATGTGTTTAATTATTTGGGATTTTTATTATTTGATGATATCCCTAAAATTTGTCATTACAATCAATCAAATATATCAGATAAGTAACCTGATTCTCTTCTATAAACCCTTGGTTGTTGACTGATTCTTTGGTCTGAGGAGTCATCATGAACATTGTTATTTCTTGGTGGTTTGTGATTCTTATCATCTTTTGGCACCTGTTCAATATATAAAAAAAAATTATAACGTTTATATCCAATGTGATATAATGTAGGATAAATGTACAATAATTATAAAAGTGTTAAAGAATTAATGTTACTTTATCATTAATTAAATCTCTTGATTTTTCATTTATATCCTCCAAATTTGTTGTCTCACTTACTGGGTTTGTTGATTTTGTAGTAACTCCTTCACTATTTAGGTGGTTAGAATTGTCTTCATTGTTCTCTTCCTTATTTAACTTGACATGTTTTTCTTTATTGTAGACTTCATCATTTATATTGTCAAAAATATTTGATTCTTCTCCAAAATTCTCTAGGGGACTAATCTGCAATATCACATGTAATATGCAAAATAAAGATTAAAATTTTTCTTATTTCATTTGATAGAGAAAATTTAAAGTTTGTTTGATTTTAATTTTGTAAGTCAAGTGTAATTCTAGAAAATAATTAGAGACCAAATTTAAAGAGACCTATCAAATGATTTTCTTTTCAGTAATTAAAAAATAAAAATTTTATAAGTATGTTTAAGAAACTTGAGTATTTGTTTATTAAATTCTATCACTAAGTTTTGTTTAATTTGAGAAAATATTTTGTACTTTTAATTTTTGTTTTCACAAATGATTATAGTAAGGTTGTCTTGTTTTTACTTTCTTTTTGCTTTTAAAAAATTTAAGTGTAAATAATAAAAATTTTGAAATTACTTGTAGAAAATTTAAAATAAAAAAAGTAGTAAAAAATATGACTAGTGAAAGTTATAATTTTTTTATTTAGTTAAATGTAGATATGAAGTACAAAAGTAATAAATAGTCTTGTCAATTTATTCTAATGCTTATATGTTAAAAAATCTTTAATGATGAGGGTATTTAACTATGTTATAAAGACATACCTGTGATTGATTGAAGTTAACATAATGTAATTCATCATTTGTACCATCTATTCTTGGCTGAATGGTTTGAGACATAATGTTAGGCAAAGTTATACTCGCTAAAGTTTCTGAGGTCACACCCTCTATACTAGATTGTTGAGGCTCTATATGCATATGTTGATCAAAATTTGACAATGAAATTTCATCTATTAAATCATTCATCACTGGTTGCATTGTTTGAGGCATGTCATCATGTGGACTTTCTTTGGTTGAGCTTTCTTGGGTCGTACTATCCACAATAGATTGTTGAGGCTCTATATGCATGTGTTGATCAAAATTTGATAATGAAATTTCATCTATTACATCATCTATCATTGGTTGTATGGTATGAGGCATGATGTTAGGTGAATTTTCACTATCTAAACTTTCATGGGTTAAACCCTCCACAATAGATTGTTGACCATCTACGTGCATGTGTTGATCAAAATTTGACAATGAAATTTCATCTGTCGTTGTTTTCTCAGGTAACACAGACCTTGGTGATGATGAAACTGAGTAAATGGAGGCATCATCAATTGATTCTTGTCGCATTACTGATGTGCCAAGATCTTCATTATTTCTTGAGTTCTCTATGTTATCTTGATTGGTGGCTATTAAGTTATCCACATTATTGATTATTTGTGTCTCGTTTGTTACATTCTCAGTCACTTTGCACCATTCCTGAAAGTATAAAAGTATAAAAGATAAGAAGAATATTTGTACCCTTCCCTATTGTCTTTCTAATGAAGCAAACAAGTAAAATGTAGTCATTAAATTCTTACAAACATAAAATGACATATTTTGTTCTTGTGTGTGAATTTATAAAGAAAAAAATTCACCAACAATTTTATTACAAAGTAACACCAAGGTAACTTACGTCCAGGTTTTCTGAGTGTGTTTCATTCAGAAATTGATCTAGAGCATGAGAAGAATTAGAAGATTGTGGTGCTTCAGTTTCCCCCACAGGATGTTTTGTATAACCAAATGTGTTTTGATGATTATCTATTGCATGAGTTGGAGTATTTTGAGGCACATCAAATTTTGAGGATGATGAGCTCACACCAACTACATTTTCTTCATCTACATGACATGGATCAAAGGGTGAAACAATACTATTTGAAGAATTATTCACTTCTACGTTATCCCCGTCAGTTTTAACTCTTTGTGTTTCTTTTCCTCCATGGAAAGAGGCTCCCCATAACTCTTCACTACTAGAACTAACGTCTTTATCAATGTCCCCATCATATAATATAGAGTCTCTATCAATAAATGAGTTTATCTCAGCATTCTCACCAACTGTTGATGTTGGTGAACCAATTTCAGAAACCTCTACTTGTAAGTCAGAAGCTACCGAATATGTTGGGGTGTGACAAAGTCTCCCATTGGTTAAAAACATATTTTCTTGTCTTTTATCAACTACTGATGTGACAGTCTCGTACATAACTTCGTTTATATTATTAGTAGTAGCACTGGTGTTATTTCTAGTGGATATTGGTAAATTGAAAATCTTCTCATGAGGCTTAGGAAACTTAGGCCATTGTCCTGATTTCTCAAGTCCTGACTCACTTATTTGATCTGACATGGATTTTGTTTTATACTTCATGTTCTTACCTTTCATGTCATTCATATCAATTTTACATTTTCCATCTTCTTCATATGTTGATTCCTCTTCCTTTGCTGATGGATTGGATGTTTGCAATTCACTTTCTTTACTTTCATTGTAAATTAATTGGTCAATTAGCCAATCATGAGTTCCCTTTTCTGCATGAGTAAAATATATTTAGTGTTATTGAACAACTTTCACCATAATTTTATTTTTTGTTGTTAAGATATATTGGATAAATAACTTAATAAATCACTTATTTAACAAGAAATTAATCATGATTTTTTTTTTGAAAAAAATAGCTTAAAAGGAATTATAAAAGTGTCATAAACCACTTTTCATAAGTCTATTTTAAAATTTCTAGTTATGATCTTATTTTGAAAGTGATAGAGAAATAGGGGAAAGAAAGAAAAATGACGAAGAGAAAATGTGACTATCACCTGAATGATTTCGTCTAAATCTTGAATATGCAAATCTATCATAATACTTCTTTCCTCTATTAAGGAAATAATGCTCTCCGACACCATGATCTTGTTTTGTCTCTGGTGGGAAAGGATGGCCTAAACTGAAACTTTCATGCCTGCATAATGGAATGTCATTTTGACTAGAGAATTCTTGAGGAAAAATATCTCCTGCGAGGTTAGGCTTCTCTTCAGAAGAATCATAAGGAATGTCATAAGGACTTCTTGGAATGAGAGACGGGGCAGAACCTGGCATTTCTAAGCCATCATCAAACTCTTTTGAAGAATTTATATAATTGTTTCTTTTGATGAACAATTGTGCAATTGGTTTTTTATCATTTAGAACCTTCTCAAGTTGCCCCTTAAATAACTTTTTTTCTTTTCTTCTAGCTATGAGGCTCTCTAGCCTTTTATTTCTCTCTAACTCTGAAATTCCAAGATACATTAGGTTTTGTTGATCATCTTCTGTCCATTCTATAGCTTTGTTCCTATCCTCTTGTGCTTCTTCCTCGTCATCCCCATCCTCTATCTTTCTCTCTATCTCTAAATCACCATATTCCACCAAGTCAACCATTGAAGGTTCAGATCTTATGGTTTGCCTCTTAGGAACTTGAGTTTTTTTTGCAAACAACCTATTTTCCAAAGAACTTTCTCCTCTCTCAAAATGTTTGCTCCGTTTATTCTCCATGTTTCTTTTGGTGAACTCATTATAGAAAACGGTTGACAAATCCTTAGCATTTTCTTCTAAGCCACCGTACACATCCCAATTCTTATCACTAAAGTTTCTCCTTCTACTTGTGGCATTTTGTGATGGATACTTATAAAGTATATTTGATCTCTTATAGTTTGGTGTCTTTGAACATTTTGGTTCAAGTTTCTTCTGCTCTTCTTTTTCATCCTTGATTTTGACATACTTAAGTTGAGTTTTCTCAGAACTCCAAAAGATCTTTACAAAAATAATAGCACACACAATAAAAGGGGATATGTAAACCAATAAGTTATAAATATAAGAAAGGAATATATATAGAATGAAACAAACCAACAAGGCACTTGAAATTATTGGATGTCTATGTATAAATTGGTAACTAGACTTGGTTGAATCATGGATCACTTTAAACAAGCAAAGTTTAATGTCCTTTACATTCAAACCCATATTTGCACGAAGAACAAACTAAAATATTTTCAAACTTGTAGACAAATGCATTTGTCACATAGAGAAAAACTCAAATTGTAAATATTGTTAATTTGTAGGTTCAAGAAAGTAATCATAATTACTATTGTAATTGATGATAAACACATTTATTACAAAAGTGTGACTTTTTTGCCAATAAAAAATAACAAACAAGAAGAACAAAGAAAGGTAACCAAAATTTAAGACGAAAGAGATTTTTGTATAAGTTAATGAAAACTATTTAGAAAAGTGAATATTGAATGCCCAAAAGAGAAAAACAAGGTAAACTAAACCTCAATAAGTGGTTAACAATTAACAAATGTTTCTTCTTTCCTAACAAATGGATAGTTATAAAGAACTATGAATATTTAGTTTATCTTTTTTTAAGAAAACATTTATTGGCTAAAAAGTTCATAGATCCTTTTATTTAGAAACTCTAATTACCATACACAAAGAAAAATTATAAAACAATAAAACAACGTAAAAGGTGGGATAGGATTTTAATTTTAGGAGTCTCGTAATATTGATATGATACATATTTTAGAAAATAATAACAATTAAGAAATATTTTTATTGAATCAAAACATGTGTAATATTATATATATACCAACATGTCCAACTTAATACTGTCAAAAATTTTATTAACACATTTTAATTTAATTTTAGTATGTGCATTATTTTTTAACTAATTTATCAAATTGTGCATATATTATTAGAAATGTTATTTTCCCTTTAAATTTTAAAGTCTTAAGGCACAAAATAAATTAAATGAACAAATTAGTGTTGTTTACGGTTTAATAGCTTATTTTAAATATGTAAATTTTTATATTCATTAATCTAATAAGAAATTATTGATGTCAATGTAGATGAAAGTGGCTCATTGACATTAAATGTCATGTTAAAAGGTGAATGAAAATTTTATAATTAAATGTGTGGATCGAAATTTGGAAAAGTGGAAGAGAAAAACTTGAGAGATAATAGTAAAAATAAAAAAAAATGAAATTAAGTTAAATAAAAAATTATTAAAAATCACTTGTGTAAAGCAGTAATTAGGTACTCATGAAAATTCCAATTTTAAAATGCATAGATTTTCTAAATTTTATATAAGATAAGTAATTATTACAGTTGTAAAATGCATAAATTTTCTAATTTAAAGGTAAATTGTATTCATTAGTATAAATATAATTTTCAAAAATATTTTTATGTTTTATTTTTTTATATTTTTATATTTTGTTTATTTTAATAAATATATGTAAACACCTATAGTGTGATGTTCAATAATTTTTTTTATATAAATGGTTAATATGAATTTAATAGACCAATCTAATCATACCAACAACAAACTATATTACGAATTTTTTTTATGACATTCACGTTTTAAAAAAAATAAATTAAATAAAACATGATCAACTTAGAATATACCATATGTTTGATGAAAAAAATTAAAAGAAAAAGAGAGAAAAATTATAACAATTGAAGAAACTTTCAAAAAGGTTAGAGAGAAAATTAAAAAAAAAATAGATTATTACATAGTTCCATCATTTTTATAATCTTTTTATTTATTTTTTATGAAAAATTAAAATAAAATATTGCTCTATATTATCTTTAAGAATAATCGTCGAAAGAGAATTTATATAGCCGAACTATTTTCAAGAAAATGAATAACAATTATATCAAATCCAATATTTGAAGAATAAGTTTGCATGAAAATAGTTAGAAAAAAAAAATGGAGTTAATGATTTCATTCGATGATTCAAATCCCTCCCTTGTAGGTAATTAATTCAAATTTGATAGTTTCAATAAATGAGAATATAAATATAAAAATAATTTCTAAATAGGTAAATTTTTCTCTATGACATTAAGAAAGTAATCACTTTTGTCTAGTTGTATCCTATCATGATCTTTTAAGTGATTTTCGAGATCTATATCTTCCTTCAAATTTATTATTATATCATAAAAAATATTTTGATATTAATGAGTTAATCATACAATTAGTATATTATTACTATTATTATTACAAAATCAATTATTGTAATAACAACTAAGATGAAGTCACAATGGTTTAACTTTAAGACGATAACATAAGTAGTTTAAAATTAGACAACAAAGAGAATTATTTGTCATGGCATCATTAAGTTTAATATATATTTATAAAAAAACTTGGTGAATAGAAAGTAAAGAAAAAACAAATCTGAGAGAAGACACCATGACCATTTAATATTTAAGTGTTGGTTATTGATATACAATCTTTGTGTGAAGTAGTGATAACCCACATAAATTGTATATTCTTTATTGCTAGTACCATTTAAAGTTAACAAATTTTGAAGATATTGATTTAATTGTATTACTAATAGTCTAAATAAGTGTATAAAAGGTATTGATAACCAATATAACGACTGTAACTAAATTCAAAAAATCATTATCATGAATACCTATCAAATGTAAAACTATTTCTAAAATATGCACAAATGGAACTAACATGCAAGTAATCATTCCTTGTCCAATTATCATACCATAATGAAGTATATCCATTTTCAATATGAAAAAAACACTCCTCAACCAACTTGTTTTTATTATAAAGGATACTTTTTAAATGGATGAATACTTTAGATTACTGAAGACATTGAGAATAATATTATTTTGTAGCGATGTCTAGAAAGAACATAAAACCATAATTTATTTTAACACATTTTCAAGCTCTAGCCATCTCTCCTAACAATAATATATTTGTCAGGTGAGAATAATGTATGTTTGGAATACTTGTGTTCTTGGGGCACAAAGGTTATGTCAATTACTATATTCATGCATTTTTATGAAACCAACCAATTTTTTAACAATCTTGTTCATCTCCCCGCAAACACTCTTAGGCAAAATAAAGACTTCCATGGTATATTTCGTAATTGTCAAAAGCATGGAGCAGACACAAACAACTAAATCTATTAGTAAGTCTACCCATCCAACCACAAGTTTACTAACTTTATCTGGGATATAATTGAAGGACTCTTTCTCCACCTTCCTTTTCAATCGGGAAGATCTTCAATACTTTCCAAGACTCATTAATAAAAGAAAAATGTGAGAATAGAAGATTTCTTTGCTTATTCATCTTAAGTCTTCTTATAAAAGATTGTGATTCCTATTTAGATATGAGTTGTATAAACATGAAAACTTTGTAATTATAAAGTACATAATCATGCACAAGATGGATGATGTTAATATTCTTAATTGATATGAAATCAATTATTTTGAACATAAAGCATATTTAAACATTGCTTGAAATCATTTATTTCTTACTACAAACATATTAGTGCCTTGTTATGTTTTTCATTATTTCTATAAGTATTGTAGTTCTTTAAGATTCATTTGGGAACATAAAATGTCATATATGATATCTTATAAAAACTAAAGAATGTAACAATTAATTTAATCACCTTATATATTTTGATAGAAATTTTCAGCAGTTAACATTATAAAAAAAAAATCTAGTGAACTATTAAAAAATAATAACATCAATGTGAATGATAAAAAAATAATGACCACAAATATCGACAAAAAATAAGTCATATCAATTAAAAAAAAATATAATTTAAACCCGTCAAAATATAACATTATTGACATTGGAAAAATGACTAATATCAAGAAAAAATAATATTAATTTACAACAATAAAAAAGTAATCTCAATGATGCAAGAAAAAAAAAACTTTATCAACATTAATAAATAACCTCTAATTAAAAAAATATTATTTCAATAATATTTTAATTTTAATTAAACCAACGACATCTCGATTAGAATTGAGTTGAGAAAGAAATACAAAATAAAAAGACATAAATTTAAAAACATAAAAAATTTTAAACCACTACTTTTTTAATGAAATTTGAAATTCTATAATTTTAATTAATTTTTATAAAATTTTGAAATTTCAATCTTTTATAATACATTATCATAAAACATTTTATTTTTTTTTAAATATTAATTACTCTTTTAAGCAAGAAATTTCAACCATTTATATAATAGTTAGAGTGGGTGCGTTTAAGAAAGAGCTTCTCTAAAAATAATATGATAAAATCCTAAATTTTATTTCAACTTCAAGTTTATTAAAATAATATCAATACAGTGAATCATATCATCTTTTAATATATTTAATCAAACTTCACCCTGTAATAACAATAATTAACACTTTTATTTAAATATGTATTGAAAGTCATGTTAATACGAAATTTCATGTTAGCAATTATAATTTTCAGTTTCTTATATTGATGAATGATTTCTTATATTTTTATTATAATAATGTTAATACAAGTTTTATGTTAGTAATTATGATTCTTATAATAATGTTAATATGTTAGTAATTATAATTCTTATATTATACTGCTGAATGCTTTCTTATAAGTCAAATTTCCACGCCTAAACAAAAGCTACTCTATTTTTTTATTTTTATTTTACAAGTCTTCCATTCTCATTGCACACAACCATTACCTATTAAAGCCATCTTTAATGCTATAAAGTCATTTTTCTTGAAATTTGACGCTATTATAGAATTGATTTTTTTTTTTATAATTTAGAATCTTATTTAAGACCTAACAATTTTTAATTTTAATTTCTTTTAGTTTTTTACAAGACACTTAATCCTTAAACTTATTATGACTCATGTGTTTTCAAGTCTAACATTTATTTTTTACACATTTATTAAGAAAACATTGATTTTTTTAAATGTTACTTTACTTGACTATAATTTTTAATATTTTTGGCATAATTTATGCAAAATAAATTAGGCTCCTTGGTTCCACACTTTTTTCTATGAACCAATACTCAATGTGACTTAAATTTATTGACAGTCCAAGAAGAAATATCGTCAAATGTTCATCATGATTATTTATTTTAGATTTAATTAAGTTTCTAATTTTGTCACTAGTTATTTTGTTTTAATATTAGATAATGTAGTTCTATGTTTAATAATAAGATTAAACGACAGAAATTTAATTAAAAAATATAAAATTTTAAGGATTTAATAAACTAAATTTTTTAATAAAAGTTTAATTAAAAATACCTAACTTTATTATGTACTTTGAAAAGTAATTAAAGCTTTATTTTATTTATTTATAAAACAAAGCACAGGTTTTGTTTTTGACGATAAAAAATTATTAAAAATAGCAATCTCATGCATAGTCCATGGCATGCGTATGAAATTAAGAAAAACAATACAAAAACATGAGTGATGGCAAGTATTATTGACCATTGACTAGAGTGTCGAAAAACAAGGAAATCGACGGTTGAGATCTTCCTAGTCCCGCTAAATCCAACGGTTATCATTCTCTTTTCAAATACCCTTCTCTTCTTCTTTCTTCTTCATCCACCATTGTTGCAACTCTGCAAACTCCAATACCCACGTTTTAAGTTCCGATTTTTCGTATCTGAGTCTCTCTCACTCGCTTCGAATGTTACCTTTAGAGCATAACTATCACTATTTCTCAGCTTTAACCCACACCAAATTAAAACCCTACCAACCATTTTCCCGCGCAAATTCTAGGGTTTCGCTTCCCGCCCTCGACGACACCCTCTGTCGTTTTCGATTCCCAATTTCGCCCAACGATTCCCTCAGGTACGGTTTGTGGGGTCACCACCGATCATCATGGGCGTGTTGTTCTGCCGGAGAACCAGATTCCGCGGCGGATTCCGGCGAGGAGAAGACCGGCGACGACGACGCCGGTTCGAACCGGCGGAAGGGCGGGTGGTGGTCTCGGTGGCGCCGGTGGCGGTGGCAGCCACTGATTCAGGTTCAGGAAATTGGGATTCTGCTTTTGCAAATAGGGATTGGGTTCTTCGTCATGCGGTTGCTGCGGCCCGGAATCCCACTGCCCGGGTCGGATCCTAAGGCTCCGACGGTGTTTGTGAGTGTGCCTTATAGTGAGTTTTTGAGTAGGATCAATAGTGACGAGGTGCAGAAGGTGGAGGTGGATGGGGTCCACGTCATGTTCAAGTTGAAGGCTGGTGTTGGAACTAGCCATGATGGTGGTGGTGATGCTGTAGCAGAGAATGGTGGTGGTAGTAGTAGTAGTATTACTAGGTTGCAGGAATCAGAATCTTTGGTGAAGAGTGTTGCACCAACTAAGAGGATAGTTTACAGTACCACAAGGCCAAGTGATATCAGAACTCCCTATGAAAAGATGCTGGACAATAAGGTGGAGTTTGGGTCCCCGGATAAGCGATCTGGTGGATTCTTTAACTCTGCACTGGTAAGCATTTGGCAACACTTGTGTTGTGTGTGTGATTTTAGAGATATATGAAGTTTGAGAATTAAACTAGAACTAGTGTTATTACTGTGGTGCTGGAGACAAACGAGTATTCTTTTACAAAACCTACTATCAGATATATGCATCTAATACGTAACTATACGTGGTTATTTTCTACACAGTACTACCATACTGCAGTTTCTAGTATGGAACTAACTAGATACCAGCATTAATTTTCTAGACATAATTTTCATCCTGGAGTTTTAATACAAAACTAAAGGTAGTATTTTCTACAAATAACTGCCTCAATCTCTCACTTACCGTCAGCCTTACCACCCTTCTAATTATTTTCTTTTACCTTATTAATGGGGCAGGCAAGTGTTTTGAAGCTTGATGTTCTTGTAGCAGTATGTACAATTGTTTGAATAATAAATTTGAGACCTGAAAGAGGAATACAAAATATGGTTATTCTCGGAATGAAGCAAAGCAATTGTTTTACCAGAAAATTTAAACTCGGTAAATGCCCAATATGAGTGGCTACATGATAGGAATGGACTAAAATCTAGTTACTTAAGTGTTTCTTTCTTCTTGAAGAGCAGTTAGAGTGGTGGATGCAGCTCCCATCCTTTGTAAACCGTTGTACTATTTTGGAAGGATAATTTTCTGAAAGCCACAATAGCCCCATTTGGAGTATTAATTGCTTAAACCATCGAATTACTTTGATTGTTTAATAGTAGCTAAATTTTTATTGGATTCATGAGGACAGTCTGCACAAAATAATACAAAAAACCATCTGAAATTTGTTTAGTATGCAATATTCTATTTGAGACTTGAAAGAGGTGCAATAATGATGGTTATTTTTGTTGGTTTAAAAAGAACGAAAGCAGTGGTTAACAGAGAGAAAACCGTGAAGATACATAACTTGATGAAAGAATAGAGTGCAACAGAAAGTGCTTTCTCTAGCATCTTATTATCTTAATGCAAATTAATAACTTAGCTAGCTAATATACTAGTACTAATGGCTAATGAAACAAAACAAATTGATTTATTCAAACTGAAACAAGCATGAAAGATTCCATTGAAACTTGGTTTACTTGACCTATGCTATGGGATGAGACAATTGATGCACCTTGCAAGAATCTACCCCTTAGCAATTGTCTTGTTAGGAATCAAATTCTTTGATTCTGACTTGACCCACCTGATTTATGCATCATGAGATAATTGATGCAACATGCAAAATCTCCCTCTAAACAATTTTCCCACTGAAAATTTATCTCTTGACCTCGACTCTAATACCAATTATTAGATTGGACTCTTACTACTAGACCAAAAATTATAATGGTTAGTTAAAAGACAAGTCTTTTTATACTTAGTGTAGCAGTTCAAGCATCAATATCAATAGCTACAGTGAAGGAGCTGGACTAAAATGTTGGCACTTAAATGTTTCCTTCTTGAAGAGCAGCTAGAGTTGTGGATGCAGCTCCCATCCTTTGTGAATCATTATGCCAGTTTAGAAGGATTATTCTCAGAAAGCCACAATAAGCCTATTTGGAGGATTAATTTCTTAAAGCATTGAATTACGTTGATTGTTTGATAATAGCTAACTTTTATATTGGGTTCATGAGAACAATCTGCACAATATAACAAAAGCTATTTGAAATTTGTTTAGTATGCAATATTGTATTTGTAGTTTATGACTAGGTTATTTTCGCTTTCACTAGTATTCCATTATCAATTCAATATTGTATGACTGGTGCAAAATATTGACCTGCTTATTCCAATTAGTTATGAATTTTCGTTATTTTCGAGGTAGATTCCATAATAATATGATACATCACACGTGGCATACTGACTTCATTCTCATATTCACAGATAGCCTTGTTTTATGCTGCTGTGCTTGCAGGGCTTCTCCATAGAGTCCCTGTAAGCTTTTCTCAGGTGTGAGTTTGCATTCTGTCCCATCTTAATTCCTTGGATCTTCTCATACAACCTAGGCTTCCTACAGATTTAAAATGATGTTTTTTCTGAATAATTGTATGCTGCACAGCATACAGCCGGTCAGATACGGTACCGCAAATCAGGCACTTCTGCTGGTATGAAGTCATCTGAACAAGGAGAAACAGTAACTTTTGCTGATATTGCTGGTGTTGATGAAGCTAAAGAGGAGTTAGAAGAGATTGTGGTAAGCTGGACTCTTTTATCATTTTCACCACTTACAGTCTGTAGGGTTAAAAGCTTTTTATTGTTCAGCTTATTCTTATATTCTCTTCAGTTTCTGGTGATACAAGGTTTTAATTTTGACTAGCTAATGTTCATTTGCCAGGAATTTCTTCGAAATCCAGATAGATATGTAAGGCTTGGTGCTCGCCCACCTCGTGGTGTTCTCTTGGTAAGTTATAGTTAGAATATCTGAAAAGTTATACTCATATACCAGGATGGAACCATATGTTGTATTATCCAACTCTATAGTTGTGAATAATTGTTTGAGAATGGATCACATATGTCAAATTTTCTTTGGGAGGAATTCCTGGGTTAAAAATCCAGCAGGATTGTCTACTTCCTGACACTAAGGGTGTATCTTGAGATTTTAAAAGACTATTTTGACATAAAAATGTCTTGTGGATTTTAAAAGACTACGTAGTAATGTTTTGACTTAAAAGATTAAGACCTTTATAATCAAGATTTTTTAGTTTAGATTTTATTTGATTTATATCTTAAAAGATTAAGACTTTTATAACCAAGATTTTTTAGTTTAGATTTTTTTTTTTAATTTATATTGTAAGAATTTAAATGATTTGAAAATATTTTATTGATATATAAAATTTGAAAAGACTCAATGGATTTTTAGAAAACCAACACAATTTTTTTAATAGCTAATAGATTCTAGCTTTATGTCTGCTAAGTAACATTTGTCCTCATACATAAACTGTACTAGCCTTCTTCACATTAACATTTTCTCATTCTTGCTCCTGGATATCAATAATAGGTTCAATTTAATTATCTAATAATGCGGAAGATGAAAATTTGTCAACTGGTTTAACTGAAAATCTATCAACACGGCCATGACACTGTCTTCAATGAAAAGAGAAAAGAAAACTCTGACAACTAGTTGGAATAGTAGAAATAATAAGTGTCTAGGTAAGTCTCGTATTAAAAATCACAAAAAGTCCATCGTAAAACGTACTCTATTGAAATTTGTAATTTTTGAATACTAGAAGACTTTTATAAGTTGTAAGTATTTTTTATTGAATATCACTGAGTTTTGTTGTCCTCCTCAAAAATTCTGATAGTTGTGACTGAATAACACAAGACTTGTTTGTATTATTTAAAAGTCTTAAATGAAATACCATAAGAATTTTTTATCCAAAAGGTCTTGTAAAATCCTTTCAAATCCTAATCCAATACCTCCTAACATATTTTCTCATATTTAAGTAATAATTAACTTGCAATATAGAGGACCACTATCGTGTTGTGCATGGCATAGATAGTCTTGGGCATAAATTTATGAAATGTTTTAACTTCTGTCTTTTCTGCATATGTGAAAATTTTTATATTGCTTTAGATTGATATCTAGGCAGTGAATATCTATTGGTTACCTTACAGGTGGGTCTTCCTGGCACAGGTAAGACTTTACTGGCAAAGGCTGTGGCTGGGGAAGCAGATGTGCCATTTATAAGTTGTTCTGCTAGTGAGTTCGTAGAATTGTATGTTGGTATGGGTGCCTCCCGTGTTAGAGATCTATTTGCAAGGGCAAAAAGGGAAGCTCCGGCCATAATCTTTATTGATGAGGTATATGTAAATATATATAAACATATATATATATATATTCTTCTTTTGTGGTGGATCATTTGGTTCAGCAGGTTTGGGAAATATTAATTAAAGGTTTCAGCTGTTTCTGGGATAGAAAAGTTGTTTGCAATTTCAGCTGTATGTGTAAGATAGTAGCTGAAATTAGTAAAAGATTTATTTTTTTTCTGAAAATGTATACTAATTTTATGAATATGATTGTAACTTATTATTTCTCAACATTTTATTTTCCTTTTCAAGGTTTGTACATACTTTTTGTTGTGTCCAAATGAAATTACGCATCTTGAAATAACTTTTTGGCAGACTTACCGAAACAAAAAGTGATTCTGATTGTAATTGATTATAACAATAATTGATTATTCAAATAATTTAATTTTTGCAGTTATCCTAAACACTCCTACTATATTAATCAGATCAGCATGTCTTTTGGTATGCAGATAGATGCCGTAGCTAAAAGTCGTGATGGAAAATTTCGCATGGTCAGCAACGATGAACGAGAGCAAACCTTGAATCAGTTGCTCACTGTCAGCATTCCTATGACATTTTTTGTTTCTTGTGAATGTAAAGAAATAAATAAGTAAAACTACCCTAATAAAACTAATTTGTTAAAGTTGCACTGCAGGAGATGGACGGGTTTGACAGCAATTCTGCAGTGATTGTTCTTGGAGCTACTAATCGGTCAGATGTCTTGGACCCTGCACTTCGTCGGCCAGGAAGATTTGATCGTGTAGTTATGGTCTGAATTCTATTTTTAATTTTTAATAATTAACATCCTATGGTTTAAAAGTTGATATTAATTGACAATTATCAACTTTACTTATATCTTTAATAAACTTTCCATAATTCTTAGGTAGAAACACCTGATAGGATTGGAAGAGAAGCAATCCTAAAAGTTCACGTTTCCAAGAAGGAACTTCCTTTGGCCAAGGATGTTGACATTGGTGACATTGCTAGTATGACCACTGGTTTTACTGGGTAAGTATGCTGCTCTCACCTGCTCTCCCTTTTTTGAAAATATAGAGATTGGAATTTCAGTTGGAAACTTGTTCATCATTACCTTCCACCTAGTGGGATAATACTATTGTTGTTGTACTTCTTACGATGATAGTAAAAAAAAAATCATATTTTAATCCCTATGAAAGATTCAAACAACCAATGAAATGGGGATTCAAGTCATCAAATCACTGAAAGCATGTGATTTTTTTTTTAATTGAAACTGATATGCTATTAAATTTTTTTACATGACCCTTTTTACCCGCTTTAGAAGTTGGTGATCCCCAATTTGGCTCAACACTGCTCGAAGCTGCTTTCATTTTGTTAATAGTGAGCTACTCCTTCACTAGGCATCTGCAACAATGAAAACTGAACTGCAGCTTCCGCCCATCATTTTATCTCTGTTCTCTGTTCTATTTTTTGCTTGAACTTGAATTTCTTTGTTTCTCTGTTGACATTGGGTTTTTATGCTTTTGCTGGTTCTGTTTGAATGCATCCTCTTGCTCTCTTCTTGTTCCCCACACCCACCTTTTTTTGTTACCTTGTTCCCAGTTGATGGAGCTGAAGATTTTATTTTTGGAGCTGAAGATGGGGATCAAATGTTGGATCCTTGTGATTATAATGCGGCACATTTGTTAGATTAGACATCTAGACTCTAGGATTAGAATATTACTATTTGCTTGAGTTGTTCAAGTTTTATGCCTTGTTAAGTTGTTAATTATAACTTGATGTGTTGTATACTTGTGTTTTGGAGTTGTTAAGCTTTTACTGCTTTATGGGCTATGACTTGTGAATATGATGCATGGCTATGGAATATGGGTTATAAATAGACTGATTTACGTATATATGAATTTATATGAATACTAGCTAATGTGTATTAATTTTGTTAAATCTGGTGATTCTGTTTACAATTTTTACCCCTCTCCTAAAGGTAAAATTCCTGATTTTGACTACCTTGCTTGTTACATTGTTACAGCGCAGATCTTGCAAACCTTGTAAATGAGGCTGCTTTACTGGCGGGAAGACAAAATAAAATTGTGGTGGAAAAACTTGATTTCATCCAAGCTGTAGAAAGATCTATAGCTGTAAGTCAAATGTTCTCACGATGGCCTATAATTCACTCTAATTAGTTGGTCTTTTTACTGCCCTACTGACATAGTTGTATTTTATGGATAAAAGTAGTCTAACTTGTATTCAAGTGATGGCCGACATAAACTGTTTTGATGACCTTTGGTTCTTTTAAGTTCTTGGATGTTTATATATCTAATTTTTACATACTTGACTGTTACCATATGTAGTTGGGTCTGGTTTTTCTTGCTGTCAAATTAACATGTAATTAAAATTTCAGTTCTGCAATTGGTTGTGTTATATATGAACCAAATTGTTTTGTTTTAGGGCATAGAGAAGAAGACTGCCAAGTTGCGAGGAAGTGAGAAGGCTGTAGTAGCACGACATGAGGCTGGTCATGCTGTAGTAGGTACTGCAGTTGCAAAGCTTCTTCCGGGACAGCCACGTGTTGAGGTAAATGGTTGAAGATGCTCTGTTACTGGTAACTAAAAAATGTCACGGCCATTGCAGATATGCAGATTGAGCTTGTGTTATGCATATTTGCCTATTTGAAATTTTGGATTTCAGTTGCCATGCTTTTAGGATTCTTTGTATATTAGCCTGTGACTAGAATTACTGCATTTATGTTTGATGATTGGTTATTTCTAGTTCATATTGGCTGTGCTTTTTTGATTCTTAGCCTTTGGCCAGAAGTTGTTTTTGCTTGTCTTTATGGGGTTGGGGATGCGAGATGAGGTGGATGGGTTAATTTTCATAAGCATTGGGGATGATATTTGGAAATTCTAGCTGTTATGGTGAATAATGTATAAAGTTCTGGAGTGATATCTGATAAATAGAAGTGAGGTGAAATTGTGAAAATCTTAGATAGGAGACTTCTGCAAGCAAAGTGTTGTGTTTACTATGCTCCAATAAGTTTGGGTTGTGCTTCGTTTTTTTTATTGATCGTCATATTATCTGTAAACAAATACTCACAGTTGTAGAAGTTACTCTGAAAATTTGCAGCGTACTTGTGTATATGTAAGTTGTATCTTGGAAATCTATATGTTGCTCTTCATTAATCATCATGAAATACTTTTTAAGGATATTCAATGCCTTAATATCTTGTATGTCATCAGAAACTAAGTATATTGCCAAGGTCAGGAGGGGCTTTGGGCTTTACTTATATTCCTCCAACAACTGAGGATAGATACTTGCTATTTGTTGATGAGTTGCATGGTCGCCTGGTGACCCTTCTTGGAGGACGTGCTGCCGAAGAAGTTGTTTTTTCTGGTCGAGTATCAACAGGAGCACTTGATGACATACGACGAGCAACTGACATGGCGTACAAGGCTATAGCTGAATATGGTCTTAGTCAGACCATAGGCCCTGTGTCAATAGCCACTCTTTCTAGTGGTGGAGTTGATGAGTTTGGGGGAGCAGTTCCTTGGGGAAGGGATCAGGTCGTGCAGTTCTCTGACTTTTTCTTCTTCCTATTCAATTCTTGCTTATGCTGATTTTAGTCTGAATTCAACAGGGACATCTTGTCGATCTTGTTCAAAAAGAGGTGCAAACATTACTGCAGTCTGCACTGGCTGTAGCACTCTCCATTATCCGAGCAAATCCTACTGTTTTGGAGGGTCTTGGTGCTGATTTGGAAGGTAATTATGCTTAGTGTTCTTAATGCTAGGTGATTTAGCAGTTTGTTCTCTGGCCATTACAAATCAATAGCGATGAATACATGCAATATCTTGTAAATACTTACATGTTTAATTGATATGTTTAGGGTTAAGGTTAAGGGTGTACTGTTTAAATAAAGAATATAATGAATTGTACTTGAAGTTCAAGTACATAACTCTTGATATCAGTGTCACATGCTCCCTAGCATTAGCTGTTTGGCCTGAAGTGTGACCAAATGCTCATCTGACCATACACATGCATGCGCTGTTTGTATCTTCACTTGTGTCATTAAGCCATCAGTGAAATGGCACGAAGAATTATTTTAGATTTGGATTTAGAACTTCTGTAACCAATTACGAGTTCATTCCACCTGGAGTTTATTGGTCATGTAAGGGATTTTGATTAATTTGGGATCATTTGCTTTTGTGAATGTATATGATACTGATGTTGAAACTCTTCATTCTGGCTTATTTCTCATGTTCTAGTGGTGCTTATTCTTCAGAAAAGGAGAAAGTTGAGGGTGAAGAGCTACAAAAGTGGTTAAGAATGGTGGTAGCACCTACAGAGCTTGCCACCTTTGTCAAAGGTACACAACAACCTCTCCTCCCATCGTAGACAGGTTCCTGATAGTTGAGTGCTGTCTACAAGTTGTGTGGACTGTATCTTGGGATATGAATTGACATCATTGCCCTGAAGCCAGTGAAGTTATATCTCAAATAGCATGAATTCCACCTTTACAACTTTGTACATTCCTGTAAGGTGAATTTTGGCATCATTTTTAACAAGTAGCCAGCCTGTTGTCTGTGTTATAATTCACTCAACCATATGGGAAATGGAAAGCTTCAAAATTTACGAATCAATGCCTCTTCACTGGTTCCAGAAGTCTTGGTGCCACCTTTATTACATAAATGTTACATGAATGTGTTTTTACGCTGACAATTATTGTGGTCACATGTGATTGCCTGCAAATGTAATTAATTATTTCTGTACAGTTTGATTCTGTGAAATATGAAGGAGTCTGCTATGTGTTGCTCCAAAAATATCTTGGCAGAATTGCTAGTGACAATATAACGAAGTCCATTTCCAAATGGTGGCCTCTTTTCTTCCATAAAATAAAACAGGTCTGGCCCATAAATCATAATCAACTGCAGTGGAGTTGAGGTAACACCTTGAGTGAAGGGGTAGAGTGTATGAAACATTGACCTTTGGATAATAAACGAATTTATTATTTTGTTCCAAGTCCATTTTTCCAGGCATGAATGATAGTGATGATTTTGTATTGTTATAGTAAGATAATTGATATTTTGAAGCAAGTCTAAAATATCTGTTGGCGTCTGAATGCAACCTTTCGTACATTTTGGTCAGAGCATAAAGATAGCATATGACCTGCTAAATGTTTATGTTCTTGTTGTCATTTCCTGTCACTCATGGTCTCTTGCCTTTTCACTTCTCTAAAGGTGGGATAGAAAAAGTAGGCAGTTTCAGTTTTCTTTTGATTCCAAAGCTTAAGTTCAAGTTTAAAATTGAGTTGTTTTATTTGTAAAATGCTATGTCTTGATCAGGTATTTTAAATTTATTAAATTTTATTTTTTTATCTGAATATAATATTTCGATTATAATCAAATATAAAATTTATTTTAATATAAATATTTAATAATTAAAAAATTAGTAATATTTGTTAGTTGATGTTGGTTAAATCTATTTTTTTATCCAATTTTGTTAAGATTCTTTTAGTTTATGTTAATAAGAATTCTCTTTATAGTCAATGTTACATTTTAGTTGTCATTGTCTATAATTATTTTGATTGACGCTTACTAAGCTTATTTTTTGATATCATTGGTCGATTTATTTTCTATAGCCTACTCAACTTGTATTAGCTAAACAATTTGTCTTCCAATTGGTGGTAAACAATATTAATCAACATTACTAAAAAATAAATAAAAATCTCTAATACGTATTATAAACAAAAATCTTAAGACAACATATAACACAATTTTAGTGTGACAAAGAAAATATCTTTGCTAACAACGGTAAAAAGAATAGATTTACCGACATTGATAGAGAAAACACTTACTAATGTGATATTGATAAAAAAAAAAAAAAAACTTACTAATAATGTCTAACTAAAAAATAATTTTTAGTAATAATGATTGAAAAATCTTTACTTATATTAGTTGAACAATAGTGCTTTCAATTGAAAAATGCTTACTTATATTAGTTGAAAAACAGTCCTTTGCATTTGTTAATATCAATAAAGTTTGTTTAATTTATTATTAATAATGTATATTATTATTATTAAAATAAATAAATATATAGTGACATAGTGAAGTATAAGAATATTTTTAACTATAAAAATGTTAAAAAATACATATATGTTATATATCTATAAAGTTGCACCAAAAATGCAAAAGTTATTATACAGCTGGATAAGCACATGTGGTTTGTCTTGGATCCTGTCGTACCAAAACAACATATAGTCTTTTTTTTCATTCTCTTGCTGTACTGGTAAATAGGAAAAATCACACAAGTTTTGTTATAAGGAAGATAAGATAAAAGAAAAGGTTGAATAATGTTATGATTAATTTTTGCATTTGGGATAAAGTGGTGACAAGCATAGGCATTGGACGAAGAAGTACTGAGAATGAGACAAGAACATGTGATGTATTCCCACGCCTTATCATTCTCCAATTACTTCCATCTTTTCACCCATTCATTCCCTTCAATCAATACAATGCCTTTTCTAACAATTTTTACATTAACAATTTATTAATCTACAATAATATTAAATATATGAGAAATTAAATTTATTGTCATATTAATTGAAAAATATGTGTATATATATATTGTCAAGTTTAATAAATAAATTTAACTAACGAGACAAGAGTTAAGGTAGCATTTGATGATAATTATAAGTTTAATTTGATGTTTAAAAATAATATTTTTGTTGAAAAATAATTTATTAAGTTATCCAATTGCGATGAATTATATTGATAATAAAAATTGAAAATGGATTTTTATATCCAAGAACATTTGTAAAGTTTATTTTATTATCATTAAAGTAATAAAGTCATAAATACAAATATTAATTTAAATTTAATTTTTAAAAATTATTAATTTTAAGTATATATCCATTAAATTTATTTTGATATATTGTTATAAAAAATAGTTTTTTTTTTTAAATTTCTTTTGTAAGTAAATTTTTCATTGACAAAAGGAATTTGAATATTATTAAAATTAAAAATTAAAAACTATTTATTTAACTAATTTTGTATAGAAACTTTTTACGTAATTAAACATTGAAGATGAATTAATGAAAAATGTTATTTTCTGAAATGATTATTTTTAATGTAAATAAATTCTAAAATGTTATCAATATTAAAATAAGGTAAGGATAATTGATCATGAATACGATTCATTATAATTAAATAGCTTAATAAATTATTTAAATTTAACAAAAAAATTATTTGAAAAATTCAATTTAACTTATCATTATTATCACAATACATCTTATCTCATGAATTTAAATTTATTTATTAAATTTAAAGTATTTATTGAACTTGTTAGTAATATATATCTTACATCAATTTAGGAAAACAAAACATGATAATAAATTTAATTTTCATATTATTTTTATATAATTAAATTTATAATTTTCCAGTAATAATATATAAAAATTAAACTTATAAAAAATAGTTTCCAACAATTAATGTTATAATTATTGTTAGATAAATTTTATGGCAAGTTACCAATTTAATTTAGCATTTTTAACTACGCATTCTTTTTTCTTTATTCGAATACTATGTTAATTATTTATGATATTGTATTAAATATTGATATTGTATTAAATATTTAATTAATTAATTGGAACCAAATTAAGCAATATGGTTTTATCAATATTTTTTAATATTAATACATTTTAAAGACTCGGCTCAAACTAACTTAATACTTCCCCACTTCCTATTCTGTTTAGGTTTTAATGATCATGAAAATGTAAAATTTTTGAGATCTAATTAAATATTATTGTTGATATGATTTTGACGTTAATTCTTATAAAAAGTTTACAAATTCACTATAAGTCAATATATGACTGTAATTTTATAAAAACCAATTTTTAATTATATATCTTAATTCGTGTAGGAAAATTCAAAATGATAAAAAAATGGGATAGAGAAATAAATGAAAAATGTTAACAAAACAACACACTCTTTAATATATATTTTCGATCTAACTTTTTACTATTGACAGGCTTACTAAAAATTATTAAATATAATAAGTCTTACTTCTTATATAATAACATTAAAAAAAAATTTCTTTTTAAAAAATCCAAACATAGTTTTCTGCATAATTTAACCAGTAATAATAATAATAATAATAATAATAATAATAATAATAATAATAATAATAATAATAATAATAATAATAATAATAATAATAATAATAATAATAATAATAATAATAATAATAATAATAATAATAATAATAATAATAATAATAATAATAATAATAATAATAAATATAAAACGTATTGCTAAGACTTATCGAGAAAAAAATATTAATACCATATTTTTTAATACACCTTTTAAAATAACTTTGTACTATTAATTAATTTGTTTGAAAATCTTGTTGTTAAGTTTTTTTAAACATAAGACCATTTATAGAGCTAAATTTCTAGTGAGTTTTTTAATTTGAAAAAAAAAAATCAAATCTTGAAGAAGAGATCTTATATACATTCACTTTCTTTCGCTTAAGAAAATTGTGTTTAAGAAACAATTTCTCTAGAATAAAAATATGAATTTTCAAGTAAAGTTTCTAAGTAAATTTTGTTAAACATAATTAAATAAACAACTATAAAAGTATAAGTTTTATCAGTTTTTTTGTCATTAAAATAAAATTAAATACTTTTGACATAACACTAAGGAGACCGCAAAAACATTGTGGAGATCATAAAAGATAATTTAAGAAACTCTTCTAAAAAAGTCTTTTTTAAAATGCCCTTTGAATTTTGGATCACTTCCATTATATCCATCTTTATTAATATTAATAACTCCATTTATTATTTTACACTCCTTATTAATTTACAATAATGGTTTAATGTTTTTTTTTACTTCAACCACGAAAATTAATTATTTTTTTTTTAATTTTTAATGCAATTCAAGTGAATTATTTTTATTGCAATTTTAAATGAGTTATCAATTATATCTCTTTCAATTCTCTTATTTAAACTTATATTTATGTGTTATTAGTTTTTTTTCTCTATATTATTATAACTTATTTTTATCTTTCCATTTTAAGTAAACTAAAAATGATGATAAAAAAGAATATATATTGTCATAAACTTTTAAAATTGACTGATTTAGAAGGAAAAAAAATTAATTAACAAAAAGAAGGATATAAATTACAATATATTTTACAGTTACTTAATAAGTGATAGTACTAATTAACACAAAAATGACATAAAATTATTGTGTCAAATTAGAGAAATGGTGTTGTGCTATTTGCTTACATGTCATCCAATTATTAGTGGATTTTAGAGTTTTGGTTTGAAAATATCTCAGCTCCAATCACGAGATTCATCAGCCACTTTTGGTTCATGCAAGCCATCTCCACTCTGTATAAATGCAACACTCTGTTCAACCATCCACTGCATAACTCATTCTGCCACTGCCTTATTGCAAATAAGACCGATCATTTTTCCTTCAGGTTCTCTCTCTTCTCTCTCTTGCCATCTTTCTTGTTTTTTTACCTGTTGCATGTGTTCTGGTACTTTTTTTTTTTACCTCTATACACACACATGTATTTTTTTTTTTTTTTTAGATTTTTTG
>Ga0209489_100649_pt1 | contig 67775 bp, 33 predicted proteins | sample SiratrowhiteBW_FD_187527 | JGI IMG/M metagenome (GOLD analysis project Ga0209489, IMG submission 187527) | Root nodule microbial communities of legume samples collected from California, USA - Siratro white BW (SPAdes) (version 2) | ecosystem: Host-associated > Plants > Roots > Nodule | place... | reverse complement strand
AAAAAAAAAAAAAAAAAAAAAACAGTTCTGCAATTGAAGCAAGTACTAAAAACCAGTCAAATAAACACCATCGCAACTTGTTAGTATTAGTATCTTCAATTATAATATCTGCATCTCACATTTTTTTTCACTAATATTTTATGGTAAAAAATTATTCAAAGAACTTACTCAGTACATGGGATTCAGCCAGGGTGAGGCACACAAACTTGCCCCCAGGCTTCAAAACTCTCTTCACCTGACAATTAAAAAAAATACTAAGTTACCAACACAAAATAACCAATCCACAAAATGAATTATTATTTAGGCTATGTTTATATCACTTCTCTATAAGCAAGGAAAATAAGAAGGAAAAAATTCATTGAATTTCTTTGCAATTCAACTTAATAAAAGAGTGCTCTCCCATCCAACTTCTCCAAAAACTAATGTGCTTTGACTTAAGGAAAGCCTAGTCCATTTTACACTCTTACTATATTCTCTTAAAAGCAGCAGTTCAACTTTAATAACAGAGCGTTCTCCCATCCAACTTCTCCAAAAACTATTGTGCTTTAATGAAAATCTGATTCGTTTCACATTCTTATTTTCACCCTTAAAACTGATAATAGAGATAACATGATCCGAGCAGAAACAAACACAAAGGTAAAACAAAATAGAGAAAAACCCACCTCAGATAGGTACTGCTTCCCCAATTTGGGGCCAAGCTCGGGCTCCATCAAAGCATCTAATCCACCTTTATCAATAACCGCAATAAAGCTCTCGTCCTCAAACTGCACCATCCAAAAACAGAACCGATAAAAAAAAAAAACAAACATAGAGAGCAGCAAAACAAAAAGAGCGAGCGGGGAGGGAGGGACCTGCATGGCGGTGATGTCCATGACGCGCCAGCGCATGAGCGGGCGGTCACGGACGTTGCGGCGGAGCATGTCGGAGATGACGACCTTGGAGAAGTCGACATTGGTGATGGCGGTGTGGCCGGCGTCGTAAAGGTGCTCGGAGAGGCGGGAGTTGCCGCAAGCGGGGACGAGGAGGGGGAGGGGGAGAGGGTGTGGGAAGGTACGGAGGAGGGAGAGGAGAGGGTCTCGGAGGTGGGGCCACTCGGCGTACCACTCGAAGGAATCGGAGCGGAGGGTGAAGAACTTGTCCCAGTTCTCTTTGCTCGTGAAGTCTCCAAGGGTTTCAAGAATGTCTTCTGCTGCTGCTGCTGAACCTTTCTTCTTCGCCTTTGATCCCATTCTCTCACCTTCTCCTCTGCTTCTGTCACTTCGCTCAATGCTACTAAACCCTCCTAAATCCTTATTCCACAAGCGTCTACCCAAAATCTCTCTCTCTGACGTAATTAATCTTTTAATTTTAGTCTCTGTGTGTCTACCTCAACAAATGTAACAATTGTAGGGCTCTTCATTATCATAACAATGAAGTGGTGTGCTAACTTAACTAAATGTCTTAACATAATTAACCACTAAATTATTTGGACTTGTAATACATGAAACTTTTGTAATAACATTTTTTGTTTTGACTTGTATAGGTTTTTAACCATCTCTAGTGATGGTCATGTATTATTTCTATCTAATACATCAAGCAGTATCATAAGAAAATGGGTTAACCAAGTTTTGTACTGATTTAACCAAAATCTTGAACTTTAACCAATAATGCTGATACATATCAAGTTTTGTACTTTAACCATTCAATTTTTTGGCACACGTAGAGATGATCTTTGAATTACTAGTACATCAGAAAATGAGAAAAGTTTAAAAGAAATATGAAGCCACGTCAAGGTGTACACTTGCACAGTTTGCCACGTCTAGGTGTACACTGAATATTTTTCTTTTGCAAAATGGTCATTTCCCCTTTCACACGAGTAATTATGTAAATAATTACTTAATTTGGTAAAAGATTTGGTAAGCTACAGGATCTATCTTTTTGAGAATTTTTGAGAATTTGATATGGACCAATAAAGCAATGGATGAGTTTCTTGGATGTTGTTGCTCTACTGATTTCTTTGATTGGGGTAACTTTCAAAAACACATAATCACCTTCTAGAAATTCAAGAGGTCTTCTCCTTTTATTTGCATAGCTTTTCTGTCTATTTTGAGTTGTTTTCAACTTTGCTTGAATCATCCTAATTTTATTTATGATTTGTTGGATCAATTCAGGGCTTAAGAGTAAATTTTCTCTAAATTCAAACCAGCACAAAGGTGTTCTACATTTTCTCCCATACAATGCCTCATAGGGTGTCATACCTATGCTAGAGTGGAAATTGTTATTGTATGTGAATTCAATCAAAGGCAAATATTTATCCCAATTTCCAGAATCTTCCAATACACAAGCTCTCAACAAATCCTCTAAGGAATGGATGGTTCTCTCCGACTGTCCATCCGTTTGAGAGTGATAAGCGGAACTAAGGTGAATCTTTATACCTAGAGCTTGATGTAAACTTCCCAAAACTTAGAAGTAAATCTAGGTTCCCTTATCCGAAATGATGCTAGATGGAACTCCAAGCAATCTTACAATTTCCCTTATGTATGACTCAATTAATTTCTCTAAAGAATACCTGATATTTATAGGTAAGAATTGAGCAGATTTAGTTAACCTATCTACAATAACCCATATGGAATCAAACTTTTGAATTGTACGTGGTAAGCCAACCACAAAATTCATTGCTACGTCATCCCATTTCCATTCGGGTATGTCTAAGGGTTGTAACATCCCTGCTGGCCTTTGATGCTCTATCTTAGCCTTTTGACAAAGTAAGCATGATGTTACATATTGAGCTATTTCTCTCTTCATTTTGAGCCACCAAAACATCCTTTTAAGGTCTTGATACATCTTTGTGGTTCCTAAATGTATGCTCATATAGGCTTCTTCCAAAATCATTTTCTTAATTCTCTCATCATTCATAACACAAATTCTATTTCCAAAATTCAAAATCCCTTCATTATCCATTACAAAATTTCCTCCATTATTTTGTCTCACTAATTCCTTTTTCTTTTGAAGAAATTCATCATTTTATTGAGCCTCTCTAATTTCTCCCTTTAAGTCACTACTAACCTGAATGGCATTTACTTGAATCCTATTATAACTTAAATAAATTGACAAATTCATATCCCTAAACTTCTCTAACAAATCCATTTCCAAAATCATCAATGCGGAAACATGCAAAGATTTTTTTACTGAGTGTATCAACCACTACGTTTGCTTTTCCTTGGTGGTAATTTAATTCAAAATCATAATCCCTTAAAAATTTCATCAAAATCCGTTTGTTCTCATATTTAATTCTTTTTGGTCAAACAAATATTTGAGACTCTTATGATCACTAAAAACCTCAAATTTATCACCATACAAATGATGTCTCCAAACTTTCAATGCAAAAACAATAGCAGTCAATTTTAGATCATGGGTTGAGTAATTTTTCTCATGTGTTCTTAGTTGCCTAGAAGCATACGCCACTACCTTTCTATCTTGCATAAGAACACATCCTAACCCCATTTAGGAAGCATCACAAAATACAACAAAAAGTCCATTGGGATCGGGTAAGGCTAACACAAGAGAAGTGGTAAATCTTTTCTTAAGTTCTTGAAAACTATTTTCACATTTTTCAATCCATTCAAATTTCTGTCATTTCTTAGTGAGTTGTGTTAAGGGCATAGTTATTTTAGAAAATCCTTCAATGAATCTCCCATAATATCCAACCAAACCTAAGAAACTACGAATCTCGGTTACTAACTTTGGTGGTTCCCATTGCAAAGCCATTTCTACCTTAGTTGGGTCCACTGATACACCTTCCCTAGAAATTACATGTCCTAGAAATTTTACTTCCTCCAACCAGCATTCACACTTAGAAAGCTTAGCATACAACTGTTTATCCTTCAAAATCTGTAAAACTGTTCTAGGATGTTCCTCATGTTCTTCAAAAGTTTTGGAATAAATAAGAATATCATCTATGAAAACAACTACAAATTGATCTAAAAAATGGACGAAAAATCCTATTCGTATAATCCATGAATAAAACAGGAGCATTGGTTACACCGAAAGGCATCACTTGATATTTATAATGACCATACCTTGTTCGAAAGGCTATCTTTGGTATATCTTCCGCTTTTTTTTCTAATCTGGTGATAACCTGATCGTAAATCAATCTTAGAAAATACAGAAGCTCCTCTTAGTTGGTCAATCAAATCATCTATTCTAGGAAGTGGGTATCTATTATTTATGTATATTTATTTAATTGACGGTAATTTACACACAGCCTAAAACTTCCATCTTTCTTCTCAACTAACAGGACTAAGGCTCCTCAAGGTGATACACTAGGCCTATTAAAATAATTTTTAAGCAATTCCTCCAATTGTTCTTTAATTCAGCTAGTTCAGAGGGTGACATTCTATACGAAGCTCTTGAAATTGGTTCAGTTCCTAGAATTAAATCTATAGAAAATTCAATCTCTCTATTGGGTGGTAAATCAGGAATATCATCAAGAAAAAAAACTTCAGGAAAATTTTGAACAACAACTATATTTTTCAAATTAATTTCCTCCTTTGATTCCATAGAAAATAATAATAAATATTCTTGAATTTTATTTTTCCAAGCTGGGTTCTTTAAATCGGTAGATGGTTTCAAAAGAGTTTCAAGATTGGAAATTATTACTGACTTTTCTGCAAGGTTTAAAATAACTTGATTGACAAACAACCAATCCATTCCCAATACGACATAGAATTGTGACAAGGGAAGACAAATCAAATTTACAAGGAATTCCTTATTTTCTATGAATAAAGGGCAATTTAGACAAACTTTATTTGTAATTACAGATTTATTAGTGGGGGTTGAGACAATCAGAATTGTATCCAAAGAAGAAATTGGTGATTTCAGATCCTTAAGACAATCATTAGAAATAAAAAAATGTGTTGCGCCTAAATCATACAACACATTTAAAGTTTTATCTTTAATGAAACACCTACTTTGAATCAGATCATGATTTTGAGCAGTTTCAGCACCATTCAGAGTGTAAACTTTCCCAGTCGTTGTTGGCCTTGTCTTGGGTGCAGATTCAAAAGGATTGAAATGTGATTTTTGTTGTCCACATTCAATTGTCACAAGACCAGGTTTTCCACACTTGAAGTATATAGGTCCTCTAATATGACAATACCTGGTATAATGATCTTGACCACATTTCATACACTTAATTTGATTTTTTAAAGGCCTCTTAAAATTTCCAGAATTATCATGACTGGTTGAAGATCTATGTTGAGGGTGGTCATAGGGTTTTCCGTGGTTATATCTTTGCTTATTTATATGGGGTCCAAAATTCTTAGGTTTATTATTATGTTTATTCTTCATATCTTCTATAAATCTATACTTATGGATAAGGGTAGGAAAATAAAAAAATTCTAATATTCATACTACCTTCTTTAATTTAGGTCTAAGTCCATCTTCAAATTTTATGCACCTCATTCTTTCGTCATGGTGGTAAAAGAAAGTGAAGTATTTTCTTAATTTCTCAAATTTTGAAGCATATTCTCCCATTGACATGTTCTCTTGTTTTAATTGCATAAACTCAATTTCTTTTGCTCTCCTCACATCATTGGAAAAATATTTTTCAAGAAATTTGGTTTTAAACACTTCCCAGATAATATTTACTCCTCTTCCAACAATCTTCTGGTGTTATCCCACCAGTATTTGACTTCTCCGATTAGCATAAATACAACATAATTTACCTTTTGTTTGTGTAAACAATTTATCACTCGACAAATTTCCTCCATTTCTCTAACCCTTAGTTCGGACTTCTTGGGATTATATCCTCCACAAAATTATGGAGATTTGTTTCTCCTGAATTCCACCAAACCTTGTGATTCGATAATTCCTTTGTGTCTTGGGTTTCTCAACAGTGCACCAGCCATGTCTCTAATAGCTTGCATCGCTTCGGTCAATTCATGGTTTCTTGAATTCTCCGTATGAAATTTTCATAAGTCAGTATGTATTTTTCATGCATTTATAGGTCTCATAGGGAAAGTGCTCTCATACCACCTACTGTGGCGCCCCAAATTTATTATTATTATATTCAATATAAGGATTCTATTCAATGTAAGGATTCTATTCCCTTATTAAATAATTCGGAGTGGATTATATGTATAGAATATGACTTATTGGATGAAACATAGAAACTCAATCTTTTAAACATTTAGTGTTATCACATAAAATTTTAATATAACATTTAATATAAAGAGAATTGATTTCGTCAAATTGAATGATGAAATTTTTATCTTTTTATTATAAAGAAAATGAGTGAATTCTTACATAAAATAAGAATGGTGAATGATAAGAGAAATATGAAAGTTTTAAATAAAGTTATAAGAAATATGTAGAGAATTATTATTATTCTTATAAAATTTAATTCTTCTTTTTATCAGAGAGTGATTTCTATTTTATCAAAATTTTATAAATAATTATAAAACCCCTTTTTTTCAAAAAAAAAAAAGTCTATTTTCTTACTATAATTAAAATGGCATTATTCATGTTTCCAAAATTTTCTAAAGAAGTGAGAGTGGATGGAAACTTACGTATGAAAATTTTGATGAAAGAATCACGAAAACTTTTATTTAATATAAATTATTATTATAACTGAATAAAATAAATTATTATAATTTTAATGAAAGAATCATGAAAACTTTTATTTAATATGAATTATTATTATAACTGAATAAAAGAAATTATTATTATTTGTATTAAATATTCCTTAATTCAAGGAAAGGTTGTGACTGAAGTAATTAAAACATTTAAATTTTAGAATAACTCTAGGCAGAGCTAAAAATTTGATAGCCAATGTAAAATAATTGGTTTAGATTTTCCTAAATATTATTACTTCTCTTTCCATAAATTTATTTAAGTGTTACTAAATATATATATATATATATATATATATATATATAATATTCATTAATAAAATTTAAAACAAAATAAATATATATCCTCTTACTAAAAATTGGCAGTAGTTTAATACAGATAACCGTTTTAAAATAAAACCAATCGTAAGATGATTTAAATACTTGCACAACATTAACTTTATTCCTCCAATTTTTGTTGTTTTAATTTGGCACGAGTTCACATACAGAAGTAGTTATTATTTGAAATTTAAAATATCTTTGCATTTATCATAACGAAATTTTATTACATAATACATATATATATATATAATTTAAATCCAATTAAAAAAAAGCATCATTCTAACTAAAAGTGGAATTTTCTATATGATTACCCTCCAAATTCATAAATCTGTTGTAAATTTAAAGTGTATTTTATGAAAAAACATTTACAAAAAAAAAGAAGAAACAACCTTAAATTTTAAAAGAAATAAAATACATACCCTTCATCAAAGATATGACCTTTAACATAGAGCATATGATTCTACATAATTTAAAAAAAAAAGTTTCTTATTGACGTTAGTTATTTTATAACATAACTAAACATTTTACAGTACCTATTATTATCCATATACCATCTATTATATATATCTTCTACAAAAGTTTTACATATTATACAAAATTTATTATTACTTCTGCATCTTCACCACATAGGTGGCATGAATAGATTGTTTTGAGGGTAAGGTGACATGTCAAAAGTCACCACCACCGGTCCGTCCAGTGCAAGGGATACATCTTCAAATTTCACAAAAGTAAATATGGTGTGAGCTCTGCCATGAAAGGTAACAGATCCTTCCACAACATCAATCATCCATTAATGTCTAGGAAAGAAAGCTACTACATTTACGGTGAAAGGGGTTGCAGAATTGGGTGCAACCATTCTTTTACATTATATATTCATATTAATAGTGAAATAAAGAGGAAAAAGTGAGATATACAGTTCTTTATATAAAAATTTCTTTTAAGAAATTTTAAATGTTATTTTCAAATTAATCACAATAAATCATCATATAAACATCGTGGAATACAACAACAATGAATAGTCAAGATAAATGAGCAATTAACATCAACCTCTCTCCAATAACACACAATCTCCTGCTCATTTGATACCTCAAGGAACAAGTTCCTCCAGCCGCAAACCGTATCCATTAAACCACATCATGATCATGAGTGTAACAAAACAAATCAATCACAGTACATGGTATCATAAGTTAAAACCAATAACAATATAAAAACTGATTTTGATAAGAAGAAGAGAAGAGTGTGGGACTTAAAGGTACCTTACTAAAAAAATGTTTTTGAAAACAATAGGAAAAGTTTGTATATCTCCTTTCCATTACCTTTGATTTCAGAGTCTAGGAAGATTTGTGAAAAACTGGGTGAGTTTTGAAAGTACTGTAAAATAGGTGCAGAACTAAATGGAAAAGATGATGAACAGTTTTTTTTTCTTGTGAGAGTGACCTTGTTTTTAGTTTGAATCTTGTTGGTCCCGTTCGAAATGCCTTTTATAGATAAAATCCTACGTTCCAATTAGATGAGATTCAATGAATTCTTTTTGGGACGTCCTGTTAAATGACGTAATGCTTGCTGAGGTGGCAAGTTCATTAAATGAGAAACGACCATTACTTATCTAAGTATTTTATGGCTACAGTAACTTTTGGTTTTATCCTAAATCTGACGAGGGATTCACATTAGGACAAGTGTATTTTAAGCCCAAAATTTCATTTGTTGTTGGGCCTCTTTTTTTTGGTACAGTGAATATCGAGAGTGATGCCATCCCATCTAAGAGTGAGGTAAGCTAATCTGAGAGTGATAGAATCTAAATTAATTTTTACAAAAATAATATTTATTCCAATTTTCTAGGATGTTACACTACACGATAAAATCCTAATATTGAGAAGTAGAATACAATCTGACCAAGTTGAAAATCTAGTTGAGTACATGTGATGGTGTTGAGCGTAATTTTAGTGCAATTTGTCCATGATTATGAATTGAATTATTCATGGTCTTTGATCTTTTAATTGGTTGCAACTAAAAATTCTTGGGGTCTTGTTTGTTTGTTCTTTTCTTATCTTGAGTCATATTTCTTTTAGCTTACTTTGATTAAGTCATATATTCATTAATTTCTTTTAGTTATGATGAAATAATAGATTTGACCTTCGTAAGGACCATAGAGTATGCTTGGAACTAGAATAGAATTTTTATACTTTTGTGTAATTTTTTGTCTTCGGCCTTTATTAAGCCTCGTAATTGTTTTCTTTTGTATTTATTTTTATGAAGTATTATGCCTTATATATGTTTCTATATTTCTCGCAATTAGAAATTTTTTGAACTTATGAGCATAAGTCCATAGTATATAGGCCTTTTGTAGACTCTTATACTTGTGATTTGCACATTTTGGAATTTAATCAGTTATTGAAAGTGAGAATTCTCTTTAAGTTATTTAGAACATTTGGTCCTTATTTTTTAGTTTTTAATTCAAAGTTGTAGATTGGAGTTTCTTCATCTCATATCCTTCTGCATTTTCTATTTTGTCAATCATTAAGTGAAAATTGTTGGAAACGACCCTATAGGAGGTTAGTTTTTCATCATTTGGTAATCATAACTTAGATCCAACATTTCCAAGGTTAGTTTCAATTTTTTCCGTAACCTTTTCTTAAATTTCACAATGGTGCAATTACAATTAGTGTGTTTTTGTTATCATGTTCTCACCACATTGTTGTTGCTCCTTCATCTGTGTTCATTTGGTGATTGATTTTTGATCCGTTATTAAAAATGAAATTGCACAATATTAACATTCAATTGGAGAATAGCATTTGTGAATGTTTCAATTTTAGATTAAACAATATAATTCCTCTTCAATGCTTGTTCGTTGAAGTAATGTCTTTTGGAGCTTCTAAACTAGCACATGACACTCACATGAGTACATGGACTAGTTGGAAAATTCCATTCGACTCTTCAAGCTTTACATACACATTGTGACTGTTTAAGCTCCTAAGGTGGTGCCACATTTTCTACTTCTCTATGTCATCATTACTTTTTACATGTAATCATTCCATTTGCCTAAATTTTAAGAACTACCATGTGTTCTCCATAATTTTAAGGATTAATGATAGACAAGCTTCTTCTTCATTTTGTTTTGGAGTCTCTCTTTTGATGGAGGTTGGAAGGAGTGGTAGAAGATACAGAATAAAAGGTGATTGAGTAACTCCTTCTTCAGCATTTTTTAAATTTTCTTCTTTGATGTATGATGAGTGAAACTTGTGGAAGCATGAAGGTAGTAGAAGATATGATTCAAAAAAGTGAAGTGGAAGAGGGTTAGGTTTAGTGAGGGGTTAGACCAACTCAACTAGAAAGCTATAGACTAGAGTCTAAAAAGGAGACTAAGCGAGAGAGAACACAAGAACAAGTAGAGGTTGGAATTTGGGAGCACTTCAATACTTATTCAGTGTTGAAAATTACAAGCACCAAGTACTCTTGTATATATACAACTTGGAAGGGAACATCACCCTGGGGGTTGAGTTTAGACTTCCTTTTTTTTTTATGAAATCTACTTTTTCACAAATGAAGCCAAACCCAATCCCCTTCCTTAAATATCATATCTCTCTTCCCTTTATTATTTTGTTTAGTGTATATATCTATCATTGTTGTATTTGATTCATAACCTTCATGCAATTTCTTAATAAAATAAGCATTAGATACCCTTCCTTTGTAATAAACTAATGGGTTTTAATAGAGTTACCAAGTTTAAAGAAATGAGAGGATTGAAACCATACAACCTCAAATGGAGAAATCTTAGTAGTCTTATGGACTACTCTATTTATGCAAACTCAATATGGGGAAGATACACATCCCAAGATTTGTCATTCCCCTCAAAGACTGACCACCTTTGATAGAGCTCTTGTGTGCATAAATCAATCCATGACTTGAAAGCTTGTAGGAGAAGCTTTGGATGATGCACCAAATGAAATAGGTGGAGAAGCTCAAGAAAGTGTTGTGGAAGCCTTGAGTAAGAAAATCATCATGGAGATGTGAAGAGTGTTGCAAAAACTTTGTTGAATTGATGACAATGAACTAGGTGGGATAAGGATTTGATAGAGGTTGGGTCAACTATCAATGGAGTTTTGGCTAAACTCTAGAAGAGTTAACAAAGGAGAGTTTAAACAATGAAGCCAGAGAGAAATTTATGTTGCATTTCATTATGACATTCAAGCTGAATTTTACATTACATGACACCTCTATTTATAGAATTGGAAGAGAGGAGGAAGCATGCATGAGAAGCTTATTAACCCTAACGTGTGGAAGAAGATACAAACCCTAACCTTAACTTCTTCAACACACCTCAATCTCAGCTTGAGCCACAAGCTTTCATACTCTTCAATGAGGGAATGCCACATGGATATAATGTCTTGTGTCACACTTTGTTGCCCACCAATAGAATGTTGACACATGGATCACATGGCTAGGTATGCTAACCCTTACCCTAACACGCATATGTCAACCTCCTAAATTTAGTTTGACTTTTTATTCTATATTAGAATTGATACAAATTTATGATAAAATGTTTTTTTCTACAATTTTACAAACAACATGGAGTCCAAATTGTCAACATCTTGGGTTAAGCATATGCCTCTAACTCTCGCTAGTCTTCTATTTATATGGCTATTACTCTTGTGGTTGGACCTTGCCTTGGCCGTCTTCCATCAACCTTCGTTTGTGCATTCATTGAGGATAACAAGAGGTTGAGAAAAGCTTAGTTCCTAGCCTTTCCTTGAATGTTCTTCAAAAATGACTAATGAAATTTGGGTCTCTATCTGACATTTTGGTTTGAGGTATCCCATGAAGTTTAACCACCTCTCTCAAGAAGAGTTTTGCAATATTGCTTGCATCATCCACTTTATGGTAGGGTACAAAATGTGACATTTTGTTGAATATGTCTACTACGAGATAACATTTATCTTTATCATATTTTAGAGCCAATTTTAATAATAAAATCAACTATTTATAAGCTTGGAACCTGCCTATTTCTTTATTTTATTAAGTTTTTAATAATTGATTGTTGGAGTCTGATAATGGAAAGTTACATTAATTCCTTTTATGTTACTTAAAAAATGATTAGAAATATTGAATTGAGAAAAAGTAGGATTGGAGCCCATAAAGGAGTACATAAAAGAGAAAATTAATGCTGGTAACTCTAGCCCGAGGGAAGTTGCGCCCAACGCCAATCCACCTAAGAGCAAACATCTGAATTGCGCTCGGTGCCACTGAAGTTGGGTCAGATGCGAGTTGGGTTGAGAGTATTTGGGCTTAATTACGCCCAACACTACTAAAACTATACCAGGCAAGCGTTGAAATTTACCTATTTAAAGGACTCTATGCATTACGGTTAGAAACTCTACTCCATTTGGGAATCACACTTTGTATAAGAGTCAAAAAAATATAGCCTTAATGATAACTAGGGTTTGGAGGGTTCCCTTTTCTTCTAGTTGTTTATCCATCTTCCTCCATTGTTCATCCTTTTCATCTATCGGGATTAGATGGAATTATTTAAACTCTCAAGTAATCAATTTTAGGTTCGTATATATGCTTCATATATATGTCTTTTCATTCAAATATTAGTATTTTGTTTTTGTGCTTAATACTTGTCGTGACTTGATCAACATGATCTTTAATTCTTAGGGTATTGGAAAATATCTTTTGTAATCTATAACTTAATCAAAATACATAATGAAAGCTTGTATGTAGGAATAGGAGAAGATTCGTTGGTTGCCTTAAAACCCTTGTGACAAAAGTAAGTCTTGTTTATTTGATTTATCAAGGAATTAATAGTCAATCGATAAACTTAAGCTCATCCACCTAAGGGATTAGGGTTTGAGTATTATTATGAGTTGACATTGACATTACTTTGGGAAGAAGGTAATCATTTTTATGCATGAGAAGGGAGTTTGGTGAATTTAACCCCAGTAATTACAATCCATATCATCTCTAATATTTTTCCACATTCCAAGTTCTCGTAAAAAATACCAAAAAACATTTTAATTATTTTTGCAAAGCTTTATTTTCTTGTTTATCAATTTAAATATTGGAAATAACTTGTGGTCTAAATTTGTTATCAATTGCATTTATTATCATGTATTGCATAAATCTTTTGGGAGAGAACAATATATTTATTACTTGCTACATTTGAGACTGGTACACTTGCCACTAGAAGTGAAACATGCTAAAAAGTTTTTTGTGTCGTTGTCGGGGACTTGTGTTCTAATACTAGGCAGTTATGCAGTTATAACTCTTAGATTTTATTTTTGTTTTTCATATTTTTTGTATATATTGGAAGTTAATGATTCTATAACTCTTTTGTAATTTATTCTTTATATATGCAATGCTAAGTTTTGTGCTTTAATGCTTTATAATAGAGAAATCTTTGTAATGATCTCAAACATGTTCTTACTTGATTGCGTTTTATTGTTAATGTTTGTATTATAGACATTTGTTGATAATACATGATCTTAGGGGTTGAATGATATTGAAAAATAGATAATATTTATTTTTATCATATTTTGGAGTCAATTTTTATAATAAAATCAACTCTTTCTAAGCTTGGACCCTACTTATTTCTTTATTTTATTAAGTTACATTAATTCCTCTTATTTTGCCTAAAACGTGAACATGAAGCACTGGATTCAATGGAATAAGATTGGAACTCATGAAGAATGATACATAGAAGAGAGCTTAACATAGGGCAACTAAGCCCGATCCCAAAAGAATTGGGCCCAACCACGCAAGATCCGAGGGTAAAAACATCAAGTCGTGTCCGATGCCGTTGGAGTTGAGACATGTTACTTTTATATTGACTGTCTAATTTGACTTTGACTGTCTATTCACATATTAATTAAATTTTTTGCAAGTATTATGAAAACAAATAATTAAAACATAAACTTAATTTTGTTATCATTAAAACAAATAATCATGTAATGAATGAGATTGTCTAATGACTCAATAACTCTTCCTCTATTCTTTTCTCAGGAACTTCTTTATACTCTTGTGTATCACGTATTACAAAAGGTCGTCTAAAATCATCCAAAATTAGGATTAAAATAAACATCGTGAAATCAGGTTATCCAAAATGATATTCTTATTATCAAACATCAGGATAATAATAAACTATTATCTGACATTCAAGACTCACCTTCCATCAATAATTATATTGTATTTTTATAATATATCATTAACATATAAAAACAAATTACTAAATCAATTACTTACACATAAAAAAATTATAATATATATTTTAGTTTCTATTTTATTTAATTCTATTTAAATTATTATCAATATTATTAATTTACATTTAACATAAAATTATAAAAGATACATTGTTAATGTTTTTTTACATTTATAAGTTTTTTCAAAAATATAACAATGAATCTTCTTGATCATACATGATAAAATATAATTATACAATACAAAAAATATTAAATTTATTATTTAACCAATTTTTTCATTAATTTTTGAAATATAAAATTAATTTTATTAATTAATAAATATTTTAAATATTATTTACACTTTTCATTTTGACTTTATTTATTTTTATTATAAATAAATAAACATTAATATTATATTTTTTAATTCAACATAAAGATAAAAGAATATTTATTTTTTTAAAATATTATATTTATATTTTTCAAAAGAATTCTAGACTGGAATTTGAAAATTGAATTCGAACTAATTTATTCTTTCATTCCTCGTACATGCATCAAAAATGAAGTTGACAAAGTTTAATAACAAAAAAGATTCCATCTTAGTTAATTTTAATTATAGTTAAATTTAGTTCCTTAAAAATCGCGAACATAAATAATAAAATGTGTTATAATTGTAAACAATATGTACAGTGTGCTGTTTAAGGGATTAATAAGACAACCAATACTAGAATAGAGGAAATTTATAACGGTATTTAGTAAGTCACGTTATTTATGTTTTTAATATAACAATACTTTTCATAAGTTTTATTACAATCAGATTTGTTGGTTTCTTAAAAAATCTCACTAACCTAAATTACATATACAATATTTTTATATATTATTCAAAAGTCTTAACTGAATGTTATACTTTTTTATCAAAAAATTCTTTTAATATCCTTAAAATCCCAATGTAATGTATACGCTCCTTGATATAAGTAACGATGAATATTTTTTATTTAATAATCCAAAAGAATATTGGTAAGGATATTTCATTCCACAATTTTTCATATTTTGTAATGAATATATAACAACCAACCAATTTTTTTTATTAATATGATTTATGAAATGATTGTTATTACAAAAACAATTAAAACTGTAATTTTAATGTTTTTTTTTAAAGTTGGATAAGTTGTTAGATGATAATATAAATATTTTTTATCCTAATGTATATTATTTATTTGTAGCATGTTCGCTTATATATGTCTATGTCAGCCTGTACCTAACTCGATCTTCTTCGATCAGACTTGGCCCGAAGCACCAATACCAAACCTAGCCGTCACAGCGAACAGAAAAAGGTACACCTTCTCCAATTTTCTCTCTTTTCCCAATTTGCCCTCCATCTTCCGTCAAACCCTGACAATAATTTCCTTTCATTTCAATGCCTTTTCTTTTTCTCTCTATTCAATCTTCCGAATCCTACTCATTATCACTATTATTATTATTTATATTTTTTATTCTAGGGTTTCCTCTTGTTCGATATTTCATATTTGGTGAATTAATAAATTTATCGAAAATTCCCCTTCCCCAAAATTAGGTTTCGGTGTTATTTATTGCGATTGGTGTTTTAGGTAGGTTTGATGGGGGATCGGGGTTCGGGCGCAGCGAAACCGATTTGGATGAAGCAAGCGGAGGAGGCGAAGCTGAAGAGTGAGGCGGAGAAGGCCGCGGCGGCGAAGGCGGCGTTCGAAGCCACGTTCAAGGGTTTGGAGAAGAATCGCGAGAAGATTGGGGGTGTCGTTCAATCGGACAGCGAGTCGGAGGAGTACGAGGACCTGGCCAATAAGCCCATTGGGCCCGTCGATCCCTCCAAGTGCACTGCCGCGGGGACCGGGATCGCCGGCGGAACGGCGTGTGCTCCGTCGTCGTTTGTGGTGGTCGCTAAGGACGCCGATGAGAGGAAGGTTTCCAACGGGGGCGCGCAAATCAAGGTGAGGGTGACGCCCGGGTTGGGTGTTGGAGGGTCTGAGCAAGAAGGGATGGTGAAGGATATGGGTGATGGAACTTATACTGTGACGTATGTGGTGCCCAAGCGAGGGAATTATATGGTCAGTGTTGAGTGTAATGGGAGGCCTATCATGGGGAGTCCCTTTCCTGTGTTTTTCAGTGCAGCAGGTACTGGTTTACCAAACCCTTTGCGTTAGTTTTTTACCTTTTTCAATATATAGTATATGCTGTTCTGATGTGGTTCTTTTGAGTCGTTCTAGGTTTGGTTAGCAATTCCACTTGAATGGTTTTTATTATCACGTGTTGTTTTGGTTTGTCTGGTGTAATGTGTACTGAAAGCAAACAACAAAAGTATTATTCCACCAGGGGAAGTTGTCTATATGGATTACATTATATCGTTTGATCAGTTAAATGCCTGTTGCGTGAGTAACTAATGTTCAGTATATTAATGGATTTTACTTTGTCTGGCAAAGGCTTAATGCAACCCTCTTACTTTGCCCTGGCTTGGGATTCTTTATGCATAGGTGGAGTTTTGGGTGGTAACAGAAAGGAAAGAGAGAATTATCGAAGTTGTTGCTAAGCTTCTGTTCTATTGTTGAAATTGTGTTATGAGGTGTACAATATTGCTTTTTTTTTTTTTTTTTTTTTTTTTTTTTTTGACTTAAACAAAACTTGAAGATAACATTGTTGCTGCGCATATGCTTCTTGGTTTGTAATGATCTTCATGGTGGTTAATTTTCAATGCTTTGATTTTTGTGGTTAGGTAATGGTAGTGGAGGGCTGCTGGGTTTAGCTCCTGCATCTACATTTCCAAACCTGGTTAATCAAACTATGCCCAACATGCCAAATTACTCTGGGTCAGTTTCAGGGGCATTCCCTGGATTGTTGGGAATGATTCCAGGGGTTGTTGCTGGCGCTTCTGGGGGTGCTATTTTGCCTGGAATTGGGGCCTCACTTGGTGAAGTTTGTCGTGATTACCTTAATGGGCGTTGTGCAAAAGTAGACTGTAAGTTGAATCACCCACCTCATAATTTGCTAATGACTGCCTTAGCTGCGACAACCTCGATGGGAACACTTAGCCAAGCTCCTATGGCACCTTCTGCTGCTGCAATGGCTGCAGCTCAGGCAATAGTTGCTGCCCAAGCCCTACAAGCGCATGCAGCTCAGGTGCAAGCTCAGTCTGCAAAAGATTCCGCTGGTATGCTGTTGATGTCACAATTTTTATTTTTTATTTTTTTTGTATTGGTGGTATTTTTTCATTTCACAGGATGAAAACCCTCTCGCCTTGATTTTGACTATGCTTGGCTGTGATATTTTCCAATTCTGTTTTACTATTTCCTAGTTTTTTCTTATAATTGTATTTGTTACCACAATCAGGTTCTCCTGATAAGTCTAGTAAAGACGATGCATTGAAGAAAACCCTTCAAGTTAGCAATCTTAGCCCTCTTCTCACTGTGGAACAGCTAAAGCAACTCTTTGCATTCTGTGGCACTGTTGTTGAATGTACGATCACTGATTCAAAGCATTTTGCTTATATAGAATATTCAAAGTCTGAAGAGGCCACTGCTGCTCTGGCGTTAAACAACATAGATGTTGGGGGACGCCCTTTGAATGTTGAAATGGCAAAATCACTTCCACAAAAGCCATCCGTGGTGAATTCTTCCCTTGCTTCATCATCTCTTCCTCTGATGATGCAGCAAGCTGTTGCAATGCAACAGATGCAATTCCAGCAAGCATTGTTAATGCAACAAACCATGACTGCACAGCAGGCTGCTAATCGAGCTGCAACCATGAAATCTGCTACAGAGCTAGCTGCAGCCCGAGCTGCGGAAATAAGTAAGAAATTGAATCCTGATGGACTTGAAAGTGAAGAGAAAGAGACAAAACAAAAATCCAGGTTTGTTTACTTTAGTGAATTGTTTTGAGGTTAACGTATGCCTTTTGTCTTGATTGTATTTCAAGTTCTTTGATTTTTTTTTTCTAGTATTTTCTATATATTGGAAGTACGAATCATGAACTCATAATGTTTGAATTAATGGTGTGAAAAATATTGGCAAAACTGAGACAATTGTTTCTGTATTTTTTGTTATCATGTTCAGGATTATGGAAGATACAGTATTTGTAGGAAACAGTTGCACAACCTGCAACTGATGTGTCAATTAATCAACTATCCTAACTGAGACGAGCCAAATGGCTTCTGACAGACCGACATGCTGGCAATCATCTGAGCATCTTAAGATGGTCCTTTGCTGGTCCAATAGTATTATATTATTGTTAGAACATACTTGAGTCTAAAGTCTATAAGAATAAGTTTTTAGCTACATAGTACACGTTTTAGTTAATGAAACCTTGGTCAAAAATAAGGTTTTTGACAAATATGACATTCTTTTTATGTAGCACATCCAATTATTGAACTAAATAATAATTTAGTTTCTCTACTTTATCAAGATGTGTCAGAAATCTGAATGATAGATGTATGGAATGTAATGGATTATACTAAAGATGGTAAAGTAAATTGTGATGCCTGCAAGGGAGGTATTCATTTTATCAACATATTTTCTTAGCAGTTTGCACGGAATTCCTAATTATTTTCCCAGGGCTTACTGTGGAAAAGCAACTCGTCTTAGATATTTTTTTTTTCTAAAAATTGGTGGCAAATATAGATTGGATAATTATTATTCACAGCTGGATTGCGGCACTGGTTTGTTTGGCCCTCTTTGTGCGTAAGGAATAGTGGATACACCGTACCTAAGCCTCTTGCCCTTGCCCACTTACTCTTGCATTCCAAAGTTGCTTGAGTTTTAGGGTCTTGTGCTCTCCTGTGGACAGCAATATTGGAGTATGAATTGACGTACTTAGGAGAATTCCACGTTGATTGGTCAGCTTTCCTTGTGTGCATATTGTAAAAGAGGAGATTTTTCATTAGAGAAGTTATGTACGGTTGCATATGAATTCCAACGAGATGTCCTGCATCATTATAGGTTTCAACATAGAAGTTTGCAATATTTGAATCAAATGAAGTTTCTTTATTCCTAGCTGGATGTGGTAGGGTTATGTATGTGCATTTAGATGCTAAAAATAAAGTAAGAATTGGGCTGAATAAAAATTAATTGCATTTAGAAATATGTTTTTGATGGCAATTTTCGTGTCTATCATTGTCATTGATAATGTATTCACTTATTTTAATTAAATTGTGGTGAAAAATCTTGTTATTTATATTTTTTAATTTATACATATCAGTATCACATTGTTCTTTACAAAGTTCTCTATCTAATCTAAGATTTAATTTCCTTTGGCAGATCACCCTCTCCCCCTCGTGGAAGATCTCGTTCGAAGTCAAGATCTCCTATCAATTACCGGAGAAGGAGGAGGTCTCGTTCTTATTCACCTGCTCGTCGTTCTAGGGATCATCGTTCTCGGTCGCCATTGAGGTCCCATCATTACTCAAGCTATGAAAGGGAAAGGCGCTTTAGAGATATTAGGGAACATAGTGATAGATACAGAAAACGGGACTTGGATAGATCACTTGATCATCGTTTATCTGCTTCTAGAAGAAACAAAAGTAGGAGTGTTAGTCCTCATACAAGGAAATCATCTGTTTCTCCAAAACGTCACAGAGAAACTTCACCTCATAGAGGAAGGAAACAGTCACGTGCTGATTCAGGCTCTCCAAGTCGGCGCAGAGGTAGGTCTTCTCCAAAGACTGATGAAAAAAAATTAAGAAACAGAAGGCGCTCAAGGTCAAGGTCATCAGATGATAGGCTTCACTCTAGTAAAAATGAAGAAATTTTGCATGGAAAGTCTAAACACAAAGAGAGAAGGCGATCTAGGTCGGTATCTGTGGATGAAAAGCCTCGTAGAAGAAGCCGATCATCCCCAAGAAAAGTGGATGAAAGTAGATCCAGATACAAAAAACGCTCAAGGTCTAAATCTGTGGATGATAAGCATGATTCACCTGAGAGATTGGATCAAAACAGAAATAGAAGATCGAGGCACAGTGATAAAAGGCACTCTAGGTCAAGTTCTACAGAAAATAGGGATCAATCTGAAGTCAGGGTGGATGAAAGCAAAAATGAGAAGTCAAAACATCGGGATTCTAAAAGGGGCAGGTCAAAATCTGTTGAAGGGAAGCATCGCTCTAAAGATAAATCTGGTGAAAATATAGATAAGAGATCAAAACATCGAGATAGAAGGCGTTCAAGGTCAACATCATTAGAAGGTGAGCATGACAAAAGAGGCACTTCACCCCATGTTAATTTGGATGAGAGGAATTTTGAACTGAAACGATCCAGGTCAAATTTCCCTGAAGGCAAGCATCACTCCAGTGATAAATATGGAAATAGAGAAGAAAAATCAGAGCATCAAAAGAAAACCTCACCAAAATCAAAATCAGAACAATTTGATGGGAGTGGGTCCTTCCAAGGAAATTTCAAGGATTATGATTCAAAGGGGAAATCACAATCTGATTCTGGATCTGCAGAAGTTAAGCATAATTTGAGTGATGGAGAAAATACTACTTGTGATGAAAACTCAAAACTTTCTGGAGATGCCTTGCTGGAACCTATTATAAATGTGAAGGACTCAATTATCCTGAATGATACTGGGATGCTGACTTCAGTGAATGGTAACTACAAGTTAGATGAGTCAAATGAAGCTGATGATAACCCAGGTACAGGAAGTCTTATTGTCAAACATTGTTGTTAATTTTGTTCAGTTGTTGTTAAAGATCTGAGAACCCTCTTTGATGCAGGATGGATATGCGTGGAAGAAGTGGGAAATGTAAAATATTAAGCAAACTTGGCTTGGTAATGACTAATGACCTTAAATATAGGAAAAAGAAGTGATTATACACTTTTATTGCCTGTTTTTAAATAGTTGGTACTTTCTGTGTTTGCAGGCGTAGAGGTTCCAAATGATAATCAAAGATTCTACCTGGCTTTCTGATAGTGCTAACAATATAGATATTAGTACAGATTTCTGTTATTTGCTCTTGAATCAGAAGTTAAGGAGCAAGGATAATTGAAGCTCACTACCTACAAATGCTGATCAGGAAGTGGCGTCACCCAAGACTACTGTTACTTGTCACTATAGTATAATCTTATTTCAAAAGTATTGCATGGATCATGACTTTCTATGTTGAAGATTTCCTGAGCAAGAACTTTCCGAGGGATATACTATTTCTTCTAAGGAGGGCTGCGTTTCTGAGGATGATGCCTCCACTATTTGATTGCTCCCCAGATTATTCTCTGTTGGCTTATGAACATCTTCGGTTGTTTATTTCTTTTTTGCAGGTGGTCTTATTGGAAAAGATCAGGTGTAGAATCCCACAGCTGTTGGTGTGGTTTAAGGTTTCAAGAAGTTTAAGGTGTAGATCCCTGTTATTGTCATGATCAACAGTGCATACTGCTTGATTGATGTATGTTGGAATGTTATTTTAAGTATAAAATTCTTTTTATTAAAGGTAATTTTTGCCATGTCTGCCTTTGATATTTATTTTTAAAATTTGATGGTGTCTTAATAATTTTGGCTTCTAGTTCTTCAAAAGTGATAGTTTGGAGGGAGAAACCCTTTTAAACCAGTGTCCGATTATGTGCATCTAAAGCTTATTTAGCTAAGGACCGCAATAATGTGTTAAATTGAAACTTTAGTGAATTTTTTTAGTTTGTCTCATCAGTTTGTTATGTTTATATTCCATATTTGATATGGCCAATTTTTGTAGTATAATCTTGTTTAGTTGCGAGCATCATTATTTGATGTGGCCAACCTTTGGCTCCGTTTTGTTTACTCATGTTTTGTGGTATGGTGGGCATGTTATATCCAAAACAACTGCAGGTTATTCTCATTGAAATCTGTTGGAGCTTTGAGATACAGTTATGCTGGGTTGATTTTTCTCTTGTGTAAATTAAGGTATGCAGTCAGATTCTGATGCTCTATGGTTTAGAGCATACTTGTTTTTCTTCTAGCAAGTTGAGAGCAATATGGGAGGCTTGTTAGCTTTGTATTTTATATGAATGCATTTACTCTGTATTGATTTTCAATTTGTTTACCATCATCTGGTGGCTTATATTATCCTACATTTTTCCCCATTGTCCTTTTGTTTTCTTTTTTATTTCCCCCCCAAGAAATTGTCATGGTTAGGTAAAGCTTCTATGTAAAGGTCAACTGAACCTGGATGTTGCTGCAATGAGTTTCACCATGTTGCGTTTGAGAATTGGCTGAGTTACAGTTTTTACTTAAGTAAATGCTGAAATGCAAATGATTTCAACAGGTAATTCTCCGTGAAACTATTGGGTGGTTCATTTGTGTAGGATCTTCAATTTAATTGTCAGTCTTGTCCGTGCTTTACTTAGTTCTTTCTGTCGCCCAGTACACGATGATGTTTTTGCTTTTAATTATTTTTACAATTATTTGTAGATTGGGTGGATTATTTGTAGATTGGGTGGCTTTCAGTGTCATCTTAATGATTGCGTTTAGTTTTTTGTTGTGTTTTATTGGTTTGATTTTATTTGATATGGTGTTACAACTTAAATTGTGGTTTTGAAAAATATGAGCTTCTTGGTGAGTGGTGTAGAACTTTTGGATTTTTTCTGAGAAAATATGTTTTTTATTATTTCTGAGTGGTGTAGATCGAGTGGTTTTCAGTGTCATCTTAAGGATTGTGTTTAGTTTTGTGTGGTGTCGAATTTGTTTTATTTGATTTGATTTGATTTGATATGGTGTTACAACTTAGATTTGTGGTTTTGAAAAATGAGCTTGTTGCTGAGTGGTGCAGAACTTTTGGATTTTTTTCTGAGAAAGCGTCTTTCATTATTTTTACTACTATTACTTGTAGATCGAGTGGCTTTCAGTATCATCTTGATGATTGTGTTTAGTTTTTTGATGTGCTGAATTTGTGTTATTTGATTTGATTTGGTATGGTGTTACAACTTAAATTGTGGTTTTGAAAAATGAGCTTGTTGCTGAGTGGTGCAGAACTTTTGGATTTTTTCCGAGAAAATGTCTTCCATTATTTTTACCATTACTTGTAGATCGAGTGGCTTTCAGTGTCATCTTGATGGTTGTGTTTAGATTTTTGTTGTGTTGAATTTGTGTTATTTGATTTGATTTGATATGGTGTTACAACTTAAATTGTGGTTTTGAAAAATGAGCTTGTGGGTGAGTGGTGCAGAACTTTTGGATTTTTTCTGAGAAAACGGGATTTTTATTTTTTTTGGAACAGATTTATCGTGCTGAGTTGGTATGGTTACGACTTACGATTTTGAAAGATTAGAGTTTGTTCCTAAGAGGTGCTAAAGAAGTTCTGGGTTTTTTTCTTCTTTCTTTCGAGGACATGGGATTTTTAGTTTCTGTTGATCACAACTAAGTTTCCCCCTTGTTTTGCGCTCTTTTTCTCCGTCACCTGCCCCGTTTTCTGCTTTGCCCCTCTTCCTGCCATCCATTTTTTTTTTTTCTGGTTAGGTAAGCATTGGATGTGATGATCTTAAAGCTGCCGCAAATTCTCTTCATCAGATGATTGTGTGAAGTATGTCCTTGGAAGTTCTCGGTGTTTTAGTTTCCTTTCTTTCTTTGCACCACCTGGTGTAGTCACACCAATGTTATGCCTTCTCCAGTTGGCGCTTAGGCATTACCATAAAGTGTTTGTTCATAGTTCTTCGTGCATTTTAATAAAAGGTTTTAATAATTTCAAGGTTGGCGGCTCGAAATGGGTGGGTACTGTTCTAGGTTATTGTCGAATTCAGAATATTTTGATGCGTGCCCTTCAGCATATGCGGAGTAGTGGCCAATTGAGTAAAGTACTGCACGTTGATGATTTAGGCTCTGGGAATATTTTGATCGAAATTTCCCTCTTGAAAATAAATCCTAATCATTTAAAGCAAAATCATGTTGATCGATATACTTCTTAGTTCATCGAAGCACAAAACCCAGTCGTGAAATTTATATTTTTTTCTAAGTTGAAAGTTTAGAGTTCTTGCGTTCATTCACTATCAATGTAATTTCTTCCTACAAGGTTTAGCAAGCATTTCCGAACGATTTTGGCCCTTTAATGGTAAATTTTTTTGTCTTGGACAGCATACAACTGAGCTTCTTGCAGTTTTATAATGATATGCAGCAGCAAGCACAAAACTAATCTTAAAATCCCTGAAAATCGCCAGAAAATGTTTTATGAAATCACGAATAGCTTGGGAGTTAGAACCAAGAAGTCTCAGCTATGGAGATGCACATACAATGTGAACTTTCTATTTCTAGAATCAAGATTTTATTTTTCTAGATGGTTTCAGCTTTTTAAATTTATAATGTGCTTGCGAAAGTTACTGTCTGTGTTGATGCCGTTCTTTGTATATATTTTTGAGGCTAGAAGTAAAATAGAACAAGCGTAATATTGTATAAAATAAATATTGTGATATACAAAGTAGTATTTAGATTATTGTTGAAACAATTTATTAGGTTTGGTGGGTAGGGGCCAGTTGATCCTGCAATGGGGTACGGATGATGGTGAGATTGGATAAGATGAAACCCGCAGCCACGTAAGAATACCATTGGCACAGACGTGCATCTTCTCTCTCTTTCGTTATTATCTCTAGATTTTATTTGTTTCATTTTAAATCAATAAAATTTAATTTTTAGTTTTCTTTTTTTTCATAGAGTACTTTTCTTTTTGTCGTGGTAATATTTAGATATTGTTCTTAGGTCCTACAAATGCAACATACTAAAAGTGAAAGAGGAAAAAGATATTTTTTATATCGTTATAAATTTAACCTATTTCTTTTTTCAATGCGTTTTTATATATTTTTAATATTCTTTTACGGCAATGATTTTTTTAATTTTAATTATAATACATCTAAAGGTATGTACTCATCTAGTCATGTGAAATATGCATTTATCTTGTATATTGCATAGGTTAAAGTACTTGTTAATATTTAGAATGTGTGATTTCGTTTATATGACTTTTATGGAAATATTTATTCATGTATCTAATAATATGAAAAATAAACTTAAAGTAACAAACTATTATTTTATAATTATATAATTGGAAATGAGTATAAAATTCCAGTTAGTCTGTATATTTCATATTTTTAAACTTCATAATCTTATTTACAAAAAAGTATCTACAAATAAACGAGTAAAATATATACTTATTTTAAATTCTATTATTAAAACTGAAATTTTAAACTTGATATAAGCTTAAATTGGCCGTCTTATTGACTTATCACATTCACATTTTACCTTTAAATTCAAATATGCTATCACTCGTGTTTCTAATTCCATGAAGAAATGAATTGATAAGTAAAAGGTTTCTTCTTAAGATTATCCAAATAATTTGAAGGTATTTATCAGAATATAACAACCTACAAATTCCTAAATGTTATCTGTGCTGATTATACATACGTAGAAAGAAAATTGTTTATAGTGCTTAATTGGTGACTTGAAAGAAACTTGAGTTGTGTTAAAAGTTTAGTTGATAGAAATCCTTTTGAGTTTATGCAGATCTAACAATTCAGAATTCAACCAAGACAAGCATTCAAAATCATGGGTAGAAGTGACTTTTGGCCCACACAAAGCATAAGGATAAACATGAAATGGAAACAAAATAGATAAAGAATTATATAAAAGATTAAAGAGGAAGAAACACGTTACCTCATCCAAATATCAATACTAGTAAAATAAACAAAAAAAATCTCTTATTTATTAAATTATTTATTTTTAAAGCATATTAATTGTTTTAACTACAAAAGTTAAGAAAACAACATTCTTTTATTAATTATGAAAATTTAGTGTTATTTGATTCTTAAACATAAAATATACATGCTAAACCAAGTAAAATGAAGGAATAAAATTAGCCTAATTTTTCAACACGGATAAAGAAAATACATTTATTAACAATATGACTATATATAACCTTAATTAACAAATGTATGACTGAAATAAATATAAAGATTTGAAATAAAGATTTAAAACCTGATCCAATCTATATCCAAATACACAAAAAAGGGTCAAATAATCTTTATACCCAATTTTCTATAAGATTGAAACCCAAATAAATGTATTGATAATGAAGGTGACGAAAGTGAAAAAACAAAACATTGTAGCCTTCTGATCTTAAAATTTTAAAAGATAACGAGTGAACTTTCTTGCTTTGTCAAAAACAAACACACTCAGTTGAAAAGTCATATATAACATATTAACCACAAGAGCGCAGTTGTCCGACGGTCCTCTCTTGTAATTAAAAATTATTTTAATTATTTATTATTTTTTTTACTGTTTAAATATCACTAGAACTTCTAGGATTTAGTGGATGTATAAAATTTAAGGTAGAATTGTTAGTATTTTTTGCTTCTAATAATAAATACATCACTTGAAAATGTAGCAAGTGAATTAAAATGTTTTTTTTTTTGTAATTTTATCGAGTACTTGGAATGTTTAAAAAGGTTGGAGATGATATGAAATATAATTACTAGGGTTAAACTTTACCAAACTTCTTTCTTATGCATAAAATGATTACTTCTTTTTCAAATTAATGTTAATGTCAACCTACAATAATATCCAAATCCTATTTCTTAGACGAATGAGCCTAAGTTTTTTTATTAATCGTCAATTCCTTGATCAATTATATAAAAAAAGATTTGTTTTTGTTATAAGGGTCTTAAAACAATAAACAAATCATGTTATATTCCTAGATACAATCTTTTATTAAGTATTTTGATTTAGTTTCAAATTACAAAAGATTTTTTTTTTCTTGTTGCAGGTGGCATCAATTGTCCCATGGTGGAGGTCAAGTGGACCAAGTCACAATCGAATCGTGGTGCTTGGGATGCTACAATCTGGAGTAGAAAGAGTTGCGCTCTGAGTATTGGCTAAAGCTTTTGGCCTAGTGGTAAACACTCAATCTAACAATTGGTATTAGAGCCAAGGTTACGAGTTCGATTCTCAGCGGGACAATTGCTGAGGGAGAGATTGTTCCGAGTGACATCAACGGAGGCCAGGTGGGCCAAGTTACAATCAAATCGTGGTGATTGGGTTGTTACACTTTTAAGCATTTGATCTAACATTTTCTAATACCCCAAGAATAAAAGATCATGCACTTTTAAATTTTATAAAACATTCCAAATTTTGTAGCACTTTCAAATATAATGATAATACGATATTTTAGATAAATATGTCGTCTGTTACATTATTAGATGCTTAGTATGAACTACTAAACGATGTAATCCATGAAGATGGAATCAAATATGTTTTATAATAAGTTTCAAAAAAGTTTGATTCTTGTTATAAGTTGGATTCGTCTGTTCTATTATATATTTTATAGATCATTTGACAAGGCATTTCTATCATCATCGAAAAGGTATCATCTAGTCACATAATGCCATCATCCATCACCTTTCACTTGATGAAGTCTTATGGTATGGCTACATACCATAGATGTAATCTTCGTGGATGGTTCATCCATCACATTCCTTTAGAAATTTATCTATTAGATGAATGTTGAGATTCGAATGCCATCTTGGTAAGGCTATCTCTATTTGAAATTATTTGTCTGAGATAATCCCATTCAACCTTTGAGTCAATTGCTTCCAAGGAAAAATCAAGAGAAAACAATGGCATTAAACCAATTGAACATGATAGATAACTAATACATGAGTATTTCAAAGGATTGAGACTCTCTTGAAAACTCAGAAGAACTCGAGAAGTTTTTAAATAAATCCAAATACAAAATACTAAGGTGGTTGCACTTCTTGAGAATGTATTAAATGATGCAGGAAATAAGATTTCTTATACTAGGGAAAGAATGGCAAGCAATATATGATATGGGTAAAATGAGTATAAGTAAATATAAGAGAAAGTATATCTTTGAGCATTTAATGCTTGGATGAAAACCTCAACATTTACTATTACCATGTTAGAATGTTACTACAATACTTATATCTTCATAGAATGATACAAAACGAAACAAAACTTTGGAATTTAACTAATTTGGCACACAAGTAATGATTGCAACATTCCCTACATTCTCTATAAATAGAAGACATGATTTACGCTTTCTACACAAGAAAAACAATGAGGAAAGGTGAGAAAAAGCTAGCAAAACTGTGAGAAAGAAGAAGAAGAAATCTATTTTCCCTTGATAAACCTTTTTCCACCTACAACTTGATGTAAAATTATTATTAGAAGTCCATGGTATAATCAATGTAGGAAAAGATATGTATAATATGAAGTAAGGATGTAAGGTGTAACATGTACACTTTCATGTAGGAGAAGATAGATGTAGAAATGGATATGTATATATGTGTGAATTCGAATGGAAGTATACTAAATCTAAGAATTATCCTAACTTATGCAGACGAAGTTGAACTATTGTTTCATACCCTATTCATCATTCCTTTTTAATAAGTGATTCTCTACTATGTTTTAAGCATTATTATATCATGATAATATCAATGAGTTCAATTAATCATTTTAATTAAGTCTTTTAGTTTATTGTCTTAATGTATTTCACTTGTATTATGAGCATAAGAGCTAATACCGATTCCTCATATCATTTATGGAACTCAATTTCATATTATGATTTTCGTTTGGTTCGTTTGATAGAAGTCCTTGTGTCCACTTACGTTGCCTTCATAATTTTATGGGTATCATGAAATTTCATCCAATTCATCATTTCAATTATCCAATTTGATTTCATTTATCTTTCAACTAGTAGATGAAAGTACTTTTATTTGATATACAATCATTAGACATAAGTATTTTAAAGTATTACAACCATTAAATGAAAGTATTTTAAAGTATACAACCATTAAATAAAAGTATTTTAAAGTATACAACTATTAAATGGAAGTATTTTAAAGTATACAAGTCATCAGACGAAATCATCACTTTAAATTGTCCAATTTAATTTGTTATCTTCTGAACATTAGATGAAAACATTTCTATTTGGCCTCTAACTATTTGATGGAAGTATTTTTTTTGAAGTATACAACCCATACCTACCAGATGAAATATGTCTATCATCTAGACCTAGGATAACTCTACATTGCATTTTCCTTGAAGAAGGACTTATATATTTCAAGACCTCATGCCTACTATCATGCACTGTATAAGTGTAAAAATTTATCTTGGACTATTTAATTATGTATTGGTTTTAAAACAAAAATTTTTTCCAAATAAAGTTGGGGGTTAAATCAATTATATACTACAGTAGATGTGCTAGACGCTCCTTGCAACCAAAAAATGATTTAACCTGAATTATTTTCTCGTAGTAGAGAATATCAAAATACAAAGTTTGTCAATTATGTAGTTATTTTGAAAGCAAAGGATCATCTCATTAATGATCTCATAGCCTCGTACAAAATCTTTTTGAGTAAATATTTTGTGAGCCTATTGCATTCTGATATAAAACTTCAAATTATCTTATTTTAGGTAGGTAGTAGACACTTTTTCTTTTTGATTTTGAATCACTTTGAATTCTTGTTGCATTCAGAGTAAATATCTCTTTATAAATAACCTCAAAGATTATAGGCATTGGAATCATTCAAGATCACTTTGTATTGTATCCAAAATCATTCTTGATAGTCTAATATAATAAAGGTCAAACTAATTTTTTTTTTTTTGAATATTATGTAGTTTTGACTTTTCAAGACTAAAAAAAAATATTTCAAAAATGAAATAAAATTAAATAATGATAATATTTATATATTATAAGCAAAACCACATAGTTCCTGTTTTACATATTATTTAGGATGGAACCTTAGATAACATTTCTAGAAATTATATGTCTAATCAAATTTTAATTTTTTTTTATTTTAAAATAGTTTGATATTAGAATTAAAATTTAACTATATTAAACTTAACTTTTTTGTAATATGTTTGAACTTCCTTTATTTAGTTTGTAGGAAGTTTTGTTTTTTTAGTTTGATGTGAACCTATATTTTTTGTTATTTATTTTTTTGTTTTTTTTAATAATTTTTTTATCTGATAACATGTTAGACATGTCTAACCTGAATCTTTTATTTTATAAAATATATTTTTTCTAGGAATATTTTGAACTTGGAATAATTGTGCTTATTATACTTTTTCTTTTTCTAGTAAACTTTTTAATTTGGAAGTAATTACAACTTCTGCTGCACCGATATTAGCTTTTTTTGTTTTTTTTTTTTTTTTTTTTTTTTAGTTTTTAGTAGAAATTCACGTGTGAATTATATACAAAACAATATTTGGTTCTGATATCATTGTTCCTCTTGATATCACAATGACTTGTCCATTATGTTACTAACTATTTAGCGTACATTAAGGTACATTATCTTTAGTAAGCTTGTTATTTTATATGATTTTATAGGTCAGTGATTGTATAGGATTTATAAAGGTCAATGATAGATGCATTTTAACAATCAAGTCTCCTCGTAACTAACACCTAAAGATTAATTTATTTTAAGAATTTTTTTTATTAATATGACTTCTATTTCATTTAAGAACAATCGAGTCTCCTCTTAACCAACATCTAAAGATTAATTTATTTTAAGACAAATTTTTTATTAATATGACTTTTATTTCCTCTAATAAAAGCCTTCCTATAATAAGCGCTGAGGGATATATCGTATTTAATATCTGATAATATTTTAAATAGGATTGGTTTTGAAAAATACATATGTAAAAAAAAAAAAAAAACCAAATACTGTGCATAAAAATCCCTTCTTTATTTATTGGAAAGGACAGATCTTATGAATTAACTGCACGAGCTCCAAATACATAACAGTGATTTCTTCCAAATTATTTAATTTCATTTAGTTTCCAAGTCACAGGTGTATCCAATAAAAAAATAAAACAATTTCAGATTCGCATGATTTCTAACTAATATTTCTGTACCAAGTAGAGATAGTCTTACTTACTCAAGGGATTATGATAATTTTAAAAAGTAGGTAATCCATCCAACAACCACCTAACATTTTTGTCTTCTAAAAAAAAAAAGTCTTACCTGAAATACCTACTTAAAAAAATGACCAATGAACATATAAAGATTCAACTTATTTAATACTTAGACGAACTTTATCATACATTTCTTTAAGAAAAAAAAAATAAACAATGTAATAAATTCAAATTAGTTTAAATGAAAACTAATTTGTAAAACATATCAATTACATTTTCAATAAAAATATTTATGAAGAAGTTTGCTTTTGACAATTCTCCGTATACTTCAGCCAATCAATAATGCATGTAATTAATTTAAAGTACTAAGTACTTATGGTAAAAAACCTCAGAATTAGTACAAGTAATACATGATCAAAATTAAAAGTACATTTCAATAATTTAGACCAATTAATGCAAGTCTTTGTTACTTTAATGTATGTATTATTAATATAACTTTTTACAATCAATTAAAATAACTTTTAACGTAATTGTTATAAATTTCGATTTATTATATGAAAATTTATATTTAAATGATAATAAAAAAACTGTTATATTACCTTAATATTGGAAATATATTTTTAGAAATTTATAAATCATAATTGTATAAATTATTAAAATAAATTTAGTTTGATTAACTAATATAATAATACCGAGTTTGATTTTCCCTAGCCTAGGGACCCTAGGTTGCGTGAAAACAAATAATAATTGAATAAAACAAAAAAAAAAAAAGAAGCTAAAGCTTATCTATTACATTGAGACGTGGAATACATACATACGCGTGTGTGTATGTATATATATAGTATTGATAAAGTAATAAATTTTTCTCGAAATTTCAGTTTTAATATAGAAAACCTCTCAGTATTTAGTTCATGTTTTGTTTTGTATTGGGTTAAAGTTGATAAGTCATTGCCACTTATATTAATCAAGTAAGAGAATACATTTAATTATTTAATATCTTACACTTAGTAATCTAAATAAAAGACTAACACATACACATTACTTATGATATTGGTTCATATATACGATAAAATAAAAATCAAATTACAACAACACTATCCAAATTCATTACATAGAAATGCAAAACACTTTAATAAAATAAATAAGAGAAAAAACTAACACGGTTGCTGTTTTTTTCAGTCCTGTTTCCTCCAATCTACCAGAACATGTGGCCCTGTAAGCAATACTAAAACTTCACCCACAATAAAAGATAACTCTAAAAGTTTAGGTAAACTGTCTTTTTTTTTTTTTTTTTTTTTTTTTTTTCAGTTTTTCATTATGATATTTTTTTTAATCTTATCATATCATTTTAATTGTTTTCAATTGAATCGTACCTTTTTTAAACAAGTCAATATACTTTTTCTTATCAAATTTATAATAACAATATTATCATAATAAAACTTGACGTAATATTTATTATTCATATCACGCACCGTTTCTATTACAAAGTGAATTTATTAATGATGTATTATTATATTATTGTGTGAATAAAATTTGAAAAAGTTATTGTAGAATTCCTCCTTATTTTTACTGCATGAATGCTCCCAATTTAAAAGACTATGACGTGTTTAGTATTTAGCCATTTTAATCGAATAATAGGCCAAAAGAATGGTTATAAATTAGAGATTTTCGCAATTTATATATATAATTAACACACATCATATTTTTGTGTTTTTATCCCATATTATCCATTGTTGTCGTATATATCTGGTCTGTGTTTACCTTTATGGGGTATAAAATGTGTGACTCATTTTAAAAATCTGACTTTGCTTAACTCCACACCATAACCTCCCACTAATTTCTCCATTGCCTACAATGACAGCTGGCTAACCACAACCCATAACAAAATCCAAAAAAAGAATAAAAGTAAATAAATATTCAGAACCATATAAAATCGATAACTCATAAGGAGCATCACCAAAACACAACTAAGAGCGAGAGCAAAGTGGATAGAAAGAAAGATAAATAATAATAATTATGCGGTGTCATGGCTTAACCGTACACGGAAGTAACCACCGTGGCTTCTGCGTCCCCACCGTGTCTCCGGTGTTCTCGAGACCCACCCGACCCGTCACCCGTATCGCCTTTCCCAAGGCTAGTCTGAAGAACGAGGGGCTAGTGATGGAGTTGAGCTTCTACGAGCTTCTGGGTATACCCGAATCCGGGTCCTTGATGGAGATTAAGAACGCGTACAAGCAACTGGCCCGAAAGTACCACCCGGATGTGTCTCCACCGGGTCGGGTCGAGGAGTACACAAAACGGTTTATTCAGGTGCAGGAAGCCTACGAAACTCTCTCTGATCCTTCCCGAAGAGCCATGTACGATCACGACATGGCCAAAGGCATTAACTTGGCTTTTAACGCCCGCAGACGCCGCAACTACCACGATCAGGTACTCCGCGTTGCATCTAGGGTTGCATAAATACTCCTCTCCACCGTTTGATTCCCGATTTCAATTCTCTGATTGCGCAGCTTCTGATTCATATGATTCATTGGTTTCTTGTGCTTTCTGTTTCTGGAATCGCTTTTCTTCTCCGATCCTCAGCAACCATGTCGAAAATAATTAGGATAAGTTTAATTAGTGTGCTACTTGTTTGATTTTTTTCCCCATTATCAATTTTTTTTATGTCCCAAAACTTTGCCTTGGCTGGTCGGTCAGTAAAACCTTACCACAAGGATCTTGGACTGTAGCTAAATGATTTTGCATTCAACACAGTAACCACTTGTGCCAAAGTCGTTGCTTTGCAACAAGGACTTTACACACTCATGTTGGGTTGCTCTTTTTCTCTTTTTTTAATTCTTAAATTAAGAGGTTTTGCACTCGCAATCCGTGTGAACTTGTTTGGTCAGGTCGTTGTTTTGATTGTGTTCTGACTTGTGATATTTTAATGTTTCAAGAATCTTGTAGATGATTGTACTATGGAGCACTATACATCGTTTATATCTGATTTATTTGGGCTATTTTCACCTTGTGTCTAAAGTTAGGATTTGATGAAAGTGAGGATTTACAGATGATTTTTGTTTACCCTATCTTGAACACATAATTTGACTGTTGGAGTACCGTACAATTTTAACCTGGAATGGGAATTGTTTCATAAATCATCATACACTTTTGAATTCTGATATTTGATATTTCTGGGTGCTTGTTACAACTTGGTAATGGGAAATTCTTGATCTGTTCTGTGCCTTTTTTCAAGTTGAAAAAATTTACGGTTCTAGGGGTCACCTTGCTTCTTTGGAATTTCTTTTTCACGGTGGTATTACAGATTCTTCTTGCTATGAACTTAGTGTTTAATGTGTCTATTACAGATGCGACTTCTGCTCTGCACGTATCCATAATTTAGATATTTTCAATTTATGAGGACTATGACCTACGGGTCCTTCTGAAAGTTTCCTCGTATATGTAGATTATTATTATTATTGTTATTTCTTTTCGTTCTGGATTATTCCTCTTTCCTTTGGAAGATGTCGACTTCAATTCCAGCGCAGCACCACAGAATCTGCACATGTGTGTTGTAGTGGTATTATGGTATATTAATTGCATAGTTGGCTCTTCAGTACACGAAAGTGTTGTACAAGTTAAATTTCATTTTCATGAGGATTAGCTGATTTGTCCTTGCTGCGAGCTGGTATTATTGTTTGCAATGTCTATTAACTTCTGCACTGTACCCTACACTCAATCAGGCTTTTATCACAAATTATGAGGGCTTTTAGCAGAAACTTTCTTATGACATTTTCCTGGTATTAAATATGAATTGGTTGTTTCTTCCTGTTCTGCCTTTTGTTCCTTTATTCCTTTTCTTTATTGTTTTTTAATATGCCAACTTCAATCCCTGCCCACCACAACAAAATCTGGATAAGTATGTTTTCCCTGTCGAACATGTAATAATTGGCTCTTCAGCACATTAAAAGTCGCATAGGTTAAGAGTGTCCGTGGATATAATTATAAATATCAACAATAATGAGATTGACTGTGATCTTAATTATTTCTTTATTCATGTTTGCCATTCCCCAGTGGTGGTAATTAGTAGTAGGACCTACTACTGGAATTGGTGAATCATGCATTCTAAAGAGATGGGACTTTTTAATTCATTGTATTTGGGTGTTCTTTGTCTAATTCCCTGTGAATTGTTGCTCTCATGTAACTTTATTTCTTCAATTTGTTTTACTCACTGATCAAAGCTGTTGCTTTCCAAAAGGTGGTGGAGCAAAAAACTGAATGGAAATCCCGGTGGCAATCTCAGCTGTCAGAGCTGAAGAGAAGAAGTAGCAGCAAGGATGGTGGAGGCAATATGTCATGGGCGGCTAGAATGCGCCAGCAGAGGGATGAATTGTCTAATGAATCATGACTAGGATGTAACAAATTGTATATATACATATATGTAATAGATGTGTACATCTTCCTACTCTAGATCAAATCAGATATAATATGAATCATGAGAAAATGTGCCATTGCTGAGACAAAAATTTTCATCTCTAGGCCATTTTAGTGTGCCTGGATGAACACTTGCAGAATTAATTTTGTAGTCAAGCTTTTACGTCTAGATTTTTTGTTTCTGAAAGTAAATTAGTAGATAAATTCAGCGTAATTTTTTTATTTAATGAAAACCAAAACCTTTTTGTAGGTGATTTTGGGCCGTGAGAAGATACTTGGGGTGCCTATTTATGTGTAAGGTGGAAGGGAGGCAAATATTGTTCCTTGAAGATGGTAATTATCTTAGTCTTCTTTGCCAATAAGTGGGATAATGAACTTTGGTTTTCGTTGGTGCATGTGGAATATCTGGGGTAAATTGTTATTGAATAAATCTTCACGAATTATACGATTTGAAAGCCCCTTTAGAACATGTTATGTGTAGAAAGATTTTTATAATGGTGGGGATGTTGTTCGATCAATTGATAAGTGGAAAAGCTATTGGTTTAATTAATTGTATAGTGGTTATTGGTTTAATTAATGGTATAGTGGTTAGAAGTATGTTTCACGAGCAAACCAAGGCTCCTAATCCGTGGACGAAATTGGCGGAGTTGAATCAGCGAAAGAGAAAAGGAAGCATTTATAATTATGATAAAAGATTCCCAAAATAAATTGATGTTATAGAACTAATTACAAATTAGTCAGAAGAACAAAAAGTTGATAAAATAAAGAAAATGAAGTTAGGTAGGATATGCGAATAACAATCTCAAATCCTAGATGAATTGAGAAATATTTGTCACATTGTAAATTTTAAATATTTGAACTAAAAATAATTTTTAAGAATTTAAATAAATTTCTCTAAGAAAACATAAAATTCCTTTAATAAATTAATCAAAAGATTCCTAAATAAATATTTTTTTTCTCATACCATGAGTATAATATTACTTAGCATGATTCTGTTAAGATCACTAGTACAACCAAACTCCTAAAAGGAGCATGCCATTTAGATAATAAGACAATACAATGGTGTTGAAAAATTTTACACGACAGCACTGAGTATAAAAAGAAGGCGAAGTCTATTATTTAAATTTATCTTCAATGTGATACACGCTTTTACACCTTTATTTTCAGATTAATTTTTAGTTTATTTTCTTTGGAAAAGAAGTTGGACACTATTTCTTGTAATTTTTCTTTATTTTTTTTCCTGCGATAATGAACAGTTTAGTTTTCTAATTTGTTTTCTACTAGAGTTGCGCTATAGTTTACTCAAGAATTCTAATTTATGATTATAGTTTATTTCCTACAAATTAGTTAGATTATTTCATCGATTTTAATTATTTTATGAAAATTAATCATTTTTAATTTGATTTTCACAAGACTATTAGAATGATTGGAATTTAAACCTTAAATGATAAATCTTAATTTTCAATTCTTATGCTTATTCTTAATGTTTTAATATATTGTTAAGGATAAACAAGTCTAATAATGATGATATATAAGTTTTAATTTTGTTGTCTTATTAATGACAATCATATCCTAAAAATAACATAAAAAAAAGATAACATAACTACCTGGTGTGAATCAGACATTAAATGAAAGTTGAAGACGATAAAAATTGATTTTGACTAATGATAAGTGTCAACCTTATTTGTTTTAATCTTGATTTAAACATTTAAGATAATACAAATTTGAATATCTTTTACAAAACAAACTCACAGTCAACTTAAAAATTGGAACTGTTTTTAATCTAATTATGCATGATTAGTGATGCGGTAGAACATACAAGGAGCAACTGGGCGAAAGGGACCAAACACAGGCAATGTGTTATGCTCATGACATGGGCACTTGGCGGAATCAAGGCAGAAGGCAGAGAACACCCCATTTCTGCACTTCCAATTGTTAAGTAGAATTACTCCAAAGAGGGAACTTTTTGAGCAAAGGATCTACTAAGTCATCTGCTGAGTATAGTGGTAAGTGTCAATTTTACTTGTTTTAATCTTCACATTTAAAAGGCACAAACACGAATACTTTTGCTAAACAATCTCATCACCAACTTGTGTTGGATTGAATCAAACCAAACTGATATGGATGGAAACGTAGTTCTAGCAATAGCACATAAAAATGAAATAAATGTTTGACTGCTAGAATTGAATTGAAAGCGTCAAAAAAGTTAGATTTTGGGCTAAAACTAAATTTGATGAGAAGTAATTACGTTAGGAAACTGTTACGTTGAAAGTAAGAATGTAATAAAGCTTTTCTACCTAATTGCTCATAATTGATTTTGAAGTTTAAATGCTGTTTGACAATTGATTATAACCAAAACAGTTGAAAATTGATGAAGACTGCACTCCTTATTGAAAAACATATGTTTGAGTCATCCCAATGTATATAACAAAAAGAAGTTCAAACTCGTGGATAGCAAACATGTATTTTGTTCATAAAGAAAGTGAAGCAAACATTTGGTTCAGTTGTTCTGGTTTGAAATCAGGAGGAGGTAGATGGTGTCTAACACTGGCTTTTGTTGAGACTCTCCCATCTAGCCTTCCCAACTCTACTACATATGGTCCTCCTTCTTGAAACCAAGTGAATTTTCATTTGGTGAAGTGTGTGCAGAAACTACATGTATGTGTATGTGTAGGAGATTCATATAAATACACGTGTAGATTTTAGAACTCACCATCATTTTTTATATATAGGTTTCACGTGTAATAATTAATCCACACTATATCACAATCTTCTGTATTTGCATTACATAAAAAGACCTTTTTAAGTAAAATTGTTTCGAAGAGTAAACATTGTTGAACCAATTTGTGGGGATATACTCTTTAAGAGAATGAATTGTTAAGAGAATGAATTGTTGTAGATGAAGTCTGTTTGGTTACATTAATTTGGATGGATTGGAGAGGATTTACAGGATGAGATCCTCCCTCATTCCTCATTCGAAGATATTTGAAATGATGGAATTGAAAATTATGAAACAGTCCTTGTAAGTGAGTTGAAAATTACGAAATACACTTTTTCACAAGGGTCAATTAGTAATTTCACAAATATATCAATTAAAAAAAAATAAAACAATCTATAACGTCTATCAAATCATTCCCAAACTTTCATAAACATTTATTTCAAATCCCTTCAAATCTTACCATCTATCAATTAATCCAAACAACCTTATTATTCAAACACAATCTACTTAAATTCTTTCAAATCTATTCTCTCAAATTTACTCCTTCAACCAACCAAAGCCTTGCTGTGTGAAACAAACAAACTTAATAAATATATCAAATATGATATTTCCTACATTTTATTTTAATAAGTTTCTGAAGAATAATTTTCCAGTAATATCTTAGACAGATTGATCAGTCTTTTCCATTTTGTTGAAGCTACAAATAAAATCTTACATTTTATTGTACAAGTACAACTATATCAATATTTAATAGTGTGCTTCTATTCCTTTGCTTGCATCAAACTGATTAGCCGTATATGGTTTTCTACTTTTTAGCTGTCTGGCAACAAAATTTAAAGCATATTTTTCTGGTTTTACTTATGAGTCCTGCTTTTTGGTCCATAATAGCTCCCTTTATTCATCACCGTGGAAAAGTATCAGATATGGAGTTGCTTGACCCTGAATAATATTTCACATGATACCTTGTTTTGGCTAATGTATTGGTTCTACTCAACTCAAATTTTGCTTTGTAACAGTTGGGGTTCATGGAAAAAAATCTTGTTCATAAAATTATAAGAGAATTCTTAATTTATTCAGAATAATCAGAAACATGAAGTAATGAAGGCAATACTTAGTCCTTAAGATGAGTTTATGTGGCGTAATTCATCCATGTATATACCAATTATGTGTCTATGTTTGAATGGCTAATTGTACAAGGAATAAAATGTCAAATATAAATCAAAAGAAATATGATAATCTATGATTATGCAGGGATTCTAATCTCCCCAAAATACTTCTCTAATTCAATCCAAAAAGTAACAATAAACGTGCTTCTTCCTTTAGACGAGACTATGTAATCATCACTTCTTACTATGTCTCTGGTGACCTTTATGTATGTCCAATCCTCCTTAATAATTTTCTTCCATGATTTTGGTAATTGATGCTAACTCATACCACTGTCTCTGTTTCTTGTGCTGTTAATTATTGTATAGACAACTGTTATACTAGGAATGAACTTACTTTACAAAAGACAATTTATGAATTTTAATTACAAGTTGTATGTGTATGGTACACATCACACAGAGTTCTTATAGATAAGTGATTATGCAGCACTGAAATTGATAGGGCCAAGGGTCGTTTCTTTCGGTAATAATTATAAACTGCTGATGTTGTGGCGGTCAGTTATAATCACTGAGTTTCCTGTATGTAGTAATGCATATAAAGAATTCGTTTGATTAATAAAGTAATTGAAGATGATTATGGTTTTCAATAGTAGTAAAATGGTGATGTTTTCAATATATATAATCATTTTAATATTATTTTTTAGCCTTAAAAAGTTCTATCTTAAAGTTTGCTTTCACGGTTCCTGAAGGTATATATAGGGAAACTTTATTCATCAAAGCTGCACTTCAACAAAAAGAAAAATCCCTCTAATTGTTGATAGTTGTAGTCATGTCGCTATCATTTCCTTCTTTGAGTCCCTTGATTCCCTGCAACTTGAATTTTTTTTAAAGAACTACGGTTAGAGAGTGGAACAATTTAAAACACGTAGGAGAATAAGACGAGTTCATGAGTGCAGCAAGTGAAGTCTTAACATTAAACTGGATTTTGTAAAGCATGAGAAAATCTGATATATCAATACTTTGATAGTCTGCACTATCTTAAAATTCTAGTTCTGACTAGTGTCCATGCTTTATTAACTTTTTATATCAGAACTTTCCTTTCCTTCAATCTTTAAGAATAATCTTTAAGCAAACCATGAGATTGAATATTGAGATTAAACATTTTTAGGTATTTGGGTTAATACATTCAAATATTTAATTTAAACATTGTTAGGTATTTAGGTTAGTCCATTAAAACACAAGTTTCAAATGTTGGAGAATTTATGTTTTTTGGTCAAGTGTGCCTCCCTAATCTCAATCATCTGCATTACAATCATCTCCATCGTGGTGTAGTTTGTGTAGTTAGTAGCTACTTCATAACAATGCAACTGAAAAGGAAGCAAGAAGAAGCCTTAATCTTTAATAAAAGGTATCAATCAATATAAGAACTTATGTTCATCAAATATACTTTATATGCATATTATACAATCATTCTTGTCAAAGATTATAAACATATTTGTTTGGTAAATATAGCATTTAAGGGTGAGACAAGTGAATCTGTTGCTGCTAGTGCTAATGCCCCCAATCGCAACTATTGCCCCCTCACCATCTCCAGATATCGCAGCCATACAATCTCTCAAGAAGTAATAATAGAAATGTTCAAAATTTGGACTACATATTCAAGTCTTACAATCTCTCCCAAGAGGTAACAGTAGCAATGTTCAAAATTTGGACCATATACCACATTCAGAGGATGAAGTCATCTCTAACAGAAAAAATCTAACATATTTTTCCACATCTAGATTGTTGTTACCAACCAACAAAATGAACAAGAAAATGAAGAACTACCAACATAATTCGACCCATAATTACATGATTATTAAGTTGTTAACAAATTGTTGTATAATGTACTTAGATATCTAAATAATACATGTGTTGGATATTTTTATTATGTTTGAATTTCTTTTATTATGTTTACATAATATACAATTCTTTCAAATATTATTTCCGCGAATTTATTTATTATTATTTTATTTTACAACTTGAATATTAGGGTACGAGGAATTTACGAAGAAAATTCGTATCTAATGCATAAATATTACATGAATATGATTCTTAGGTAATTATATATGGATCTGATCTGTAGATTATTACATACGGATTAGATTAACAGGTAATTACATACGAATCAGATCTGTAAGTAATACCTATAGATTTTATCCATATGTAATTATCTACAGATTCCATCCTTATGTAATTACGTACAATTTTTTATGTGTATGTAATTATCTACAGATTTAGTCTCTATGTAATACAAATTTTAGCTACAAATTTATTTGTATAATTATCTACGAGTTTCAAAATCTGTATGTAACTGTTACTTACAAAGGATTTACATACCAATTTTTTTTCATAGGTAACTTGTAGGTAACTTCATTTTATTGATGACTTTTTGATGTTATCTAAGCATTTGTGTAGTAGGTAATAATGATTTTTCCTGTAGTGTCAGATCAGCATAGTTGAGGTGGATAGGGAGAGGCTTAAGTTATAGTGATGACGGTTGAATGATAGAAGGTAACCATTAAGGACCGAGTTCAACAACCTACAGAACTGCTGGAATATACTTGTTTGTCATTGTTGAGACCTTAATTTCAATTTCAATTAAACTTGCTTTATCATTATATCCTGCATCACAATAGTTATTGAAATCTATATTATCATATGATTTATTAAACGATCCATCATATGATAAAAACTCATCTATCTCAACATATGTATAGTCAGTTAGGTCAGAAGAATTGAAATCTCTTAGAAATTCCAACACTTTATCATCTAAAATATCATTTAAAGCATCAAGATCATATATATATATAATGATCCTTTGTGGGATGTTTCATAACATCTAAGATTTTTAATTTACACTAGATTGTCTCCAAACTCTATGGTAAGAGTACATGCATGTACGTCAATTTTCGTCCTTGTAGTTTTGAGAAAAGGTTTATCAAGTATAATTGTAGTTGTATTTTCATTGGGCGTATCTCCTCCTTTCATATTCAATACGTAGATATCTGTAGGAAAAACAAGGTTATTTACTTTGACCAATACATCTTTAACTATTTTTGCTGATTGGACAATGCTCCTGTTCGCCATCTGAATCGCAAAGCTCATGGCTTTCAAAGATCCTAGAGAAAGAGAAGTAAAAACAGATAAATGCATGACATTAATGGATGCCCCTAAGTCAAGCATGACATTGTCAAATTTGTTATTTCCTATGATATAAGGAATAAAAAATATTCCCGGGTCCTTACATTTTTTTGGTATAATAGTCAGGGGTCTCTTAATGAGTGTAGAAACTTTCGTGCGCATGTTTACTCTCTCATTACCTTCTAAACATCTTTTGTGTGTACACAAGTATTTTCAAGAATTTGGCATATTTAGGGATATGTTTGATAACGTATATCAAAGCAACGTTAACCTCTACCGTTTTAAAAGTCTCCAAAATCTCCTTGTCAGCTTCTTTCATTTGTTTACTCTTTTACGCAACTTTGTGTGGAAAAAAGAAGGGGGATAGATGATCCTTTAGGGTTTGTGGTTCCTCTCTGACCAGTATGCCTATTAAACGATCTAAGAGTATCTCTAACATGATCAAAATTTTTTATAGGGCTAGAGGTAGATGACTATAAGTTCTCTCTCGTACAAAATCTTCTAAAACAGAGGTATTTCATGTGTCAGATGGTCCAAGTTAACCGTTTACACTGGTGGGCTTTGTTTCAGGTTCAGATGCTTGTAGATTTTTTTCCTGATCTTAATGTGATGGCACTGACATTCTACAGATTAATGATTGTTTGAGATGGTAACTTATCAGAGCACTAGGATTGTATATGATTTATAGTAGTAACCAATTGTTTAATCTAATTTTGCATGTTTTGAAGTGTTACTTTTGTTATCTGTATAGTTGTCTCTATTTTCTTATGAAAAATTATGTTATACTCAACCATTTACTTCAATGTCTTCCAAAAACGCTCCACTCTGGGTTAGTATGGCAACTAGTGGTATGGTCTACTGCTGTTACTGACTATGTGGAGGTTGATAAAATGGTTTGCTCTTGTCAACAACTTGTGATTAATAGGGCACAAAGGATTGCTACTACTGACTTTAATTTCCCCACATTAGATTTTGATGATTCTTCCATCATAGATTGTATTTGTTAGAGGACAAGTCATGGTTATATAGTTGTTGATTAGATTGTCTACCCTCACTATAAGTGTTAGCAACATACACTTGAGGAGTTTTAGTGTTTTCTCCTCCAATTTCATTCAACATGGGGTACCCATCCAATGGGATGGTTAGTAGAAGTGTAGATTCCACATAGTTTAGTAATTGTTTGAGTCATTCCAATTGTTTAACTAATGCAACCAAATCATCTAGCTTGCTCATTAGTTTAGTGTGATCAATATGAGAGGTATTAATTTCATGGACTCCTCTAGGTAAGGTAACTGAATTTCTTATGGTGGTAAATTGTTGATTATTGGAAGCTATGTCTCTGTCAGTTGTCTTGCTGTAGCAGGGGTCTTATTTACCAAAGCTTCTCTAGTGGTTGCATCTATCATTTGCTTATTTATGGACGGACATTAGACCCTCATAAAAATATTGGATGAGTAGTTGCTCATGAATATGATGATATGGACAACTTGTGCAAAGTCCTTTGGATCTCCTCAATATTCATATAGACTACCACACTCTAGCTAGCTAATGCCATATATCTCCCTTTGAATTGCGGTCACTCTAGATGTAGGGAGGGACGTGTTAACACTTTTTGAGTTCAATGACAAGTGAACCAGTTGCTCATATAGCAAGAAATACATATATTGTTCTCTCCAATGTACTCATGAAATACACACCGATATTTACAAGTATAATAAAATTATACCAAAGAACAATTCCATAGTTTAGTGGTTTGTGAAATAAAATAAATTATGCTAAACAAATTAAATATGTTTATAAATTTATGTCAAATTTCAAATAGTAGAATAAGGTTAATGATCGATGATATGAATATTGCTAGGGTTAGACTTTACCATAACTCACTCTCATACATAAAAACAATTACCATTTTTTTTCTAACTAAAAACCCACAATAATACCCAAACCCTAATTCCTTAGGTGAATGAGCCTAAATTTCCCTATTAATTGTCAATTCATTTATCAATTATATAAAAAAGACTTGCTTTTGTCACAAGGGTTTAAGACAATAAATGAATCATGCTCTATTAATAAATCCAAGCTTTTTAGGTATTTCAATTGAGATCCTCATTATGAATATTATTTCTCAGTACCTTTAAAATCAAAGTGTCAAAATTAAAATATTGACATTGAAAAGAAAAGACATATACATAAAAATAATATTGATTACATGAGAGTTTAATATGTTAAATTTAATTCAGACAATAATGAATTTGGTTTCTGATGGTAACGAAAATGCTAAATACAAGATGAACAATGAAAGAAGAAGATTACACTAAGAAATTCTAAAACTATCATCCAAGACTAACTCTTTTTTTTTTTTCTCATTCATCTTATATATTTAGAGTTCTATGTTGATTCACAGCTAAGATCACATCGGTTGGTAATTAATGATAGATAATTTAAATCTTTCGGTGTGAAATCCGTTAGTAATTAATTTAATATAATGATAAGTTAATTATATGATTGAATTCCGTCAGTAATAATGTTTAAATCTCTCCGTAACCCTAAATCTAAAAGTTCTTGTAGTGTTGACATGGTCATAGTTGTATAGCGTGCCTACCCAGCTTCATCTCAGCCACTGGATATCTGTCCATTTCCATCCTTCCTTTGAGGTGTTTGAATTTCCCCTTAGTGCCTCCGTATATGATTGATTGATCTTCTTCTCCCTCCAAACTCCTTTTGTCATAGGTGCATTTGAACTGTTTTTTCTTCTTTGTTCCAACTATTCCGCATAATAACTTCCTCTCTCCTATATCTTGGTGTATTGTCATGTATAGTTTGATATTTCCAATCCTGATTTCATCTAGTTGCTTCACCAAAGTGTTTGTATTTCTAATGTCCATAAATCACACGAATCCAAACCATGACCATTCTTATCGAATTTTCTGGTTATCAACACCTCTTTCAAACGTCCCCACCACTGGAAAAGTCTCCCACATGTCATATTCCTCATAATTGTTTGGAAAATGAGAGAAGAAATCTGCTCCTTGTACGTAGATGTTAAGTAGGGTAGGCAAGATACGGATTTTTCGATAGATTAATTAGGGGTACCTCAAGGTTGCGGAACTCAGTAACAGAAGCTGACACCTTTCAAGTCTTCTTCTATCTTGTATTGTATGTTTTCTTTACACTTATGATAGGGGTCGAGAAAGTTATATTCACTTAAGAAAAACGAGGAAATTTCGTGCACCACAATTTTCTTTGCACTTATGATGACTTCAAGTCGTTACAATTTTGTATACATAATTATTTGATCATGAAGGCATTTTTTCATTATATGATGCTGTTATATGAATTTGAGAATTATATTTAACTTGTATTTTTTTATTGTGCATATACTTATATTCATCTACTGAGAAGAATTTTTTGTATATTTTAAATCTAAATGAATTCTTTTTACAGAAAATAATGACTTTGTTATAACCAATCTAAAATATCACTTTCCACCTGAATTATAATTATACAAAAGCATATGTGCGTTAAATAATATTCATGTAAATATAATTTCATGTTGTACAAAATATTATCCATATGGAATCAATTTTTAATAATTTTGTTTAAGAAAACTATATGTTTTGAGATAGAAAATATAAAGAAGTGTTCATTACGTTTTTTATTTGCCATTTTTTGTCTCTATTTTTTTTTATTTTTTATTTTACCTTGATATTATCCAAAGTGTCCATAACTGAGAAAGGTTAAGAAGAGTAGTTATATTTAAACTCTTCAGCATCTTGGTTAATATACTGCTAAATAATTTGACGTTTAAGATTATAACTTAATTAAGTTATTAATGACACTAAACTGTAAACTAGTATTAAAAGAATACTTTGACTTATTTAGACCTCTCCTAATCAATACAAGCATTATAAATCGATAAACACCAACATACATTTTGATTTTTTTTTAAAATAACTATCTATAATTTACACTTTTCCAAATTAATTTAGACATTGAAGTATTATCGCAGCTACTTTGTCGAGACTGACACCAAAGATTGAAACCGAACACCGAGATCAATATCCAGGACAAAGAAAATTTAGTATAAAAGTTGTGTAAGTTAATCCAATTTTACAAGAACTCATTTGTATTTGATTTGATTTCTGATTAAAAATGTTTTTAAGGAATAGAGAAAATAAAAATTATATTTGTAGTTTTTGGTACAAATTAAAAAAATAACATGATATTTTATAATTAAAAAGTAAAAATGAAATTAAAAGTTTTTTAATTATTTAATCAACTTGAAACGAGGTATAGAGTATAATTTAAACTTATTATCAAACATGGATGCATCTGCCCACAGTATTAGTGAAATTGTTACCACTCACCTATTTATAAGCCTTCAATTTCACTCATGTTTATGCAACATTTCATTTCTGATCATGGAGCTTCTCAGTCCCTTCACTCTCCTTTTCACCTTTGCCTGCATATTCCTAGCACTGTTCATCACTCAGAATCTTCCAAATCCCCACAAGTCCCTCAAAAACTTGCCTCCTGGACCATCGAAGCTGCCTCTTCTAGGCAACATTCACCAATTTGTTGGGGCACTTCCCCATCAAACTTTGAGAAACTTGGCAAACCAATTTGGACCCTTGATGCACCTACAACTTGGTGAAAGGTCACACGTCATAGTCTCTTCAGCGGATATTGCCAAAGAGGTTATGAAAACTCACGATGCCATCTTTGCCAATAGGCCTCATCTTATTGCTTCCAAATTCTTTGTTTATGATAACAGTGACATAGCCTTATCTCCCTATGGAAGAACTTGGAGGCAGCTTAAAAAGATATGCATTTCAGAGTTGCTCAACGCAAAGCATGTTCAATCACTGAGGGGCATAAGAGAAGAAGAGGTGGCTAAACTAGTTAGAAACATGTATGCCAATGAAGGATCAATTGTTAACCTCACCAAAGAAATTGAATCAGTGATGAATGTGATAATTTCTAGGGCTTCAAATGGCGAAAGGTGCAAAGACCAAGAAGCTTTCATATCAGCCATGGAGCAAACTTTGCAGCTGTTGGGAGGTTTCTCTGTTGCTGATTTCTACCCTTCAATCAAAGTGCTTCCTTTTCTTATAGGAATGAGAACTAAACTTGAAAGAGCGCAGAGAGAGAATGACAAGATCCTAGAAAATATGGTGAAGGATCACAAGGAAAATAAGAGCAGCCACAGGGAGATGCAAGAGGACTTTATTGACATTCTTCTCAGAACACAAAAGAGGGATGACCTAGAAATTCCCTTGACTCACAACAACATCAAAGCACTCATCTGGGTCAGTATGCTATTTTCTTTAATATTACTTTTGAAGAAAAACAAACACGCATGATTTATGTCTCTAAATATTAGAAATTTTGTAGTTGGTCTCAACTAATATTTTTTTTTCTCAATTTTTAGTTCTAAGATGTGTATTTCATATTTTTATTTGTCATTAATTATATTACTTTCTTATCATGATGATACTAAAGAAATTGGCATAAAACAATAAACAATTTAAAACTATTTTAAAAATCATTTAAAGTGTCAAATGTAATAATAAAGATCAAATGAAATAAATATTTTTTCAAAGACTAAATGCAAATTTATAAATATTTTAAAGATAAGAAATTATAATAAATTAAATGTAAAATTTATAATATATAATAGGTCAAGTATAAATCAGCTAATCAAATGTATTGATTATTAGATAACCCTGAAAAACTATTGTACACAAACTATAAAACTCAGTGCATGAATATATAACAAACTATATTTAATGTATAAAAATTTGAAGTAACAACTTATTAAAATTATTATTTCTAAACAATCAATTATGAGACCTACACCTAAATGTGCTGAAATATTCATCTGAAATAATTTTAAATCATTTCAAGAAAACCCAGTAATTCCCCTCACACAATAATGTCATAGAGTGGTCCCTAAACGTAATTGGATTCCCTATTCCATGTTACGTCTACTTCTGCCTAATGTCCTTCTTGTTTTTGTTTCCTTCCCAAACGAACAATTAGTTTTATAAAACAACAAATAATGTTTTATTTTTTATAGCACCAAACTAATTTTGTAAAGATAGAATCGATTTTTAATGAAAACATAGAATAGTTCTTTTATTTTTTCTGTTAAGCATTACAATGTTGTGTAAACCACTATTACATATGTTTCTAGCTAGCAACATTAACTACTTACATTTTGTAAAATTTTACAAGCAAGATCGTTTTGTAACACTTTTATCATTATATTTATTGACTTCTTTCATAGAGTTTGGAGTTTTATTGCTTTTTTCATTTTTTTTATGCTTAAGATTTTGGTCTAAACATGGTCTTTTTATTTTTTATTTATTGGAATTTATCATTAGTATTTATTTTTCTTAAAGATCGATCTATACAAATTTATTACATTGAGGTTTGTTTTATACTAACCCTTATATTTAATGTTGGATAATTGTTCAGTTTAGTTTTAATAAGATTTCTATACCTATTTATATTTTTAAACAACAATAAAGAATAAATTAATGAAAAAAAGAAGCATATAATCTTCTCATGAAATAAGTCTTTATCTTATTTATAGAATGTTGTTATCCACATGTTCTATTGTTTTGTTTTGTAGACCCTTAAAATCTATTTTTTTTTTTAAGAAAAATTATGTCGGTTGAGCAAGATCGAAGGTTGTTACATTTGTGTCATTTTCATCTAAATCATGTACAAAAATAAAACACATACCCTTTCCACATAATGTTCTCAACAAATATTTTAGATGTATATATGTACATATGACACCACCTACAATATCAATTGGATATGTAAAATTTGTAATTTTAATGGTTTAACAAATTAGTGTTGGCTAATTCTTATCACCGATACATTTTATTATACATAGGTTGTCTTAACACTTACGTCATCCTCTGAACTCCTTTCCTTTTAGTATACGTTGATTTTAAACAAGTTTGAAGATTCAATTGGCAATCTGAATAAGTAAATTAAGCTTTTTTGTGTTTTTCATGTATCTAATCCAAGTCTTAATTTGGATTAATGCAAAGATCTCTAAGGGATCAAATTTTTAATTTCTAAAAATAACCTTATTCATGTGGGTTAAAGTACTTCAAATAGTAACTATCCTTACAATTTTTCACATATTCTTGCATTTTCTGTTCTTTCCTACAAGTTCAAAATTTAGAAAGTGATTTTTGATTGTATTATGATAAACAAGTTACACTCCTATTCATGTATCACACATGAAATAATTGATGTCCTACACATAAAAGATAGATAATTTGTAACTTTTATAATGTGACATATTGACATATATTATTTCTTAATGAAATTAAAACATTTATACTTTATAAACAATTATTCCCGTAGATTTTACTTATATTGATTTCTAGGCAACAAAACCCGATTGAATTATTATAAAAGGTATATAAAAGTTCTATTCATTAAGATTTTTGACTCAATTCAAATTTTAATACGAAACTATTATTATTTTACGAATTTAATATAAATTTTTTCAACTTTCGTACATTTCATTCTTTAGTTAAAAATAGAATAATGATATATTGAAAGTAAAAAAAAAGCGAACATCCTCTTATTATGATATTTTAAAATGATATTAATTATTTTGATATATATCATTTTGTATTTATATTTTTATGGAAAACTATTTTTTTAAAATTTAATAGATCAAATAAAGTATATAAAAGTTAAAATGTTTAATGGTTAATGTGTGAAAAAATTATAATAAAATTAGTGAAATTGATAATAATTGAATGGTAAAGTATATTATTGACCCAAAGTCTTACATAAACTTTTTTTTTTCTATTTGAAAGTTGATAGTTACAATTAAATTTCTTGGAAAGAGTTAGGGCTACTTCGCATATGTGGCTTTATTGTTAGAAAAATAGTGCTTAAACATCCGATATCTTGTTATGAAACACCTAATCGGAAAGTTAAAAGAGAGAAAATTCAGTTATTATAAGCAATATAAGAAGATAGGAAAGGAGAATTTGAGAAAAATAAAAATAAAAAAGGGGAAAAAATAATTGATTTCTAAATTGATGGTTAATTAATTTCAGGACATGTTTGTTGGTGGAACTGCAGCACCAGCGGCAGTTGTAGTATGGGCAATGTCAGAACTGATGAAAAATCCTAAGGTTATGGAGAAGGCACAGAGTGAGGTGAGAGAGGTGTTCAATGAGAAAGGGTATGTGGATGAAGCAGATCTTGGACAGTGCAAATTCTTAAATTCAGTGATCAAAGAAACAATGAGGCTACATCCCCCTGAGGCATTGTTACTTCCAAGAGAAAACAGTGAGGCATGTGAGATCAATGGATATGAAATCCCTGCCAAGAGCAAGGTAATTGTCAATGCCTGGGCCATTGGGAGAGACCCAATGTATTGGAATGAAGCTGAGAGATTTGTGCCTGAGAGATTTGTTGAGAGTTCTTATGATTTCAGTGGGACACACTTTGAATTCATCCCCTTTGGGGCTGGAAGGAGAATTTGTCCTGGAGCTGCATTTTCCATGCCAAACATGTTGCTGTCACTGGCCAATTTGCTTTACCATTTTGTTTGGAAGCTGCCAAATGGAACAACTCACCAAGAATTGGACATGTCTGAGTACTTTGGTCTCACTGTTAAAAGAGCAAATGATCTTTGTTTAATCCCCATGTCTTATCACCCTTCAACAATTGGCAGTCAGTAAAAAATCTAGGTTGAGCCAAATGTTTGTTCATCTTTGTCCAGTATATTGGCACATGTAGAAAAAAAATTTCAGAAATGTATGAAGAACATAATATTTCTAGTTTTGTTCTGTTGTTAACAATAATCATATTTGTATTGTTTGTAGGTGTTTGCTTGAAATGATCTTTTAATATTTAGCCAAGTTGAAAAAAGAGATGTTTATTTATAATAAAATGTCATTGATATATTTTATAAAGTTACTTCCCCTAGCTATAACCTATATTTCATAATATGCTAAATAAAATTATATGATAAGGTAGTTGAAAGTTAAAAACTATTCGAAAATTAAAAATATTTACTAATTAAAACTAGTTGAAAGTATTTAGTAAAAATTTAAAAACAAAATTGAGAGATTAAATATGATTTAGGAAGGGAGAGATTAACCACTTTCATGTTTCAAAATGTACCAAGAGAGCAATGATGTCAAGTACTCCTTTATTGAATGAAGTTGATAGATTTAACTTCCTAGCAATAATAGAGCAAAAAAAATCAATGGATGTGTTTTTCAATAACTATTCTATCACACGCTAGATCTTTTAAATTTGCGAGAAGACAATTTTCTCTTATTATTTATTTCGTATATGTTATATTACTATCAGTAAAGTAGACTAGGGCTAGATATTTTAATAAACGACAAGAAAGAAAAACCTTAAACGCATCAATGTAGACTTTCCAAAATCTTTTGTAAAGAAAAAAACATATCAATTTTCTTAGAATATCTTTTTAAATATAATGTTAAAGAAATGCCTTTTATACAAATATCAAATGTCACCAAAATATGTTTTATACAAAGAATCGACACACTTTCTTATCATTTTTTAGAACAAATAGACGATGTGGTAGAGTATATCAATGATCCATAAGGAATGTTAGAGTTAAATTATAATTCAATAGTATGATATTTGAACGGTTACATTCTTAAATAAAAAAGTTATATTTTAATTATTATTATTATTATTATTTTTGGTTTAAGCACTTTGATTCACAAGGTAAGTTTAATTATCTTAATTCAACAATACTGTGCTTGGAGATACAAAAAGTTACTAGTGAGCTTAATTAGTTTTCAAAGGACTACCTTTCATCATTAATCTTCTACTTGTTAGATTTGTATATTCAATATTTCCACATCTTTCTTATTTTAAAGCCAATCATATTTCTTAGTTTAGCTAAAATAAATTCGTATAGTATAAAATATGTATTATCTGCATCTATAATTATGCCTATAACTTTCTATTTGGATACTCATGAAAAACATCAATTTTTTTAATCTTAAACTGTTACTATTCAAGTGATCAAAGAAAGAAGACAAGAACATTGTGGAAGTGAAAAGAATTGAATCTGCAAATGGTGAACCGTGAAATGTTACAACTTTTTTCCTTTCTCATTTCTCCAATAATTACGGTAAACATGACATGGTAAAACTTTTTCAGAGATGGAAAACTGTCCGATAAGTATTCATATCTAGAAGACTTAACAAGTAGAGCAATAGATATGGTTTTGCTAGGTTTAATGACGTAAAGAATATGGAAAGGTTGGAGAAGGAGCTCGACTCGGATAGGTCACGTGAAGTTATATGTGAAAGTAATAAGATATAAACAAGTAATGGACAACCAGGGTCTCAATGGCACAAAGTAAATCGATCCAAACAAAGCACAATGGAGAATGAAACATAACCAACAAATGTTTACCTAGGTATTCAAAAATATAAATACCAATACTAGGAGGAAAAAAAAGAATGGTCGGGGAAAGTTATCAATGCTAAGACGACAAACACACAACGACTTAAGGCAACCATTGTTGGAAGAGTGTGTCAATACGAAAGCACAAAGTTCTTCAAAAAAGACCTAAAAGAATAGGTTCGATAACTGATACATGTAAGGATGAGGCATCAGAAGAATAAAAGGAAGAAAAACATGAAGGAATTAAAAAAGAGCATGACTAAAAAAAAAAAAAGAAAAAATATAAAAAAAAAAAAAAAAAAAAAAAAATAAAAAAAAGAAAAAAAAAAAAAAAAAAAAGAAGAAATTTCAAGAAATAAAAAAAAGGAAGAATTAGAGCTTTGGAAAAAGAAATAAAAAGAATTAAGCAAGTAGAGCTTTTAAAATTGGAAGGAATTTGAGAGAATGAAAGAATTGAAGGGAAGCAATTTGAGAGAAACTCCTTGACCTTTAGAACTCCTTAAGTGGCACACCAATCATAAACAAGTGCAAGGATTGTCAAGTCATCAATTTTAATCATTCATTCCATGCACCTACATAATTACCAAGTGCAACTTCCTAAATTTTAGGAGATTAGATTAACTTAATCATAATTAACTTTTGTTAATATTTTGACTCTTAACACTTTATTTGGACGTCCACCAACTCTATATAAAGGACTTCGTTTCATTGTAAAAACCATAGAAGGATGACATGTGGAAAGTAGCATGGAAAGCATGCATAGGCACCACCTAAGCTCACACATAGTCGCCACATAAGCCCTAGGTAGACGCCACATAGCCCTAGCAAGCCCCCTTCTATCTCTCTTAGGGTTTGGGTTTTTAGTTCAAAATTTCAAGACAACCTTTTCTACTTTTTGGCCAAAATACAAGATCTAAAATTTAAATTTATATGTTACTTTGGCCAAAAAATACAAGACCCAAATAAATTCTACACTATTATATAAAATTTGTACACAGGATCCGAAAAAGGAAGACTTTTAATAACAAACTTTCTACAAAAGAAAAGTCTTCTGAAAGCCTTCTTCCTCCTCCGTTATCTTGGACATCCTTCTTGTGATTGGCCAACATATGGTCTCATATGATCCTCTACAAAAAATCCGATATAACAAATGAAATTTGAATATAAAAACAAATATGCAACAATTGGTGATTTAGACATTTTTATTTCAAAAATACACAACCTTATGACTTTAATTTTTTAATAATAATAAAAAATCAAAAATATCTTCATATATTTTAAATCGTTCAAACCATAGTATTTTTTTTATTTACAATATACAAAAAATAATCAATTCTAAATGAATCTTGAAATGATTTTATAGTTTCATTCTCTATACTTTCATTACTAATTCATTTTCTTATACTCTACATTCATTTCATAAAAAACAATTTTAGTAAAAATCAATGCATTTTCAAATCTAATTTTCTCTATATGTTTCAAACAAAATGAAAGAAGACATTTTAATTTTTTTAATAGCCATAATAATTCAGATATCAAATTTTTAAACTTGTTATTTAACAATGTTTTTGAGTTGTTAATACCTTGTTATGTTTTAAAATTCTAAATTAACGATATTTTAGTAAAAAAGATAACATGATAATTTGATAAAGAATTACAAGCAATGAGACATTGACAATTGAGAACCTAATTGAATAACAATACATTAAATTCTAATTTTTTATTCTTAATTAATATTGATACATTCAAGAAGATCTAAAGCCAACACAAACCAGAATTCCCTCAATCTATGGCTCTAAACTTCCAAATATGTCTCATGTTAAAGTTAAAGTTTATAAAAGAATTAAGAAAAGAGTCAGAGAAATGAATGAGATAGAGATAGAGATTGTTCTGATGAAATAATATAAAAAGATAGAAAATTAAAAAAAAATTAACATTTAAGATTTCTTGACGGTTGAATATCTATTTAAAAAAATAAAAATATTATGAATTAATTATTTATTTGGGAAAAGTTTCAAAAATATTATTCATTAAATAATATTTATATAAACTTGACCGTCAATTATGATATTTTAAATTGTTAATTAAAATTATTTTCAAATATAAATTTAAAATTAAATATTTTATAATTTTATAATAATATATTAGTCTTAAAATTTATTTAACACCCTTACTTTATCTATTTCGTCCTTAAACCAATCTTAAAAAAATACAAAAGTTTTAAAGTTTTTTTACTAAATTTGGAAGATTTAGAGGTTTATGAATATCAGAAACTTGTATGGTTGTAATGACAACGAAAACTTTTGAATGTTGCATAGAGAGGCTTAAGTCTCATATGCTAAAGAAGAAGGTATATGATGTAAGAGTGGTGATTTTGAAGAATATTTTTGTTTATAACTTGTATAGAGGGGGGTGCAGGTAGAAAGTACGGGGTGGATAAGCAATGGCCCAGAACTAGGCTTTCGTTTTTTATTTTGTTGATAATGTCGGGCAAGCCTTGAACTATAAAAAACCATGGCAATAAATTACGAATCTAATCGACCAACTGAAAAATCTCATAACTATGTAAGCAGTGAATCATTACGACGAAAATATTATAATAGCTGAAAAGACATCAAGACTAAAAATAAAATTTCTACCATGGTTTTAAAAACATAGGTCCAACCTTATTTTTCATTGAATATGCCTTATATAAGTTATAGTCTGATTAAAATATATGCATCTTAAAATAAATGTGTACGTTAGTAGTTGGAGAGCATAATAACGGTTGGGGTATGTATGGTTGTTTATTTTAATTTTAATGTGATGTTAGTAATTTATCATGGCCAACTCTTTTATAGCGGTTTAATTTATAGTGTCAAAAAGTCTTCTCTAGTCTCACCAATAGGTGGTGTAAGAGAAAAACTTAATTTTTATGTATCTAACAAATAAGCTAACAGTTAGGCTTATGGTTGAAACTATGAAGAATTGGATAATTTAATGAGGAGGCAAAAGAAGTTATTTGACCGATAAATTTAAAAACTTATGTACAATATTTTAAATACTAAATATATTTTTAGTCTATAAAATTCGAGTTTATTGTTGTCTTTCAAATTTAAAATTATTTTTTTAGTTATTGTAACTTTAAAATCCGAACATCTGATACTAATGTATTGTCAAACTAAATATTTTAATAGAAAAACAAAAATATGATTGAATATTTGATTATTAGAAGAATACAAAATTTCAATGAGAGAAATATATTGATTGTTAATTCTACATATATAAAGTATTGTTAAATAATATAAAAAGATAAAACAAACATTCTTGAAATTATAACAATAAAGGAAATTAATTTGAAATTTGAAAATAATATTTCTAAAAAGTTTATATTAAATAACTGAATGTACAATTAAGTTTTAATAGAGGCCTAAAATTATAAATTATAGAATCAAATTTCAACCTAATTTATATTAGAATAATGGAGTAGACATGGTTGAGTCCCTCCCAATGAATGAGGCCCCATCCTTGGTTAAAAGTTGGCACATGGACTTACTTATCTTCATTTATAGGTTGTCAGAAACCACTTGTTTAGCAAGTCTAAAGTTGATGCAGCACAAAACAGAGGTGGCCAGAAGACTTCAATGTTCTGTCTCATGCAATGGAAAAAGACCCAAAGTGAATTATACCTAACTTTATCACGTATTTTGCATATTTTCTGTACCGATGTTGTGCTATGTAAGCGTATGCAAGTTTATTCTTTAAAAAGAAACTAGACAAAAATCATCATTACAGTTTACAGTAATGTGTCGAATCTAATGTTGTAGTTTTCATTAATATAAATTCTACTGGTAACATTAATTGTCTAAGTACTATTTTATATAAAATAAATTTTTCTATATATAGGTAGAAAAAAATAAATTTATTTTTTTTATAAATTAAAACTAGTCCAGGTATACAATAACATGTAAAAAGAATATATTATTTTTCAAAATTTTAACTTTAATTTCAAATAAATAAGAGATCGTTCATGCCCAACTCAGGTTAACTATACCCGATAGATTTTGTTACAGGTCCATGTTCTGAAGTCCATCTTATGCCGGATCCAAGTCTTTTGCGTCGGATGTATTTATCTATTCTTGCTTTCGACTTTTCTCAAGTTAAGTTGAGATTTATGAGCCGGACTTGACTTCTTATACCTAAATTTTGCTCACTTCTCTCACTCCTTTAAGGCTTCAATCCTTCTTATTCTCATCCAATATTTTCTTACTCAAATTCATCAAAAATAGCTTGAATTAACAATCAAATCTTTTACCTTACTCTCATAATCAACTACTAATAAAAATCAAATAAAATTGAAAATTAAGCAGATTTTAAACATGGAGAGAATTAATTTTGTCATAAGAAATGTCCGATATTATCATATAAAGAAAATTTATCATAGTAATATTAATATTACATTATTAAATATTATTTTTTATATTATATTTATTAATATTATTAATATTAATATGATTACTATTAGTATCAATATTAATAATATTACTATTATTAACAATATTAATAATATTATTATTAGTAGTATTTTAGTACTATTAATATTATACTAACTAATATTGATAAAAAAATAATAATAAGTATCATAATAAGAATAATAAGTATATGATCTCAAAGTTAATATTATTGCAGTGGTTGTGATTTGTGTATGTATGCTGAAGGATCTCGACAAAATCCGTATAATAATATAAATATAATAATAATAATAATCACAATAATAAATAATTTTTAAAAAATATTTTGTACTTACGTATGGATTTAGTCCATAGGTAAACTCTATACTATCCTAGAAAATAGCTCCAAAATAAAAATCAACCTAGAACTTAGCTTTAGAGATAAATAACATAATAATTAAATATTTTTTTAACATAAAAGTAGTTTAAATAAATAAAAATTAGTTATTCAATTTTTATTTTTATTTTTATTTTTATAACAACCACCAACTATCTCTAGTAAGATATTCTGTTTTATTTTTATAAAAACTACAAACTCTCTCTTAAAAGTTGCTCTTCCACTTTTCTTTGTTTTCTTTCTAAAATTTCACCTTCCTTCCTTATCAATCTGATGATCAGATATCACTCCTAGATTCCTGACATTGAGTAAAATAAGAGTGTTCGATCAAATTCTTGAATAGAGTTAGGTTGTCCGTGATTTTAAATTTTTAGAACTCCTTTGGGTATCTCTACTCTATAGAGGTAAGGGAAGCTAGTTATATGTTTTTTCATAGATATTGTAATTACTTGTCTTGGGAATTTGGGTAAGGGAAGTTAGTTGCATGTTTTTTTATAAATGTTTGTCTCTTTTGAAATAGAAATTTATCTAGAATGATGATATTTGGTAAGGGAAGCTAATTATATTTTTTTTAATATTGTAATTACTTGTTTTATTAAGTATGAATTTGATGAATTTGAATGAGTGTTTATGTATTGTATGGTGTAGTATCAATATTTGTAAATGATGTGGTGTGTGATCGAGACATACTATGTTGAGAATGTATCCTGACTCTACTAGTCATTGGAATCATAAATGAAGATGACTAGGTGGTGAGACTCGAATGAGGTTCATATAACTGTGTCATGGTGTGAAAAAGAACTAGTTGGACCAGATCATATGGATTAATATATTCATATGACTATGCTACAATGTGAAAAAAAATCGGTCAGACCAGATCATATAGGTTAAAGGATTCATATGACTGCGCTACGGTGTGAAAAAGAATTGGTCAGACAAGATCATGTGGGTTAAGGGGTTCATATGATCGGGCTACTGTGTGAAAAAGAATTGCTCAGATCAGATCATATGAATTAAGTTTATATGGTTGCACTACGGTGTAAAAAAGAACCGGTTAGACCAGATCTTATAGATTGAAATGTGTATATGATTGTGCTACAGTATGAAAAAGAAGGGCTATACCAAATCATATAGATTGACAAGTTAACATGACTACGCTACGGCGTGAAAAAAGAATCGGTTATACCAGATCATATGGATTAACCGTGTCATATGAGTGTGATGTGTCAATGATAATGTAATGTGTGAGATGAATTATGAAAGCTTGATTTGTTGTAGTTTGGTTGAGATAGAAATTTAATTTATGAAAATATATATATATTTTTAAACTCTTTAGCTTACCCTTCTTCTTGTGCGGTGTTTGTTTTGTTTTTAAATTTGCGATGATCGTATATTACATGTGAGCAGGGGATTTGACAGGTGGTGTGACTCTTTAGTGAGCTGATGGAGAAGTTTAATTTAATTTAATTTTATGATTGTACAAAGATGTTTTTAATAAATTTTATGTGGACAAGTATATTTTGAAATATATGATGAATGTATGAATATTTATATTTAGGTTGATTATATAATTCATATGCAATAAAGTTCCTATTATATGAAAAATATGGGATGCTACGTTTGGTATTAGAGCAGCTCGTCCTTAGGATGACCCGAGAGTAGTGGGTTTATTGTGTTTTTAATGTGTGTAGATTTTTTAAATTTAGTTTAGGATAATAGACGAGATGTTTCTAGTTGAATGTTTGACCATGATCTTTGAAATTTTAATTGTAGTTGATTGTGATTAATGAAGATGAAATTATTAAGAAAGAAAATAATCTTGATAAAATAGTGAGGGTGAACACTCACGACTAAATCAAGATTGATTTCTATCTTAAGGTTTCATGTGTAGAGTATCTTTAAAAGTTATGTTTTGATTGATTAATTAGATTTTGTATGAAATTGGATGTTAGGCATAAATTGACTGTGTGCAAAGTGTTTCTTTATATTAAGTATCTTGATAGTATTGATAGACACAATTTCTAAGAGAATTTAAGATGTCTATTTTTGAAGGATATTAGATCTTAGTTACAGAGTTGTTGTATTGTTACTTGCTCTAATATAGGATTTATTGTGTGAGATGCCAAGTTTAGCGATTCTACTTTGGAGATGGAGAAAACCATTAGAGAAACCTAGCATGACACTTCACCAAGTTGGTATAGATAGGAAGATTTAGTTACAAAAGCTTAATGAGATTTGCCTAGAGGACTATATGAGATGTCAAAGATGTGCAAAGTGAAAAAATCCCATGATAGTAAGAACTATTAGAGTGTTGGTATTGTGGGTGTGTTGTGGCCTTTTATGGATGTGTTGCCCTTTATGGGTGTGTGTCGAGGGATACTTAAGATGGTATTGTGGTCCCAAGAGTCGTAGTATTAAACACGAAAGTCATTACATGAATGAATTTAATGTTTCACTAGTGATCTAATCGAATAGATAAGACATCAAGTGGCAAGAAGTTGAAGAAGGTTATTATATCCAAACTCTCTATAGCTGATGAAATCACCCTGATATAAGAAACTAAGGTTGGTACTTACTAATGATGTTTTTTGATGAGGGTTGGGTGTTAATCTCTATTAGGACATGGTCAATATGAGTCTTATAGAAGGTGTCGAGTATGACAAATTACACTATTTCATTACAATGAGATTGATGATTCTTGTATTCTTGAATAGAAGTGATTCAATTGTAATTTGTTATTTGTGTTATTGGGTGAGAGTACAATGATATATGTATGTGTTGTTTGTGTGTATATCTTGTTGCATGATAAATTATTTAAAATAATTAGCTCACACTTGTATGTGTGTGTACGTATGAACTGTTATGCTCGTAATTGATATAGGAGCACATAATGTTGTTCATACTAGTTGAGGTTCTAGTCAAAGTTAGGGAGATGTTTTCTTTTTCTTATTATTGTGATATTGTGTGTGTGTGTGTGCATACACCTTATCTATGTAGTCTTGGGAATGTAAAATTATAGTGGTGTGGATATTAAGTTCGCATATATAATGGATGTATGTAGTATATTATATATATATATATATAATTTTTGTATTTTCTCATGGACTCAATTTCGACTAGGACTTCATTAGTTTCGACTAAGAAGACATCATGAACTCATATGAGATCAAGATGTCATTATCAACATTATTTTCTAATTGATTTTGACAAAGGTTTATTTTAGACTAAATTTGATTGTGATTATTTTTTTATGTTATTTTATTGTTAATGTCAACCAATGTTATTTTCTAACCAATGTTAGTCTGATTTTTCTATGCTAACACCAATGGTTCTTTATTATTGTAAAGAATAATTTTTTTCATTAACATTAATTGGAATTATTTTCAGTTGATATTAGTCAAAGTTCTTTTTCAACTGACACTGATCAAAGTTATTCTTTGGTCAATGTTAGTCAATGTTATTTCTTGATTGTGTTAATAAAGACTTACCCTCCTACCATTAATAAGACTATTTTTTCAATTGAAGTTGACTAAAGTATTTTGTTTTTATTGATATTAATAAAAGTTGTTTCTCTATTGACATTGTTAGGATTATTTATTTTCCATTATAAGTCATTGTAATTTTTTTAGAGTTTTCTCCATCAATATTGGAAATACTATTTTTTAAGTAGATGTGAACCGGAATTTTTCTATCAACAATTGTCATGGTTATATTTTGGTCAACATCTTCGTGAATTCATAATTTTCTTTTATCAATGATGTTAATGTTAATTTTTTTCAATAACTTATCAAGATTAAATTTATAATATTGATTTGGACTTTTTTTCCTTTGAACAATATTAGTCGAGAAAACTTTTGGTAATATTAATTGAAAAGTTAAAAAAGAAATCAATCAATTTCAATTTGTAAGTGACAAGATAATCTCAATCGATATGAATTGAGAAAACCCTTTTATCAATGTTAACTGAAAAAAATAAAGTATTAGTGTGAATTGAAATTTTTATAAAATTATAAAAGTTAAAAAATTTGAATTATTTTATCTAATAAAAATATTTAAAAATAATATAATCTAAAGTAATTTAAATATAATGTATTTAAGTATATTAAAAATTGTTTCTCTTATCACACAGAAGACTTAACCCATCTAATTACATTTTATCATGAGAAAACGTAGAAGGATACAAAAGTTAGGACTTCTTTGATATTAATTTGATGAAGGTATATTGAGTTACCAACATCAACATGTAATGATTCACCTCTATCAATCAGTTGTTGACATATATAATAAAGCCACCGCACTCAAGATGAATGAAAATTAAAGCGATTTTCATTGATACTTGCATGAGTAACACAAATGACAAAATGGCTGTTGAATGGGGACCAAAGAAAAATACCTTTTAGGCTCTAAAGTCAAAATATTTTAAAAGATATTTATTTGACAACAACGAGGTCAAACACATTATAGATTCTAAGTGGAAGTGTTCTTTCACCAATTTTTTTTCTCACAAAATGGAGTATTTACCATTCTAATTTTCATTGTACTTATTTATTCTACATTAGTAACTCAAGCAAGATTCTGCTGATCGAAAAAAAAAATAACTCAAGAAACATATAAAGGAATAGGAAAATTTACAATATATTAAACTTATTTATTCTACGTCACTGACTCAAGGAAGATATAAAGGAATAGGAAAATATACAATATATTAAATCGATTAGGGTTTAAAGTTTAAGAGGATAATTATAAAGTAACAGTAACCAAAAATGAAATTTTCTCAAATTAAATCAAATAATATGATGATGGTTTTGAGAAGAATGATTTCTATATTGTTGTATGGATTGTATTTCTACAATCAACATATCATTATCCTTGCAACTGTTTTTATACCTTTTTTCTTTTTCCTCCTTATGTTTTTTTTATCTTTTATTTTCAAGAATCAAACATTTTCACTTATATAATCACTTGCTTAAGCTCGTGTACAATGGTAAAATTCTAGAAACTTATGTGATATAATTCTCATTCAGTATTTTTGACATTTTGTGAATATTTCTCATTATTTTTCAAATGGAATTGAATTGTTTTGAATTCTCAAGCTCCATGATTAAAAGCTATCCAAGTCTAATTAAGAGGTTTAATCAACCTTCACCAATGAAAATGCTTATAGATGATTCATATGAGTTATTCTTCTATGGAAACCCAAATTAACATGATAGTTTGTTTCTACTCCTTGTATAATTGATTTTCACCTATTGATTTGTCTTCTATTAAAAATATTGTGAGTTTTTGGCTAGTTATTGATTACAAGTCATGTTTAATTAATCCTACATTCTAATTCCTAAGTTGGTATTTATTAATTGTAGTGTCTTTTAGCAATCTAAAAGAGTGAACTTATCTTTTTAGGCATAACACCTTTTCTAGTTAGAAAACCTATGATATTTTGATGACATTTCTTGTAAACAAGTGTTTTAGCTAGGACCATTTGTCGTTAATACTCAGTGTCTTAGCAAAGAGTGGTTATCATGCTAAATAATAGTCAGTCATTTATCTGGTAATGCTATAGCTCCAAAGAATACTCAGTTTGTAATTTGCAGTATTAGTCTGCATAGTGGAATTTGATCATGTCGATCAAGGGCTGCACGTAGTCTTATTAAAAGATGAATTATTATAAAAATATAGTGTAAAATCTTTCTTTATCTTTAACTCTTTCGTATTGTGATGGAGGACCATCTCCAAGACTGTAGATGAGAAATAAAGAGGTCACAAAGCTAGAGTGATGTCATTCTAGCTTTAATTACATGCTTCAATGTGCTTCTTCTTGAAGATTTTATGTTTGAACATGAATTGGAGTACATGCAGTGGAAGAATTGTTCTTTTGGTTGTATGAGATGGATTTGGAAGTGAATTAGTTGTGAGGTTAGGCCAACACACTTAGGAGGAAGCAAAAGTTTAGTCTAGAAAGGAGGCTACTCTTTGGAGAATTCTTGAACAAGTTGAATAGGTAAAAATTGACCAGTATTTTATTACTTATTCAAAACTAAAAGAAAATGAGTTACATAAGCATCTGTAAAGAAAATTAAGACTAACCCTAACCCTAACCGTAACTTGTATGACAAGCTTTTTAAAAACGTTCTAATTAGAGAATGACACTTGTCAACCCATAAATGGAGAGGATCATCTCCATTGGCAAGGTGACATGTAGAAAGGAGCATGAGAAGCATGTGCAGGTGCCACCTAAACCTTAACAATGGCGCCACTTTAACCTTAGCTCATACCCTAGGTGTTAGCTCTCTCTCTTTCTAAGGGTTAGGGTTTGCCACAAATACAAGACCCAAAAATTCAAGACAACCAATTCTACTCTTTGGCCCAAATATAAGGTCCAAAGTTTAAATTCCTATACTACCTTGACCCAAAATCCTATTTTACCTTGTCCAAAATAAATTCTACATTACTCTACAATTTTTACAAGTAGATGTCTTGTTGAAGCTCCAAAGTCTCTAGAGTGATCTTTTCCAATTTTGAACTTGGGCCCAAATGTTTGTTTAGAGGCCCAAACTCTTGATAAGCTCCTGATCAAGACTTTAATTGAGTGATTACTTTATTCTTTTCTATAATCTTGGAGAAGGGTTTGCATGATAGAGGCTTGATCAAGAGATTAACAGGAGTTTGAACCTATCTAGGCTTGTTTGGGCCTCCAAACAGACTTTTGGGCCTAAGTCCAAATTCAACATTTAAAAATATCATTCTAGAAATTTTGGAACTTCAAGAATATAAGACCCCTAATTGTAAATATCGTGTAGAGTAGTGTAGAATTTATTTTGGGCCAAGAAGAATAGGGTTTTGTGCCTTATATTTTGGACCAAGTATTGTAGGGTTTTGGGACTTGAAGTTTATAAGAATAAGTGGTTATCCACCTATGAAATAAAAATCCAAAAAGGAGACACCTAGGAAGATAGAAGGTTCCACATATGTGCATATGAAGCTTACAACTAGGCACCGCATGGAGAGCTTCCTCTCAAAACTTTTGCCACTTGTCCATAGAGAATATTTTGAAACTTTGGATGCAAGCTACCTGTGTCACTTGTCACTCTCTCAATGAGAGGATTTAAGTCAATCATGAGGATCCACTTATAAACATCTTATTAGAGAGGACTTAAGGCAGCTTGCTCCACAAGTTAGGGTTAGAGACTTTCTTAAGTCTATAAATAGGAGCCTCTTATACATGAATTTTTAGTTTATGAATGAGTATGGTTGTGCTGCCAAAATTCTTGGAGCTTCTACTTGTTCTTGAACTCTCTATAGTAGTCTCCTTCAAGAACACTTCTAGACTTCCTCCTAGTGCGTTGACCTAACCTCACCTAGTTTTCTAACTAAATTCCATCTCACTATCACATCAATATGCACTTCTCCATAGAACTTACACTATATCCATTCCATACAAGTTGACACAATTCAAAACACAAGTGAAGAAGAGCATTGGCATAAGGTTTGGAATGCTAGATTGTAACAGATTGTATATTTTTTAACTACCATCTAACATGAAATATGGAGTTCCTGTTAAACAAGATTTATGAATGTATATTTCCACAATGAATTCGTTAAGAAAAAGTTGTGTTTGATCATTTGATTAAACGTTGCTCTTGTGAATTATTGTAAAACTTTTAACACATAATTCAATCCTCATTTTTTAAGTGTTTTACCTATTTTTGTAGTTATTGTCGTACTTTTTTGGTCTCTACCCATTGCACCATGTTTCACCACTTCATTCTCTATGTGTCACCACTTCCTTGTTCTTATTTTGTTTGTTAATAATGGTAGGTTTTTAAAATTTTATTTCTTTTGAAAGTTATTAATATTTGCTACCTCAATGTGTTAACAAACATATACTTAGGTTCTAAATACTTTAAACATGACCTCCACAAAATCTATTATAGGATCTACTAGAAAAATCATTGAATAACAACAATAAATATAGGTTGACGATTTAGACAATAGATAATGTCCATTAGACAAACTTTGCTAAATGCAACAACTAAACATTTTCATTAGATAATTCACCAAATGAGGAAATGAAAATTTTAACAATTCATCTTGAGTTAAGTCTTATTTCATTTTAAGGATAGATGAATATGAAGATTAAGATTATAAACAACTTGGATTATTCCTTGTAAAACAGCCACTATTAGAACAAAGCAGCCACTAAACCGCAATAGCAAATCACAAAACCTATGTAATTTGTAACAACACCACTCTCAACACAAGAATTATCAAGAGTATTACAAAACAGTAGTACTTCTAAACATATTCCAAATAAATTAAAACCCAGTGTAGAAGATTTAGCTCTGGTGCAGAACCAAGAATGCACGAATCCACTCAAGGAATAGCTCCAAGATTCAAGTTCTTAAGACTCTTGTAGATATAAAACTGTGTGGAAAATGTTCTCAAGTGAAGGGCGTTTTTTCTCTCTTAGAAAATCACAAGTGATCGCTCAAAAGTTCCATGTAATATTTTTCGTAAGTTTCAAATCGCGTGCACCCTTATATAGAAAACTGATTTATAACATACAACAATTCAATCGATTGTTTTAATCATCCAATCAATTGATTTTCTGTAACACAGAAAAATCTCCAGCAAGTTCAATTTTGAAAAATAGTTTACTTATTTTAATCTCAAAATATTTTTTCAAAATTGTTTAACCAATTTTAATCATTATGAATCTTTTGAGCTCTTCTCAAGTGAATGAATCATGCAATATGGTTTTGAACCAAAATTACACTCACACACACCTAATCTAAGTCCTAGACCAAAACTCCCACCAATCTCCATAAAGGCTTGAAGCAATTCTCTTGCAATTTTTGATCCATGTAGACTTCATCATATTGTTAGCTTCATCAAATCACTTAACAATCTCGGTGCTAATAAAGAGTAGAACATAAAGGCAATGAGTGATGACAATGCAATGGGATCATAAAAATTTTCAAGATTTCACAAGGAATAAAATAATCATCATAGAAAAGTGGAAATAATTTGTTTATTAGATATTAATATGACTTTTGACTACCATTATTTATATAGTTATTATTCTTTCTACGTAGGAAAATGACTCTTTATATAAGCAAATAGTAGTTTGACACTACTGTTCTTAATTGACATCCATTTAACACTTTATTATGTTAATAAACTATTATATATTAATAAAATAATAATATTTTATAGTGTCAAATGGAAGTATACTTAGTGTTAAACTATCACCACACGTTTATATAACCACTTTTTAAAGTTATCAAACGATGATTATTTTAAAAATATCATTGCAAATTCGTTATTTTTTTCTTAAATTGATTCAAATTGTTTTACCCACCTTTTTTTTTAAATATTTAACCTATAACTACTGTTAAAAAGTGATGAAGGTTAACTTGGAAATGTCATTAAAAGTTATTATTCCAAAATTAATTTAACTTAAAATACTCATAATTACATTTTTATTGAAGATTATTTTAATAATTGTTTTCATTTCTGCACTTTATAATTTTTAAAGTCATTGTAAAGAGTAATATGTTCATAATTTCAAGAATATCACTGCTAATCTTTAGTAAAATGCTTATTAAAGAATCTTCACGAAAAAAAGTCATAAATGCTTATAAATGCTTACTTTTACACGTAGACCTACTATATTAGGAAAATAGAATAAATATTACATATGTTGTTAGTGGTATTCCCTGACCCTACATATGGAGGTACAGTTGGTTCGTATGAGCAAAATAATGGACATTAATTAATAGTCACATTGTTATCCAGAGTGAAAGTGCTCAACATTCATGTTCAATTAACCGTGCAACTTGATAGATGTGAAAATTAAATATAAACTCGTGAGCATTTGTGTAGTTTTATTTTGACTTTGTAGACAAACTATAAAACACACTTTAATAAGTTCAACTTTGGTTTTCATTAATCAAGTTCAAAACGTGAATATGAGACTCAAAAGCAAAACATCCATTTGGTTGGATTTAATTTTTTCTGGATTTGTAAAAGCGGTTGGGAGATCTTTGTAAACTGTTGGGATAAGTTTTCTATATTATCAAACTTCTTTTGCTGCTGCTGAACCAGACATCTAATCAATAATATATATATATATATATATATA
>Ga0209489_100648_pt1 | contig 67821 bp, 28 predicted proteins | sample SiratrowhiteBW_FD_187527 | JGI IMG/M metagenome (GOLD analysis project Ga0209489, IMG submission 187527) | Root nodule microbial communities of legume samples collected from California, USA - Siratro white BW (SPAdes) (version 2) | ecosystem: Host-associated > Plants > Roots > Nodule | place... | reverse complement strand
TATATATAAATATTCAATTCATTCCAAAGAAAAGACTTTCTTTAATTTATATTCATGTGGGATGTGGGACTTGCTTTGGCTAACCTTGCTTTAAGACATGGTAAAATAAAGACTTGTACAACCCAACTGTTTCATCATCGTTTTTTCAAGTTCATATATATAACATTTTCTATATCAGTTTTTTATTTTATTTTTTTAAAATTTGGTTGATCAATGAATTTCATTGAAGTAGTGGACAAAACCTATGTATAGTAAATTGATAGATAAGTTCCGAACCATTCATATTTGGTTTTTATAAAGAAACAAAATTAACAGATTAAATTTTAAAGTAAAGCTGACTTCATGCTTTAACGTGGGGGACTAAACTGTCACCTTTGAGGTTGCAATTAAGGTAATGCAACTAAGGGGGGCTAGGGGTGATTGCAATTAAGGTGGTTTTCTTACACTTTCTTCATGCCTAGGACTTCCAACTTAGAGCATGGCAAATGCTAGAGAATCCAACCAAACAATAATATAGGATAAGTTTTTATACCCTCTTAGAATTTGGGTTTTACTTTAATCATATCTTTAGTCAATGTGAGACTAAACTATGATCCTTGACGTTGCAATTAAGGAAATCGCACAGAGGCTGCTACTAAGGTGGAGTAAGGGTGACAATAATTAAGGCGACTTTCCAACTCTTACTAATGAAGCAGTGTCTGAGTATTGATAAGAGTCATAAGATAGTTGAAAATTTTATAAGATTCATTGTATTTGATATATTTAATTCCTTCGGTCACAATCTATGGCATAGCAGTCTTCCTGTAAGATCTTAATTCTTTAACCAAATTCCGCTTGGTACGTTTGAAACAAAACTAATTCATTACAGTCTGAGATTGAAATTTAATGCGAACAGGGAGTTCTGTGAACACTTAAAAACGTGAGCTTCGAGCAAAGAAGAGCATCTTCTCTCTTGCCAACAAAAAGCACATCCTACCTACTATTTACCTTGAATATTTTCTGTGTAGTCAACAAGTCTTACAAAAGATAGGAACCTGCAATGCCCTAATAATTTTATTATGGAATTCTGAACTGCTAGCATTGAGACTCTAGAATTATTTTGCATGAAAACTGAACTAGCTTATTTTATTTCCAGCCCTAGGCATCAGGTAAGTGATACGGAAACAACAATACAACGTAGAAAAGGGAAAATAAGCTGCGGGTTCTAACTTCTCTTTCGTGAACCATATAAAACATATTTTTGGAAAAAAAAAAGGGTTTTTGCCCAATTCAGCCAGTTAAAAAATTACGGACTCAGTTTGAACGACTAGGAATTAAACAATAAAAAAATGTAGCCATTTATATGGCTAATATTTTCATGGGCCCAGCTAATTTTTGTAAGAAACAAGTGATAAAGTGTCATGTTTTTCTAAGAATTTTTTCTCGTGCAGACAGTCATTCAAGCTGTGGCTAAGCTATCATTATAGCTACTTTCTCGGGCCGTAGCATCTTGCCTTTGAACATATTGTTTGTGGTGGAGATAAATTTTATGTTTTATAATTATTTGTTGGGAAATGATTTACTTACTGGAGATTTAGCAGGAGTATAAGAAATATGAGAAACATCTGATGATACCGACTTAAAATTTTTTAGTGTCTAAGATTATCTCTAAGGATTTATTCTTCTTTTATATTTTTTGTTTTTTTTTTCAATTAGGAACTTTATAGTTGTAGGGATATTTTAATAGAATCTGATTGAAAAACATATTATATAAAGGAATAAAATCTCTTATAACTATTACTGTAATCATCTAATAAAATGGAGTCTATCGTATACTTCATACACAGTTTTAGTCCAATGTCTATCTTAAAATTATAGCCGACTAACCAAATCAGTTACAGCTAATTGGTAACCACCTAGTACACTAATTGCCACAGTTTTATTTGATACAAAGGAGTTATAAACTCGCTCTTCACAATTTCTTTTTCAGTGTGACACTGAATTATCAAGCTGGAGATGTACCATTTATTTTCAACCATAATAGAAATTTAAAAAGTTTTATCCTGGCATCCTGTAACTGCAGGAGGATGTGTTGTGTGCATGAAGACAAACTAATATTTGCTCAACAAGTTACCCACTTACCTATGCATAATTTATTTACTATATTGGGAAAATCATTTCAGAATTTTATATTTGTTAGTTTGAAAACGAACTTTATTTCTACATTAAATTGAACAGTTCCTCGCCTGTTATATTAAGTAAAGCAGGAATACGTTCTCAGCTCATAAAATTCTAATTAACCAAGTTTGTCCTTTCTCCACTTGACATTTCTTTGTTTTTCGTTAGGCTGTTACAAAAGCAAAATTGGGATATGATCCACTGGAGGTGAATCCCGAAGACATGGTTCGATTTGCAAAGGAAAAGCCCCAGGTATGAGTCATTTGAAGTGATGTCTTTATTTTTTATTAAAATGGTTTGATATGGTGCGTTGGGTATGAATTATTTGAAAATAGAGTGTGAATTAGCAGTAAAATTATTTGAATACTTTTTTTGTCTTGTTAGCTTGATTGTTATGATTGTGCACAAAATAAGTGTTCATTTGATTCCCACTTCTATTCCACAATCATCGAAGGGAGGATAGTGAAATAGTTTTATTTGCCTAATAAAATGTGATACAATTGGTTGAGTGACATTGCTATGGTAGTTTGAAAGAGCGCTTTTAATTTATGCTTATATTTTAGGTGTCGGTGTTTTGGGTTCTACTTTGGCAAATATAGAGCTTCTTAGGTTTTGTGTTTGGGCCTAAATCAATCCCAAAAGTTAGCTCATAGGATGAAGGTTGTCTCTGCACTTATGTACATTATCTTGGCATTGTCTCTAGTTGATAACCTAATCTCACAATATCAGCTTGTGAGATGAAGGTTTCCCCCACATGTATACATTATTTTAGTCTTATCATCCGTCGAAGTGAAATTTGGGTTTTTCCCCAACACCGTGGTCATGCCTAGCACTATTAGACTTGTTGCATGGATAATTGTCAGTACTCCTTTAATGGATTTATGATTGACTTCATACTCTCTTAGATTTTGAGTTTGGGTTTAATGCTAACTCATTTATATACATTACTGGTCCTAGCTTTATAGTCAATGTATGATTTGAGTTTTTCCCAATACATCCCCTCACTTAGAACTATTAGGTTTGGTGTACGGATAATATGGTGAGTGACCTATTAATGAATCTAGACTCTGATATCATCTTACATATTGGGTTTGACCCTAACTTGACCCCAAACCAGTTCATAGGGTGAGAATTTCCCCCCTACATTTTTACACTAATTTACCCCTAACACTAGTTAATGTGAAATTAGGGTTTTTTTTCAGTAGAGCTCAACAGGGATTATATTGCGTATTTTTGTACACCAGCTCACCTAGTTCATGAGATGCATTTTAAGGGAAAAAACGTAAATTATGAAATTGTTCAGAAGACAGTGCCTTGTGTTGTACGGAGCATGAATTTTTATCGCTGGTTTTTCTTCTCAGGGTTGGGATATTTCTACTTTGACATTGGAAAATCTGAAAAGTTAGGCTTCCAGGTCTTGAGACATCTTAATCATTTTTTTTTTAAATGTTTTTGCAGATGATGGCCTCCTATTCCGTTTCTGATGCTGTGGCAACTTATTACTTGTATACAACTTATGTTCATCCCTTTATTTTCTCTCTAGCAACCATTATACCTATGCCACCAGATGAGGTTTTGCGCAAAGGTAGTGGAACCCTCTGCGAAATGTTGCTTATGGTGCAGGTGGGCTCTTATGTTCATTCCTGATGGAGTTCTCTGCTAAAAAGTTTTCATCTAATGGCCTCTAGTTTCAGTTTAATTGTTTTTGCATCTTTTACAGGCATACAAGGCCAATGTTATATGCCCTAACAAACACCAATCTGATCCAGAGAAGTTTTATAATAGTCGTCTTCTTGAGAGTGAGACGTACATTGGTGGTCATGTGGAATGTCTTGAAAGTGGTGTTTTCAGATCTGATATCCCATCTAGTTTTGCACTAGATCCATCTGCTTATCAGGTTTGTTGTTTCTATCTTAAATAACTTCACTGATGACTAGCACTCCTTTTTATTATGAGCATGCCATACAATCTTTTAACAATTTTCATATGTTTAGTTATCTTTTCTTCCAACAATAGCTATTTTCTTTGCAAAATAAGGAAATCTTTTGTGTGTATGCCCAAGAGGGTGGACGACTGGAGCAGACATGAAAACCATAATTTTTTATATTTTAGTAACTCTATGATATTGTTTATCTTTCTTAAAATATGTTTGACTAACCATGAAGTGGCATGGTTCCAGCAACTGATCAACAACCTTGATCGAGATCTACAGTATGCTATAACGGTGGAGGGTAAGCTGGATTTGGAATCTGTTTCTAATTATGATGAAGTAAAGAATACAATCATGGAAAAGGTACTGAATCTGATTTTTGTCTGGTCAAATTTTTTGTGTATATACTTGTGTATTATAATCATGTGAAAATCTGTAATTTAATTGTTTGGTTTTATGATTTTAAGATCATTATTTGCTATTCATATGTCATTACATTGACTAAGATATGTACATTTGTTTATTGTGTTCTAAACAGCTGAATATTACAATAAATGACTAATTCTCATTGTGCATGCAGCTTGTACAATTACGAGATGCGCCAACACGTGAAGAATGTCCCCTCATTTATCATCTGGATGTAGCTGCTATGTATCCAAACATAATTTTAACAAACCGACTTCAGGTATGGTGAGGCTGGTATTTTATATTCCTGCTCTTTAGCGGGATATGCAGGTTGATAGAAATAAACCCTATCCAACAGAAGGGAGAGTGTATTTTTATTAATAGAGACAGCAAAATGCCCCAGCCAAGGAAGAAACTCCTTTGGCCCCAAGCTATGAGCTGAAAAGAAAAAAAAAAGATACACATGATCCCTATCACATAAAGCTTTCCACTATTTTTCAGATTCACATTCTCATACTGTAGCTTTTCCTTCTCATTTTACTCTGTCCACACCCATTTCACACCCATTCTCTTAATTTCAATTGGACCTTCCATTTAGGCCTTTGTGAATAGACTTGGAAGACCTTCCTTGGTTGCATGGGTCTAACCTTGGTATAGGAGTTTTACCAATTGAAAATAAGTCTTTACCACTATAGATTGAAGAATTTAATTATCAAAACAGAGAACATGTTTATCTGTTTGAATTCATCTGTTCCTGCAATACACTATGTTATATGACTAATTTGAATATGTACGTTTTAAAATATCACTAGTATTATTTTCCTTAGATGGTTTTTCCAAATAATATGAATAAGACTAGTAAAAGATAAGGATGACTACAATATGCAGTTTGAGCCATATTTAATGTGAATATGGCATTTATGTAGTCTCTGGTGTACATTAAAATACTCACTTGTGATACTCAGCTGGTGGCATGGAGTTTGTTGTGGTCTTACACACTTGTGATCATTGTTGATAGAGGGAATGCATATTATCACTGCAATTTCTTTGCTTTTTATGGCAAACATTTAATGTGGATAAGTATTTGATGTTAAATGCTTGGAGTTAAGGATATCTTTGTTGTTTTCTGCTTGATATGTCACACTAGGATTGTCATCCTGAATTTTGAAATTCTGATAAATATGAACCTCTCATTCTTCTCATTCCTGTTTGCAGCCACCGTCAATTGTTACCGATGAAATCTGCACTGCATGTGATTTTAATCGTCCTGGAAAGACTTGCCTACGTAAGCTTGAGTGGGTCTGGCGTGGAGAAACATTCATGGCAAAGAAAAGGTGTAATTTTCTTTTCACTTAACATTTTCTGTTCTATAGATCTTTTGAGCACATTTTTGGAAAATTAATAAATGATTGACTATAACTTCGATTTGAAATCCTTCAGTGACTACTATGCTTTAAAGACACAGATTGAATCAGAGTTTGTTGATGATTCTGAGAACAACAAATCCTTATCCCGCTATTCTGCGAAGATGTCGTCATCAAAATCTTTTCTTGACCTTCCCAAGACAGAGCAACAATCAAGACTGAAAGATCGTTTAAAGAAATACTGCCAGAAGGTTATGGCTGTTTCATTGAACATGTTTGGTTAAATAATGTATGATTACTAAATCTTGATGGATCCCACAGGCATATAAGCGGGTACTTGACAAACCTGTTACTGAAATTCGTGAAGCGGGAATCTGCATGCGTGAAAATCCATTTTATGTTGACACTGTTCGCAGGTGAGTGAAGATCATTGAAGATTAATTTTGAACAATAAAGCTAACCTTTGCATATGTAGTAAGAAGCAGAATGTAATTATTCCTTATAGGTTCATAATCTGAGGAACATATAAGTTATAGAGCTCATAGATAGAGTGTGTGTTAAGCTTAGAGAATTTCTTTAAATTACACATTTTTTTTTGTTCGTTGTGTTGTACTAAGCCCTTATTTTATGCTATCTGATTATAGTTTCCGGGATAGAAGATACGAATATAAAGGTCTCAATAAGGTTTGGAAGGGAAAATTGTCAGAGGCCAAGGCTAGTGGAAATTCTATGAAGATTCAAGAAGCACAGGTATAAAAGATATTTGTAACTTGTAGGTTCTTCAACAATTTATTCATTTACTCTTAACAATACTCTGTTATGACAGGATTTAATCTTAATTATTTCATGCATCAGGATATGGTTGTGCTTTATGATTCATTGCAACTTGCTCACAAGTGTATACTTAATTCCTTTTATGGATATGTCATGCGCAAGTGAGTAAATTGGCCTCCTTATTTTCTTGAGGTTTCACCATTGGAGTGCATTAGTTACATTTGCTATTTTTTCTTCTGAATCATCCGTTGCATTGATGTTTATCTTACAGGGGTGCAAGATGGTATTCCATGGAAATGGCTGGAGTAGTGACATATACCGGTGCAAAAATAATTCAGAATGCCCGCTTGCTAGTAGAAAAAATAGGAAAACCACTTGAACTAGACACGGATGGTATTTGGTGTGCACTACCAGGATCCTTTCCGGAAAATTTCACTTTTAAAACAAAGTATGCTCTATTCATATAGAATTACACTACATGTTTCAAATTTCAGTTGATTGCATTTATTTTAGTGGCTTAACGCTTGCTATTTTAAGACAATCATTGTTTAATTTATTCATATAATGAAGAAATTTAGGAAATTGCTGACTTCCAATATTAAAGGACATTTATTTGGGTGCCTAATTGTTAATAAGGATGATTGGATGTTCTTGTATCATTCCTCGCTCCTTCAGTGTAGTTTGAGGTGTCAACTGTAGGCAATATCTTGTGCTGCTTCCTACCTTTTTACCCGGTTTTTCTTCCAAGTTGTCATCTTCTCTATCTATTTATGAATAATTTTGAGTGCTGTTGATAGAAATCAGTAATGATTATCATATTTAATGGATTTCAGAGACCCAAAGAAGAAGTTTACAATATCATACCCTTGTGTTATGCTTAATGTTGATGTGGCAATAAATAATACAAATGATCAATATCAGGTCAGCTTGTAATTTTATTAGTAAATTCAGAATTTGATGCAGATTCTTCTGCTTCATGTTTTGCAGTTAGGGCAGTTTCTTTGCTATGGCTTGTTATTAATTCATTCTTTCAATTTTCTGACAGACACTCACAGATCCAATGAGGAAAACTTATACAACTCATAGTGAATGCTCTATTGAATTTGAGGTGGATGGACCATATAAGGTAAAATGTAGGCTTTATGATATACATGTTTTCCTGAGTTTTGCTATTGATTGACTAGTGATAAGACTAAAATAGTATGTATAAGTGGGAGACAATTCTCACTTCACGAGTAGATTTTGTAGTGTTGGCTTAAGCTTAAACCCAAAATCTAAGATGATATCCAAGTTTATTGTATTGACTTGAGATAAGTCTAAAATAGTATTGGTAGGCTGCCTTTCGGTCCCAAACCAATTTTAAGGGCTTAAGCTAGGTTTAAATTCAAATTGTAAGATTTACTAGATGTAAATGACTTAAATGGCTTTGCTTTGGTGTAGGCAATGATCCTTCCTGCTTCCAAGGAAGAAGGAATTTTAATTAAGAAGCGATATGCTGTTTTTAATGATGATGGAACCCTTGCAGAGCTTAAAGGTTTTGAGATCAAGCGCAGAGGTGAATTGAAGCTAATCAAAGTCTTCCAGGTATATTGATTAAAAATTGTGATCATCATCTTCAATTTCAATACCATACAATATGCTCGATAATAACAAGGATATATAATTTACTTTCTCCCTGATGCCTGTGCGTGAGAATGATAAAGCTGTCGATGTTCTTAATACAAGGCTGATAAGTAAGGATGGTAACATCTGTGGATATTAAAGTGGATGAATTAATGTTTTTTTACCTAATGGCTGATTTTTTTAACAGAAATTGGTGACAAAATTAGTGGGTGTCTATTTTCTGGATTGGCTCATCTAACAGCTTTGATGAAATTCTCTATGTATTTTTTATCAATACATTGTCATCACACTTAAAAGAAAGCATTTTGTTCAATGTTGAGTTCCTTTTTATGGTTATTCTGTCCTCAATTTTTTCTAATGTGAAACATTTTTCTTGTTACATACAGGCTGAACTTTTTGACAAGTTTCTCCATGGTTCAACATTAGAAGAATGCTATTCAGCTGTTGCTTCAGTGGCAAACCGCTGGCTTGATCTTCTTGATGTATGCTAGTTAATTTCTAGTTCCTAGAATAATTTAATGATTATTAAGAGAGTTCATATATGTTTTGCTCAAATTAGTTTTAAGATACTGATGGTCATGACCAGGTAAAACTTTTGTTTCCTTATTTTATCAACTCTGTGTCATACAGAACCAGGGAAAGGATATCGCAGACAGTGAGTTGCTTGATTATATATCAGAATCAAGCACCATGAGCAAATCTTTAGCTGATTATGGTGAGCAGAAGTCTTGTGCTGTTACCACTGCTAGACGTCTAGCTGACTTTCTTGGAGATACAATGGTCAAAGATAAAGGTCTTCGATGTCAGTATATAGTTGCAAGTGAACCAAAGGTGTGTTCCATGTATTATACGGAAAATTCATGAATTGAAAATATTTATTTTCCTTTTTGACCTGCCTACAATAATAATAATCACATCTTTATCTCCTAGTTACTTTTATTTTAAAAAGTTATTGTCTTTGCAGGGCACACCAGTTAGTGAGCGTGCTATTCCTGTGGCAATATTTGAAACTGATGCTGGTAACTTGTTATTTTTGGGTTTCTTTAATTCACAGATAATAACAAATTATTCTTGTTCATATTCTAAATAGGTGTGTATGCTTAATGTACGCAGAGGTAATGAAGTTCTATGTCCGAAAATGGTGCAAGGTCTCATTGGAAGTTGCCATTCGTTCGATAATTGATTGGTCCTATTACAAGCAGCGGCTTAGTTCTGCAATTCAAAAAATTGTCACTATTCCTGCTGCAATGCAAAAGGTTTATCAAACTTTTTTCATCTGGATTTGAAATAACCCATTCTTGTTTGCTCTTTTTTTTCTAAAGGAGTTTAATGCTTGCAGGTTTCAAATCCTGTCCCTAGGGTAATTCATCCTGATTGGTTGCGCAAGAAAGTTCGTGAGAAGGAAGACAAGTTTCGCCAACGGAAATTAGTTGATGTCTTTAAGTCAATGAACAGGGATGAGCAGTCAAAAAAGCATAATGACTCAAATCATGTCCCTCTTGTGATGGATGATGAGATTATTAATGAGTTAGAGGACTTTGGAAACAAGGGTAGGAGTTCTACATACGGACCTAGACCAATTGTTAGGCATTATGAAGCTAATAATGAACAAAGTTCAAGGAAGCTCAGCGATCAACAAGATTTGGAGCAAGAGCACAGTAAAGATAATAGCAGCAAGAAAAATGTACTTTCACCATTACAACAAAATGAAACATGTGAAAATGTAGATAGAACTGTAGATTATCAGGGATGGCTTCAAGTAAAGAAGCGAAAGTGGAAAAATATCCTGGAAGGGAGAAAGAAGCAAAGGTAAAGTGGTCACTGCTACCTAAATATTTAAGTTCATGCATTTGATATTAGGAAGCTCTTTAGGGTGGTTTCTTCTCATTTTCAGAGCAAGTCCCAAAAGATAGTCTTGGGTTGTTTAAAAGAACTAAAACAATGTATAAACCTACATCTTCTGAATTATGTCTTTAATTTTATTAGCTGACACCAGTTAATATGATAACTAATAGCGTTAGCACATACAAAAGCTCGAAGGGGGCATTTAGCATTACTATATAAGTATGTTTTTGCACATCACAAAATTATTTTGTTTCAGAATTTGTATGGCACTAGTCTTTAGTGTGACATCTTGAGATTTTAGTACTTACTAAACTATTCCAGGCTTAAATGAAAACAAAATTTATTTTATTCAAAACTTAAGAGAATTAAAATGGACAGTATCATTGGTGTTGTTGGGGTTTCTTTTAATCAGAATTAGGCCTCGGTAATAAAGGATTTCATTAAATATCTTTGTGTATTATTAAGATGATACTCTAAATTTGATTGGGGAGTAGCTCCCATAAAACTGTGTCTAACTATTGTCCAACTAGAATAGGATAACCACAAATATCTACAGTTTTATTCGATGGGGCCACTGTAGCCTGTTAAGGACCAGTCATGAATAATGTTTTAGGATCCAATTGTAATGTATATGAGTTGAGTCCTTACCAAAAAATTACTTGAGTCCTACATTCAAAGTATGTGGTTTTATGTGGGGTTTATAGGGCCTTAGACTCTTACTACAGTGGCTGCCTTTTATGGTGTGGCAATTGTTGTCGAAGCTTTTTCCCTGAGTCTTAGTAGCAAACAATTGTCCCACATTGGAGGTACTAGATGACAGAGAAGAATCTATTCTGAAGTTTATGATGTTAGGTTCTTATCATTGTGCAACTGACTTTACTAGTAACTGACCGACCATCCTTGAAGCCATACTTGAACATTGATTGTTAGACAAAAACCTGACTAATGAAGAGATTTTTTATTTCCCAGATTGGAAAAATCAAAGACATCTAACCGTGTAAATGGTGTTTCTGAACAAATGAATGGTAAGAGGAATCAAGGCAGAAGTCATGTCAGTTCATATCTTAAAAGGCTTGAGGTAGACTTAACCAAGTGTCACTGGCAGGTAAGGTTAAATTTTTGCAAGTAGTCAATTTTTAATATGACTGGTATGATTTTTAAAATTCCTTATTTGTTTTTGTGGTTCAGATAATACAACTAGTTCCCAGTTCACTGATAGGCCAATTTTTTGCCTGGGTTGTTGTTGATGGGAGTATGCATAAGATTTCTGTTTCTGTTCCTAGAGTCTTTTACCTCAATTCAAGATCCCCAGTTAATGAAGAATTTATGGGTAAACGTGTTAACAAGACTCTTCCTCATGGCAGGCATAGTTATAACTTATATGAGGTACTGTGGTGTTATTTCTTCTATTTTATTTTATTTTTGCATTAAATAGATTTTGTTAACTTTTTCATTTAACATCAGTATTACGTTGAAAAATTTGCAGGTCTCAATTAATGAAATTCAATATAGAGAAGTAAGCAAAAAACTTGCAACCCTTCTAGCGGATCCTGATGTTGAGGTCAGCATACTTACTAATCTTGTATGTGTGCGTGTAAGAAGTATGAACCAGGATCAAGTTAATCCATTCAATAATATTCTTTGTATATATTAAATTTTAATAACCCAATCTTTAAAAGATATTATTGCATAGATTAACAATTTTTATAAAACTTTAACAATTTTTATAAAACTTCAAACGTAAGTTTTGAAAATATAAGTAAACGTCTACTATAAGCATCTAATTATAGTCCAATTTATTGAAAATTTGGTGTGCATAACCATTGAGATCATATCAATGTAATCAATGGTTAAATTGTAGGAATTTAACATATACGAAAAGTTATTGAACGGAGCAAGAACTTGTTGTTTCACCTATATTTGGTTGTTAATTTGATGTGCAGTAAATTCTTGTATTTTACTACTTGGTAGTTAGATTTTGATAAATACAAAGTTGTCTTTATCTTTTTCCCAGGGTTAAAGGTAGTCTTTTCTGTGTTGCCATCTATTGGTAATAGTATGGTTGGCCTTACTAAAATATAGTTCTACTAGATTGTTTTTTCTTCAGAGCAAGGGAGTGAATATGCACTCTTCATTCTAAATATTTTCCTGGCTTATAATGTGTCTTTCATTTTGATTAGCAAATGACTAGATTGGTTCATGATAAAGTAGAACTTTTCAACATTGACTGATCAAATTTGTGATATGGACTGGTATTTTTAATATAAACTTTTAGCATATATGACTGTGGCAATGTGCAAAAGGTCTATTTGTCTTCCAAATTGTCAGGATCTTTTATGTTAGGATGAAATGAGAGTTCTCTCAAATCTGAATCATTTCTTACAACACGTGTATAATTCTTGGATTTATGTTACTAAGTTACAATCAAGAGTTTAAATTATATTATCAATATTATATTCGTAGCATAAAATTTATATGATCAGTGTAGTTACATTGAATTTAACAGACTCAATTTTTATGTCAGGGAATCTATGAAACTAAGGTGCCACTGGAGTTTAATGCAATAGTTCAGCTTGGTTGCGTATGTAAGGTGGACAAAACTGCTAATAAACGTAGTCTACAAGAACCATGGAATTTGAGTGAATTGCACATGAAGACTACGACAGAATGTGTTTATCTTGAACAATCTTTGTCCTTCTTTTATTTGTACCACAGGTAAATGGAGGCTCATTATCCAGAGATTATTTTCTTCAATCATTTTTGTGTTAAAAACATATAGTTGCATTTGCTTTAAAACTTAAATGTTATTTTTTTATTGTTCTTGCAATATTTTTAAAGCTTTAGTTTTTATATTAAATACTCCTCTATGAACTTCAGCATCTCTGAGGGGCGGGCTATATATGTTGGATATTTTCCTGCATCAAAAGCAATATCTGTTGTGGTGGTTAATCCCTATCAAAACAAAGATTTATCTCCAACATTTCTTGAAAGACAATTTCATGATGCTTGCCAGGCGTTGTCTATTGAGCCACCTCCGAGGAATGACATTAATTTTAAGGTAAGTCTACTACAATTTTCTGATTGTTTACTTTGCAGAATAACTTAAAAACTAATATGTATCATGTTTGAGTATAATTATGTCCTGTGTACAGCTGGACTATGTCCCACATGTCAAGGATGCTGAAACAGTGATGCAGAGGGCAATAAATGGTCACAGGTTATCCATTCTATCTTGGTTTACTAACTCTTTGACTTGAACATTCCAGAACTACACTTCTTTAAATCTAGCTAATTCTTTTAATTTCTCTCTTCACCTTAATTATATTTCTAATGTCCAATAAATTTCAGTATGCTGTTATTGGAGAAGTAGAAATTTTTAGGGACGTGTAGAGTAGAGGAATTAAACATAATGTGATTGGAGATGAAGGGTAGACTTGGAAAAAATATTTAACGCTTCATAGATTTTATAAAGTGACTTTTCTGCAAAGGAACAAGCAAAGTTTTTAGTATATTACCTTTAAAAGGGAAAACAGGGAGTTTTCTCATACAGTATGAATGTTCTTAAAATGTGACATAAAAAGAACAGGGGGGGTTTTATCATAAAAATTCTTTTAGGACAGGTTTGTTGCGTCTAGTGTAACAAGAGTGAAACAAGATTTTGAATCTTGAGTAAAGAAGATAAGCTAGTAGCGCTTGAGTTTATAATTATAATATAAATAAGGTTTGTTCTGTCTGGACCTTATTTTAACCAATAAATTTCATATTTTGACTGTCATGTATTGAGGAAGCTAACCTTGTGGATCTTATGTGAACATACATTAGTTAATGTTCAAAAGGAGATTACAAGTGACAACGGCTTGAAATTTTGACAAGGCTCAATCTTTTTGGCCCTTAAAAGATTTTGAGGCTTTGAGTTATTTATTTCGTGAAATTCTAAAATGCAATTTTTCTATTTACATTTTTCGAACTGACTTATTTTGCACTTCTCTTATAATGTTAGTCACGGGAGGGAAAATCATGTGCCTATGGTTGCTGTCATTGAATGCCCAAATGTTCAATTAGTAAAACTGGGCATTCGAGCTCTGGATGATTTTCCGTGCCTGAGTGTTCCTTATAACGCACGAGATAGTCAGTACCAGGTAAAAATGTTTGAAACGAGTAGTCCTTCTCTAGCACGTCTGTATTCAGATATCATTTTTGCTTTTTAATATATTTAATTTTGGCATTGTTTAGATTCTTGGATGGCAACAAACTGCTGCTAAAGCTGGAATGCAACGGTGTGCTGCATCGGTCCAATGGTTAAATCAAAGAATTGCTCTCTCAAGATATGCCCATGTAAGTACTTCAATCTTTAGTAGCATATCCGGGGGAAAATTATACAAAAAGTAGAGAAAAATATTTGTTTGTAAAAGAAATTTATAGTTTAGGAAAGTTCAATTAACAAAGTGGTTATTTAAGACAAGTAAAAACAATTTAGCTCTCTTTACACGCAGTTAATTGTTGCTGGAGTGGAAATACTTTTGAGTTGAGAAGTTTTATTTTGTAATTTGTCTAACATTTTGTTTTCTTATGCATGTCTTTTGCAGGTACCGCTGGGGAACTTTGAACTTGACTGGCTCATATTTATGGCGGATATCTTCTTTTCAAGAGCATTGCGTGATAATCAACAGGTTCTAATTTAATTTGATTGAAGTTATTGTAATATCATTCTTAGAAAGTAGTTTAGGTCTAACTCAATCCTACAAAACCACCTTATTGGGTCTATCATGTCGTCCTTTATTGGGTTGTTATTGGACTGCTCAAAAATATCTAATCCCACCTTTGAGATGGTGCAATTCTTGGTGTGAGAAGATGTGTTGGTATATAAATGGTGAACTTATAGTATATAAATGGGTGCAAATCTCTCCGGAGTAAGATATAAATGCACTTTCTAAGACTTATCAACAAAATGAAAATTAATTGTTCTTTCTTTGTTTTAATGTTTTGCATCTTGTGTCCTCACTAGAACAAAATAATTTTATCTTTGGTATGTTCGAATGTGGGTTTATGTTTTTTCAGAGGACAGGGTTGAGTATTTTGCAATTCATTATATGTAGTTCCTAAAATGATAATTCATGAAGGTGATTTCCATTTGTACAGGTGCTTTGGATATCTGATGATGGCCTTCCAGATTTAGGTGGGATTAATGACGAACATAACTGTTTTGTTGACGAGGTATGCCACATAGCTATTTTGGTTCTTTATTACCCCAATTTTTTGCGGACCTTAATGTTTTCCTGTTATCAATTTTGCAATTACTTAGTGCTCTGATCTCACATAATGGTATTATTTGAGAATCAAAATGATTTCTGTATGCTTATGAAAGCTGTGGTTATTGTACTGTACTCAACCACTCTGAGTTTTATTTATTCTTTTACAAATATTAAGCAGTAAAAACTTTTATAACATGACAACCATGATTAACATGTTCTTATTTTGTAAAATAAGTTATCTGTTTGGGGACATCTCCCAGATTTAGTAACAGACAAATAATGAACCAATTCATCACTCTGAGTTAATGATAAGATTTTAAACTGTGGTTCCAATGGTTTTTGGATAAATACTATAGATGCCCAAACCGTGCCACAACTGTCACCGGAGAATAATTTTCCCTCATTATTAGTTATTATTTGATGATTTAAAATGCTTATATTTGATTGCTCAAATTGACTGCTGTGCTCTTTGAAAATAGGTCCAACAACCTGTTATTACATATCCTGGAGCTTATAGAAACGTAACTGTGGAGTTAAAGGTTCAATGATCTAAAGTTACTTCCTCGATATTGAACAATAATTTAAAAACTAACGGTGATTTGACTTTTATTTATTAATTTGTTTGCAGATACACCACCTGGCTGTAAATGCTCTACTCAAATACAGCCTAGTTAATGAAATGGAAGGAGGCACTCTATTAGGATTTGGTCATGAACATGATTCTGGAGCATTTTCCATGAATGATCAGAATGGTTTTGATGAGTCTACCTCTTGTGCACAGGCCTTTCGAGTCCTTAAGCAATTGATCCAGCGGTGCCTAGCAGATGCAGTGACATCAGGAAATGTTCATGCTGATTCAATTTTGCAGCATCTATATAGATGGCTTTGCAGGTTTTTACTACATTGTTTAGCCATTGTTAAACAACCACACAAATGAGTTTATGGGTCCACACTACCTGACGTGTATTAACAGTCATCCTATTTTTTTGTCTGATCAATTCCTGTTCTGTTCCACATTACAGCCCTAAATCAAAACTTCATGATCCAGCTCTCCACCAGCTACTTCACAAGGTAAACAATTTACATTAACAGAAGCTCTATAGTGAGCATAATTAGGGGTGTTTAAAAACGAACCAACCTAATTTGAAAACAGAAAACCGAACCTAAAAACCTTAGACTGAGATTCCAAATTTCGTTGAATTGTATATAGGTTTTTTTCCTCTAAACCGCAAAGATTGGTTTAGTTGGCAGTGTGGGGTCAAAAGCCAAACCAAACTGCCTAGTTCATTATATTTATTTATTTATTTATATTTATTATTTCCATGTCATGTTTATTTTCTTAAATGTAAGTAAATTTCATTGATTGCAATTGAGTTGTTGATCAAATTTTATTATGCTTTAATTTATATAGGATGTAGATATTTGCATTTATCAATTAAAATTATTCTTGGTTTTACATCTGTCAGAAATCTAGTGTTATGTTGTAGTTGACTTTTTAATTAATGTAGTATAGAATTATTTGACTTTTCATCATGATTATCTTATTCTGTATTTGTGATTGTAATCATGTAATGTTTGACAACAACTAATATGTAATGTTTTGCTTTAAGTTCGTTCATTTGGTAATACTTTTAAGTTAAATGGTTCTTCAACAAATAAAATATTGCAAAATTGTTTTGGAGCTGCAAAAACTGAACCAACTCAAACTGCAATAGTTTGGTTTGGTTCAGATTGCATAATTCATTTCAACAGAAACAAACACGTGTTTCTTTATTGGTTTAGATCATGTTTTAGTCCAAAACTGTACCAAATCGTATCATGAACACTCCTATATGTAATTAAATTCGTTTCTTATTTTTCCTTTTCTTATCATATTTTTCTTGTTCATTGTCGTTTGAAAATGTACTCTAGAATTTGATAAAGACAAATAAAATTGTTTTAGTGAATTAGATATTCCTGCAGATGATATAGTGCTTTCCTACCTTTAAAGTGGGGTTTTTTTCAGGCTTGTGTACCCTGATTAGTTCATTTCATTGTGATTTAAATATCTTAGCTAAAATCTTTTAATTGAATGTCACTCGTGTCTTTTGATTATATTGATATTTTTAGGTTATGCAAAAGGTCTTCGCGTTGTTGTTGGCAGAGTTCCGCAAGTTAGGTGCTACAATTGTATTTGCGAACTTCACGAAGATTATTATAGACACAGGGAAATATGATCTATCTAGAGCCAAAGCGTACTGCGACAGTTTGTTAAGAACTATACAATCTAGGTCGGTATTGCAAAAGCCATAGAATTAATTTTCTTTTATTATATAATTTGTTTGCTATCTTAGGGATAATTCAACTGAATTACAAAAGTTGTGATGAAAGAATCACTAGGTCGGTATTGCAAAAGACATAGAATTAATTTTCTTTTATTATATAATTTGTTTGCTATCTTAGGGATAATTCAACTGAATTACAAAAGTTGTGATGAAAGAATCACTCATTTGAGTCTTTTTCTTTTTCTGTTAAATTCGACTTAATTGACATTAAACTGATGCTTCTTGTTTTATGTAACCCTGTATTGCTTATTTTTGTAGAGATCCATTTGAATGGATTGAGCTTGAACCACTGCAGTTCTGGTGCTCGTTGCTATTTATGGATCAGGTATGGTCATGATCTTTTGTTGTTCATTGTTTAGACCTCACTGTTTTAGTTACTGTTACAAGGTAATATCTAAATTTTTTTCTTCATATTCTGAAAAAAATGTGAATGCCTGGGGATTGTTTTGCCACTAAGATATAATAATTAATTAATACAGGTCTACCAAGCATATTTGATAATTGAACTTTGGGTGTTTACTAAGGCATGGGAAATAAAAAAAAAATAAAAAATAAAAAATCTTATAATTAATGAGAAAGCTGTTGATAAAATGTTATGTGAAATAGCATCTTTGCGCAAGAGGTTTTAATTCTGATGCCAAAAATGAGTGTCACTGACCTTTAATCAAGAAAAATGGAAATATGCTTGATTGATGAAGCTAGTATATGATTTTGGTAGTGGTGTAATAGTAGTTCTCACAAATAAATAGCAGTACTTGTTTCCAGTTGGGTTATCCTGTTTTGACGTCAAATGCATAATGATGGTGGCCAAGTGGTGAATGATCTAATTACTTGTGAAGGTTTTTAGTTTTTACTATACTACTCTGAAAATTTAATGTAATTTTAACGTTCGTTGAAGTGGATATAGTCGTGCAGTCTTGCAATCATTTCATTTCTATTATTTACTCCAACATCATGTAATCATATTGCTGCCATTGTGATTTTCTGGTGTAGTATAACTACGGTGGAATACCAGCAAAATCTGATGAAGCCGTGAATGATAAATCCCAAGTAGACATTATATCTAGCTGGAATATTGCTGAATACTTGCCAAAAAAAGTCCAAGTAAGTTTACCTCGTAAAATATTTACCTCGAATACGGATGTGGTGAAGAGAAGGAGCCTTTACATTTGAAGATTAATTTACTGTTTTTAAAGTTAAATGGCCAGTAATTTAGTACAGGAGCTGTTCTGCATTCTTCATATCTAAGTTGTTCATATTGTGGCTATCTACAGGACCATTTTGTTTTCATCGTATCCCAATTCATGTATATTCCCTGGAATTATGCACAAAACCAAGCACAAATCAGGGCCTCATTGCAGGATGCTGATACCTGTACTCCATCAATAAGCATTGGAGCTGCAGCGGCTTTTGAATCCGAAATAACAGAATATATCAAAGGACAGGTATAACAGCAGAAGTAACTGAAATTGCATGTTTTCTTCTTTTGAAGGATTAGTTTATTCTTATTTTGTTTTTTCATATTCTATTCCACAGATTAGCTCTTACTTTGCGGACAAACTGCTAGGAATTGTTCACGATATTGGCCTTCATATGAAGGGGGTGAGCAGATCACAAAACAACCAGGGTATGTCACCAGGCCCTGAATTACACAGAGGGGATGCTGCCTTGGAATTTATCAAGCATGTCTGTGCTGTCCTGGCCCTTGACCAAAGTGTGCAGCATGAAGTTTTGGTAATAATTGTTTAAGCAATGCTAGCAAAATTCTTTAACAGTTATTCATTTATTTGTCTCATAATAAAGGATGTCTTCAAGAGGGAGTCACTATAATTTTTCTACTTGTTTTCCTTAAATGACTTAATGCTGTCTTATTATCGTACTATCATTAATATTATGTTCTTGTGGCACTTTAGGAATACCTTTATAATATATTTCAGAGATCGTAAGATATTTTGTTAAATGCATATAATTCCTAGCAGATTCATATATTTCCTATGTTGAGTACTCAAGTGAATGACTTCTTTCTTCTGCCGTTGATTTTCTTGTCTCTACGCTTTGTTGAGCAAAGCAGTAGTTCTGATTGGTTCGTTCACTTGCAGGTCTTGAGAAAGAATTTGCTCAAATATGTTGATGTCAGAGAGTTTGCTCCGGAAGCGGAGTTTCATGATTCTTGTCATTCTTTCGTCTTATCTAATGTCATATGCAGGTAAAAAAGTTAATACAAACACACAAAAAGTGCATTAAGATTCCTGTATTCACATGTATTAATTTTGTTTTTTGGGTACAGCTATTGTAATGACTGCAGAGACTTGGACTTGTGCCGGGATTCGGCTTTATTAACTGAGGAGTGGCGTTGTGCAGTTCCACAGTGTGGCCAGCCTTATGACCGTGAGGTGATGGAAAATGCTCTTCTTCAGACTGTAAGACAAAGAGAACGACAATACCACCTGCAAGATCTGGTGTGTATCAGGTGCCATCAGGTGAAAGCTGCACACTTGGCAGAGCAATGTGCATGTGCAGGCTCGTTTAGGTGCAAGGAAGATGCAAATGAATTTCGCAGAAAGATGCAGGTGTTTTTTAAGATAGCATCTCGTCAGAAATTCCAGCTTCTCCAAGAATGTACCTCTTGGATTTTAGAACTTAGATAGCTTAAATTGAGTGCCTAGAATCAGAGTAATAGTATCAATGTATACAACGGGTCCCTGCAATTGAGATTATTCAACCTCTAGCAGTGTGTTTGTTTGACACTGCTCAAAGTAATTCTTTTATTCTATTTATCATCTCCACGATGTAAATTTCTTGTATATGAAATGTTTACCATGATCAATGAAATATTTCTGTTCTCATACAATTAAAGTTCCTAAAACCATAAGCCACTAAATTGATCATCTGTTGAGCTTTCAAGAATGAATGATATCTGCTTAAAAGTTATTCGTGATACTTGTTTTATTTTAATAGTATTTTCGTGAAATTTACCAAAATCAATTTATTGAACAAGTGTTTCATTATATACTTGATCGTGAAACGCATTGATAAGCAGCTGTAGTTAAGATTATACATAGTTTTTGGTATTATGTTGAGAATGTTGAAGGTTTAAGTCAACTTATCAGATAAAATTTTCAAATGTACCTCACTTTCTCAAGATCACTAAAAATCAGAAGAAAAATATATTTTAAATCTCTTGGCTAAAATTGGTTTTAAACAGTCATTCTAAATCAAGTTTGTAAATGCTTATCAATTTACAGAATGAAACTCTTTAAAAGTCATGTTAACAAATGCTTATGCTAATACACAGTAATAATCACAGCTCTAAAGAATAAAAACTTAAATATGATCTCTCACCCTCATGTTTTAGTAGGAAAGCATAAATCTATGATTACAATTTCTGTAGCCTACTACGCATTGTCAGTATTGTAGAAAACAATCACTTTCTTTTTAAAATAAAATAAATCACTTAGAAAACAGACAAATTAATTATTTTTCTAATTTATGGGAACCAAGAAAACTCAATTTTATATCATTTATTTGGAATTGACTCCACTAAAGTGTGCAAGTGCAACCCACTGTAGAGGGTAAACTAAATCTTAATCATTGTTGAGAAAATCAAAGATAAAATGTCTACTTCAAATTAGATAATGCATAACTTAAACTAGTGACAATTCATTGAATTGATAGGATAGAGTGCTTTTAGCCAAAAGAAAAAAATTAAATCTCTATCTAAATGAGACTTAAAATGCGGCATAGACACAAGCACGGCCATGTGTTCTTTTTTAAGGATAGCTTTGTCATGGAAACATAGAACTTGAAAATGATTTTGATGAATCTGTCAATGAATTCACGATTTCTGTTTAGATTTTTCATACTTCACACTGTAGTCTTTTTTTAGTTGTTCCTATGTTTAAACAAACAAAAAAAGTGTTTTTAATACGCATAAAAAAATGTACTCTGATGCTCAATTATCATGTAGCAAAAATGGGATTTGTCTCTTCCCGTGTGTCTGCAAATTTTCAGGTTTGTTGCACTTCTTGCACTTATTGTGTGCTAGGATTAACATCCAAGTACCCAAGTTGTGTCAACTTGACAAAAAGACGAAGAACCTAGGCTGGCTTACTTCACATGTATACTAAGACTTCCAGCCAGGGTCTGTGGACCCATGTTTATATATATACCATGAATTGAGTCTAGAATAAGTCAAACATAATTTTTCACTGACCATAATAATATTTGGCATTGTGTTAGAAACATGTTACACTCAAGTCCCACTGAAGCTAACAGAAGCAGTTTTTGTATCAATACTAACTTGAGTCATGTTAATTTCACATATATCTTTAGTCAACGTTTTCTTGTTTCATGTACATCCTTCGTTAAACTCAAGTCATTTAGTGATTTCACATCCAAAACTAATTTTGGTTGCAGATTTCCAAATATTACGTGTCAAACTATTTTTTCTAATATCTATTATCCAACAAATGTTACTACAAACTCATGTTCAAATGGAATCGCTTATGTAAAATCACGTTAATTTAAAATCAATTATATAAAGGCACGTCCAAATCATGCAACTTTGTTTGAGTATGTATCACAGTTGTTACGTAAGTCCTCCAGCTTCAGACCGAGGAGAACAGCCTCAACATGTCAAATAACAAATGTAAGAATTGCTGAAAAATAGTCGACAAATATTTAACTTGTATGCTTTTCATTTTTAAGGAAAAACATAAGCTACTTTAGGTTTATATTACCTTCATGCTTATGAGAACATGCAAAAGTTTCACACGTACTCTTTAAACTGAAGGAAATAATGCTATAAATCAGTCAGCAAAGAGTGTTTGATAGACAAGGAAAAATTGCTGTATATACACCCATGTTTGATGTAAGGTTAGTCCTACAAGCTTAACAATTCCCATTTGTACAATACTATTGCAATGGAATTTTTTGCATGCCAAAATGAATAGAGTTCAACATCAACTGGCTTCCAAATATAGTTTATTACAGAATATCATTACCCTAATAGAAATTTTTTAGTAGAAAACTCTCTAAACTTTTTCTATGTTATTATTGTGGATTAGCTTTTCTTCTTCTGACAGTCTTCCTCGCACTTACAGTAACCTTGCTTTCACCTTCATTTTTCTGCACTTTCTCATTGTCAACATCAACTTCTGAAGAATTGGCCTTGTTTTCACCTCCATCTTTCTGCACCTGTTCATTGATAACAGCAACTTTTGAAGAATTGACCTTGTTTTCACCTCCATCTTTCTGCACTTGTTCATTGTTAACAGCAACTTTAGAAGAACTGATTCTACTCTTTAAGCGCAATATCTCACCCTTGGCAGAAGCCAAATCCTCCTCCAATTTCTTCCCTTTTCTCTCTAAAATCTCTCTTTCATTGCCAAGTTTCATGATGAGGTTATGAGCATCTTCAATGTTGTCCTTGGCCTCCTGGCTTGCATTTCTTTGGTCTGTTAGGGACTTAATAAGCATCTCTTTCTCTTTTTCAAGGCTAGAAACAAGAGAGTTAGTTCTCTGTAGTTCACCAGAAAGGATCATCGCATTTCGGTTCATTTCATCAAGTGATTTGATAGCCTCCTTCAGGTCCATCTCAAGAGATTTTCGAGACTCCTTGTCTTCTGATATTTGCTTCTCTAAAGCTTGTATATCTTTGTTCAAAGAATCAACTAACTGCTTTTGTTCCTTCAAATTCTCTGCTGTGCTCTCAGCCTTTTTGTAGACGTCGATTAATTCTTTTTGCAGGCTATCGCGCTTTTCAAGAGCAATTGTCAATTCATGAGATTTCCCTTGTAGCTCCTCTTCGGCTTTCTTCAAATGTTCCTTTGTAGTTGTAAGCTCACTTGCTAGCATTTCTGACTCACGTTTTGCATTATCAAGACTTCTCTGTAGTGATACTTTAACTTCAGTGAGCTCAGATGAAAGCTTAGACACCTCAACCTCAAGCTCATTGCGCAGTTTTTTTGACTCATTTAGAAGGTTTTCCAATTCAGCAGACTCATTTCTTGATTTTTCAAGATTTTCCTGGGTGACTTGAAGTTCATGCTTCAAATCCTTCATTTTACCAGATTGATTCTCAAGGGCCTCCTTCAAAAGATCTCTTTCTCGGGATAAATCAGCATTGATGCTCAGGTTTTTGTTTGATTCACGCAGGGCAAGGTCAAATTGATGCTTTAGCTCGCGAAGCTCCTCTTCTTTTTCACTTAAAACCCTAGAGTCCAAAGCAGCCTTTCTTTCAGTAGTGATCTTTAAGTCATTGTATTCCCTCTCCATGACATCATATTTACTCCTAAAATCATCATTCTCAAGAGTTAAGGAACTCAATCTTGAATTTAGTTCCATCACCAAGGCATCTTTAGCTTCTAGTTCCTCTTGACTTTTATGTAGTTCATCCTTCAACCCTTGAACCTGCAATTGTGCACTGGATAACTCATCCTTGGTTTTCTCATAGGTAGAATTCAAACTCTTCAATTCCAACTCCTTTACTGCTAGGGAAGAATTGAGATTCTTAACGACATCTTCTTTGTCCTTGAGGTCCACACTGAGCACACTGATTCTTTCATGTAAAACTTCAATGGAATCTATCTTTTCTTTCAAATTGTTTTCGAGATCGTTCTTATCTGCAACAGTCTTTGAAATCTCAGTCTCAAGTCTGTCAATTTGAAGTTTCAGGTCCTCTATCAAACTTTTCTCATGTTTAAGCTCCTGCTTCAAGCGGTTGATAGTACCGTTCGCAGAATTTAGTTGTTCTATCAATGCTTGCTCCTCTCCCTTTGCCTTTTCAATTATCTTGGCTTGTTCCTCCTGCTCATTCAGTAACTTCAACTCATAGTTCTTCTTTAAGGAAACAATCAGTTCTTCCTTTTCCTTCAGTGTCCTGCTCATCTGTGCACATTGACCAGTAAAAATACTGCTTAAACTTTCATGACAAATCATTCAAATCTAATTTTAGAAATAAAAAAAACATTTAAATCATTTAAATGGAAAGTGACAGACATTTTTGTTCCCTTAATAGCAGAAGAATATTTCCTCATCTCCCTTTTTCACTGTATGACTGTTAGGAAGAGAGACATTCCTCAAAGGCTAACACACATCTAAGAAACATAAGAGTGCAAATAAGCTTACTGTTTCTATTGTTGCATCAGCAGTGGACTTTTCTTTCTGAGCAAGTGTATAGAGAGCACCCAACACACCAGAAGAAAATATCCCAATTCCATTCAGGAGAGTCAGAAAGGAATTTGATGGTGTGTCCACTTCAGGTGCTGTCTGTCCATAGAAGCTACAAAGTTTAGATCAACTGAAAACATCTAAGCACAAATACAAATAAATTTACTATTCGACATTGCTATCTGATCTTAACCACTCACAAACCTCGGCTTCCTCGTTATCCTCTTGTGTCTTCACCTCATTTTCTTCTGCTGCAATGAGAATGAATAATTACCCCAAAGTTACTTAAAACACCTGAGGTCCTAAAAACACAATTTTCTCTAGAGTAAAGGGCAGACCTCATAGGACATCAATATACAACTAATGGAGCAAGGGTCAACAATGCATACATGTACATAAAGGGGTCCAAAAAGGGAGAAATGGAGACCTTTTTGACATATGTATGAAGCTCTAGTAGCATATTGTAAGGGTTGTAATGTAAAATAATCAACTATTCCTTTTAAAATCAGTGTGGTAACATCGAACATGTCACAAGCAAAAAGCAGCAAATCAATAAGAACTTACACAAGGAAGTTTCTAAGTATCCATTTATTTTACATCCCAGGAGAAAAGAATTTAAAATTCAAGAGTTTATAATATCCTAGAACCAAAAAGAAGGAACATGTATTTTCACAACTTGAAACTTGAAAGCGAGTTCTAATTTTCTTTTTGAATATTAAAAAGCAGAAAAGGAGAGAACATCCACCACACATCCTTCTCATTTCTTTCTCTTCCATCACTCTTCTGACCAATTGCATCACTGTTCTATTAAACTCGGGAGTTCCAAATCCAAATCTCTTTAATTTCGAAAACATCGCATTGAATTCAACCAAAAAAGCGTGAAACACTTGAATCTTGGCTCCTAACATGAATGCAAGTGAACTCTGAAGGACGAATCCTCCTACATAACTGCTACACAAGTTTAGCATTGCGTTGTTTTAAATCCTCTACTAATCGAATACATTACAAGTAAACCCATATCAGAAAATATTCCGGTTATGCAATAAACCACTCCAAGAACTCTTTTTTCGGGATACTACTGGCTAATTCAGCGGCCCAAATGCAACTACGTTATTATAATTCAGAAATGTAGATTCAAGAAACTTACTTGGAGTTGGGGGTGGTGGTTCGAGAGCTGGGGCCCTCTTCAAACGGCGAAATGGAAGAAGGGCTATGCTCGTTAAAAGAATGGTTCTTTTCCCGCAGATTGGGTCTTGCTGGCCCAAGCACGATGTGGGAGCTCGCAACTTGGTCTTCGTTCTGCACCCAGATGAAGATGAAGAAGATGAAGAAGATGAAGATGGGAATTTGCAGAGGGGTGAGTGGAGCAAGCAGAAAGAGGTACTCGCCATCTTGGTGAGGTGAGTTACTTGCTTTGTTGGTGAGTTCTAAGTGGCTTCTCACAGACAGTGTGCCACATAGAAAAGAGAAGAGAGTGTTTTGAACATGTGAATATCATCGGATGGTGATGGCCAATCTTGCACTTTTCTTGAGGATAATATATGGTTGGGAAAGAAAAACCATGGGAAATCAATGCACCATAAAAAACCTTTTATGTTGGTTTTCTTTTTCTCTCTCAGTTCTTATTTGGATGGAAAAGTGTGAATCTTTTTTTCTTACTTTTTGTATAGACCATACATTTTGAAATATATTTGTTTTATTTAAGATCGATATAATATTGAAATGTATTTTTAGGAGTAATTTGACACAAAATTACAAAATTTGACTTTTGTTTTTTTGTACACGTGGGTTAATTTAGATCTTCTTTTTTTTTTCAAGAATTAAATTATCATTGGAGTATACTTTCAACGTGAAAATTATCATTTACTCTAAATTCTTTTGTAATATATATTTAGTGTAATTTCACATCCGTAGTTAAATTAAAATGAAGTCACGTAAGTTAATGTATGTTTATTCTTTTCTTATTTAATTGGAAAAAAATGGAAAGGGAAACCTGCAATGATATTATTTAACTATTTTAATGTTTTCTACTATAAAAAGAGATAAGTTTATTATTTTGATATTTGTCATATTTAGTTATTTTTTCAGACGGATTTTAAATAATATACAATTTTCACTTTTAACAATTAAATTATACGATTTTTTATTGATATGTATAAAATTGTTGTTTTTTTATATTAATTTAAAGTTTGTGATACACTTCTTAACAATCTCCTAATCATCAATAAATCACTTTCTATTCTTTTCACATTTATTGTCTCCTTCTCATCTTCACTAGTTGAAGACTCATTGGAATAATGATGTGAACATCCAAGTTCAACTTTACAAAACCCATAATGAGAAAGTCCAAGCCTACAAAATGAAAAATGAAGTCTATGATCCAATTCAAGACTTAAGTGGGCTAATGATTAGAGGAATACCATTTAACTTCTCACTAAAATAAGCAATTGGATGACATTCTTGCATCAAAACAACACAATACCCACATTAGACGCATCACATTCAATTTCAAAAGATTTTGCAAAATTTGGCAATGTAAGAATGGAGGCATTAGTTAACTCATGCTTAAGGGTGGCAAACGCCTTTCCTTGTCTTTCTCTCCATTAAATCCAACATTCTTTTTCACTATTTTACTAAGAGGTGCAGCCAAAGTACTAAAATCTCTCACAAACCTCTTATAGAAACTTGTTAAGCCATGGAAACTTCTTACCTTATACTTTTGGAGGTTGGCCAATCTTGAATTGCTTTTACCTTCCCTAAATCAAAATGCACTCCTTGTGAGTTACAAACAAAACCAAGAAAAACAACATGATCCATACAAAACACACATTTTTCCATGTTAGCATACAATTTCTCCATTCTAAGTGCTTCCAAAACACACCTCAACTGCACAACATGATCATCATAAGATTTGCTATAAATAAGAATATCATCAAAATAGACCACAACAAACTTTCCTAAAAATTTCTTTAATACATGATTCATTAATCTCGTGAAGGTACTAGGAGCATTGATCAACCCGAAGGGCATAACCAACCATTCATACAACCCATATTTAGTTTTAAAGGTTGTTTTCCATTCATCACCTACTCCAATTCTAATTTGATGATATCCACTTTCCAAGTCAATTTTAGAGAAGACATATGCATTATACAATTCATCCAACAAATCATCTAATCTAGCAATGGGATGTCTATACTTTATTGTGATGTTATTGATGGCTCTACAATCTATGGATATCCTTCTAGTTCCATCTTTCTTAGAGACTAGAATGACTGGAACTACACATGGACTCAAGCTTTCTTTAACCTACCCCTTTTTACATCAAATTTTCAACTTGTTTTCGAATATCCTTGGTTTCTTGAGGATTGCTCCAATAGGCTGGTCTATTAGGCAATGAAGCTCCTGGAATAAGATCAATATGATGCTCAATACCCCTAAAAGGGGGTAGACTTGTAGACACTTCTTTTGGAAAAAATATCTTCAAATTCCTGCAACAAAAAAGAAACTTCTCTTGGGAGAGAGTTAGTAGAACATGTGTTGTTTGAATTACATTCTTTACTCAAAAGTAAAAGCATTGCCTTTTTCAATTGCATAACCCTTTTCACTTCCTTTTCTTTTACAAATTTGATTTTTTTATCTCTTTCTCTTTTTCACCCTCTTTTTCCATTTTCTTTTTTTCCCTTCTCTCTTCTTTTCTTTTCTTTCTCATTTTGAATTGATACTGACTAACTTTTCTTGAAGTCAATGGTGCAAGAATAGTCTTGCAATCATTATGAACAAAAGTAAACTTGTTAGTGAAACTGTCATGCATGACTCTCCTATATATTTCCAAGGTCTCCCAAGAAACAAATGACAAGCCTTCATAGACACCACATCACATAACATAGAATCTTCATATTTTTCTATGAAAAAAACCCACTTCAACTTAATTATTCACAGTCATCTCACTATCTTCATTAAGTCATTAAAGTTTGTATGGCCATGGGTGTGGCTCAGTCTCCGAATTCACTTTTGAAACCAACCTTAAACTAGCCACATTAGTGCAACTCCCACCATCAATAATCAAAGAGCACAACTTTCCTTGGATTAGGCATCTTGCATGAAAAATATTTTCTCGTTCATAGTCATCCAATTTAACTGCTTGACTATCTAACATCCTTCTAATCATGAAGAAATCTCCTCCTGACTCTCTTTCCTCTTCATACTCTTGTTCATCATTAGATGGAGAAAATTCTGAAGAAGATTCACTAATTATTTCTCCATCCTCCTTAAGTAACATGGTCTTCTTAGTAGGACATTGAGAAGCTATGTGACCTCTTCCCAAACACTTGAAGCACTTAATCTCACTACTCCTTGCTTTCTTAAGTGCCTCTTCAAACTTATTTTGAGTTCTTTGAGCTGTCACATTGGAACTGCTTGTTGATGACCCTTCCTCCTTGTTTATGTCCTTCCAACTAGGAAAGTGGAAATTAGATGAACTCCTCCTCATGGCACCCTTTCTTTTCAATTGTTGTTCCACTTTAGAGGCTTGATGAACGAAGTCTTCCAACTCTACATAATTTGGCAACTCCACAACATCCCTTATGTCATTATTTAACCCATGTAGGACAGTTATAGTAGCCTCCCAATCCTCCATAGCATTAGCTTTAATCATGGAAACCTCCATCTCTTTGTATATTCATCAACACTTCTACTACCTTGTGTAAGTCTTTGAAACTTGTTATGAAGCTCTCTTTGAAAATGAGTAGGTATAAATCTTCTTCTCATCAATCTCTTCATCTCTTCCCAACTTTCCACCAAGGGTTCTTCATATCTCACCCTCTCTCTTTGTATTTGGTTCCACCATATGAGAGCATAGTCAACGAACTCCATGGTTACCACCTTCAACTTTTTATCCTTGGCGAATTATGACATTCAAATAGTTGGTCAATTTTCATTTCCCATTCTAAATATGCTTCTCGATCACTCTTTCCTCTAAAGGGGGTATGTTCAACTTTACTCCTTCAATTTTATCCTCTTTAGGATCACCCTCATTATTTCTCCTTCTTTTCCTTCTACCTCCACCATTATCACCATTTCCTTGGTTTTCTAGTTGTTCAATTCTCTCATACAACTCCTTTGTATGCTCTCTCATCATTTTCTACATTTGGGCTGTAATGGCATCAATCAACATTCTATTATTTTTCTTTGAGGAAGGGTATCATTACCACATGTACCTATCATATTTCAAGAAAAGAACCAAAACATGAAATAATAAGACCTCACGACACTTCTCACGTCTTTATACTCAAACATGTATCACTCGTATATAGTGTTCTCTTTTACGGCTCGTTCTTTAATGCTTCACTCTTGCCTTTTACCACTCTCTCCCCTCACTTAAAGTTCTTACTTGAATCAAACATCTATAACCAAGAATTATTGTTAAGGGTAGCAATCATACGATTAAACAAAATTTAACCCCCACAATAACAAGAAAATAGTAAAGAACAATTTTACTACCAACAAACAAACAATACAAACGTTAATTTTGTGAAAAAGAAAAAGATGATTAGAGAAAACACTTGACACTTACAAATTTTATCAAACAAGTGGAATACACTGCTTTTAGAATACAACTGTTGTTCTCTATCTTTTTCTTTTGCAATTTTTTTTTACACACAAATACTTATAACAATGAAAATATATAATTTTGGAATGAAGCATTAAAGTTGCAAATTTTGAGAATGATACTAGACAAAATTCCAATAAAAGAACCATATATTCAACACTCAACAACAACTTTGTCCAAATCACATGGATTGAAAGGATTAAAGTTATTGAATAATGATGAACACTAAGAACAGAAACATAATACTAAACTAGAACTGAAGAAAAATTGACACACTAGGAAATTGAAAGAACAAACTATGACCAACCTTGTTCTGATTACCATGTGATGCGAATCTATGCACAATTTTCAGCCAGAAACGTATGATTAACGTTTTTAGGTATCTCGACTTATAGTGCTCTGATTGCAACGAAACCACAACGAGAAGAAATATGACACTCTAAATCACAATTTAGACATATAAATCATGGTAAAAGAATTAGTAAGACATGATATATGAGAATAAGTAAATCTGGACAGATTTTGGAAAATTAACAATGTGAAAAAAGAAATTAACAAGAGTCGGGATTGAGTAAGGAAAAAAGATGGACACCACAAACAATTTAACGTTTGAAAAGTCCTTTAGATCGTCACAAGAATTTCAGTAAATTCTTGATAAGATCAAATGGTTCAACAAAGAACCCTACCAGAGGATCTCTCACATTTCAGAAAATTGACATCCAAAATTTGACTTTTCATTATACCCAAATGATTTATACAAATTATTTCTCAGGTACTAAAAAACATATAAAAGATAAATAAACTATCAACATTCTGAGCATAGATAACACGACTTTGTGGTTAATTAAGACCCAAAGAAGCTTAAGGTCTTGGTCTCAAACCACCATTTGTTGTAAGGACTCTACCTTCTTAGTCGTAGCTCTAGTCATAGGCCCTCTAAGTATTTGCGTTGAACCTTGATCAATTTCAATGTCCTCATCACATATGCTTCCTAATGAGTATTTTCATATCTATGATCAGATTTTAGATCCCTATTGTTTTCGTGTTTTACTTTCACTTGTTCCATCCTTCTACATTTTTCAAGTAAGTAAATCATTGATATATTGCTTCCTAGGATGACTCTTTTACTCTAGTATCTCAGTGTGATGATTGGAATCATCCTTGCAAGCCGAGCAAAGAGTGGCACAAGTGTGACCATTCTCACAAGTTTGGCCACAAAATTGATAGGTGTTATGTCTTACATGGTTGTCCTCCTCGATTTCGTGTGGTTACTCAAATTGGTCATGTGCAAACTTCTACTGTGGTAACAAATTTGTTTTCTCTTCTTTGTCTACTTTTGGCTATTTACCTTCTATTATCATGGCTAATGACTCTAGGGTCTTAGCACATGGTGTTGGTACTTTTCGCCTTCTTCCTTCCTTTTATATTGATAATGTTCTATATGTTCCTAGGTCTCTCTTTCACTTATTATCCAATAGTCGTCTCACTCATTCCTTGATTGTGTTATTTCTTTTACCAATTTTTTTTTTGTTTACAAGACCAAAGTTCAAGACAGATGATTGGCACCAGATGTAAGTCTCATGATCTTTATCACCTACAAATATTTGCACATGTTGGCATGATAATGGTTTCTCCATTTCTCCTTTATGCTTAGTTATATATCCTAATCTTATCAAAATGTAACATTTTGTTTTAAGTTTGTCTAAGTTATTAAGTTTTTCTTGTGAGTCATGTCATGTAAGGAAACATAGTCACAATTCTTTCTCTAGTAGTGTTTCACAACGTTTTTCGTCACCTTTTGCCTTAATTCACTCTGACATTTGAGGATCAAGTCATGCTAAGTCCATTTTGAGGTTTTAATATTTTGTAGTTTTATTGATTATTATTCAATATGTTTTGCTTGCTTTTAATGAAAAATCATTCTAAATTGTTTTCTATATTTCAATTTTTTTACAATAAAATTAGAAATCAATTTGGAATTTCCATTCAAACCTTAAGAAGTGATAATACGCATGAATATCTTTCTCATTCTTTTAATTTTATGACATCTCATGGCATTCTATACCAAACCTCGTGTATTAATACATCTCAACAAAACGGAGTGGCTAAGTGCAAGAATAAACATCTTATTGAAACAACTCACACTCTTTTATTTCGTGGTGAGGTTCCTCAATGTTTTTGGGGTGATGTTATTCTTAGTGCATGTTATCACATTAATCCTCTTCGATAATAAAATTCCTCATTCTATTTTATTTCCTTATAAACCTCTTCATCCCTTATCCCTTTAAATTTCTTATGTTTGTATGCTTTGTTCATAATTTTAGTCTGGATCTTGATAAATTATCTGCTAGGTCACATAAATGTATCTCTTTAAGATTCACTAAATCTAAAAAATAATATAAATGTTTCTCATATTCCCTTAACTGCTATTTCATTTCAACAGATGTCACATTTACTGAGTTTTCTATCTACTTTAAGTCTTCTTCTCTTCCTACGTCTCTGTCCGATCAAGTAAATATTCATGTTGTTCGTTATCCTCTTGTTGTGTCTAGTATACCTAAAGATGCCCCACCTCCAGCAACCCTTCAAGTGTACAATTCAAGTGTACAATCATCATTAGACTTCCATCACCCACCAAATGACTTTCATCTAGTGTCAGCTCCATCGGCATCTCCGGCTCCGACGGTTAAACATGATCTTCTTATTGTCATTTGTAAAGGTATATGTTCTATCCGTAATTCCTCTCTACATTATACTGCTTTAAATTACCATAGACTATGTCACTTTTTCTATATTTGTCTTTCGTTTGTTTCTTCTATGCCAATTTCAAAATTTGTAGATACTCATCCTGATTGGCATCAGGTCATGCCTGATAAAATAAGTGTTCTTCAAAATCGTGAAACTAGCAAACTCGTTCCTTTACCTTCTGGAAAATATGTTATCAGTTGTAAGTGGATTTTTTCTATCAAAGTTGGTCTTAATATATTATTAATTAACTTAAAACTCGTTTTGTGGCTAAAGGTTATACACAGAGTTTTGGTTTGGACTATGTTATACTTTTTCTCCAATGGTTAAGATGGTTTGTATTCACTTATTCATAACTTTTATCAACTGGATGGCAAAAATGTTTTTCGTAATGGGAATTTAAAGGAGCAAATTGATAAGGAGCAACTTCCAGATTTTGTTGCTAAGGAAGAGTCTTCTAAATTGGTATGTCATCTTTGCAAATCTTTATATGGCTTTAAGCAATCTCTTAGAACCTCACTTGGAAAGATTAGTAATGTTTAACAATTTGGTATGACTCGTAATGAGGTAAATCATTCAATTTTTTACTGTCACTCGAGTTCTAGGTGTATTTATCTAGTTATATATATGTTGATGACATTGTTCTCACAAGCAATGATCACCATGGCATCTCTCAAGTAAGACAACACCTTTGTCACCCACTTCAGACCAAAAATCTTGACAAACTCAGATATTTATTGAGAATTGAGGTAGCACAATCCAACAATGATATTGTTATAAAAAAAAGTACGTGTTGGATATTTTGAAAGAAATTGAGATAATGAATTCAAAATTTGTTAACACACCTATGAATTCTAATGTCAAACTCCTACTAATGAGAGGAGTCTCTCTCAAATTTTGAGAATTACATAAGATTAGTTAAAAAATTGAACTATTTTATTGTTACTCATCCTAATATTTCATTTGTTGTTAATGTAGTGAATCAACTTCTTAATTTCCTAAATGTAAATTATTGGAATGCAATCATTTGTATATTGAAGTACATTAAAAATTATCTTAGAAAGAACTTGCTTATGGTCACATAACCATATTAGAGTTATATGTCATTCAAACGTTGATTTAATAGGATCTCCTTTTAGTGGAAATCCATTTTTAAATATTGTGTTTCTATTAATGATAATTTAATCTCTCGGAAAAATAACAAACAAAACATCATTGTGAAATTCAGTACAAAAGCAAAATATAAATTTATTGCTTTAGTTACTTATGAGCTTATTTGACTTAATCAATTACTTAAAAAATTACAATTTAGATAAATCACTCAAAGTGACACTCCTATATAATAATCAAGTTATTATTCTTTATATTAACTCAAATGTTGTCTTTGATGAAATAACCAAATATACTAAAATTTATTACCATTTTATTTAAGAAAAGATTGTATATAAAAAGACTAAGACTAAATTATATAAAGACTAAGCCTAAATTTGTACTGCTAAGTTTGTTAATTAGAATGATAAATTAAGAAATACTTTTATTAAATCTTTACTTTGTCCAAACTTGAGGGAGAATATTGGATGTAATGGACTTAACCATTTATTTTGTATGATTTATATCTATTAATATACATCCCTATATGTTCATTTAAAAATTTAATAATAATTCTATATTTCTTTTTCTTTGTATTAAATACTTTGGAACACCTGTCAATTCAATTATATACAATACTTTGCCGCTCAAAGAATAATTTCATAATTTTATAATATTGGCACAGTTTCCCACAAAATTTAGTCACTAACTCGCACATGGGAAATAAACAGAACAATTAGTTCAAGAAAACTAACGCAAAAGGAGCTGTTTGGAGGCATTTGTGATGGAAGACTAAATTATATAATCATAAAACTTTATTAAAGAAAAAAAGAATGAGATGACAGAAAACTTATACAATGACTTATCTTTCATTCCTCGTTGACAAAAAAAAAATGAAAGCAAACCCCTCCTTCAAAACATATTCCAAGGTTCAGAAAATGTGCCCCTCCAATAAGAATACGAATAAGGAGCTTCAATGCATCCATGTTTTATTATTAGAATTGGTTTTTCTATAGTGTATAAACACCCTTACATAAAGTGATAAAAATGGAAGGCTTACATATTCTCCAACCGTACCAGGTTAAACAGTCAAAGATGTCTATAAGGATAATCTCAGAAAGGTAACAGCTATGTCCATCTCCCACAATATCAACCTTCTCATACAAGCTAACAAACAACAATATTTTACCAAGTCCTGCGCTTTCTTCTTAGTTTCTTTTATTTCGAGGAAGCACCGTGTTCTTCGAAAGGAAAGGTGGTTTGTAATTCTATGATCATACCTGAAAATCTCCAAGCAAGGGTGTTTGTGTGTGCATGCACATGCATGTGTACGTATATGGCAAGAGAGATTTTGCCACATGAAAGAATATTGATGATTCTTAGGTAGAACCCTTTTAATCATATTCACACTAAAAAATGAAACAGGGATATTAAATATAATAAATTCCATACAAAGCTAAAGACAGTAATTAATGTAAAAAATTTCTGGCATTTGTGCTTTCCTAACAAAATAAATTAGTGAGTGTTGTATCTAATAATGGATAACGAGAAATGCATGCAAGGTAATAAACGGACTTTATTTATGCAAATAAGTCTGTAAAAATGTACTTGCACTCCCACTAAACTGAGAAATATAAATGTATGTAATTAAATTCCAAACAAACGCATTTCTTTTGGGTTTCATATTCCATGCTAGATGACTAACTGTAACATGCAATCACAATATAAACAAGTCAATCGAAGATTCAAATGTCGATCACTCATCTGACACACTTCCTAACTGATTATATAATAAAAGCACATTTGACATTTGTGTCCATGTCCAATAACAACAAAAAGGTACCTCGTAAGATTTTTATATCAAATACTGTGAAGAATTACCATAAAAATTATACAACAAAATATTTTTAGTTTTTCGTTTTGGTAAAATATTATTATGTTCATATTACCTTCATGCTTATTAGAGCATCCAATGGTTCATCATATACTTGAAATGGTACCGTATAAAAGAAATCTAGTTTGAAGATGGTCTAATGCCTGAATAACAGAACTAAACTCACCCTATACTGCAATCATAGATTTTTAACATACTACAGTAAATAGCTATGCTTAAAAGAGATGCAATAAGTGTAAAAAAAGACAAAATAGGTTAGAGGTGCGGACAAAATCAACCAATACAGACAAAAAGGTGGAGGGGAGTATGTTGCTAGACAAGGAACACTAGCTGGCTATAAATACTACAAACGGTGCTCAATGTTTCAAACTTAGCCTTGTCACATTCTAAGGGTTATTTATGAAAACTAATAGAAATCATATCTCAAAAAGAAAAAAATGATGCCTAAAAGTAGTTTTAACTTCAAAATGTCATACTAAAAACTGATGCCTAAAAAATGATGGTATTAGCAAAACCTTGTAAGCAAGACCCTTTTTGAGTTTGAACTTTGAAGCAAAGAATATACATCCATGTTCACTTTGCGTTATGCTGAAATTTGATTTATTTATTATGAATAATGAGGATAGTAAAAGATCGAAGTCCTACATTGGTTCTAAATCTTTAACACAAAATTATTAAATCATCGCTCAACAGCTCATGATTTTGGGCCAAGAAAAATATTTTTTTTGCTTTAGAAGATAAATAGTTTAAATAGAATAAAGACAGATGCACACAGTGAATGAAGAAAAATATAATTATAGGCATTATGCTTTCTTGTTATATTCCCCGGGCCAGTTTCACTTATTTCTGTCTTTTAAAAAGTACCAGTTCTTGTTGTAGACCAAATGTCTATATCCAATTAAAGAAAGTGATAACAAAGCATATAGATATGTCACGTTTACCAGTTGGTATAACCCCAATAGATGGACAATTATACCTTGCACCCTTTCCTCCGTTTCACGAGCTAGGGAACCCAGCCTAAAGAAGTCAATTTTCAGAATATCGCTGTAGATATAGAAACAAAAGTACAGGTCAGAAAAAAAAAATGATTATCAGCTCTTTTTTTAATCAAAAGGAAACAATGTTATTGCATCACTATATAGGTTGCAATCCTAACCAGATTAGTACTACAACCTGTACTAATCATATGCAACATTCTCAATACAATAAATAGAAAAAAGAAATACAAAAGTGGGAGGACCAAACCAAAATCCAATAAGAATCTGAAATGTGAGAGACCATATCTATCTCCGCAAAATCCAACGACAATACAAGGAGAAAACCATGAAAGGCAAGAAATGTAAGCATGTGAACAGTATTTTGCAACATAGACGCAAAGTTCACGGGAAGTAAATTTCAGTATTAGATGTTGAAGCAAGTTCTTCAAATAAAAAAGTATAATGAAAATTTTCCATACGAACGGACATAATTTGAATTACAAGACACTGAGGACAAGTTTGAGTCACTCCATACAGAAAGAACTAGTAATGCCACACCACAAAAAACAAATCAAGTTAAGAAAACAGAATTTTAAAGAAGATGAAGCCTCCAAGGATCCTTTCTCCAATCAATTACTGATCAGAATTAAATCATTTAATGAGGATTTATTTACCTCATCAAACAATGAATACATGTATCCTTGCAGAAGTCCCTAGAGAATTGTCATATAAAAAAAAAGTTAAAATGAAGAAAAACATCCACCATAGAAAATCAAAACTAGAAGGGCTTTGGTTGGAAGAGATTGTTTTGCAAGAGAGGTGCTAACTTTTCCCTTGCAGATTTAAATACCCCAAATCAGTAGAGACAAACAAATGCTGTCCTGTTGCGGAGCTTAATTAGTACCACATGTGGAAACTGTCAGATAATCATGTCTTTTAGCATTAATTCTTATGAAATGTATTAATTAATAATTAGAATATATCTCAGTACAGCTGTACTTTCAGGGAAATTACTGAGACCATTTAATGCCATTAAGTTGAAGACTTTGTGCCACTACTTCAAGCCCATAAATTCTAACGATGATTCTACTTCATCAATCTACATGATAAGGTTTAACTCAATTGGAAGACAGTATGTGTGTGTATGTCTCTGTGTATGCATGTGTGTGTATATATACACACACACAAACATATATATATATATATATATATATATACACATGTATATATGTATGTATGTGTATATATACTTATGTGTGTGTATAGATATGTATGTATTTGTATGTTAAAAGATGGGTTTGTTCCACAAATAAAGAAGAAAAAGAAAACTATCATTAAAACTAACAATAGCAAGTAGATTTTAAAAACTCATTTTCTCTTTATAATATTACATTAAAATTAAGAGAAAAAAAATCAGATTGACTTACATACCAGTGCCTGTCACAATAATACCACAAAATATCCTTTTGAGCTTTGGTTATAATTATTCCCCATTCGTGCGTGTAATGGTGAAAATAAATCAGTATTCAAAATCATTTTCCTTAATAGATTATATTAAATTCGAGAATTTATTGTCAAAAGCATATTCCACATTAGCTTATATTTGAGACTTTCCGTTTTCAAAATCATCTTCCTTATTAGCTTATGTTAAATTTTGAGACTTTCCTTTTCTAAGAATATTTCATTCTTTTAAAAAAATTGACAATATGAATTTGTTTCCCAGTCTCTTTTGGATGAGTCATTTCGCCTTTCTTTTCTCTTAAAAAATGCCACTCAAGAATGAAAAGCATAAATAGTTGTGCCCATCCCCAAGACACGCACACAGTTAATCAAATAAAATCACTTAGATGTGCAAGGTCAGCAAAATATCAGAAACAAAATCACAAAAGTTGTCTGTGACAACTTGGCTAATAACCTGCTCTCATACCATGAGAGGAGCAGCCCCCTAAAAAGTTAAAGTATTAAGTAGAAGCATGTAAATGATTCTATATCTCTGGCAAACTTCATTAGCTTCAAATAATTAAAGAATAACTTCATTAAATATTATTGCTGAAAACTCGAGCTTTTAGGTTCTGGTGTAACTTGATTATTATTAGGTTACCTATAAGGAAAAAGGTCGCTACCCTAAAGAAGATATATTCATTCTTTAGGAATTCCAAAATAAAATCATGTAGTGTGCAAGTGCACATGTATTTCTCTCACCTCCTATCCCCAGTATAGTTTATCAAACAAGAATTACAATATGATCAAACTTAAAGCCTGTATCTTATAAGGTTTGTTGGTACGTGTTATGAAGATCGGCTAAAATTACTATAGCTTTGTCTCACCCTAACCCCCTCCCAACACACACACACACACACTATAAATAAGCAACACAGGATTATAGTTCAGGTAGGCCTTCTGTACCACCTCCATTTTTCCTACTTGCTCAAGTAACTGCAGGGGAGAAGTAGAAACAACTCCTACCACTCTAACACGATTAATGTCTAAAATATAAGACACCGGGACTCTATACACAAATGTGTATTTAGACAAATTGTTGAAATAAAATAGGAGAAATATAACAAAAGATCTAAATTGATAATCAAAATTTACATATTCTTGCCTATTCAAATTTTTTCTTATGATAATGAGTCAAAAAAATATTAAGAAACATTGCTCTACAACAAATGAAATTGGTCACTTTACGAAAAATCTTACAATAAGAAATTGGCATATCTTATAAGAAGATATATTCACCTTCTATAAGCCAGGTTTCTATTTCTTTTATGGCAACAAGTCTCACAAAGGTAAGACATGGAGTTTTTAAATTTTATATTATATTTTAAGTTGATTTTCTAAAAGCTAAAAATTGAATATTTTTTTAATGATATTGGTTTGTGTCCATTCAATGCAGGTGTAAGCACAATTGCCTGAGCTCTATAGAGGTGATGCCTAAAGTGTTTGGGCCAATATTTTATTTTTAATTGGACACTTAATGAGAAATGTCAGACAAGTATTGTTGGAAATTTATTCAACAACATTGCAACAATTCAAATAGGATCCTTGTCCATGCTTCATAGGTCAACTCAACAGCTGAAGTGGAGATCCATTACTATCTTGGATCTTGGCAAATTTACCCATTATAAAGAAACAATACCAGGTTATTCCTTCCAACGCCAAAAATATCACATATTATAAATCAGGGCAATTGCATAACCCAATGTTTTTTATGAGATAATCAAACATGTTTGGAACACATAGTACTCAGTGAATTCACACTACTTAAACTAGCTTATACAGCAGAACCTTTCTGCTACTTTAACAAAAGGTAATGAAGAATATGAAACAAAAAAAAGGCAAAAACTACCAAGAACTCCTGATTGCCCACCTTTGAATTAGGAAATTTTCAACTAAAAGAGGTTTCAGATAGCAACCAAGGAATTATTATGCGATGCCAATAGTAAGCTGTAAGTAATTAAGACCTATAGAAGAAAAAAACTCTCAAAAGCCAAATATGACCTTCAAAAGAAGATATGAAATCATCCATAAATTGTAAATCATATGTATGTCACTCTGATTCACCCCATAAATAATAAAACCACATAATATGAAGCTGAATTGGATGTACATGAACAAGTTCATAGGTACACTGAAAACTGACTATCAGATTATCCTGAACCTAAATCTGTGTCCAAGGCATATAAAATAGCAACTGAAATTACCAAAGCATGTCATCAGAAATTTCAACCGATATGCTTCAGCTGTAGATATCACAAGTGATCCGTTCTTCTCACTGAACATTCTCAAGATTGAGAATACTTCTCTCCATCTGTGGCATTTAAGAGTTGCAGAAAAAAAAATAATAAAAACGTAAGATTTCAATTTCCTACTAGCATGCTGATATACATTGAAATGAAACAAAACTCTGACAAAATAGCATAGACAAATATTAATAAAAAATATGGCTCTCCTATTAAAATTTGCACATATATTGCAACCAACCTTAGAAAGATAATATTAAATCATTAGAGCATGTTTTTGATCAATCCGTATTCTCCACTTCACATGGAAAATTCAAGGAATATATTCATAGTATGCAAAAAAAATCATAATATATCAGAATTTTGTGCATATTCACCCTGAAAGTTAATGATCTCACAGATTATAAGATTTCAATAGAATCACACAAAGATATCTTTTTCTATTGTCTTTTTTATCTTTTTCCTTTCTTGACTGAAGATAAGTTACTAACAGAAAGAGACGATTATTATTAAGGAGAATGGGATGTCCTCCTTACATAAAGCTATGAAAAAATCACAATGAACGCTGTAAAAATATAACAAAACAAAAGAGGTCCCAGTGCCACTGCATGTACCAAAGAAAGGCTATGGAAATAATTATGTCCCAGAGAAACCCAAAGGACAAAAAGCTTCCCTTATCCAGTAATTTCATTCCAAAGGACAAAAAGGAGAATGGCATACAGCCTCTCCCTGACTAAAAAGCAAACACCTCTAAATTTAAGGGAAGGGAAAAGTTCTAACGTACCAAAACGTGATCAATATACCAACTATTTAAAGTGATTCCCAATTTGGTTCTATTTTAATCTTCTCAATTAAATCCTAGTATGTTTTAATATTCTTTTATTTGAACATAAACGCTTTAAATTCGGTGTTGCAGAAATTTTAGCAAATAAAAATATGAAGAATTAATTCAGAATGTTAAAATGTAAAGGCAGAAAATTGAAAAATATCATGTCTTTCCAAGTTAAGAACACTTCGTTTTCAACAATTTGTATGTTTAACCTTCCATTTTTTTTTTTCATGTAAACACATACTCTAGATTCACACAAACAGCACATATGAAACATTGCACCAACTCCAACTTACAAAACCCACCAGAAATAGGAAGTGTATCACTGATTGTTAATGAAAATGTGTAATCACTAAAATAGAGGAAGATAATTAAGAAACTGAACATATAAAATTCATTTTCGGACCACTTTTCTTGTAAATTTATTGTACAGAATTAACCAAAACATAATCGAAGCCCCACAAACTTTGTTATGAAGCTGGTTTGCTAACGCTTTATAATAAATTAAAATTATTAACCAAAAAAAATAAAATATTAGCTCATTGATGATAAGACAAAGAAGCAAATCCAATCTTAAGAGCTGTAACTGACATTTACCAACACTCTTTTCCCACCTTCCTCTCCAAGTGTCTAAATCAAGGTAGGTTGTTCAGTACATAAGTCTCCAGATACAATCATGTTGTATTTAACCAATAAAAAAAGGGAGACAAAGGAGAGTGTATGATAACTATCTGTATTTGGCATATAAAATAATAGTAAAAAATTCTTTTACATATTTTTATTTAATAGACAAAAGAAAATCACAATCATCAACACCAAACTCGGAATGTCAAATGGGTTTAGCTCATTGATTGCCACTGATTATTTCACTACACATAAAAAAGCCAGGTACAACAACAGTTGCTGACAGAGGAAAAAGAAACTGCATTCAATTCATCTCTGAAGCCAAAGCTAAAGTGATATTGATGTACCTTTACAAGGGTTTCAAATTTGCTCCTCAAACCAGAAAATCTGTTCTTAGTCCAATATAAAGCCAGGGAGCAACTGAAACATCACAAGATAAGGGTAAATCTTTAGAACAAAATCTAGGATGTTTAACAATAAGAGAAAGAACAAAATAATTGATTGCTACGAATCTATGACACAATAGTTCATATACATTAAAAATTGTTCAATGATGCAACCTCCCACTCTCTAAGTGCCTGTGCGTAATAATTTGATATCTACTAACATACTCTTAATAGTGTTGTATCATGGTTTAGTAATTTTCTAAAAATATGATAGAGAATTTTAGCAGACTAAAAACCTTCACTGCATTCTAAAAAATAGAATTTGCAGCTAATCAATCAACTGATAACTTCACAACAAAAAAATCCTTGCTCACCTAATCAAGCCAAGATAATACGTAACTATACAAAATGGAATGATATTTTGTAGGCACTGAAGCATCCAAGTAGATAAAATGATAATGAATAAGAGCATATAGAAAATAGATGCTACATAAATGCACATAACTCATTGTTACGAAAATAGTTTGGTAGAAGTATAACATGCATCCAACAAAGCCAGACTGGTCGTCATTCATCTACTAGAACCTGTAAGTTTGTCTAATGCCAATGTAAATATAAGCGACACATTCACAAGGGAGGAGTTTCCTTACTAATGCTTGTCTCTCCTGTCAGATGCTTGAACAAGTTCAGCACATGCATATTGTACACTCTCTGCACCAATACTGCAATGACCAAGGGAAGACTCAAATTTATTACTCAAAACATCTAAGGTCTAAACAACAACAATAAGTCTTGTCCCTCCAGGTGAAATTATTTACATGAATCAACATGGCCATTTGACTACATTCAAAGTTAACACGAAAAATAACTAAATGAGGCTCAAGCTTACACTTGGCATTAATGATGTAACATAAAAAGCACATCAACAATTAAATTTGGTAATTTTGTTTTAAAATCCAGCAATCTCCAAAGATGATCAATAACAGGCATGAAATATTCCATAGAGATCTGATTCCATACATTTGATTTGGCACTTGAGAAACACATTAACTACAAAATGGTACAGAAGGCACCCTGCGCTGGTACACGAAAATGACACATTTTACATCTTTTCGAGCTCTTAAACAGTGAATGTCGAGCAGAGACAGGAAAGTCGACCTCTGAAGATGTTAAGCATCAAACGGAAATCAAATAACTAATCAAACATACGTTATATTAGAAGAAAAAGAAAAAGTTATACATGTATACAGTGAAATCTCAATTTCCACTTTGTACAGTAAATGACCAAAACAAAATCCAAACAGCATCAACTAATTCTCAGCAAAACATTTGACAAGGATATTCAGTAAAAGAGAAATGCTAACATCACACTCTTCTGGCCACACACTCTTTATTATTGGTTGAAATTTAATGGAGTATACAAAATAGGTAATTCCCATTTGTTAAACCAATAATAAAGAAACAAACCATCAATTTCATTCTTAAAACATTATTCTCTCCAAAATAGTTTTCAAAGTAAGAAAATCATATGAGCAATCCCTTAATCATCAAGTAAAATCCTTCAAAATAGTCCTGAACATTAGTAAAAAAATCAATTTAAGGACTAAATTAATGGAAAACCATACTTTAAGGAATTACCAGTATAATTTCTTTCTTTTGAAGACTATTCAAGAAAGTAACAGAACCACACTGATAGTTTATTCAATAATAAAGGATGTGTTCAAAAAAGAGTCTGTTAGCACTCTTCTTCAGCGATATCATCAAAAACACACTCGAATCCCAAATTCAGTATATCCACTCATTCACTATCATGACCTGCATGATCTGGAATACAAATCCCGAGCAAGCGCACTAACTTGTTCAAAATCAACCTGCTCCTGTTCACTGCACAAGACAGAGGAGTCACAGGACCGAGGAACTAAGCCAAGAAATTATTACAAACCTCAATTCATGCAAAATTAAAAAAAAAAAAGAATTACAAACCTAAATTCATGCAAAATTAAAAAAAAAAAAGTAAATAGAGATTTAGGCGGTTATAGTTACAGCTGGACAGTGATAGCAGAAAACAGGTTTTTGGAGGAGATGGAGTAGGCGGTGACCGCTCGTACAATAGCGTCGCGGTGAAGAGGATGCTCCCTGGCAGTTTCAAGAGTAAGGAATTGTTGGTTTACGAATCCCTGCGATAATCAGAACAAGAAGACGCGGTTAGTTACAGAAACAGAAACGGTTAGAGAGTGACGAGAGAGAGCGCGTGTGCTTACTTCGTCCAACATGGAGCGGATGAAGTTGTGAGTTTGGAATTTGAGAGCTGCAATAGACATGGTTGAGAGTGGAGAGAAGAGTGAGTGAGGGAATGAATGAGAGAGGGGTTTTGTGGAGTTGCATACTGGTTTTGTTTGTTGAGATTTGGGGTTTCTGATGCTTTCTTCACATTTGTCATCGTTTCAGAATTACATGCAACCGTGTTGTTGTCACCATTCAGCACTTCGCGCTCTTCTTTAACTTCCGCGTTTTTCTTTGTTTTTCTCTCGTAATGATTTCTGTAACGGCCAGTTTCTGACCGGAGAAACAGCACGGGGATGAAGGAAGAAACTGGAAGTTACTGAAATGGGAGAAATACTTTTTCAAAAATAGTGGGGTCCATGTCTTTTTTTTTAATGAATTAAAATATTCTCTAATATATAAATTTGTTCTGTATTAAAATTAATCTTTGATACTCATACTCTATCAACCATTCATGCTCTCCTAAGGAAAATAATAATGTATTTAATAGGAATTAAATATAGTATTAGTAGTAGGAGTTAATAAAAGTGAATATAGTGTTGGATGTGTTTGTCTATAAAAGGAAAGGTTTAAAATCTAGTTATAAGTGAAAAAAGTTATTTTTTATTCAAATTTTGTGAAGTTCTTTTGTTATAAAGATCTGAATTTGATTTTATTAAGCAACATCGAACAGAAAAATATGTTGTAATTATGATAAGAGAAAGGTAAATTAAATAAAAGAAAATGAGAGAATGATAGATTCAAGAAAAGGAGTTTAGGAAAAAAATGAAAGAGAATAAAAAATAAATAAAAGAAAAGAAGTTAAATAAGAAGGAAATTAAAAAAATAAATAAAGAAAAGAAAAGAGAAAAAGAGGAATTGATAAAGAAAAGAAAAAAGTGACTAGGATATAAATAATAAAGACTTTTTTTTATGCCGGTGTAAAATTATTGTTGTTTTATATATTAACAATGTGAAAAATAGTTTTTTATAAGTTGTCATCATTGGTGTTTACAAATATTTCAGTTTTGAAATAGAAAACTAATAAAAAGATTATGGTATATTATGTTTATATTAGAAGAAGTTTATTCATAAAATTAAGAAGGTAAATCATTTTTAATTTTATGATAGAAAATAATAAATTAGCATCTAGTGAGCATTAAATAGAATTATGAGTTATAAAAACTCAAATTTCTTCTTTTATCATGACAACATGTGAAAATCAACCTTATGTTTTATTTTTAAGGTTTTATCGCTTACTTTCTTCTATTTCTTTTTTTTTTTCAAAGTTGTAACCCAAATTAAGAGAGTCTTTAAAATAAAAATATTTAATTCTAGTTATTTGATTTTGTGAATTTTTTAATTTTTAAGGTTTTGCAATACAAGTGACATTTGAAAAATGGTGGTTTACTTAATATTTATCACGTAAATTTAATTGAAAGATTATAAAACTAAAATATATATATAGTCTTTCATCTTGGATACACAATTAATTATAGTGTTCCAATTAAAAAATTTGTTATTTAGTCCTTTTATGTATATAATATTATTTTTAATCTATATAATTATTAGGATTATACAATTTCTCACTATAACGTGTTTTATAATCATTTTAAAAATAAATTTTCAATAAATTTAGTTAGAATATTATTTTAAAAAATAAATTATATTTACTTATATATTATAATTTAATAATATATATATATATATATATATATATATATATATATATATATATATGATGATGTGGGATTTTAAACATATAAATCAACCACTGTGTTACTTCTTACTTTAAAATATTGTTAAAAATTAAATTAAAATTGTGAACATGCTTTGCAAAAGTTAAAGAGTTAAAGATATATGTAAATTTTTAATGGACTTAAAAAATAATATTACTTAATTAAATCTACATAATAAATGTTGAGTAGATGATAATTTATCATATCATTAAACCATTAAACTTAACTTCAAAACAATTAAAAGAAATTTATTATACATAATAAATGCAATATTTAATAATATTATTTAAGTTAATTTTACATTATATTTAATAAATAATAAGTTAAAAAACTAATGTACTGTATAGAAACATTAAATGCTACACTTATTTATATAGAAACATAAATACTCATTATCACATAATATTTAATACTTGTAATCTTTTCAATCTGTAATATTAATTTACATATAAAAAATAAAATAAATAAAATAAAAATAAAAATATTAATTTAATATATATCTGTGTAAATTAAATATTTTAAATAAAATAAATATTTATAAATTATTTATATTCATATTTTAAATACTGACGAACTAAAATAAATATTAATATTATAATAGTGAAGCACATACTTTAATAAATTATTCAACCAAATAATTAATAACTTCCTTTTTTCACGAATATTTATCATATATTTATGAATTTATGTGCATTTTAATAATTTGCACAATGTTGCCAAAAAAACAGTGTTAAACAAAAGTAAATATATATATATATATATATATATATATTATAATATGACATTCATTAGCAAAAGTAGTGTTTTATTATTATTATTATTATTTATATACTATTGTGAAGATTTTATCCTTAACTTCATGTAACTGTTTTTTTTTTTATTTTGATAATTATTTTTACAACTGCTTTCTAATTATGATAACTATTTTCTTATTATAAGAAATGATTGTGACCCATATACATGTTTTGTGTTTCTTTTAAATTTATGGGTAATAATTTCAATGATGTAAAAGAAGATGAATAGAAAGACATTACTTACAATATCCGTGGTTGGTAAAGAGTGAAAAAAAAACAGTGAAGATTTAATATTAAAATTAGGTAATTTTTATTTTAATTTTTATAATTTTTTTATCTTTATAATTTTTTGATGCTTGAAGTATTATTATATTTTTTGAAGTTTGTAGAGTGTTTCTTTTATTAGCTTTTCATTATAATAAATTACTGACTTTTAATCCCTTATTGTGAGTGTTCAAAAAGGATATATTTGTGTTAAAGAAGAAGCTATAAATATCACTTATTCACTACTATCTATTAGATATTAAAAAATTAAATGATTAATGTAGAAAGAAACCAAAATTCAAAATTTTATTTATTGTGAAATTTGCAAAAGAAACACTTTAAAAAACTTTAAAGAAACATTATACTTTGAGTTTTCAAAAGTTTTTACAAGATTTAATAATAAGAGGATCAAGTGATGTCTTTCCTTCTTCAATAGTTACAATTTTTTCAGATTTCAAAACAAATGATAGTTTAATCATATACAAATTTTTTCAGAATATTCAAGAAACTTGTATCTCCTAAAATTTTGATGTAAAATTTTGTATAAACTATAATAAAATAGTAATTATTTTGCTGTACAGACACATATATTTAATAATTAATATTAGTCTAAGATTCATAATTTCAGTCTAGATATGATTAGATTTTTTATGATTTGTTTATATTAATGAGATATTGTTTGATTAGTGAGATCTAAGTATATTTATGTTTGAGGACTTTGATGATGTGGAGGATACAATGTTGAAAGTTTTGTTGCAGTAAATGATCTGCTACTATTCTTACCATGAAACTTTTGTTACATTATCAATATACATATTATTTAGTGGTATAATGACTGAAGTAAATTAATTGTTGTTGATAAAACTTAAAGTTGAGTTTATCCCTGATGCTTGAAAGGAGACAAACAAAATAAGGTATATGATATGAGAATAGTATATTTTACTTTTTGGAGATAATCAGAGCTATATTAATTTTATATAAAACATAAACATAATCTCTGTACTCCTATATTAATTTTATAAAAATTAAATTTGTTTTAAAATCAAATTGGTAAGTACCTACTCCAATACATTGTGCAAATTAGATGTCCTAAAGAATAAACAAAAGTAATTAGAAGAAACTAAAAGTTAACTTAGGCTAGGATCCGGCTTTTATTTGGAAGATGATGAAAAAAAAAAAACACCAAATAACTAAAAGAACAAATTAACAAAAAATAACTAAAAAGTTAACAAAAGAAGTTATCAAATAACTAATAGAAAAAATTAACAAAAAACAAATTACCATAACAAAAGAAAAAACAAATTAACAAAAAAATTAATGATTCAAATGGCATCATAAATGCACCTATAGCATACCACTAGAAAGATATTGAATATATATTTCTAACAAGCACAAATACAACCTTTGGAGGTTCTTAAATTGAGAGAAAACTCCCTTGAAAGTTAGGCACTTGAAAATTGAAATCTGCCTCATAACTTAGTTTATGGAAAGAACCCAGAAATCAGTTTGGGGACAGGTTTTTCGAGCTGAATTAGAAGGCTCAAATGGTAACATAAATGCACCTAATATATGTCATTGAAAATATTGTAAAACGACCTTTCCAAAGACTACTCACACACCTTCTAAAGGTTTAAGGATAGGGAGAAGGAATTCTACAAAGTTAACTAGTTAGCTGTCTCTCATGACTTAGTTTCTGGCCCAGAAACCAGTTTGGGGCACTACTTTTGGGGTGATTTCGGGTGACTAAATGATCTCATAAATGTACCCACCCTAGACCAATGGAAAGAAGGTAAAAAGATATTTCCAATGATAGCTCATGCACCTCCTAAAACTTCAAGACCAGGGAGAACGAACCTCCCAAAGTCAGCCCCAAGACAAGGTTTATGATTTTATGTGATGCCTAGAAAATATTCTAAGTTACCCATGTTGGACCCGCATTTTGACACTTATTTTTGAGGGATCTAGAGGTTTCATGAATGGGGTTATGACATATCACTGAAAAGAGGGTAAACCCAGATTTCTAACGCAACCCCCAGCTCCTCCTAGAGGTTCCTAGATCTCCTAGAAACGGCTCTCAAAGTTGGGTACTTGAGCACTGAGCTCCTGGACTGGTTTTTTGACAAGTCTCCGGTGACGGTAAAACACCACACCATGGGGTGGCGAACGGTCCTCTCCTCCTCCTTGTCTCAATGGAGGTGGAATGGAAGAGAAAGGAGGTATGTGGTAGGAAAAAGTGAGCTTGCAAGGCTTGCCAATCATCTTCTTCAATGGGACTTGCACTGACGAGCCTCCGACGAGGCTCAAAAGGAGGTTCCAAGGCATTTTCAAGTTATAAAAATGGTGGGAATGAGATGAGGGGAAAGAGACGCACCTAACGGAGACAACAAATCCGAGTTTGGTGGCGGAGCTTCGGCGAAGCCTGATTTTCTGACGAGGGCTTCTCTAAGCTTTTTTAAATTGTTCTAGGTTGTTCCGATTGCTCTGGAGGCTTTTTGGAGGTTATTAGAATGTGTTTAGGTGAAAAAACAAGGAGGAGAAGGTGTCTTTTGATGCAAAACTGTGGTGCCCAACCTTCATGAGAGCAAGCAGAGAATGGAAAAAGGATATGTGTGTGGGATGAATGTAGTTCTTTACATGGAATGAGATTGAGTGAAGTATCCGAAAGTGTGTGTGAGGCGGGATATAAATCCCATTCTTTATTTATTTTCTTTTCTTTTGCTTTTAATATAATGAAACTACATTTCTTATTCTTTTATCTTTTGCACAAACACGTTATCACATATTTTTTCTAAATTATACTGATAATCCTCTCCATACAAGATCTCAATCTCTAGTGAAGATTTGTAGCCCTCTCGTCCTCAGAAGGTCGAGGTTGCAATCTCACATTTCTTTTTCTGCAATAAGTGGCATATAACCCTGTCATTTTCATAACCGCAACATTTCAAACTTTAGCTTTTGCAACGTTTTACCTTTTTAGGCTTAGGTCTACTCATTTGAAAAGAAAATATATATATTTTAAATAAAATATTGTTAAATACAAATGTTTTTCTATATTTTATTTTAAAAATAATTTGATTAAATATCCAAATGACCACACGCGTCATGTGGTATTTAATCCAAAAATTCAAAATAATAAAAATAATAAAAAGTTTTACTACCTTGTTTAGATATTTAAATGACCACACGCGTCACACGATATCTATTACGAGGTTTTCTCTCTTTAAAATTCACGAAAATATTTTTTATTTGTAGGAGTATCGAGCACGGTCGCTTGCACTTTCTTGTACTCCTACAATTGGATCCAAAGTTTCCAAAACATATAATTTTCAAAAATATAAAATTTCCAAAAATTAGAAAATATAAAACTTTCAAAAATTAAAAAAATATCAAACACACAAACAAACAGATTTTCAACAAAAGAATTACATAACCCTGATTTTCCATCCCATATGTAAATACGTAAGAGCAAGGTCAAACCCTTATCGGGCCCTTAAAAATGAAAAATATTTTTGTTTGTTTTTATCTTTATTTTTTTCTCTTTTTGAAAAGCAAACATTTTGAAAAATCACAATCGATTTCCTTATTTAATTAAAGGTATCATCTTAGGACGGACGTTGTGGGGGTGCTAACACCTTCCCCACACGTAACCAACTCCCGAATTTGAGATCCGGTTTCGCAGACCATAGCCTTAGTTTTCGGTTTTTTAATAGTTTTCCTAATAAATTATAGTGGTGACTCCCTTTTTTCTAAAACTTTCAAAAAAATCAAATATTTTATTTCTCTTTTCAGATCATCGTCCCCCGTTGTGATTTCGGTTGCGGTAGATGGTGGTGGTCGCTCATGGCGATTCACGGAATGCCTCCGATTTGTTTTGTTAGTTACTTTCTTTGTGATTTCTTGCAATTTTATTTAAAGAAGAAAAGGTAAGGGCAGAAGATAGAAAATTTTCTAATTTCTTGCAATCTTCTTTCCTTACCTTTTCTTCTTCAAAGAAAATCGCAAGAAATCAGAAAGAAGTAACTAACAAAACAAATCAGAGGCATTCTGTGAATCGCCATGAGCGACCACCACCATCTATCACAACCGGGATTGCAACGAAGGGACGGCGATCCTAAAAGAAAAATAAAATATTTGATTTTTTTGAAAATTTTAGAAAAAGAGAGTCGTCACTATAGTTTATTATCAAAACTATGGAAAAATCGAAAATTAAGGCTATGGTCTATGAAATCGGATCTTGAGTCCTGGACTCGACTACGTGTGGAGAAAGTGTTAGCACCCCACAACGTCCGTCCTAAAACTGTACCTTTAATTAAATAAGCAAACTGAGTGTGATTTTTAAAAATGTTTATTTTTAACAAAGAGAAAAAAATGAAGATAAAAACAAACAAAAATATTTTAGATTTTTAAGGATCTGACAAGGGTTTGACCTTAATCCTATTAATTTCCATCTGGGATGGAAAATAAGGGTTACTTAATTCTTTGGTTAAAAATCTGTTTGTTTGTGTGTTTGATATTTTTTTAATTTTTGAAAGTTTTATATTTTTTTGTGATTTAAAAATATTATGTTTTTATATTTTCGTAGACTTTAGAGGGAAAAAAATTTATGTTGGATACCGTTTGATTGCACGGTCTCTTGATTATCTAAACGAAATAACAGAATTTTCTAAATTAAATTCCGCATGATACGAGCTGTCATTTGGATATTTAATCGAATTTTAGTTTTTGAAAGAAATTCAAGAACCTTCTAATTTCTAATTTTATTTAGTAATGAAATTTTTATTTATTTTTAAAATGTGTTTTTTATTTTATTTAGAAAACTCTGAGAGTGAAAAATAAGAAAAGGGGTGATGCAAACAATAAAAGATAATGTTGGAAAACTGTGATGTTAATAAGAAGGCAGGGGTGTTAATAGCTATGTGAAGGGCCAACACAACACATAGGGAATGAAGTTATGAAACTTAGGGGTGTGGATAGTGATCCTATTGGTCCAATCCATTATTCATACCTAGGTTAGGGTTTGGCAAGAAACCATGGATGGTTTCCTTTGTAGGTGACGGTGGCTTGATCATGGAGGTGGGGTGACGACATTGGAGCTGTCGATGGAGGGAATCGACGACGGCGAGCCCAAGGAGGAGGAAGTGCATGGCTAGTCGTGGTGGAGTTGCATGGTGTCATGCTTCTAGGCAGTTGCAACGACTGCCCCAATGAGCAACGTGGTGGCGGAGCTACTCATGGAGGGCATCTATGGTGGCTGGCTTCTGACGGAGAGGGAGGTGACGGTAAGAGTGTGGCTCTCTGTGGCAGCGTTATTTTGGGTTGTGAGGCGTTGTAGGTGAGTTTTGTGATATGAGAAAAATGTGAGCATTGGTTGGGAGGTGTGGTAGATGGTGGTGGCTGTTTTATAGCTGGCAAGGAGGTTTTTCTTTGGAGCTCATGGCGGTGGAGAGTGCATGGCTGCCCATGGTAGTGGCAGCGGTACAGACTGAGACGACGAGTGAGGGTGTGGTTCGTTGTGGTTGTTTTGTGATTTTATATTTTTGGAGTTTTGTGATATGTGTTCTCTTCTTATGGAAGTGAAGCGCAGAGAGGAGCCTCTTGTGTCCAGAGTAGGACGTGAGGGAAATGAGAGTGTGCCAAAGTGAGTGGGATGAAAGCAAATAGCGGTGAGTTTGGATGGGGAGAAGTTTTATGGGGTGAGCTTGGTGTTGCTTACTATGGTGACACAGTCAGGGTGAGTGGTTACTATGTGTATTTGGAGGTGCATGGGAGATACGGTGGTTGTTCATGGCGTACGTGGGATAGTTTGTGGTGTAACTTGAGGGCATAGGTATGGTGGGTGTGTGTGGGCTACGCTGGAGGAGTATGAACGTGAGGATTTCTCTTTTTTTGTATTTTTTTGGTGTTTGATACATGGAAGAGGTTGAGTTAAGAGTGTGATGGAAGAGCACGTTGTGCATGGATAGGGAGCGGAAGGTGGAGGACTGCGTGAGCATTTTAGAGATGGGAACTTAAGTCCCTATTAGTGTCTTGGTGGCTATTATGAGGGTGATATTGCATACGCGGCTGGAAGCCATGCGGGGCAGTGAGAGTCTCCATAAGAACGGCGGTTTGGATAATTATGTGGAGGGAGCCGATGATGAAGCTTAATGGTGTCGGGTGTTAGAGCTAGTGAAGATCTTCTAAAAAGTGTTGATTTGATGAAGAAATTCCTTAAAGACACTAGATTCTAGGTTTGGGGTAGTTCTTACTTGGTTTAGGTCTTTCATGCATTAGTTTGTGTCAATCTATCAATTGCTTGCATTGCTCTTACTCAAGTTTAAGTGAAAATATCATTTTAAAAACATTTTAAAAAGTAAGTGTTGTTGACCCAAATTCAACATGTTAAATTTCAAAATCAACCTGTTAAATTTTTTACAGTTCTAGGTTGGCACGTTTTTAAAGCCCAGCAGCGTGTGTTTTGGCACATGACTTCAAATTGAATTAGGCTTTCACTGATTTTGAAAAGATTTGGAGAGAGTTTCTTTGAGAGAAAACCTACTATGAGAAAGAATTACAATTGTTTTCAAAACTCATCAAAATTTCTCACACTTGAAGAAGAGCTTTGCTTGAATTTGATTGATTTGTGTGGCAACTGCATTCTTGGGAAGATAAGTGTTCTTCCTTGGTGATTTTGATTGTGTTTGGCTGCTGCATTTGTGAATTTTTGAATTATGTTGTGTTCTTGGGTAGTTTCTTGATTAGGGTTTGCTTAATAGGTGTGATTAGGCATTGCAATTTGGTGAAACTTGTAATTCAATTGTTGTATTGTTGTGGTTGTATTCAAATTTGCAGTGGGGTACTACATTTGCACTGTGAGTGTGCATCTTGTGTGGTGGGGAGCTGCACAATGGGTAGAAGACAATCTTGTAGGGTTCACGATTGGGTCTTATGTGATTTGATATGTAAACTTTAATTGAATTAGTGGAAATCCTTGCAAGAGGTTGCAAGGGACTGGACCTAGCCCAAGTGGTTGGGTGAACCAGTATAAAAAACATCTGTGTGATATTCTTCTTCCTTGCTCTTTTAATTTTTGAATTACATTTGTGTCATATTCAATTATGCAGTCAAGAACAACCTGTTCAATTTGAAGAACAACCAGTTGAATTCTGGGCAGATTTACAACCTTCGTTCTCACCTGAGTTGTCATCCAAAACTGCAGTAGTCTCATGAATGGAAGAAGGGGAGAGATCTTGGATAGGCACCAACTAGTAGTTATAGAGTCCTTGTTCTCGTCCATCTCATTATCTTCAGGGACACTATATAACAAGACCGCTTGGGGGACAACTTGCCAGAAGGACTCCGAGTGGACTATCAAAACATAATCCTTAAGCTCGTTCACCTCCAACTCCAATTGCACCATCTCGGACACTGTTCCATCGTGGGTGAAGGCGGCTTCGGCAAGGTTGCCCTCGGCGCGTTTCAACTCAACAGTGAGTCTCTCTTTCTTTCTCAGACTCCTCAAACTTCACTTTGAAGGCCTCGCGTTCAGATTCATCCATCTGCAATGCCTTGCCCTATACCGAGTTAGCGTCCAGAGTCGCCTTCAAGGAGTCGCTTGATGTCGCCAACTCCTTCCTCAGCTTCGCCACCTCGGACGACGACCCCTTGGACCACTCTGACCTTAGTGCCTTGGCGAAGGCAAGAGCGCAACTCTACATCTCCAAAAAGGTGTTGTCAATCTCCTCAGTGGAGACGACGGTCAGCGCCCCCCTTTCTGCCAAGGAAAGTAACATAATAACGCCTTGAAGAACCCTAAGTCAGGGTCGAAAAGTTGTTCAGCATTGTTTGGCCCTGCTTATGGAACCTCCAACCGAGGCCTCTTTGGAGAATGGCGAGAAGAAGAATGCTTCTTTGTGCGATCCTTCTTCTTAGCTTTCTTGTCAGTCATGGGAGGAGGTCGAGATCGACATAGGTGGGTGAAGAGAATGGTTTGCAGAGGGTTGGCAAAGCCCGACCCCTTGTCGGCTTGAGGCCCTCTCTCAGCCTTGATTTTCTTTAAGCGCTCCATGAAGTTGCCGCCTTGTTGAGCAATGATACCTAAAAGACAATAAGCAATTCAGCAAAGCTAAAGCCGACCACTGATCGGTCAGAAAGAAAACAAACAAACATACTCTTCAAATCCACTTAACGCTGAGAAGTAAGAAAAAGCTTAAGAATATTCCAAATCGGAAGGCGCCAGGTAAACTAATCCAAGATATCAAACATCTTCTTGTCGTTCTTGGTCATGGATGACCTTAGCCGGGAGAGATAGCCGGCAGGATCTCGGGTCCAATACAAAAGAAATTTGGGTGTTTTCCCATTAAAGAAATAATGTCTCCCGGCAGGCCAAATAGAAATTTTCAAAAAGGCATTCTTAAAGTATTTGTTAGAAGAGCAAAAGGGAGTGAAGAGAGCAGCCCCTGATTGGCTTACTAACGACAACCATCTAACCTGATAAGAGGGGCGAGAATTGTAAAAATGTCAAAATACATGAGGAGATGGTTTGAGCCAAAACATCTCTGCCAACACACGGAAGGCATAAAGAGACTCTCAGGAGTTGGGGTGCAGCTGAGTAGGAGCAACGTTCAGAGTGTGGAGCACGCCCATGGTGAACTCGTCAAAGGGGACACGCACATGCGAGTTTGTGAAGAGGCATGCATACATGAAGAAGAAGTCGGAGTCGTGATCTTCTCGCCCATGACAACATTATCAACAGCAGAGCATCGCTCAAAAGAAATTGCACCGTTCGGAATGTCGTCGACAAAGATACGATATGCCGCCACATAGCTCTCCACCATAGAAGACCATTGGTATTTGGAAAAATGGTGTGTGACATGCGAACTCGCCCATTTATATCCCGCTCTACGGGCCAGATCGTCTTCATCAACCTCTGCGGCCAGCCCAGATGCAACATCAACATGATCCTCTCACACCTTAGACTTGGATGCCTCCTCAGACATACCGATTGACTCGTGAGAGTCTGCCTTGTGGGCGGAGCTCATAGACAAAATGCTACTTGTAGAGTCAGTAAAATAGAACGGAGACGAAGACGAGGATGACATAATTACCTCTTGGAATGAATGCCTTGCACCTAGCCACTCTCGCGCCATGAATATCAGATAATGGATGTCGGATATCAAAGCTACGATCCCTCAGGTGGAGAACTGAAATTAGCATCTCTATAAATACAACCTGCATGGCCCCAAGAAAAGGTATGTTAATCTAACTCTAATATTATCCGTCCGACATCCGTGTACTGACTTTGGCATCAGAGTGTCTTTTGCAGGTGTCCTCCTTGTCTCTCTTTGAAGACTGAGATCTACCTTCGACGTCAAAGATTGTATTGGAAACTGGTGATCATTCCCAAGACCAAAGACTGTCATCAAAACCGAAGATCCTTCAGGTTTTCTTAGTGAGAACTTTATTTAATAGTTTGTGAGAATTTGATTATTTATTCATAGTGTTTTTTTAGTTTTTTTTTCATTTGAATGCAATGACTTCAGACATAAATAGTTCGATGAACATTATCATCAACCCTATTTGTGTAAAAAGTGATCAATAGAGATAATTTACAAAAGATAATACTTAACAAATGACTTAAGTCAGTGATCACTGGTCTCTTAGTTGTCTCAATTATGAGAAAGTACACTTTTAATAAAAACTAACATTATGTATTTAAAACATGCTAATAACTTTTTTTAATCAATTATTGATGTTCTATGTACAACTAGTACTTTTTCATAGATATTTTTCGAACTAAATTTTAAATATAATTTGCAATACTACAAAAAGACAAAGCCCTTTTTACATTAATTGTTATTTAAGCGATGTAAAAATTATTTGTATACGAGATGATAAAAGAAAGAGAGTATAGATGTAAAAATAAATTTTCCAATTTGAAACCTAAACTAACATGTGGTTGTGTTGTAACTTTCAATTTTTTAAAATATAATCTTCTTTATAATTGACAAAATTAGTATGTACGATAAAACTTAAAATTAGACGTGAACCTATAAAATATATAATATTAATTTTTTTGTCAAACTTGTTATCTAATATTAATAAATAATTTATTTTAAAAAAATTTCAAAAATATACTTAGACAGTCAATATATTATATGAATATTGTATTTAATAAGACGTTATTTTTGTTAATTACTATATAAATTTTTAATATATAATTTAACTGTCTATCATTGTATGGTTAACTTGCTTTTACATTATCATCATTTATGTTAGTTATGATTTTTAAGTAATGATCACTCAAGTGATTAAGATTTTCAAGTGGAATACGAAAAGATATTGTTTTGGATTACATTTTGCTCAAGTGGTTGAAATATCCTTCAAACAAAATAGATATATTTTCTTGTGTATGTTGAAGAAATTGCTCAAGTAAAAGTAGCTAAATGAATATGTAAAACATTATAGTGATGTTGTTATATTTTAATTATATACTTTTATACATATTTTTGCTTATATCATCTACCAAAGGTGATGAAATTAATTATATATTATAAAAAAATGATATATAATTAATGATGAAATAGTATTTTACTCTCAATACCAAAAAGTATACGGATGAGGGAAATACGTTCATGTGATGACCACATTTACAATTACATGAAACTCTCGGGTTTAGCCCTCGAACTTGGGGGCTAGTGTATTGTCAAGGCCAAAAGGTACTCGATCAAGATGGAGTGGTGAAGGCTTTGACCGACATAAGTTCGGTTGTCGTTTAACACCCTGATGCCATCTCACCGACAGTCACGGACAATAGCAGCCTGCACAAAGTTGTTGTGATCCAGAACCTCAACCAATCGCAACATCTTCATACAGGTTTGACCTCAATAAATACAATGCGCATAAACCCATAAAAGGTATGCAATTCCAATCTTAAACTTTTTGTCTGATATTCGTATATTGACTTGGAAATCGAAACGCTTTTTACAAGTATCTTCCCCTTATCTTGTCGAGACCAAAAACCACACACGAGATTGAAAACCACACGTTACCAAAAATCACATATAAAACTAAAAACTACGTCCAAAACCAAATATTCTCCATACTTATTAACATGTCTTTTTTAGGTGCAAGATCATGTTGAATATATATATAACAAGCCTGATTTAATATGGATAGACCTAAAGATAATGATTAAGTAACTTTACATGATCAAATATGCAAAAGATTCTTAGAGTTAGAGTAATATATTCTAACTTTATTTTATTTAATAACGGCATTACAATCATTACAATAGTAAATACTATAAAAATAAAATAAAAAATAAAAAAACTTACATATAACTTCTCACACTAACATAGAAAAAAAAAATCAGTTAAAGTGGTGAATTGAAAATATATATGATATCACAATTTTAACGCCTTCTTATATTTAATGATAATATATATGGCTAGATGTCATCCATAGGACCTATATCTATATATTATATATATAACGCTTGGCGTATTTTAATTAATCTGAGCTTACGTATAAAATTAGCATAGCATTAATTGGGATTGGCAAACAAGCCCCGACTAATACGGGGAAAAGAGTTTTGCAAAATAAATATAGGTAAAAGAGGATTGTATATATGTAATTCAACCCTGAGGTTTTCAGTACTTAAATAATCAAGATCAGGGTGATTGATATTTTAGTATGTATATTTATACGCCTTAATATTTTTAATTTTTTAAAGATCTGTTCTCGTTCACTCTAAAAGGGTAAATTTTGTTGTATTTTATCATTCAATCTTTCCCTTTTTCAAATACATCTCCTGAAAAAAAATATATCCAGAATCCATTTTTTTTATTAATTGTATTTAAACTACTTCTTAGAAATATATTTCTATAATTTCAACAGTTTTAAGGAAATCATAAAGCATAAGGAATTTTGTAATTACATTTATATCTTATAAAAAGAATAAATTAATATTTTATACTATTAAAATAAACATAATCAATTGATCGTTTTGTATTAATTTTCTTAAACTTTCCTCATCGATGTACCCGAAGAGAAAAACTTAAATCCTTACCTACCAAATAATTGTTTTAATTATATTCGTAGATATTCGTGGTTGGTGGAGCAACCATGAAAATTATAATACTTTTAACTGAAGAAAAAAATAACAATACGAAGAGGAGACAAAATTCAGTAACATGTGTTCTTTTGTTCTTATTTGAAGAGGTCACATAATTAAAGATAAAACACTATGAATCAATAAATTCTGCTTTTATATATAATTAGATATTTTATTTATATAAATTTGATATTTTTTAACTCGAATTGAATTAGAAATTCAGCTGATTTACCCAAACCTTTCATCTTGATTCTTCTTTTCCCTAACATGTTCAATCTCTGACCTCACTTTTAATTTATTTTTTGATTTTGAATGTGATAACAGGTTATATGGATATAATTATTTTGAAATGTTGAATTTATACTTTTACGATTTTTATATACCTTAAAAAGAAACTACTTACTTTACTTACTACGCATTTATTATAGTGAAGAAGATTTACAAAAAAAATAGTATAAATTCTTTCATAATTTATTTAAATTGGTAAATTTTAGAAAAATTATCATATAACGGTTTTACAATAAAAAGAGTTTTAAATTTTTCAGTTAAGTTAAAGTTTGTTGAAATTTATCTTTTTTTAATAAATAAATATATAAAGTAAAGTATTAGATATGATTTAACTATTTGGAAAATGATATTTGACATCACAGTTCGTGTAACCCCCATTTGACATTCTTACGTATTATATGGGTCTCACCAGCAAAAGAAAGAATGTGTGCACATATAAATATGACAAACTACTTATATGTTTACACCCTATCAAAACTATAAATGCAATTGTTTTCTACACTATACAAACTGCTTTCTACACTTAGCAAATTCTTAATATACTAATAATATTTTTACCATTTTTATTTTAAAATTGACTTAGTAAATAAATTTTTCTCTCTCTTTAATGGATATTAGCAAACTTTATTGATAAATAATAAAAAATAATTTAACGGTTTCTCTTTCTCTCTAGATTGTCAATAGAATTAGCAAACTCTATTCATAAATAATAAAAAATAATCTAACGGTTTATCTTTTTCTTTGGATTGTCAATTGATATTAGCAAACTTTAGATAAATAATAAAAAATAATCTTATAAATATTATAAAATATCTATATTTTTTTCCAACAAACACTGAATCTGTTATAAAAAACTAAATATTTAAAAACAATATCTTTAATTGAATTTTTAAAAATAATCAAATAAGTTGTAAATATTTTAATAGCAAAATACTAATAAAAAATAAAATAAATAATTGTCCATATGTATCTTTCAGGAAACAAAAATAAATTTTTTTTAATAATATTATACATATTACAGAAATGTTTCTGCATGTGTGAAAGAAAAAAAATTATTTAATAAATAAATTTTAAAATAAATTATGTGAAAGAAAAAAATTATTTAATAAATAAATTTTAAAGTAAAAGTAATAAGAACATTATTGGGAAGATAAAAAATATTCGAGTTTTTGTTTAGGTGCCGGAAGTAAGTTGTGCTTTTGAGAACATATTTTCGAAGTTACTTTTTGGTAACATATTTTCAGAATTGTTTTTCTAAATATATTTTCAAAAAATAATTTCCAAAATATATTATGAAATTTGTTTTCCTAAACATATTAAAAAAAGATATTTTGATTTTTTTTTCGAAAATACATTCATAAATATCATTTTAAATAATTGATGGTGCAGAAAGCAATGGAGTGCCTGAAGTAATCTCTTACCATTAATTTTGTACTTAAACATGCTACGGCCATTTGTTCCTGCATCTGCATCATTTCAATATGCACCTTTATCGGATGGTGAAATGACCAATTTATTCTTAATAAAATATGTATTTTAAATTTAAATTCTTTCATCTTCTCCACTTCATCATCTTCTTCTTCATATAGCAGTGGTGCATCCCTCTTTGTTGGTCCTTCTTAATAAATATATAATAAAAACTACAGTGGTACAGATTGAAATTATAAGGGTGCAGGAAGAAATGGCCCCGCTGGGACGTCTTGTTTACATCTAGGCTAAGCCCAAATTTCTTTTACGTTATTCTCTTTAATAAAAAACAATAACAAAATCACAGAAAAATAAAGTCATTTATCACAAATATAAAAATGACTTAAAATAAATTATTTAGTTTAAATAAAAATAAATTCCATATTGTCAATGGAATATAATACAACGTCTTCTTTTTCTTAGAATTTTGTAAGATATAAATTGTGACAATCCAATGCAAAGATGTGTTTCAATTTCTTTTCACCATCCACAATAATTAGAAAACAAACGAGTTCTATGATTATTTTTACTCCATTGATTTCTAGCTTACATTTTCATGTTTAAGGTTGGAAATAATAATCGAACAAAGTTATACATCAATAAAAAAATTATGAAATATTAAAATGAAGTAACCAGTGAGATTTCATCTAATTATTTCTTAATTGGGGATTATCTTTTTCCATTAAAATAGTATAAAAGTTCTAAAAGAATGAGTAAAACATGCATTTGGTTATTGTTTAACACCCTATACCTAACTCCCCAATGCTTTTTTTATTGATTCCCTCAACAATATAGATTAAAATAAAATAAACTTTGACTATAGATAAGAACATAATTACTCCAAGTTGGTGTTCTTGATCGAACGTGAAAGCAACATTTGTGTGCAGTCTCACGCTTAATAACAAACAGAACACAAAGAGCAAAGTCTACCCTTAATTTTAGTCACAAAAAAAGATAAAACATGCATTCCATTTCAAATACAAATCATTTAAAAATAAGCACATTGATTACTGGTAAAAAAAAATTAATTAAGGACACATATTTTCCCAGAAGTTCATATCTCATTTACTATATGCCTTGTTATTTTAAGTATTAAGCTTGAACACTCTATAAAAACGTGTTTTTTCTGTATTATTTATTTTTTACTGGAGACCCAATGATAAACTTTATTAAAGTGCATTTTGTCTCTTACTAATCTGTCGATTAATCTGGTATAAACAGGTTCAACATAATTCAAACTCCGGAAAACATATTCTGAATTATCTTTTGCATTTTTTTGACATTTGACATAGACAAATCATTGTCAAAGACTCGTGATGTATACGAAAATCGATAAAAGACAAAAGCAATATATTTGTTCGCTTCTGCGTTTTATTCACATTCGGCATAAACACTGTCAAAGACTGATCAGGTATGTTTGACATGTTAAACAGCAAAGAATTCTATTTAAATATATAAAAATCGTAACTATTTAACTTCTTAAAAATACATTAAAACTTAAAAAGACCACCTTAAACATTAATTTGAAACCAAACACGTTATTAAAGTCCAGTACTGTCAAGATGTTGCAAAATATAAATATGTATTAACAATAGAGAGAGATCATTATGCAGAAATTCATGTAACGAGTTATTGTATAATTAAAAGGGATAAATGAAATAAAGTGAAATGCAATAAATGATATAATAAAATAAACCATCATATGAATTATTGAACAAGTAACGTAAATTTTAGTGAACGAAAAGTGTCAGTAACAGTTAAATATATTTCATTTCTGATTAAAATATGATAAAAACTAAAAAAATAAGTGAAAGAATCACTTGGTGTTTTGTAAGTAGAGAAGTTATTAATTTTTTATGTTGTTTAAATTGAGTAACGCAAAATGAATAGAAAAGCACAAAAACATATAAGTCCATGATAATATATTTACAACTAGTGTAAAGTTGGCCTATTATACCATCAAATTTATGTTAGATTATAATAAATAAGAGGTAAAAGATGTATAGTAACATTTTTTTTTTTTAAATAAAGTGGAATTTGTTAATGTCTCAAAAGAGTATGATGCAGGATTATTTAAATCAAAGCATAGTGTTTTCATTTTTCTCGTTCTTTTTATCCTTTTCGTTTTCTTCTTTGACAACGATATTACTGTATCTACGTGGAGCTTTTGGAAGTCATTTTCGAATTGGTTGTTATGTGTGATTTGTGGTAAAGAATGCATCTCGATAATTTTGATGGAACATTTATAGGTCTAAGTGTGTCCTGACTTACGTATTGTATATTTCCATTGCATTTATTTTTGGGATCTCAACGAAACCAATAAAATGTATGAATGTTTCTATTAAATTTGTTTTTGTAGGTTGTTAATGTAACTTTTGTTTAATTTAAAATGTATTATTTAATTCCTTAAATTTTAAATTTGAATGTTGAAATTAACTTTTTTAAAGAATGAGTATTATAAGATGATTGTATTATAATTTAGAATTTAAGAATAACATAAATTATATGGACTATGTAATTAATTTAGTCTTTTTATATCTAACTTAATTATTTAATTATCGTTTAGAGATTACAATATAGAGAATTTATAAAATGCAATTTAAATTAAATATAGAAGTAAGATGTATTATAATATGTCTGGGTAATATCTTTTTGTTTGTTGTATTAATTTTATTTAAATTAAACATTATTTTCATACACACATCCAATGAACCTTAATTTATGTTTAGTTAAACATTAATAAAATGTTATATTTTTTCAAACAAGTTACAATTATTACTCGTCAACTCCTTTTTAAAACCTTTTAGTAAATAAAAGTGATAACAAAATATCACTACTATATGCATTCAGAAAATAATATAAAATAATTTCAATAAAAAATCCACTAAATTTAGAGTTAGACTTAATATATATATATATATATATATTAACAAATTATAAAACTATCCAATCCAAAAATTCAAAATCTATATACAAATGATTAAATAAAACAAAAATAAAGATCACTCAATACAATATCTCATTTATATAGGTTATGAACTATTATTATTAACAATACAATATGTGAGTTGTGTAATTAAACGTTTCAAGTTTTGGTTTACAAATCCAACAAATTAAAAGAAATTCGAAAGCTTACGTTGAATCATATCATATTCTAACTAATGGACTAACTAGTGTGAATTTTGGATTTTTTTCTTTATCTCATACTCAATTTATGTATGTTATAATATAAATTTGTAAAACGTAGATATGCACTTTCTACATTAAATATTATGTCAAACAAAACTTGACATCTTCTACATCTATATTCTAAACATAATTAATTCTAAATATATATCTAACATAAAGAAAACCTCCTTTTTGTGCTAGTGTTACACGCGATGAGTTTTTCTTTTCTTAGTCATCAAACTTTTCTCTCATCTCAAGCAATAAAAGTTTATTTAATATATACTTTATATTTCCAAAATTACTTTAAATTTTAAACAAATTCAAACTTAAATGTATTGAAAACGTGTGTGAAAATAATGTTTCTGGATCTTGTTTATAAGCGGAATCCTTATCATATCCGAGATAAGATATCACGCTTGACATGACCGACACATCAACGTTGTCCATTCGACATCACTAAACATGTTCAAAACCAAGCATGACACTGCAAATTTCGAGAAAGTTGGCGTTGAACAATGAAATGGCACGCAGAGTTCAATTTTATTATGGTTTTCTTCTGCTGACATTAATATAAAAGCTCATGCTTTCGGCCAAGGCTTGATAAAAAAAAGCTATGACTTTATGCAGAAGACAAAAACAAAGCAACAGAGAGAACCTGCATAAGAATAAACGTTGCAAAGACACGTATAAGCTGACACGAACACATGTTATTTTATTTATTTTATTTATTTATTTATTTTATTTAGTTTTTGTGCAGCAAACGTAGACATTGTGTTGGATTATTGGGTTATTCCCCAACAAAGTTAGGTCTTCCATGAGTGGCATTAGATTGTAAGAAAGTGAAATCATGACATGTGATTAATTAGTGAGTAGAATCTGGTAAGAGTGTCATGATCATAAGTGAAGGTCACTAATATGTTATTCTTTTCTCCAACATATATAGTTTTAAATTGGAGAGCCCACCACAGTATTACAATCTATTTTATTCATTATTGATTCTCTCTCAAATTATTTGGTAGAATCTCTGCCTCCCGTAAATTAAATGTATTATTTTTATTAATAAAATTTAAAATGAATTAGTTATGATATTTAGTTTATTTTAAAGTTTCTAGTTTGAATTTGATATATACACCATGATTGAAGTAGACCATGATAACATTATATTATCATATTGTTTTCATTAATACACTGTTATACACTAGATATTACTGCTTTGAACGTATTTAGTATGATTGAGGTGTTACACTGTATTTTCAGGAAACTATATAAATTTAAATTTTGATATACCTAATTATCAATGTGAGTATATGTGTTACACTAATATCCGTGATTAAAGAAAATGTGAGGACATGTGGAAAGATTCTAATTAAACCGATAATGAAATCAAACTAACTATATAAGTGAGAGATTGGCATGGCTTTATAAGTTAATTGTGTAAATTAAGCTAACCAAAAGAATAAAAAAAAACATCTGAGAAGAAGTACTGATATTTACTTCAAGTATTTTTATGGCAATGATTATAGACAAATAGCGGAAATACAAGAGTTGTCGTTTATTGAAAGCTTTAAGAAAATAATAATCAGACTTATTATTAAATATTGCAATACCAAATGTTATAAAAAAAAAAACAAAATTTCTAAAGTACATCTTAAATTATATTTTGTTTATTTAAAAGGTTACCGTTCTCTTACATTAAAGAAAATACTTATATTTAAAAGACAAAGCCTTTCTACATTAGTTGTTATCGATGTAAAAATTGCTTTGTATACCAGATGATAAAAGAAAGAGAGTATTTGACATTAAATAGATGTAAAAGCAAACTTTCCAATTTGAAAATAAACTAATATTTTGTTGTGTTGTAACTTTCAAATTTTTAAAATATAATATTCTTTATAATTTACAAAATTAGTATGTACGATAAAACTTAAAATTAGACGTGAACCTATAAAAATATATAATATAATTTTTTTTTATCAAACTTGTTATCTAATATTAAGAAAGAATTTATTTTAAAAAGAGATTTGCAAAAATATACTTTGACAGTAAATTTATTATATGAAAGTTGCATTTAATAAGATTTTATTTTTGTGAATTACTGCATAAATTTTTAATATATAATTTAATCAACGTGTAGTTGACTTATTTTTATATTTTAATAGTTTATGTGTTAGTCATAATTTTTAAGTGATGAAGACTTAAGCGATTAAGATGTTGCAATGAGTAGGAGTTAAGAAGATATTATTTTTAAATTGCATTTCACTGAAGTGGTTGAAATATTGTTCAAATATAATACATGTTTCTTGTTGAAGAGATCATTAAATTGAAAAAAAAAAGTAAAAATTTAAAAAGTTATAATGATATCGTTGTATTTTAAATATGTACTTTTATATACATGTATTGTATAATCTACAAAAGGTAAAATTAATTATATATTATAAAATGATATATAATTATAATTAATGATGAAATACTGAAATAATGTACATTAACATGTCTTTGTTGGATGGTAGATTATGTTGGAATATATATATATATATATATATATATATATATATATATATATATATATATATATATATAATAAGTTTAATTTAATATAGATAGATCTAACTGAATTGTATGATATAATTAAGTACCGTCTTTTAGTGATGTAGAAATATTTAGAATAATATATTTTAACTCTATTGTTATCTAACAGCAAAAAGACTTACAATAATAAATACTTCAAAAAGAGACTTATATATATAACTTGTGTATCATATCATGAAACTTACATATAACTTGCGTATCATATCATGTGTAAGTTTGATTTCGTAACAGAAATTTAATCTCACGCCAACATAAAAAAAAAAAAAAAAAAAAAAAAAAAAAAAAAAAAAAAAAAAAAAGATAAATCAGTTAAAGTGGTGAATTGAAAATATATATGATATCATAATTTCAAAGCCTTCTTATATTTAATGATAATATATATGGCTAGATGTCATTCATAGGACCTATATCTAT
>Ga0209489_100646_pt1 | contig 67917 bp, 25 predicted proteins | sample SiratrowhiteBW_FD_187527 | JGI IMG/M metagenome (GOLD analysis project Ga0209489, IMG submission 187527) | Root nodule microbial communities of legume samples collected from California, USA - Siratro white BW (SPAdes) (version 2) | ecosystem: Host-associated > Plants > Roots > Nodule | place... | reverse complement strand
AAGATGGATGAATGGACATGCAGGGGTTTAACATAGGTGTCACACTTGTGAACGTGGCAAACCACTTATAATAATTGAGCGAACCACATACAGAAAGATGGATGAATGGACATGCAGGGGTTTAACATAGGTGTTGTACTTGTGAACGTGGCAAACCACTTATAATAACTGAGCGAACCACATACAGAAAGATGGATAAATGGACATGCAGGGGTTTAACATAGATGTCGCACTTGTGAACGTGACAAACTACTTATAATAACTGAGCGAACTACATACAGAAAGATGGATGAATGGACATGCAGGGGTTTAACATAGGTGTCGCACTTGTGAACGTGGCAAACCACTTATAATAACTGAGCGAACCACATACAAAAAGATGGATAAATGGACATGCAAGGGTTTAACATAGGTGTCGCACTTGTGAACGTGGCAAACTACTTATAGTACCTGAGCAAACCACATACAGAAAGATGAATGAATGGACATGCAGAGGTTGAACATTGGTGTCGCACTTGTCAACGTGGCAAACCACTTCTAATAACTAAGCGAACGACATATAGAAAGATGGATGAAAGGACATGCAAAGGTTTAACATAGGTGTCATACTTTTGAACTTCACAAACCAGTTATACTTAGACCAACATTGATAATAATTTGGTATAAAGATATGGTCAAATAATTGTATAAACCAGTTTCATAAACATGGTTAACCATTTACGTGAATATGCTAAACCAATTATATACAGATAACGTGAAGCAGTTATCAATTTTGGTGTTTGAGTTTAAGTGGTTAAAAGTCAATTCATTTGTGTTCCAAAAAATATATGTACATTTGTTACATTTGTACAAATCATGACTACATGCAAATAGTTTACAGTAATGGGTAAAAATCAAAATGTCTTTTGCCATACAGCTGTTGTGTTAATCTTGAATTTCGGATATAATCTATGCTCATTTAACATTATCCCCATGTAATATCCATTTGGCGACATATTGTTCTCTGAATGCCTGCAATTGTTCCTGAAAATAAAAGGCACCCCACGAACTTATTCATTGCATTAGGAAACCAACCAGAAGAATGTTCACAATAACATAGATTTACAAACCGTAATATATTGTGGCATGCTTTTCAACTGGTACCTTGGCACCCCATCCCAAACGTCCATGTATCTGATAACCATCATACCACAATCAAAGCTGAAAATGGCCAATATCATTTATTAGTTCATTTGAATATGTCCTACACCTATGTATCATAAATGAACACTAGCATGTGTAAACTGACCTGTTAGGCTGACGAGGGACGTTAGCCTTAATGAGTTTTAAACGAACTTGTTTTTCCAACTCAAAGTGGTGAACCAGACCGAATAGCCATCCCAAATGGTATGCCTGTGACCATCATGAACTTACGTTAATAACTACTTTCAATCGTTAATCATTTAACCTAAATGAAGGATGATGAACTTACAATTGCCTTGTGAATTTGTTGGCGGATTGGATTACTGTGACCCAAGGAGTCCAGGACATACATCTCTCTGGTCACACAGTTCACAGCATACCACCACTAGTGATCGCTGAAAACTATGGGGACAAAAACCTAAAATCCAATTTAAATTAAGACATCATGCATAAGTCCTTCAATATTTTGCAATCTAACCACATTAACCACTTACAAATTCGGCAGTCAGAATATTCTCAAGATTCATCATCCCATCTGGGTAATAAAATTCTTAGTCCTTGTATTCCCAAACCCTTCTTTTGGGTGTTTGCCACCAATCTTCCTTTTACAGTTATTCATGTCGTCAATGACAGCAGACTGCAAGAAGTGTACATTCATTAGGTTCTCTTAGACCAAACTTATAATAAGTACATATGGAACAGATTAACATATCGCAAAAAATGGATTCAGGTATATTCGTTTGATGACGCCTTCATTTTTCAATTAGTCATACATGAACATGCTGCATACAAATAACATTGCCTACAAACATTTCATCAAATTAAACAATTAGTGAAGTTTTGAATTTCATTGTTTCTTTAATAGGCATGACCAAGTCGCTGCATGGCTCACCAAGTTATCAACTTTCTCTTTTGGGGCGAAGGACATAAGATCGGCCTTTGTAACCATGTGGTTATCAATTTGCACAAGAACTCTACAAAAACCACCAGATTCGATGAAATATCCATTATAATTCCTGACCAACAACAACATCAGCTATTCATTTTTCAACGGAAATAACTAAAATCAACACACCTGCTATCTTCATAATGTGCAGATGTGACAGCTCTATAGACTTTGCCATTGTCAACAACCGCCATGATAGGCTCATCCCTACCAGGACTGACTGGCCTTCCACGACATCAGGCTCAGCCCTGACCGTAGTGCCCTCCATCTGCTCAACATGGGTATCATCAGGCCTATGAGGAATGACCTTCCCTTGTGCAATGTCAAGCTCAGCCCTGATCACAGTAACCTCCATGTGGACAACTTCAGTAGCATGGGGCATGTCACAAATGACTTGCCCCTGCTCAGCATCGGGCTCAACCCTGGTCGCAGTAACCTCCACGGGCACAGCTTCAGTAGCATGGGGCATGTCACAAATGACTTGCCCTTGCTCAGCATCGGGCTCAACCCTGGTCACAGTAACCTCCACGGGCACAACTTCAGTAGCATGGGGTATGTCACAAATGACTTGCCCCTGCTCAGCATCAGGCTCAACTCTGGTCGCGGTAACCTCCATGGGCACAGCTTCAGTAGCATGGGGCATGTCACAAATGACTTGCCACTGCTCAGCATCAGGGTCAGCCCTGACCACAGTATCCTCCATGGCGAAAACATCATTAGCATCGGGCCTATCACAAATGACTTGCCCCTGCCCAGCATCAGGGTCAACCCTCGTTATCTGCTTCTGTCCATCAATAGAGTTAGCCCTCACCGGGGTTGCATGACTGTGCCCATCACTGTGCTGAGGACTAACAGGAGTAGCTTGCCTTTGGGGACTCACATGGTGCTCGGATTACTTCTTGTTTGGGATGTTATCTGGTCCAACGAATGATGCTCCCGTAAAAGTATGATGTAGATTGCTGCTCAATAGTACCTGAATCTAGCTGACCTTCTCCTCAAGGGCAGCAATCCGTTCCTGATTTGCCAGCAGCCTCCATGTGGCCCCAGCAATTTCATCGGATATTCTATCTTTCACATTATCGGACGATGAACCATGTTCGTCGTCTATGCCTTTTGGACTTGGGGGTGGTGCATAAGACCTCAGTGCCTTGCACACTATATCAACATTGTTCTCTTCCTCCTCAAGGTTCCAATCGAAGACAATCTATAGAAGTTGTATCCCATCATAATTGGAAATCAAAAAACATAATGAATTCCAATAACTTAGGAAATCAATAAACCATAACCAATACCTGATTTGTTTGAAAAGCAGAACATATATTGGAAGACCTCATCGTAATGGGATGACATCCAAGCATTCTTGGAAATTCTGTACTGCATCCCAATCCTATATGTTGTCCTGCCCATAACTGTTTCAAACAAATACATGGTCTGTAAAACAAACATACGAACAATATTTTACATTGTAAAATGATTAATACTAACCTGCAAGACAACAACACACCCCGACAAATTAACTGCAACTGTATTCTGTTGTTGGTTGTATAATAAGGCAGCTCTGTTCAAACTTTGAATCAAAAATTGTGAACGGCTGCCCCTCAATTATACATATATAAATTATATACATTTTGTAGTAAATGAAAAGGAAATGCATTGATATTTATGGAAGACCACGGAAAATAAAACATTCCAAGTGCAAGTATAATGTACAGTCTGTAGAAGTCTTCCACGTTTTCATCCTTATTGACGTCAGGATCACGGAGCTTTGCAAGCACGATATTTATGGTAATTTCGCTTCCATTGAACAGCCTATTCATGAAAGGAGCATCACCATATTCCAGGGTAACTTCCTGGCCAGTTACCCGGAGCCCCAACGTGATGCATACATCAAACGGAGAAAATGGGACCAAAAACTTCCTGATTCTGAAAGACTGCTCTACAATACACCATCTGCTAATCAATTCGTGCAAAACAACTGACGAAATATACAGTGGCTGATCCAGGCGCATGAGCCATTTGAATGGAGTTGTCTCTATCAACTCCCTTTGAATTGGAGACATCTGACAATTAATGTCAATTATAGCATCGGTGTGGAGTTTGTGCCTGACTCTCAACTGTTAATACAAATCAACAAAACATATTAAATTGTTTTCACACTTAGAGCATAAACTATGAAATTAAATTGCACAAATCACTAACCTTTGATTCTCCCCGATCTCCAACAAAGGATCTTTTGGGACCCATATATGTATAAGAAGGAAACTAGTACTTAAGAAAAGTAGTCCATTACTCAGATATTCAAAAGTACAGTGACAAACATAATACTTAATGTGTTACTCAACAACACATGTAGTACAACTTGTAAGTGTCTTTCATATACACACACTTGCAACAAAAGGAAACCAACACACTGCCAAGACAACTTCATTCGCATACACAGACATAGAATAATAACTGGTTCACTAGGTTAAAATAAGTGGTTCAATGACTAATTATTTCCAATACACACACGTGTATAACACATGCAAAGACCTACATGTCAAACCCACAACCCAAGTGGTTCACTATATTAGCCTAAGTGGTTTAATGACGTAAGTGTTCGCATACAATCACATACAAACATACAATGTGTCCCAGACAGATAAGTATCACACATGGAAACCAGTAATGTTAAACCCACAACAAAATTATCTTCTTTTATAACCTAAGTTGTTAACTGTCACCGGCAAAGTTTCACGACAAAGACATGAACAGATATACAAACCCACAACATAACTCAATACCAAAACATTGTGTTCATCATTCGGATCATTGATTTCGATAAACCCTAAAACATACATTGTTAAACACAGGACGACCGAGCGATACACCTTAAGGCAGTGAACTCCAACTTCCAACGTCGATTCACCGTAGACGGCCGCCAACAACAGGACCGTCAAACGCAAAAACAAAACGGTTAAAAAGCGACGAAAATGTTGCAGAGCAGCAAACCAATTCGTTTCCAAAACGAGCTCTTTGATGATGTCTGACCTTGGAGATATCTTCCAGAATGCAGTGCAATGATGGGACTACCAACATTCAGCCGTCATTTTAAACGGGAAATTTGGCATACAAAATGTCTCATCTACCCTCGCAAAGCGACTAAACAAGACAACGTTCCCGCCAGTGAGATGAGTCTGTGTTCAAATAAGTGGTTCTCTACGTAAAAATAAGTGGTTTGCTGTGTTGACCCACGCGACCAATGATATGTTCACACAATTGGTTCTGTGTGTTCAAATAAGTGGTTCTCCGCGTACAAATAAGTGGTTTGCTGTGTTGACCAACGCGACCAAGGACATGTTCACACAATTGGTTATGTGTGTTCAAATAAGTGGTTCTCTGCGTATAAATAAGTGGTTTGCTATGTTGACCAACGCGACCAAGGACATGTTCACACAATTGGTTCTGTGTGTTCAAATAAGTGGTTCTCTGCGTACAAATAAGTGGTTTGCTGTGTTGACCAACGCTACCAAGGACATGTTCACACAATTGGTTCTGTGTGTTCAAATCTGCGTACAAAACAGTGGTTCGCTGTGTTGACCAACGCAACCAAGGACATGTTCACACAATTGGTTCTGTGTGTTGAAATAAGTGGTTCTCTGCTTACAAATAAGTGGTTTGTTGGTTGACCAACGCGACCAAGGACATGTTCACACAATTGGTTATGTGTGTTCAAATAAGTGGTTCTTTGCTTGAGGCTGGGAATGAGCAGTTAAGAGTGATATCAGATTTAACTGACAGAGTGAAGGAGTTGGAGAAGAAATTAGCCTGGAGCAGAAGCAAGAGAGTGAAGACAAAACGGTGTAGACCAACAACTTCCAAAATGTCTAGTAGGAATTCACTGAATTTGATGTAATGTCCCGTTTTTAATTTCCAGAAGTATATGCATTAGGTGTAGTTGAGGATGTGGCATGAGTCATGTTTTAATATCTTTTTATCTTGATTTTAATAAATTAATAATCACATTTTTTATTAATTTTTAAAAAAATAACAATAAAAAATATCACAATTGATATTTCTAAAAAAAATAAAAAAATAACACAATTAATATAATTATAAAAAAATAAAAAAATAAAAAAGAAAAAAGAAAAAAAAATGACATTTAAAAAAATAAAAAATAAAGAGATCTATTAAAAAATAAAAAATATTGATATTTATAAAAAAATAAAAAAATAACACAATTAATATAATTATAAAAAAATAAAAAAATAAAAGAAAAAAAGAAAAAAAATGACATTTAAAAAAATAAAAAATAAAGAGATCTATTAAAGAAATAAAAAATTTAAAAATATTATTGGGGTAAAAATGTCCGTTCATATCCTAAAAGGAAATCTTTCAGCCTGCAGGATTAAAACTGTTATAGTTCTTATATAAATTGACCTCTCCCAATGAGTTTTCAGACTTCTTCTTTCACTGGATTTCTTAGCTTCTTCTTTACAATCTTGAAAAGCACAAAGTTTATGACGGCCGATATGGTAAGACCAATTCCCTCTTCATTTAATCCAGTTTTCCGATCTAGGACTCAAGTATTTAATATTGCAGTCGAACCAAATTCTCTCCATACTTTTATCGGTTTTATGTTATTTGTTATTCTTGGATTTCTTCAATTGAGATACCAGGGAAATCCCACCCCTTTTGAGCTACATCCAAAAATCATATGGATTTCAATTGCTAGTTTTCTTGTTTATTGTCTTGTCTTCTTGAGTAAGCTCATATTTGGTCTCCAGATTCAACACTGTGATGCCCTCATGAAAGTTTTTAGTTCACTTTCTATGATTTCCTTGACACTTCTTTTGTTACCTGAGAGTTGGGAGTCACTGAGTTTGGCTATTCTTGTGGTTCATCATCCATGTGTTCACCATCTTCAGAAGAAGTCTCAGAAAAATATGGGTGCATCTTTGATGTAGAATGTTGCATCTTCGCGTAGAATGCTATATTCACCACCGCTGCCCATCACTGCAGGGAATTTGAATCGAATGATTCAGCGTATATAGTAAATCATGTACTGTCTTTTTCTGATTCAGGTTCTGTCATGTATAAATGGTGAATGTTTTCTTGTAACCCATTACAATTTCCGAGAAAGTAAAGAATCTATTAAGGGCATCTAGAAGATTTTCTGAGTTTTATACTTCCATCTTTGATATATGTAATGTATATTTTATCATTTAACTAGATATAAAAGTACAGAATAAGTGATTTTGCAAAGGGTTTCTACAATCCATATCCATGCGAACCCAAAAATATAGTGCATCCCCAAAAATATATGTGATCCACATACAGAAAGATAGATATAATAAGTGTGGTTATATAAAATGTTATTTTTCTCCAAAAATAATAATTACACCAACTAAAAATAAATATATATTTACAAAAATTACAGTTCAAGAATGAATAATAAACAAAACAATAATAATAGAGACAAATTTTTATTTTTTTTATTTTTTTGAACTCGACAAGGATTGACCTTGGTATTACGTATTTTAAAAGGAAAATCGGGATCACGTAGTTCTAATTTTAAAAGTTGATTGATGATAGTTTGATATTTTTTATTTTTTCGAAATTTTATTTAATCTTGTTTTTCTGAAAGAAAAAGTTTATATTTGTTTATTGTTAAAATTTTATTAAAACTATTAATTAAATATTTTTTTTTTGAAAATATTATATATATTTTTAAATTAGTTTTTTAAATTATTTTAAATCTAATATTTTATTTTTAAAAGTTTATGTTAAAAAAAAGGTTCTTTTTCATTCTTTTCCTAACTTACTTTTATTTTGTTATTAAAAAAACATATACAACATAAAAACAGTAGGATTAATTAAAATAAACAATGAATCCTAATACCCTAAAAAAATAAACAATTGAATTACTTTGTTTCTGATTATTTTGGTTTTGTTCTTTAATGTGGCTATTTGGTTTCATGAGGGATAGTGGCGGTTGATGTTAGGCTTTTTAAATTGGGAAAAGGAGCTTCTTTGCTTTTGTGTTCTGTTTCTGGATGGGTTGTTTGGGTGGATTTCTGTTTCTGAATAATTTATGTTTTGGTACAAGGTTTGGAAATTTTTGAATTTGGGGCTATGACTATCCTATATTCGATCATGTGTTATGGAGTTGAAATTATTAATTTTCTGGAATTGAATTCGCTACTGACTCTGGACCGACTTTTGATTAACCTGTTTTATTTTTGGAACGGCTGTTTGGTATTCTTTTGAGTGAGTCTTTGGATTCACTGAGTTCTGAGGATTTTTGTAGGTTTTGAGTTTAGGTATTTTTATTCTGGTTTGGGGTTTTGTGTTTATTGTCTGTCTCTGGTTAATGATATCTAATGTTACTATATCTTTGTTATTGGGATTTGCTGACTGTGTTAGCAGCAGCCAAATGAATAATATTAGTTTGTGCAAAAAATGCAGCAATTAGATAATCTCAGGATCGGTGCGGTAACAGCAACCGTATCAAGCACCTACATGATCGTGCCAGTAGCAGCAATCATCTCGTAGATATAATAATTTATTGTGACCATTAAAATTAATTTAACAATGCTTGCAAAATAATTACTCATTGACACTGCATCAGTGCACAGATTGAACAAGACACAACAAATACAAATGAAAACATGAATCTGGACAAAATAAAAAAAAGACAGAAACAAGACAGAATTAAAGGAAGAAGACGAACCTGTTGAAGACTCTCAATTTAGCTTCTTGTTTTCCTCTTTCTGGTGGTTTCTATTGGACTCTTAGATTTTTTAACAGAATCCAATAATATTTTTCAATATATTTTTTTAGCTTTTTTTCTCTCTAAATTTCTAAAAATTTCTGTGTATTCTCTGTCTCTCCAAATCTGTCCTCTCCCCTTTGAAAATAAAAGCAGTTCTTTATATTTTGTCTTCCATCCCTTCATCTCCCTCTATAACACTCATAACACTCTCAATCATGATTTTTAATTAAGAATCAATTATTCCACCTTTTTGTATTAACTCTTTTTGGCTTAAGACTATATGGTTACATTTCAGGAAGAATAAGTAAAAAGACAATAATAATAAAAAAGAAAAATGAATAGTCAGTGAACATGAATAGCCACTAAACATGAATAGCCCTTGAACATGAATAGCCCCTGAACGTATGAGTATAGGAAGACTGTGAGATGAGAGTTAAATAAGGCTATGGGAGTTTAAATGTCAAAATATGATTGCTAGTTAAAATGTTAAAAGCATGACTTTTGGTTAAATGTTAAAAGCATGACTATTAGTTAAATGTTAAAAGCATGACTATTAGTTAAATGTTAAAATCATGATTACTAAATGTGATAAGTGTGAGAAGGCAAAAAGGTGAAAATTTAATTATGAGAGATAAAATTTGTTAGGCACTAATTAAAGAATTAAAAGGTACTAAAGTTACATAAGGACTTGAATGGGCAATGTGTTTCTGTAAACCTTAGGACTTATGTGGCAAGCACAATTAACGGTGTAAACAGTAACTTTTTTTATTAGTAAATTAGATTTTAGAAAACATCTCTCTATTCAGTTGGGTTCACTTAATTTTTCTATTCAATTAATTTTAAGACAGACCCAACACCCATTTTTTTTGTTATTTTATCATTTTTTACAAATTTCATTTTGTCTTATTATTATTATTATTTAATCAAACTTTACTTATAAAGTCAAAGTTCATTTTTATTATTTATTCTAAATGCCAAATAAACTAAACGACACATGTTAAAAGTTTTAATTTCTTATTTTTATTCTTTTATTTTATTTTTTCCCTTTTTATATTTGCCAAAATAATTATTATTTGCCCGGACAAAATTGGGTGTTGACAGTGGCAAACCACTTATAATAACCGAGCGAATCACATACAGAAAGATGGATGAATGAACATACAGGGGTTTAACATAGGTGTCGCACTTGTGGACGTGGCAAAACACTTATAATAACTGAGCGAACCACATACAGAAAGATAGATGAATGGACATGCAGTAGTTTAACATAGGTGTCGCACTTGTAAACGTTGCAAACCACTTATAATAACTGACCGAACCACATACATAAAGATGGATGAATGGACATGCAATGGTTTAACATAGGTGTCGCACTTGTGAACATGGCAAACCACTTATAATAACTGAGCGAACCATATACAGAAAGATGGATGAATGGACATACAGGGGTTTAATATAGGTGTCGCACTTGTGAACGTGAAAAACTACTTATAATAACTGAGCGAACCACATACAGAAAGATGGATGAATGGACATGCAGGGGTTGAGCATTGGTGTCACATTTTTCAACTTCACAAACCACTTATAATAACTGAGCGAACCACATACAGAAAGATGGATGAATGGACATGCAGGGATTAACATAGGTGTCACACTTTTCAACTTCATAAACCACTTATAATAACTGAGCGAACCATATACAGAAAGATGAATGAATGGACATGCAAGGGTTGAACATTGGTGTGGCACTTGTCAACGTGGCAAACCACTTATAATAACTGAGCAAACCACATACAGAAAGATGGATGAGTGGACATGCAGGGGTTGAACATTAGTGTCACACTTTTCAACTTCACAAACCACTTATAATAACTGAGCAAACCACATACAGAAAGATGGATGAATGGACATGCAGGGATTAGCATAGGTGTCACACTTTTCAACTTCATAAACCACTTATAATAACTGAGCGAACCACATACAGAAAGATGGATGAATGGAGATGCAGGGGTTGAACATTGGTGTCGCACTTGTCAACGTGGCAAACCACTTATAATAACTGAGCGAACTACATACAGAAAGATGGATGAATGAACATGCAGGGGTTGAACATTGGTGTCACACTTTTCAACTTCGCAAACCACTTATAATAACTGAGCAAACCACATACAGAAAGATAGATGAATGGACATGCAGGGGTTGAACATTGGTGTCGCACTTGTCAACGTGGCAAACCACTTATAATAACTGAGCGAACCACATACAGAAAGATGGATGAATGGACATGCAGGGGTTGAACATTGGTGTCGTACTTTTCAACTTCACAAACCACTTACAATAACTGAGCGAACCACATACAGAAAGATGGATGAATGGACATGCAGGGGTTTAACATAGGTGTCGCACTTTTCAACTTCACAAACCACTTATAAGTGGTTCTCTACGTACAAATAAGTGGTTTGGTGTGTTGACCAACGCGACCAAGGACATGTTCACACAATTGGTTGTGTGTGTTCAAATAAGTGGTTCTCTGCATACAAATAAGTGGTTCGCTGTGTTGACCAACGCAACCAAGGACATGTTCACACAATTGGTTATGCGTGTTCAAATAAGTGGTTCTTTGCTACAAATAAGTGGTTTGTTGTCTTAACCAATGGGACCAATGCCATGTTGCCAATTGATTCTCTGTGTATAATTTAAGTGGTTCTTCTTTTACAATTAAGTGGTTTGCTCTCTTAACCAATGCGACCAACGACATGTTCACAATTGATTCTGTGTATAATTTACGTGGTTCTTCTTTTGTAATTAAAAAAAGTATATTTCTTAATATAACAATACCAGAAAGTTGTCCTCAAACATTAATCAATTACTTGTTCATTGTGGTAAAACCTTAGCTTACAAAAGTAGAACATAAGAATACAATAAATTTGTCGTCATACATTAACCAATTAATTGTTTAGATTACAAAAGGACTTCTTGTAATGGCACTACGTGAGCGCTTCCTTGGTTTCATCTTCAGCCGACGGGACATGCTACCTCGTCGGAGTTGTTCACCCATATCACTCCCGACAGTCTTATTTCCTTTGGATGCATCCAATGATTGAAGAGTAACAGGGTAATGAACAGAGGCAGGATCCACATTGGTATCTTCAGTATTGTGGTCACTTTGTACCAATTTTTGTTTCTGGTTTAACAAATTAGTTAGCTCGAGACCTGACTCTCTAGATTCTAAATCCGTGCTTCTTGTTCTGCAACAGCACGCAACAATGTTGTCTTTCTGTCATTCAGTTCGCTCAAATTGGACTGCTTGTTTGGATGGTGCTTAACTTCAGAACCTGATGAATGCAAGGCTTCTCTCACAATGTCAATCAGTAACTCTTCACTGGACAATGCTAAATCATGAATGACCTGATAACCACAACAATAACCACAATTGAACAATTTTGCACAACAACTGTGAATTCATATATATGTCCATTGGTATTACTAACCAAATTTCTTTCGAATGCCACTTCAATCTATCTCAGACCAACCTTCACATCCTGCCAGTGAAGAATGCGAGGGAATTTTCGCCTTCTTAGATCTCCCTTTTTACTTGAAGACAACAGATGCTCCAAAGCCCATATCTGTAATGCAATAAAAAAACTACAATAAATCAACAACAAAACCACAGTAATTGAGAAATGATAAATGAGTTTTTGTCCAGCCATTTCATTGTAATTACCTGCAACACATATGCACAACCCCCAATATATGTATGTCCACCTCCAACATCGGCCTGCAACGAAGTCGATGTTTGATACAAACTTTACACTAGAAACTGGAACACAGTTGTTCCCCAATTATAATTACAGAGTTCCCCTAACTCATCTACAATACTAAATAAACCACCAAAAACACTCCCACTTACAGTCGGCAGTAAGAACTCACTCAGCCCTAACAATACGTACAGTTTACAGAAGTCATCAACATTTACGTCATTTCGCCTTTTCTGGATCTCATCAAATATCATCTTCACATAAACATGTGTAGAAGGAAATAACTTCCTAATAGGGGAATCCTGTGATTCCCTTTGAAGATCAACCACACATCCACCAATTCTAAGACCCAATAGTACACAAACGTCTAGGGTTGTAAAGGAAACCAAGTCAGACCTTATCATAAAACATAACCTCCTCTCAACCCATCGTGTGCATAACCCTGTCAGTAGTTTCCTGTTGAGTTTAACTTTGTCTTCAAGATCCATGAACCATGAAAAAGGAGTTCTGCCAATACAAGCCTTATACTCTTCGGTAAGCATTGTATTTGCAACTTCCAGATATGTTGTCCGACAACAATGTCAGACACAGACACAGACCTACATACAAAAAATAAACAATTATACCAAAAAAGTAAAAGTTATCATAATTTTTAATAATTAATATGGACAAATACCTTCGATCCGGAACTTTGAACTGTTGTCATTGTTATGCTTGCATAACACATGTCAATAAACAAATTACGTCGTTACTCAATAGTACAGTATAATGAAAAAAAAAACAGACTCCCAGAACAAAGCAAAAAAACATAAGTGGTTCGCTGTGTGTAATTTTGGAACACACATTTGTTTGAGGGGTGTAAGGTCTAAGTGGTTAGCTAAGTTCAAATAAGTGGTTCGCTGTGTGTAGTTTTAGCACACACACATTTGTTTGAGTGGTGAAAGCACTAAATGGTTACCTGAGTTCACCTAAGTGGTTCGCTATGTGTACTCTTGGCACACACATTTGTTTGAGGGGTGAAAACACTAAGTGGTTAGCTCAGTTTAAATAAGTGGTTCGCTGTGTGTACTTTTGGAACACACACATTTGTTTCAGAGGTGAAAACACTAAGTGGTTAGCTCAGTTCAGATAAGTGGTTCACTGTGTGTAGTTTTGGAACACACTTGTTTGAGGGGTGAAAGCACTGAGTGGTTAGCTCAGTTCACCTAAGTGGTTCGCTGTGTGTAGTTTTGGAACACACATATTTGTTTGAGTGGTGAAAGCATTAAGTGGTTAGCTCAGTTCAAATAAGTGGTTCGCTGTGTGTAATTTTGGAACACACATTTGTTTAAGGGGTGGAAGGCCTAAGTGGTTAGCTCAGTTCACCTAAATGGTTCGCTTTGTGTAGTTTTGGAACACACATCTGTTTGAGGGGTGAAAGCACTAAGTGGTTAGCTCAGTTCACCTAAGTGGTTCGCTGTGTGTAGTTTTGGAACACACACATTTGTTTGAGTGGTGAAAGCACTAAGTGATTAACTCAGTTCAAATAAATGGTTCGTTGTGTGTACTTTTGGAACACAAACATTTGTTTCAGGGGTGAAAGCACTAAGTGGTTACCTCAGTTCAGATAAGTGGTTCGCTGTGTGTACTTTTGGAACACACATTTGTTTGATGGGTTAAAGCACTAAGTGGTTAGCTCAGTTCACATAAGTGGTTCGATGTGTGTAATTTTGGAACACACATTTGTTTGAGGGGTGGAAGGTCTAAGTGGTTAGCTAAGTTGTGTGTAGTTTTGGCACACACATTTGTTTGAGGGGTGAAAACACTAAGTGGTTAGCTCAGTTCAAATAAGTGGTTCACTGTGTGTAGTTTTGGAACACACATTTGTTTGAGGGGTGAAAGCATTAAGTGGTTAGCTCAGTTCAGATAAGTGGTTCGCTGTGTGTACTTTAGGAACACACATTTGTTTCAGGGGTTAAAGCACTAAGTGGTTAGCTCAGTTCAAATAAGTGGTTCGCTGTGTGTAGTTTTGGAACACACACATTTGTTTGAGTGGTGAAAGCACTAAGTGGTTACCTCAGTTCAGATAAGTGGTTCGTTGTGTGTACTTTTGGAACACACATTTGTTTGAGTGGTGAAAGCACTAAGTGGTTACCTCAGTTCATATAAGTGGTTCGCTGTGTGTACTTTTGGAACACACACATTTGTTTGAGTGGTGAAAGCACTAAGTGGTTACCTCAGTTCAGATAAGTGGTTCGCTGTGTGTAGTTTTGGAACACACACATTTGTTTGAGGGGTGAAAACACTAAGTGGTTAGCTCAGTTCACCTAAGTGGTTCACTGTGTGTAGTTTTGGAACACACACGATGTGAACAAACCCAAGACTATAAACGAATCAAACATCGACACCATCAACCCAGAACACATCAATAAACCATTTTTTTCGCGTACAGGCATAACCAGAAAGCAAGATCAAACCATGTGAACAAACCCTAAACCCTAAACGAAGCAAACATCGACACACAACAAGCATGTTTCACACCAAAAAATCTTAGGGTTTAGGGTCAATACCACCAATTCAAACGGTAAAGCTTCGACGGTGGGCAAAAGGAACGTCAATCTTGCAAAAGGAAGGCGAATCTTGCAGAAATGCGAATCTTGCAGAAGGAACACGAATCTTGCAGAAGGAACGCGAATCTTGTTGTTTCCTCTGTTCTCTCTCCTTCAGAGCATGCGGGGTTAATGAGTACAATGAGAAAATGAGATCTGCTTTTCCCTCTCAAATTGCCCTGCATTTTTCAGATGACAAATGACAAAAGACACTCTTTGCAAAAAGACAAACATGAACCACGTAAGCAGAAAATAAGATGGTTTTCTCTTTCTTTGCCACGCGGGACGATACTGCCACATCGAAGTGTCAATTGATTGATTAATCATGTAGACAAAGAAAAATTGCAGAAACTTTAATGCGATTAAAGATCAAAGGACAAAGAGTAATAACCTAAAATTTTATACTAGTTCACTCTTTCTCAAGAGTTACATCTAGTTTTCCTTGCCAACAAGCAAAGAATTCCACTAAACACCACAAATGTACACTCAATACATTCAAGAACCAATCTTGCACCCTACAACACACACTACCCTATGCAACACACAATCAAAAACCAACACAATCAATGTAATTTGAATACTTAGTGAAAATAATCGATTGAAAAATAGTTTAAATCAATTTATTTTACTAGCATGATTGTCAGCTTATTGATTTTGAAAAAGAATCTCTTATAAAAGTTAGTAAACCATTTTTGCTTGAAAGCGTTGATTAAATCAATTTTAGTTTAGTATTTTAAAACGTTTAAAGACCTTTTCACACACACACACACACATAAATTCTAGAAAAACAATTCTTCAAGCTTTCCTTGCACTTAGTTTGACTTGTCTTTATCAAATACCAAATTGTACCATTGTGAACAGGCTCATCGCAAACTGTTCATCGAATTTGCTCACCAGGGTTTTGAATAAGTCAATAAAGTGTGGTGGCAAGTGTGTAAAATAGTTAAGGGTCACTCTCTTATCAGCAGGCTCGCCCTCTATCAACAAGCTCATCGCGAACTGCGCATTGAATTTGTTCACCAGGGTTTCGAAGCAATCAATAAAGTGTGGCGGCAAGTGTATAAAATAGTTAAAGGTCACTCCCTTCAGTGAGATAAAAAAAAACATGACAAAAGATGGTGTCTTTAGTGGTATAAAGACTTATATGAGGAACATAGATGTCGACATGTTCTTTAGGATCAATTGTTTTGTCATACATATTTATGCTTAGACCTTTTCATTCACTTCTTTTTTCTTTTTAGACGGTCAAGTGTAATAGCGCCGTGGGAATTGAAGAACTTTCTTGCCTTTGATCTTGAATTTTGTTTGGTGTTCATACCATTAAACTTTCAAATTTCAATGTTTCTCGTCATGCGGTGGACACCAATTATTATTGTATGGACCTTAAAGGTCTCCTTCGCTAGCTGCAAGTCTTTGGTCTACTCCAATACTTAAATTCTTACTCTGTGAAAATGAGTCTACAAAATATACTCTTCCTTCGGGATTTCTTACATTATGTATAGAAGCCAAATAGTACCATCTTAATGGAGTTTGTTGCATTTTTTAAGACTATTATTGTCAGAACGGTCAAATGGCTATACTTAGACAAAATAATATTATAGTGGTGTGGCCTCTATCGGTATCCGGAGGACACTTCGCCCTTATTACAAAAACAATTTTAAGTGGCACACTCGAATATTTCATCCTCGTCAATAACCTTCTAAAAAAATCTTAAGAACCTGGACTACCAAATATTGTCAATCTCTTGTAGTAGTACAATATTGAAATACGAGAACATTTTAGAAAAACCATGCGTCCTTTCTTTTCTGTCTAGCCCTTTTTCCACTTCAATAAATGAAACTTGCATTTATCAATGTTATTTAATTTTTTATAAAATTAATAAACACAATGAAGACTATTACTATTTATTATAAATTGATGTGTGATTGAAGTTTCTTTTCTGTACTTCAAACGTCCGTTATTTACTAAAAAGATTAGTAAACAATATGAATATATTATGTCTTACATATCCAAAAACTAATGTTTGTTCAGAAACTTATTAAATTATTTATCATAATCAATATTAAGTATATTATACTTAATGCTATCAACATTTAAAGTTAAAAATTAAATATTTTTTGCATGTTTATTTAATCAACTCTTTGAACCCTCAAACCAAACTTCAGCCACGTGTAATGTAATAACAACTCATGATAGTTGCCGCCGTCACCCGACAGTCTTTGAAACTGTTGACCAGCTCTCTTCATTTTTGTTTTTTCAGTTGCTATCGTTCAACTACTCTCTTCCTGTTGGTATTTTCTTGTTGAGTATTATTTATTCTACCTTTCTCATGAAAATGTATTTCTAATTTAAAATATTAAAGTACTACAGAGAGAACTAATTATAAAATTGTTAAAAAGATAAATATTAAATTACCTGCGTAATATAGCGAACTGTCTGAACAACCCAAGCGCTGACGTTTACCCAGGGAATGATGTTCAAATTACACAACAGTTTGCAGTGAAATTTCCAACAGAAGACAAGTTTTTCAAAGCTCATCACATCACAGTTACCAAATACTTCTCCTCAGCAAGACTTCACCATGCATCCCTCAACACTTCTTATATTCCTTTCCACTTCTCAACTTTCCCAGACAAAATCCTTCCCAACTAAACATGATCAAACCCCAACCTCACCAACTAATCTTCTTTGCTTTCTTAGTTTCCTTCTCTCTCACAAACGTCGTCGTTTCAGCTCGACTATTTCCCAACGTCTCCTCCTGGCTCTCCGCCCACGCGCCTCTCGGAGGCGCGTGGGATGCCTTTCGTAACTTAACCGGCTGCCATCGCGGCGATAACTTTGACGGCCTCGCCAACCTCAAATCCTACTTCGAGCGCTTCGGTTACATCCCTCACGCGCCGCCGTCGAACTTCTCCGACGAGTTCGATGACGCGCTCGAATCCGCGATCAAAACCTACCAGAAGAACTTCAACCTCAACGTCACCGGCGTCCTCGACAACGCCACGCTTCAGCAGATCGTCCTGCCGCGATGCGGCGTCGCCGACATAATCAACGGCACCACGACGATGAACGCCGGAAAGCGGAACGAAACGGCGTCGTCCAGCAAGCCGCGGTTCCACACGGTGGCGCACTTCACTCTGTTCCCCGGCATGCCGCGGTGGCCGGAGGGAACGGAGGAGCTAACGTACGCGTTCAACCCCGGCAACGACTTGAGCAACACCGTGAAAAGCGTTTTCGCCTCCGCCTTTGCTCGGTGGGCGGAGGTGACGTCGTTAAAGTTCCGTGAAACAGCGTCGTACTTCAGCGCCGACATCAGGATCGGTTTCTTCAGCGGTGACCACGGCGACGGGGAGCCGTTCGACGGCAGTTTGGGGACGCTGGCACACGCGTTCTCGCCGACGAATGGGAGGTTCCACCTGGATGCCGACGAGGACTGGATAGTTTCCGGCGATGTGACGCAGTCGGCGTTGTCGACGGCGGTGGATTTGGAATCGGTTGCGGTGCACGAGATTGGGCACTTGCTAGGGTTAGGTCACTCGTCTCAGGAAGAAGCGGTTATGTTTCCGACGATTTCGTCGCGGAAGAAGAAGGTGGTGCTGGCGCAGGATGATATCGAAGGGATTCAGTTCCTCTACGGTTCCAATCCCAATTTCAATGGTTCCACTGCCACGTCAGCACCGGAGAGGGACTCCAGCGACGGTGGCCGTTGCCTCACCTGTGTGGGCTCCTCCTGGAGCGTTTTTACTTTGTTGACTTTTTCATCTTTATATTTTACATTATTATAGGATTTATTTTTTATTATTTATTCCACGGGTATTGTGAGCCTTATTTGACTTGGCTCCAACTTCTTTTGCATCTTCTCATTTGCTGTTACCTTTTCCATCCTCACATTAGATGCCGAACTTTGTATACACATTCATATACAATATAGAATTTCTTTGTATATCATATAATAAAATTCATTATTTAATCTACTGAGTCTTATGAAAGGTTATTATAAAATTAAATGAAAGAAATTAAAAAAAGTAATATAGTTAATAACTTTATTTTATTTATTGTTTTAATATATATATATATTTTAATTATTATAAGAAGAAATACGAATATTTGTTATATAGTTAATTATATAACGTAATATTAATAAAATATTAAATCCCATACATTTATTATTGAGATAATCAATGTCATTTTACTGATTTTTTGTTGGAAAAGACACTGTTGTAATTTTTTTTTTCACAAGGTGAAAATTTAAGTGAAAAACATCTCTCGTCTTCCGAAGCAAACAAGTATGTTTATGGTACGGAACATGCCTCAATAATCAAATGATTGCATTGACCTACACGCACTCTTTGCGTGTATACTTTTTTTATTATATAAAAACTTATCACCATCACGTTTGTAAAAGTTATTAATTTATCTGATAAACAATATTCTGTTTTCTTTTTAATATAATCATAATCTCTACTTGCACAAACCTAATCCAACTTTTACAAAATTAAATATTAAATCTTATTTTATTTTGCACACTCTAGTCATGACCCCTTCAACCCTTATAATCGAATAATTAATGATAGACATACACTTCTATTTAATATATACTTATTAAATACTTTTTTTTATCTATCTCTTCCTCTTATCAACAACATATAAACTTAACTTTTATTCTCTTTCTAAATATATATCTCATAGGTGTTGATGAATATTTTGGATGTATATCAATCATTTTTTTTCCTTGAGATAATACAGATTTATGCTTTGTTGCTAAAAGCTTGTATAATCAATTTATGAGGTGAATAGGTACCCTCCTCTAAATTATTTATTTTTGAATAATTTGAGAAAAAGAAACACCATATGTATAAGTTCGGCATTGAAACTGTTAGATATAAATTGTTTATTGTTGGAGGATATAAATATTGAATTTTTTTTACCAATAATAAATTATACGTAAATTTATGAAATTTTCTCATTACATGTTAATTAATTTTTTTAAATATTGTTCAATTTGTTTATTTTTATATAATGTGAGAGTTCAACACATGTTTAACTTCTAACATTTGCCATTCCATTGCTTATAACCATTATGACACTTAAAAGTAGGAAAATTTAGTGGGCAGAAAAGACAATCATATATTTTATACCAGAAAACTTTTATTCATTATTTTTTAAATAGGTAATTGATATTTTTTTTTGGTATTTGTTGTCTTTTTCCTGATTTGTATATAAGAGTTTCCGTCTTGTTGTATAACTAGTGTTATTGTTGTCATTATAGTTTGTCTATACCATTTGCCAATCACAATTCTTTACAAATTCATGGAAATAGAAACAAAAGGATGGTTGAATATAAAACAGGACTTCTTTAAGAAAATATAAGAATGTCTGGAAGAAATCATGTAATAAATAAAAATACCACATTAGATTTTGCTAGTTTATCTTAAACATTTTTTTTTATTATGTTCATTCTTTTCTTAAAAATACACTTAGAGTTTCACTAATAAAAAATAATAATTATGACTTGAATAAAAATATATGTAAAGTGGTTAGATTTTGACATAGTTTCAATAATTTATTGGAGTGGTATAAAATAGTAGTGAAAGATTATTTCACTATTGCACTTTTTTTCAAAATCACACACGATGATTCTACTTGCAATAGCACCAGTATTTTAAATTTATCTAAAGAAACAAATATGTATGTAAAACACGATTTCAGTATAACATAAAAATAACTGAAATCATACTTTTATACTTGACTTCTTTTTATAAAAAAAGTTAAAAAAAAAAAATCATATTCACGATTTTGACAAAGTACAAGATAATTATAAATTAATTAAAATCATGCTTAATGAACTATCTTTTTATTTAAAATTTTGTACCAAAATCATGGTCCATAACATGACTTATGTTTTCAATTTTATGTTTAAATTGAAGTCGTATTTTTTTTATATAGGACACGTCTTGTATTAAAATTTTTAATTTCAGTCCATTTTGATTATTTCGAAATGAAATTGTTTCCGAATGGTTAAAAAAACCAAAACAAAATAATATGGAAACTAAAATGAAAAGTTGAGTAAAGAATTTTCAAAACTTAGAAATATTTTAAAAACAGTTGTTTGCAATATCAAGTTTTATCTATGAAAACGTGAAATAAATAAAAGAAAATGTTTTTTTTTAGCAAAGCACATATTTTGTAAACATTTTCGTGTAAACACCAAAATAAAAAAGTTTCATGCCTGGACGAAAGTTATTTAAAATCTTGCAAAATTTGAATACTTAATTTTGAAAATGTTCAAAAGAGTAAATAATAACTCTACATATTGTGAATTTATCATAGCAGGTAAAAAAAAAAAATAAAAAATGTAGATGATGTACCTTGTAAGCCACGAAAGTGCTATAGTCTAAGGTAATAATGTTTGAGTTTATTCAGTACTTCATTAAAAGAAAACGATGAAAACCACGGGTAACGCGTTTATGAGATTCTTGCATTTTTCACCGAAAGAAAAGATGTTATCATTAGCCTAAACCGCGTTTGCATGATTATACTTTACATGTACATATTTAAGTCCAGCTTTTACACGCTTTATATCACAACTTAAAATATTCATTATAAAGATAAACTTAAACTTTTCTATTAAAAAATATTTATTAAATTTTAATTTTATCAAAACTTATATTTTAAAATATATTATTTGTAATTGTTCCAACCAAAATTTTGAAATATTTTTCATAACCCTATTCACAACATTCAAAACGACTTCAGTGTTTTAAGTTTTCCTCTATCAAATTTCCTTGAAATGCTAACCTTGTGAACATGGTCATTTAATAGTCATGCAGTCATTGGACTATACACTATCAAAATGTTTATATTTTGAATGAGTATGATGATGCAACAAAGAGAAACTTTATTAGTAAAAAAATACAATTTTCAATATGCTATTATACAAGATGAAAATTAAATTCATTTCAAATTTGTTAGATAGTTGGTTTTGTACAATAGTTAAATCACAAATTCTAACATAAAAAATTAAACACTTTTTTAGTACTTTACTCGCAAGTTGAATTTCACAATATGTTATCGACTAGATGATAGAATTTTTATACGTGAACATAACTTTCAACAATTTTATTCAAGATATCTAGATATATTTGTAAATCCTTCACTTAAGGAAGTTATTTAAAAAGTGCATAACAAATTCAATACTCCTTTAAAGAGTTTAACAAGATAAAATAAGTAAAAAATATTTATAGAGGTTGTACTTTTTAAGAGTTCTTAAACTTTAATGGACAATTTAGTAAGCAATCTCTTGATCTGAAATTTATATAAACTTATGTTTGTAGGATAATTAAAAAACAAATAAAGTAATGGTTTGTACAAATGTAGTATGTATTAGACAGTCTCATGAAGATTTTATTGTATTAAAAAAATATTACATATTAATTTTTAGATGTTACACATATCCTTTCTTGGAGTTTTTCTTGTATCCTCAAATACCTTACTTATTTTTCATAACTAGCAACGATAGTAACATAATATTTGGAAAAGTAAAAGTGACTTAGTGAAAAATTATTTATTTTAAGAAAGATAAAAGAGATAGTCAACAATGACTTTATAAAAATAACAATAAAAAAAATATTTGTACAATCCCTTTTATTATAACATAATTCTTTAAATATTTTTTAAAGAAAAATTTTGGACGTAACTTAGTTGGACAAAACTAATATAAAATGCAAGTCTTCATTGCCTTTTCTATTACACGCTTACATATGTTGGTCTTGAAGACAATCAAGTTTCAAGTGATAATGTTTTGATGATGAAGATTCATGAAGAAAGAACATGATGTTGTCGTAGATATGTTTAGGCTTTCTATGTATTTGTTTCTAAGTGTCTCAAACAAAGATACTCATAAGATCAATGCACAACCAAACTAAAAAGAGTTAAAATGATTTTGAAAATGTTTTAAAATTATAATAATACTTACATGGTTGATTAATCGATTAAATTGTTTATGATGAGAGTTAGGATAGGTTAATTGATTATCATATTTGATAATATATTAAAACAAAAAACCATGTTAAGTGTTTTCAAGTTTTCAAGATAATAATCTATTATAAGTCTTGAGATAATTGATTAAACATGTGCTTTAGTAATAAATGAATAAATAATTTGCAAGATAATAACAAGTTAAACATGCTCTAGTAATTAATGAAGAACTAATATGATCAAATATATGGTGAATTAAAATAGAAACTATGTTCGACTAATTTATAAAGAATAATCAATTAATTGGAACAATAATCAATTAAATGCATTAAAATTTGTTTTAACAATTGGATTTCAAAATCTATAAATAGAGTATTTAGCTTTACATTTGAAACACGAATTTTGAAAATAAGATTTTCGAGCAACTAAAGAGCTTTTTACAATTTTTGTGCACTCATTTGTGCACTCCAATAATTCAAGAAAGGTTATGATCTTGTGAGTTGCTTCTGCTACATAGTTACGTTTTCTGATTTGTAATTTTTTGTTATTTCTAAATTGATTATCTAGGTTTGTAATATTGGTAATTAAGAGTTGATAAAGTTATAAATCCTTTAAAGGTGTTTGAGTTGATGGGGTTGTATATCCTCTAATATCAAGTGTATTGCATATCTGTTGAAGGGGTTGAAGGGGTTGAAGAGTTGATTGTTGTATAACTTTTGAGAAAGTTAGTGAAACCAACAATTCTCAAGTTGAATTATTGAGACTGGAGTAGGCAAGAGTGAAGGTGCAGTTGGCTCCAACAAAGGGATTGAATAGAGTCTGAACTCAAATTGTGAAATATAAACAATTCAATGGTAATATAAAATAAAGTATAAGAGAAAGAGAAGTAGGCACAAATTTATACTGGTTCACCCTATAATCAGGACTACGGCTAGTCCCTTAAGCAAACCTCTTAAGAACTTTCACTAAAAATGAGTTTTAACACATCTCTAGGACAAACATTCTACACCTCTCTAGGTACGAGTATTAATACCTCTCTAGGACAAGTATTCTAAACCTCTCCAGGAACGAGTTTTAACATCTCTATAGAAATAAGTATTCAAATCTCTTCAAATATGAGTTTTAACACCTCTCTAGGAACAAGTATTCTACACCTCTTCAGGTAAACCAGTCTTAATCTCTCCCTAAGATCAAGACCTCTCAAACAATGAGAAAAACACTCTCAACATAGAGAACAATGTAAGCTGGCAGGGTAAACGTAACAGAATGAAGAATTTACAGTGGTTTAGCACACAACCTTCATTGCTCTCAATAGCAAATATGTATAATGAAACTTACTCAAATTATTTTTCTTTTCTAGTGCCTCCTCTTTTTAATTCACCTTCATTCTCGCCTCTTTATTCTTTATCTTGAAGGTCTTTATATAGATTTTAGAATGTGACCATTGAAGTTGTAGAATGAAATCTTCTGTACCAAGGAATATTTGTGTCTTAAATGTGTATGTGAATCATTAATCTATTTGAAAACTTTCCATTATTGTGTCAAATTTGAATGTTGAGACTTAAGGTATTAATGATGATCTGCATGAGATGGTTCTATTTTCAGATGCTTGAATAAGAAACAAACTTTTGATATGAACATCTTTTGCACATCCTAAGAGACATAAACATTTATAGAAACAATTCTAACATGATTGTCAATAACAATTTGCATTAAAACACTCGAGTTAAGTAAAATTAATTATTTAAATTCTTAGATATCTTTATAATATAGTCTTTCAAATTTTAGAATTATAAAAACTTTCTATTCTAGAAATTCCACTATTAATATTTTTCAAAAACTTTTTAACTCTGTTTTATTTTTAAACGTTGAAAGCAATCAAACTTTGATAAAGATTTATTTCATTTGAAGTATATTAGACTTATAAATAAAAACCAATATATCACAACACATTTTCAAAATTCATTTAAATATCAAAATAAAGATATGCTATGTTCTTCAAATATTATAAAGCATTTTTCGAAAACTTTCTATACTGATATAATTTAATCGTTAAAGTATCTCAACTTTGTATTTTATCAGAAAATATATTTCTTAATAATAAAATCAATAAAACTGAATATATGAAATTCTCAATTCATTCATAATATGAAAACTTTTTAGAACAGTTTAATCATAGCATTAAAGTAGTTTCTCGATCAAATCAATTAATTACAATCAATATTGGTTTCGAATTTAATTAAAGAATAATTTAAAAACATTTCTAAATCAAAAGGTTGAATTTAGAAAATTCTCTCAATGTATCATATATTATGAATTTGAATAACATTTTGATCACTTTGTCTCATACGTCAAATGTTATGAAGGTTGAATCCTCCACTACATTTAGAATGTTGAGATTGCCTATCATATTATATGCCCTCTCAAGATCTTTTTTTTATTATGTTATTCTATTATTTAGTCTAGTGAAATCATCTTGACACATTCGTTTCTTCTATATATATTGATGGTATTATCTAGTCTACTTTATTTTTTGTAAATATCCACGTATATCATTAAGAGATCGTTTAGCGTATTTTTGTGCTATACTACTGACGTGATTTTTTATGGAAAACTTTTAATTTAATTGGTATATTGAAATTAGTTCATTGTAAGAAAAAAGGAAACAGTTTTTTTTATATTAGAATTACGAAAAAATCAAGGGCAATGTTATCTTCTTTATAAAAGTTATATTGTTGTCTGTTTTTTAGGGTTCTTACAACATTGATTCGTGACCCTAATAAAAGAATAATGCACAACGAAGAGAATGAACACCATGGATCCAAACCACAAATGATGAATGATAATGGGAGACCACCGGAAACAACGAGGCAACATTATCCGTGGGACGCCAAAACAAAAAATTCACAAATTTGCGATGGAGAAGGAAAATATGTCAGTTCGTGAAACTGAAGCAAATGAAACACGCACACTAGTTGAGAAAAACGGGAAAACAAGAACATCGAAGGAGTGAAATGTTTAAGTATGCCACGTGGAGGTGTCCATTTATCATTGTTCCATAAAATATTAGGTTGATGCGGATGAAAACAATATTTTTTATAAGATAAAAATGAAAATACTATAAAAATATGAAAGTTTAAGATATTTGAGCAGAATTTCGGTTTAAAATATACTAAACGAGACATGGTATATACATATTTGTCCACACGAAATACATTGTGATCCTCTAATAAAGTTTTGAAGAGTGAATTTGCAGAAAGAAAGAGAGAAAGAATCTCTGATCACGGCTGAAGCGAGTTGAAGGAATCACACCTGCTCCGAACCTCTCCTTCCTTTCCCGTCTTAACGTCCAACACGCTGAGCTTTTCGATGGCACGTGCGAAGTCCTGGAAGAACTTGGCTTCATCATCGGCGTACATGTCAACGAAGGGCTTCGTCCTGGGATCTGTGAACAGGGCGGTGTCGGTGGCCAGCAACCCCAACCCTCTCCGCAAGTTCTTGAAATACATGTTGTCGAACTTCACCGGAGTCATCACGTCGTTATAAGCCGCCATGGAAGGGTCCTTTGTGTAGTTCTCGCAGAGCTTCCTCAGCCCTGACGCGTACTCGGGGTTATAGGCGGGGTCAGTTTCCGAAGTTTTGCTGAACTTGAAGAGCCTGTCCACGAACTGGTCGCAGTGGGACATCCCTATGGTGTGCGCGCCGATCAGGGCCACCATTTCCTGGACGGAGAACCCTTTTCTGGTGAAGAGGGGGATCACTTCGGACATAGTCATGTTCGGTAAAGGGAATTGGTTTTCGGTGCTGGAGAGTTTGGATTCCAGGGAGTCTTTGCGCCCGAAGTGGAAAGTGAGGGTGGGGCCGCCGGAGTTCGTGACCAGTTCGCTGGCAGCAGCGGCGAGGATGTCGGCGCAGGAGATGACGCCGGGGCACTCCAGCTCGAGGGCGTTCTTGGCCCGCAAGACGGTGTCGAAGCCGTCGCCGGAGAGGGGGAGGTTGACGGCGTGGTCGCGCTCGGCCTTGTTGTAGGAGTTGGAGGTGATGAGGATGGAGGCGTCGCAGCCGCCGACCATGCAGTCGTGAAAGAGGAGGCGGAGCGTGGCGGCGGCCGTGGATGGCGTGTTGTGCTGCTTTTCGTTAACGATTCTCCGGACGACGTCGAGGAACTTGGGGCAGGTTTTTTGGTAGTAGTCGGGAGTGAGCTTGGTTTGCATGGAGGGGAGGAATGATAGGGAGAGGAAGAGGAAAATGGTGAAAGGGTTGTTGTAAGTCATGTTTGTGTTATTAGGGTGAAGCTAGAGTTTTCAAAACAAATAACCTAATGCTTTGTTTGTTTGCATGTAGGGGATTTGCTTCTATGAAGAACCTAACCTAAACTTGAAGAAGCTTCTTATGAGGATGGGTTTGATTGTTGAAATTTGAAGGAATGCATTTGGGGTCATATGATTCATTGGTGGGTGAATTGTGGAAGTGAGAATTCAGAGGGAGGTGATGGCTAATTTTAGTTAGCCTTGTTAATGATTCTCCTTTAAGCCAGATAGGTTTTGAGGTGCAAATTGAATATCACTAATGAACCCTCCATTGGGTGTTCAATTGTTTTAGCATTGTGGCAACTCTCAGCTTTCACTTTCTTTATCACCCTTAACTCAAGTTTTTGTGCAGCATTTAATCTCTGAAGTCCAACTTATTATATAGATTAAGAATTTTATTTGAGCAAGGTCCCACCAATATCGGTTTCATATATGATTAAGTCTTTCAATTTTCAAAAAAAAAAATATCATAGAAAGATTAATAAAAATCATAGTGATTTGGAACTGCTTCATAATTTCTTTCTCATGTGGTAGTGGCCAAAAAGCAATTGAATTTGGGCTGGCTCGTCATCTGTGTACATTTATTTAAAAATTCTTTTGATTTAGGTAGCGCAATTACTTCCTGCAACCATCAATTTCAACCTGCACTCCCACAATTTTTGAAAATGGTTATATTAAGTGACTTCAGATTATTTGTTCTGAAAATTTCTTCAGAACATTCTTTTTGAAATTTATGAAATATATTACGGAACACGTTTTTCAGAATATGATAAGATTTTTATAACAAAATTTCTAAAATTAAATTTTTAAAATGCATAAAATACGTTTTGGAACAAGTTTTCATTATAAGATTTATAGTATAAATATACCTTTCAAAATGCACTTTCTGAAAAATATATTCTGGAACATATTTTATTTGTTGCGGAACACTGTGTTCTGTATAGAGCTTTACGGAATGAGATCTTTTTACAGTATTCTCCTTCTCTTTTTTTTCTGCGGTAATGATGGTACAGCAACAACATCAGAGGTGATGAGGTGGAGTGTAGGAGAAGCTAACAAAGTAATTTGGCCATTTCACTCCGTTGTGGAGGTGTAGGTTTAAAAATGAAGGTGCAGAAAGTAATTGCTTTCAGGTAGCGATATCCTTGCATATATTTCTGTGGTCATTGTCCAAGTAGAGTCCACAACTAACCATTTGAGGTTCCACTTGATTTAGAAGATATTATTTTAGGTTAAAGCGGCAAAGTGCAATTTTTTTTTAAAGAATTTTTTATAATGGATAGTTTTTTAAAAAAATATTAGAAGTGGACAACTCGTCCTTTAAACGATAATTTCATAATAAAGAAAATAAAGAAATTTGCTTTAATCCATGACTTTTATTTATAACATTGTTTCTACTTTGAATAAAAAAAAGGTGTGTTTTAATAGGCAATTTCAACTTTAAATTTTGTGTATGAAGAAGTCTGACATGATTCTTAATATTTTTTCTTTTAAATAGTCGAAGTGATATCTTTTAATTTTTCTTTTAAAAGTAACACAATTTTTTTTTTTTTATATTTTTCAGATATTCAAAGTCCTATTGTGACACAACTTTTTTTTTTAATACTCAAGTAGTATAAGCACATTAGGCTTCTTAAGCGTTTTTATTAATTTGAATTTATTTTACTTTGGGATTGATTATGTCTTTTTAACTTGGTTTTTGTAAATGTTGAAAAAGTAAAATAATTGTAGTTCATTATGATTGTAATGGTTTTTTTTTTCAATAATTTTTCAGTTTTTGTAATGATGTGAACAAAATTATAAAAAAAATGAGAAATATTTGTTTTTTTTAACTAAAAAAATATAAAATATTACTTAATATACATAAAGATGTTTGAAGAAATTTAAAAAATCAAAATTTTAGTTTATCCAACAAGTTATTTGTTATCCAGGTCTTTGTTCCAATTTTGATTGGGTTGATCTCTAATATGCTAAGACGTGTATGGTTACTTGAATAGCAAACCAGTTTTTTTCCTTTTTTTGATTTGGAGCTTTCATGATGGATGGAGCGTGGAGGAGGTTGTGGAAGCTATGGATTGAAGTGGAGGTCTCACGGAAATAATGAAGTGATCTCAAGAAAATTGAAATTCAAGAGAGGTTGAATCAATTCTTAAAAGTTATTTAAGTTAAACTTAATAGAGGAGCTAACCTATAAGTAACTATAAGTAATTATAAGATGAAGTAAGGTTGAATTTATTATAGTCTTAAGAGACTAACACATTTATTAAATTGCTATGGTCAATCCAAAGTGGAAGTAAAATTCAAAAAAATTAAATTTAAAATAAAACCTTAGATTTAAAAGATTCAATGAGAACATGATATGTGGTCTTCACACTTTTCATACATGGTGCAACATGACATTTAATATGTACTAAATATGTATTTTATTTATAAGAATTCCAACCTGCAAAATAAGAGATGAAACATATAAGGTGCAAAACAATATCACCTATCATAAAAGTAATTATTATACTAAGTAATTATTAAAATGTTCTAGATAAAAACTGTACTTAGAGTTTGTTTGGTTTTGGTAGTGGATTTGAGAGAATGTATTTGAAGGAATTTGAGTGGATCGTGTATGGATGGTAAGGTTGTTTGAATTAATGAATAGATAGTAAAATTTGAAGGGATTTGAGGGGAATGTTTGTGAAAGTTTGAGAATGATTTGATAGATGTTATAAATTTTTTTTACTTTTTTAATTGATATATTTGTGAAATTACTAATTGACCCTTGTGGAATAAGATGATAAAAAATTAAATATAATGTGTCTCTCTATGTCACATGGCATAAGGGGTGTTTTGTAATTTCCAAAGTCATGACCCACTTATTAGGATATTTGTAATTTCCAACCCACTTACAAAGGTATTTCGTAATTTTCAATTACATAGTTGTAAATCTCTTTAGACGAGCGAGGATCTCATCCCATAAATCTTCGCTAATCCATACTTCCAAATTAGTTCAACTAAAGAGACTTTATCCACAAGCATCCATTTTCCTCTATAGTGAAACCATTTAAATTGTTTCAACCAAACACAACTTTAAAGTTAAACTTTTCACATAACAAATCAATACTCACATCCATCTCTTTATCTATCATAAAGATATAACAAATCAATACTCACATCCATCTCTTTATCTATCATGAAGATAAATGTTTGATAAATAAAGAAATATATAAAATTTGATTCCAAGAATGTGATTGAAAAAGTAAAACATAATCTTCAATGTTGTTATGATTAAACTCAACTTTATGATATAAAGTTAGATAAAGACATACAAATGCAACTACACCTTAATTGTTATTTGACATGAAATTCACATGTGACCATAATAAAAGATGTATTAAATGAACTAATGTATTGTAAAGTTGTTGAAAAATAGTGTTCAATTAATATATATTGTAATTGAATTTATAATTAATTTTTTTTAGTAACAATTTTTCAAGTCCTTAAGACCAACCACAATATTTCCAGAAATTGGAAAACTATGTTGCAAAAGCACATTCTCTAATATCACTGAGTGGATTCTCCTAAGTAAAATTGAAAGGTATAAATTTTCATTTTCCATATTTCTATTAATTTCGTTATTAAATAGTTGTTGATGTCTAAATTTTCATATAAAAAGACATGGATCGTTAAATAAAAATATCTCACCTTGAAGTTTGGATATTGACAATAATCATATATTAATATGACATGCTATTTAAGAGAATGTCTCTCAAATAATTGTGCAATATGTTTATATTATGGACAAGGTGCAATATATCACCGTAATTTTAGAAAGTTTTGAAATGATTCTTCCATCTAATGAAAAATAAATTGAAATTTAATTCAATTTAGAAAAGTTCTTTATTAAATAAAGTTAAATGCATTCTACTTATATATTATTATTATTATAATATATTTGCGATCTTCATGTACGAAAAATAAACTTCCATATACACTAAGGAAACTATATTTAACAGTGGTAATTACTCTGATAATGACGTAAGCCTATATGTAATGCCATGTTATTGATTTATTAAAGAGTTGAAAGTGAACTTAGTTGGGAGCAAAGTAGCATCAATATCAATTGACCTGACCACTGAAAGTTCATTTTGTTTGACTTCTTAAGGAATATTTTAGTGGATCAGTAGCAGTGCCTGACTATTATTGTGGATCAATATCTTGTGTTTTCTTTAAGAACTTTTAGAGGAGATTTTCTGAAACAACATCTAAAAAAATGTTTTTTTAACTAAAATTAATTTATATGCGGTAAAAAATATATATATTTTGCAACATTTTATTTTTCACTTTATACAAACTAAGAGAAATGAATTTGTCTTTTACAGGAGCAGGAAATACATTGCTTTCCTCATGTTTGGTTGGACGTCATATTCTGCATCCACACAAACAATTCTTGACACTATCCTATATAACATGTGATAAATGCATCCATGCATTATGCTCACATAAATTTATCAAAATATTGCATGAATAAATATATAACTAGTTGGGAAGATGTCATTAATTACTGTGTGTACTTGTACTAGGTCTAATAGCATTTTCCACGTTGATAGATATACATTTGGATTTTGTTTTTCAATTATTGCATAGCTACTAGGTATAGCTACTAGCTGTTAGTCTATCAAGAGAGAGAAACAAATTACAAAAGATAAAAAAATAATCTCCATAAAGTTTCCATTTTTTATTTAAAAAATAAAAAAATGTATTTGAATAATTGAATGGTTGTTTATTCTATTATAAAAAAATTATATAATATTTTTAAAATATGAAAAATACATCGAAGCAATTGTAATACATAAATTTTTGGTTTTCAATTTTATTTCTTTTCATGAAATTGTATCTATTGTTAAAATTTATAATATTTTTGTGTAAATATACTATAAACTTTGACATGCTTAGTACTCTAGGACAGACTAGAGTTTTGGTGATGTGCATTGTTGCTGAGCTATTCTATTGACGATGCAATTATGAATGTGAGATACCAAGTTTAACAATTTCATTTCATAAATATTTGCTACCATGGAACAATATTTAGCATATGCATATGAACATAATATGGAGTTTCTAGGCATACAATTTTTAAAAACTTTGAGCGGAAAATACTTCTTTTCATGTAACATATATTAATTTAGATGGAAAATTTTAAAAAAATATAATTACTTTTATAGAAAATTTATTTTTTTTTAAAGAGAAAATATATTATTTGTATAATGAACTTAAAAAAATTGAAATAATAAAATTTTATGACATAGAAATTTGATGATTTAAAGTTAAGGAATTTTAAATTTTATTTTTGAAAAAGTGAATTTGGAATTTTTCTTTCTCTCAAATTGATGTGTTTTTTTTTTATCTCCTCATAAATCTGATTTTGATCTAGGTGTCATTGGCTTAATAAAAGAAAAACGATTAGTTGTCGCTTGAGGTTAATTAAATATTATTTATTGATGTTGATTAATAAAATATTGTTGGTTGATTAATAAGATTATTTTTATTGTTGTCATAGACTGAAATATTGTTAGGATGACTAAGATCAAAACACTGTTTGAATAACTATTTGTTAGTTGATATTAACTTGGTATTTTTTTATCGATGTTGAAAACAATTATTTTTTTTTTCATAAATTGTTAGAATTATTTTTATTGTTATCGGAGATCACTTTTATTTTTAATTTAATATTAGTTGGGATTTTCTTAGCCAATGTCACAAAGGCTACTTTTTGATAGATGTAAATTATATTTTCTTTCTTGACATGTGGTTATTTTTTTTATGTTAATGTCTAATGATTATTTTCTTATCATCAAAATTAGTGTTTGTGGAAAACAAGAAAAATAGAATTGAGTTGAGTTGTGTTTTTATTTTTTTTAACTTTCAAAGATATCGTCCGATGACGATAATTCAGATTATAGTTTATAAAGGATAGAAAGTCTATCAACAATTTTCTTAATAAGAATTGTGTTTGATGATACGTGTCAGATATAGTCTTTAGTTGAACATATTTACTTGTTTAAGAATTCTTTTAGTTTTTATAGTAACTTTCTTTTTTAGATTAGTATATATGATAATAATATATAAAGTAAAAAAGATGAAGGAAGAAGAAATACATATTATATTTTTATATTGGTTCGTTTGTCATAGTAGACTACATCAAGTTCTCAATCTTTTGAAATAATATATGAAGTAATAAGTTTTAGTAAGCATACTAATGCTACAAAGTACAACACAAGTTCTTTGGGCATGTAGCTACTCTTGGTTAACCTCATGAGTATTATTTGGACTCGTAGCCCCTCCTAGTTAACCCCTTGATTATTGTTTGGACTCATTGCCATTTATAACTAATCTCTTGAATATTGCTTGGACCCAACCACTCTAAAATAGAGTACTCTTTAAACTCAACCACTCTTGGCTAAAAATAAGTACTCTTAGGATGCAACCACTCATGGCTAAAACTAAGTATTGTTTGAATAACATATTTTTAACTAATGATCGAGTATTCTTTGTCAAATAGTCACTCATGCCTAAGATAATTATGTTGTCTTATTAGTGATCCATAAATCACAGGGTTGTTCACTAAAGAGTAATAGTGCCTTTCAATGTATACAAGGTGAACTCTATCTTCTAGTTTGCTCAGTGAACATAAAAAATGTTCTTTATGAAGCTTTTTTGAGACACAACAAAAATTTAGCACTATGCAACTTAGTATCTTATTTATTCTTATTGGCGAATGACTTTGAATAGGTGATGAAGAATATAATTGTTGCAAATCAGCTTATGACCATTAAGCAACTTCAACTCACTTGAGTGTTGTGTTCTTTAGTCTTATGTGCTTATTGTGAAGGAGACATTAAATGCACTCTAGGCAACATTAATTATTTTCTTCTTTATGTAACATCCTAGTGGCTAGATGTACTCATATATTCTTAGACAATAAAATGTGTTTTTGCTTAATTTTGTTTAAAGTACAAAGTTGTATGAAGCAAATAGTGTTTCCTAGGGTTGATAATGTCAATGTTGGGGAGTTGTTGAAGAACAACTTTAACTCTTCATCCAAGAGATCATTGATATAACTTGATTTGTATGTGTGTGTGTTAAAAGTTGAAAAATTTTCGTCTTATAGATAAAAAATGACCATGTTTTATACCTAATTATTTTTAGCACTTAATCAAAACTATAGGTGTTGGACTTTTGTATAACAATGTTATTATTTGTTAATAACCTTTTTAAAAAAATTTCTAATGCTAACTCTTTCAACGGACATTAACTAGGATTTTTTTTTCCAATGTCAATTGAGAAAAAATTTCAACCAATAATGTTATTCAAATAATTGATTAATGTTAACTTAAAAATTATGATTGACATCAACGGAAAACAATATTTACCAACTTCACTCGTGAAAAAGTTTTATGAATATCAATTGAAAAAATCCTCCAAACTTTGATAGAAAATAACATTAACTAATATCATGAAGTGGACTTTAGGCTTAATTCATCCTTACAAAACCGGCTTATAAAGTGAGGTTTGCACCCACATTATAAACTATTGAAAGGCCTCATCTATAGTCGATGTGGGATCTCCAACACAGTCCCTTACGTCGAGACTGCTCAACTCGTGTGTGAGACTATATTGTTTAAGGGTGGTCCAATAGCGGTCCGATAGTGGCCCGATAGCGGGTAGCCCAATAACCGTGCTAGGATAGGCTTTGATATCATATCAAGAAGTGGAATTTAAGCCTAACTCAACCTTACAAAATTGGCTTGTAAAGTGAGATTTGTACCCACTTTATAAACTATTGAAAAGTCTTATCTCTAGTAAGTTAAGGCTTAAAGTCTACTTCTTAATATGGTATCAGAGCCTATCCTAGCATGGTTCTTGGGCCATCCGCTATCGGACCACCCTTAAACAATATAGTCTCAAGCACAGTCTCAAGCACGAGTTAAGCAGTCTCGGCGTGAGGGGTGTGTTGGAGATCCCACATCGACTTTCAATAGTTTATAAAGTGGGTGCAAACCTCACTTTACAAGTCGGTTTTGTAAGATTGAATTAGACTTAAATTTTATTTTTTATAACTAAAATCAACTAAGAAAGATAATTGGAGTTAATATTTTTAATTATTAATATTTATTTTATTTTTAAATAAGATTTTGTATTTAGTGGTGATTAAAATACTTTATTATTCGAATGAAAAAATTAAAATTCAAAAAAATTAAATTATTGTTGTCAAACAAAATACTTGAGGAATGAAACAATATACATGTAGTGTATTTTCCAAAGGTTCACTTCGAGTTTAAATAGATAATTTGACAATTTTTGTAACACTTAAAATTATTGAATTTGAATTTATCTCATTTAAAATTATTTTATTTTTTAAATAGTTTATTTAGATTAAACAATTTAAATTAAATAAATTTTATTTTTTTTGTTTGGATTTCAATTATTACTAAATATAAAATTAATTCAAATATTAAAGAATTATTAATAATTAAAAAATATTATTATGGATGATTTTTTAGTCCATCTTAGTTCATGTTATTTTTCAATTAAATTTTGTTAGATTTTTTTAAACTAATATTAATTTTTTTTTCTATTGAAGTAAAATGAAAATATTTCAAGTTAATTGTAACTATAATTATTTAGTTTGATATCGATTAAAATTATTTTTAATTGATGTTATTTTTACCAACTTTTCAATCCATGCCAGCTTAAAATTGCTTCCATTTAATATTAAAAAAAAAAATCTTAGTTAGTATTGATTGAAAGTTGTCTTAGTCATTATTAAAAACAAATCCTAATAAAATTTTCACGACATTACTGATTGGAGTTTTCTTTTTCCAATATTTCAATTTTTCTCTTGAATGAATTATGTCATTAAAATTAATATTTCAAGGTTACAATTTTGATACAGTCAATTAAAAAGCTAGTAGAACTTTAGAAATATTAGCAAAAAAACTGAAAAATTAGTTAATGATCGAAAAATTGATAGTTAGCGGCCGGAGAGATTCTGATAAAAAGATTGAGAATTGAGAGTGGCCGAAGAGATTCCGACAAGAACATCTAAAAATTTAGCGACCGATGATAAAAATAACGTTGGATGAATGTGATTATAAAAAATCATTACGCGACGGATGATAAAAATAACATTGGATGAGTGTGATTATAAAAAATCATTACGAAGCATAACATGGAATCAGAGGGATGCATATGGAAAAAAAGATTCCACATAAAGTGTTCTTGATTTTTATTTTTTAAGAATAAAAAGTTGATGATACGATGATTCATTGGAAACCACATAAAATAGTGGTGCTTGTAGGATGGGTCTACAACATAAGTAGATAATTCCATTTTGATCTCTTTCTATTATGATGGGACAGTACCTCCCAGAATAATTTCCTTCAAATTAGGCAGCTCAATATATATAATTTTATATGAGAATCGAGAAAAACGTGTTTTTTTCCGTACACGCTGGGCCTTGTCATGGTCCATGGCAAAGTCAAATTAATTAATTTATCACTAAACACATTTCTAAACCTCATAAAACAAAAGGAAAAATAAATAAATAAATAAAAAACTGTAATTTGATTTATTTAATCGAGAGATTAGTCAAAGTTCGGTTCTGGTACACAGAAACTTAGATGATCATTCTGAACACTGTCAACAATACTTCTGTCTTCTTATGCACGTGAATTAAAAATACAGTTTAATTTAGATACTCATACTATTTAAAAGCAAAATTTTTCAAGAGGATTAAAGTAAAAATTTATACCAGTTTAAATATTTTATAAAAGTAAAGGTGGAGGTTAATTAATTTGTTGAATTAACCTATTTTGGTTTAAAGTAGTACTTTTAAAAGTTAGATAATTTAAATGTTTCGTTATGATGGAATAACAGGCACTAAGAAAACAACTTTATAGATGAAAATGTATTTTGTTTGGTTTTAATGATAATTTTGAAGAGTAAATTTGAGATTAGATTGTATAAAAGATTAGATTATTTGTATTAAGGAAAATATGGTAAGATTTGAAGGAAAAAATTATGAGTAATTTGTTGGTACAATTAAATTATTATTATTATGATATTAATAATATTATTATATAATTTTATTATTTACTATTATTATTATTAATTGTATAATTAATACTTTTATTATTGTAATAAATATTTATGATTTTATTATTATTTTTAGTTCTTAACATTAAACTTTTTAGTATTTTATTTTTATTAACATCTTATTACTATTATTTATAATTATATTAAATTTATTATTATTTTAATTATAATAATAATAATAATTATTATTATTATTATTATTATTATCATGCTATATAATATAATTAGTTATATTTATTTTATTATAATATAAATATACATATTAATAAATTTACAATAAAAAAATTATATATAAAATATAATATATATTCAATATAATAATTATATATGTAAGTATAATAAAATATTTATTATATAATTTATGTATTTATTATATTTAAAAAACTCTCTTCGCAAATCTCCTTACCCTAGTTATTTTTTCTTTTCATTTTGTGATTTAATTAATTTTTTTGCACTTTCTCCTTTTTTTTTCATATGTGCTAACTTTATTCGCCTTGGTCCAAACATAACCTAAGTTTTTAGTTTTTATGCTGTCTAAACACTTTTTTCTTTTATATATTTTTTCTTAATTATCATGATTTTGTTTTTAAGCAGATGCAAATATTTAGTTGGATTTTAGAATAGACTCAATTCTCATTCATCCAACAACCAGTTAGACATGTATAGCCATAAATTGGAAGAATTAGACTAGTCAAACTTGGAATGTTTGGCATTGGGGGATCGTCATATTATGACGATTTGAGTTGGAGAGTTTGGCCTTCGAGGGATTGTCCACATTATGGTGATTGGACTTGGAAAGTTTAGTCTCGGGGGACCATCCACATTATGATAATCAGACTTGGGGAGTTCGACCTTTGGGGGTTTGTCCACCTTCTGACAATACATAGGCCTCCAGCCTCGAGTCGAGTAGGCAAAGAGGTTTATCTAGTGAAAAACTTGAAAGTTTATACATTGAGTTGTTTCACACTAAAAGAGTTTTCAATTGTGTTTTTTCACGTTGCCTAACTATTCGAATTAATTTTAAGCAATCTTCAACAATTTTATTTAGGTTTTGCGATGCTGATCATAGTCAGCTTTTAATAATTCAGTCTTGCCGATGACAAGTTTTATCAATCTAAATGTATTAATGGAAGAGGTTGACCTCTGGTCAACGTTTTATTAATTTGAATGTAGCGATGGATGAGGCCGACTCCTAGTCAACGTTTTATTAACCCAAACATATTGGTTGTTGAGGTTGACTCGTAGTTAGTTTTTTATTTTAAAACACTTTAGTTTGAGTTCAAGAGGGAAGGGAGGGGGTGAATTGAACTATTAAATTTTTTTGCTTTGTATGGCTCAAATATTGTTTAGAAAGAAGGACAATTTTCAAGAAATTTCTTTAACCAGTGGTTTGTAAGTGCAGTCCATAAAAACAATCGATTTCAGATAAAAAACAATTGATTTAAATCTTGTTAAATCAATTTATTTTTGCCAAAGTCAAAATTTTCAATTGATGTTTTAAAAAACAATTTCAATTAACTTTATTAAGATTTCTTGAGTGTCTCCACTAATATTTGAACCTCTGCACTTGTTCTCATCAACTTCTACACACACATTAAATTAAAACAAAGCCTTCATCTCTTTTTTGTCTTCACTTAGATTGATTTTGTTTTTTTGCTTGGCTTCATCAAATACCAAATCTGTGAGATTTCTAACATTATTAATCAAAACATATCGGTGGATGAGGATGACATGTAATCAATAATTATTAATCCAGATGTACTAGTGAAAGAGGCTAACATGTTGTCAACAACAATTTATTAATCCAACGTACTGGTGAATCAGGCTAACATGTAGTCAACATTTAATCTGAACGTACTGATGAATCAGGTTAGCACATAGTTAGGATTTTAGTCTCGAAGTACCGGTGAATTAGGCTAATACGTAGTCAATAATTTAGTCTAGTGTACTAGTGAATTAGGCTAACACGTAGTCAACATTTTAATTTAGACATACCGATGAACCAGGCTAACACATAGTTAACATTTTAATCTGGATATACTGGTGAAGTAGGCCAAAGTGTAGTTGGCAAAAATCTGGTTGTACCAGTTAAAATAACTAACTCATAATCAACAAAGAAGTAGGCCAACAAGTAGTCAAAAAAGATCTGACAGTACTTGTTAAGTCAACTAACACATAGTCATCAAAGAAGTAGGTCAATGTGTAATTGGCAAATATCCGAATGTATCAGTTAAATCGACTAACATATAGTCGATGACTAACACGTAGTCAGCAGAGAAGTAGGTTAATATATAGTTGGTACGGCTAAATCGACTAGCACGTAGTCACACAAAGACGTAGAAAAGACGTAGGCCAACATGTAATCATCAAAAATCCGTATGTATTAGTTAAGTTGGCTAACACTTAATCAACAAATAAGTAAACCAACACATAATTGACAAAAATCCAGACGTATTGGTTAAATTAAGCCAACAAGTAGTCGGTAAAAATTCAGATATAACGATTAAAGAGACTAAAATAGTTAAAAAAAAAAGTAGGCCAACACATAGTTTACAAAAATCTAAAAACACAAACCAGAAAAATTAACAAAATAACACAAAAGCTTATTTAGTTGGACGAACACATTAAAAATCCTTAAAAAAAATATATAAGAAATTCAAAGAAAAAAAGTGTTACTATATATTTTTTAATCACTATCTTTATCAAACGAACATTGCACTCATTGAAATTAAAAACTGCATTAGGGTCAGTTTGATTCCCTTCTCGCATTCTGATCTTATAAACTTTTTCTAGAAATTTTCACAGTTGTGAGGAACCAATTTTTCATTCAAAATAAATTTACTTTTAAAAATTATTTCCAAATGTCATTGATAAAACAAATAAACAATAAAATGTCTTTCATCTTCTTCACTCTCCATCTATTCAATCTTCTTTCAATATCAAAGGCTCTAAACCTTATTTAATCCCAATTCGAAAACGGAAAGGTTTTTGTAATTAGAAATAGAAACCAAACACAACTTTAAAGTTTAACAATCATAAATGTTATGTTAGGATTTAAGCACAAAATCTCAATCTCCGACAGAATTTCTAGATTCAAGTATAATATAAAGTAATTCATCATACTTGCATTGGACTTCTAACCAATTTTGCTTGTATAGTCTCCACACATGGTCAAGTTATTCTGTACAGCGACCACACTTAAATTATGTAACACATGCCCAACATAAAAGAGATAAAATATAAATGCAACTATAATATACACAGATTCCATGTGAGGTGATGTGTAACACAACGTGCGTTTTGGATTAGGCACTTATTTTACTAAAGGTTCGGTTATTCCTATTATTAAGTCAATTAACAATTGAGACCGAAATTCCAAGCCCCAACTTACTCGGTTCAAGGATGAAGGAGACCGTAATTTTTGTTTTCGGTGTTCCATCACATTTATACTCAATGATGACAAATAACTAGACGTTTTACATATCCTCAGCCAAGATCATATACAGATCTACATGTCATATGTATTCATCGATATATTGAGCACAAATATCTATTAAATATTTAAAATAATATTAAGGTTTAAACATTATTCATATTAATATGAATTATATACTATAAAATAATCTATAATTTCAAATCAATTTGAAAAACAGTAATAGATTATACTCACCATCAATATTACTTTTGATTTCCTTTATAAATAGTGTGGCACCTCTCATCAAAGTATGTTTTCAAATTTAATATTTAATCACTTCGAATATTGTATACTAATTTGAGTGTCAAATAATCTTTGTAGACACCTACTCAATATCACAATTGAGACTTGAAGACCTAAAGACCGACACAAAATCTTTAAAAAAATTAAAAAATATTAAAGACATCTTTTTCGGTCATACAAAAAAATAAGTGTCCACTATGAGATCGAAAAATACTAATATTTAGAGTTTGATGGCTATAAGAAACATTACTTACGATCAGATACCAACAGAAGCCAGCACAACCAATACTAAGCACATGGCAAAGATGAAACAAAGGATTGCGGAACACATTTGTGTCCTCATACGAGAAAATGAGGATATGAGGACGAGGCTGGAAGGTGGTCATCCCTCTTCACCTTTAGAGGATGAATACCAAGGACCTATAATGAAAAATGTCACCACATCACCGTGGCCCAGAATGCCTCCAATATGACACAAAACTGAGAGATAACCAAATGTCAAGATTTCCTTATTATACCCCATTGAATGTTAATCAAAGCCAAATTATGGAAGATGCTCACCTTATCCATACTCCTTGGAAGGTGTCGACATCGCAATTTTGTGGCCTAATTTTTTACAAGTTTAAATTGTTGGATACTATAGACATGTTCAACCTCAAACATGAGGTTGAATAACAAAAAGAATATGGGACCATTTTTTCAGTGTTAGGGTGAAGATCCTTTAACTAAACAAGAGAATGTTCATTGACACCTTCATTAAAGGGTTTCATGCTAGTTCATTTGATGAGTGTCTAATTTAAAGATAAATAAATAATATAATAGAGGTAAGATCTCAAGTTGCTTCACACATTAAAGCCGAGGAGATCATGTGATGTGATCCCAGAACGGAAAAATTCATTTAAAAAATTGACTAGAAATGGACATATGAATACACAAAGATATTTTCAAGAGTTCAAAAATCATAGAAAATAGTATTCTATATAATAAAACTTGTATTCATGTTGTGATAGGATATTTTTCAATGTAATTAACTAACTATTTTATGTTTGTTGTTTTGATACAATGGTGAGGAAGGGGAGCGTTTGATCACTCCTTCCCACATACAAGTCTCTCTATACAAAGAGAATATGTATGCGAAGTGTATGATTTGTTTATTTTCTCAAAAGAGTTATTACCTTGAATGAGTTTCTTAAGCAATGATCTTCTTCACCTTTTCTTATCCCAAGAAGATTGGTGCATTGGTGTATGTTAAAGTTTGAATTGAAGTTTCCCAAAGTGAATTCACTTCAACTAAAGTAAGATGTTGCCTTCAATTATTGTTTTTCTTTGTTCTTTCTTCTTTTATTTATTAAGGACCTTGCTTAGTCATATACTCCTTAACCTTAACCCCTTCAAGAACATCCCTAAATACCTTAGAATTCACCCATTCCTACCTACAAACATTTAAAGATCCATAAATTACAAGAACCAAAATAAGAACCTTAAAGCCAAAGCCAAGAACTTCCAGCCTCTAGCTTTTTCACATTTTAACAATCAAAACACCTTTATAATTCTGTTGAAAATCTCACATCCACTAGAGATAAAATCTTTTAATAATTTATAAGCTTATCACCAATAACCTCCATAGATTTGCTACATGACCTAATTTAAACTTATTGATCAATATCTTGAAAAAGAAAAATTATTTTCTCTAGATTATGTTGTAACGATGTAATAACAACATTAGAGTGCTTATAGCTTTCAAGCTTGAACGTGTAGATCACGTATATACAAGAAAAAAGGTTTATCTTAAAATAAGAAGCATTATCATCATCAGTTTTATATTTTGTAATATGTTTTCGAAAATGTTTAAAAGTAATTTAAAAACATTATAATGAATTATTAATTAACATAATTAATTATTTTTTTGTAATAATCTATTAGCCCAAAATTATTTGGGAACATCATAAAATAAATAACCAATTATTATCGATATAATCAATTATCTCAGGTTTTAACTTGCATAATTAATCAATTAAATGATAAATAATTGATTAAATGATTGTAGTTTTGTTTCCATAAACAACATAAAAAATATAATTGATTAGCTCTAAATATAATTAATTAAGTTTGTTCTAAAATATTTTCTGTAAATAGTGGTGAATGTTTTCTAGAAAACATACCAATTTCTTTCTATAATATTGTTTTTATATTACCAAGAAATGCTTCCTGAAGTTAAAATCTCTCCGATTTCATATCTATTGAAGAAATTCACCAATCAAGGTTACGTATTGTGAAATAAATTCATACATAAAATGTATATTTAGTCACAAATTAGTCTTTTGCAATCTCGTCATCTTATAACTTTAAGGATTAGAGATTATGTACCCTCATGAAATTGTCGAGGTTGCAAGATTCATGCCTTCATAGTTTTTCCAGATCACTTATAGTTTAGCATCATCATCTTATATGTTCGAAGTTGAAGGGTTGAATCTTTAAGGAATTCCCAAGGTAGAAAAGCTAACAATGTATTATATGGGAGATATGGTTCAAGGTACTTTTGGGTTCCCAATCTACTTTTGATCTTTCTAGGGGTTTATATTATTCATTAACTAATGTTTATTAGATATTATTACATATTATGCTGTCATCGTGCATATAAGTTTTATGGAACCATTATTCCTCATTATCCACGCATAACCATATGGAACAAATCCTAGGAAATTGGATCACTCAAATTGTGGCACTTGCTAGCTTGGGAAGAAAGTGACAACAACAATTTGTATGTCCCACTAACTTGAATCATAACTGTTCATGTGTTTATAAACAGGGATAGGGTATCATAAAACATTACAACTTATTTTGAATGATTTGGTTATAGTCCAAGAAATTGAGACTAGTTTATATATACCCTTGTACATTAACCCGTCAAAGTATTTTTAGGGACAAAATTGTTAGGGAGTTATTGAACTTCAAATCAAGCAATACCTTGAATGTGGAGATCAACGATAGTTTGTATGCATTTTTTCTCCTTTAACCTGTTGAGGATCCTTTCAAGGTAAAACTGTGACAGAAGCATCAACTTTTAAAGAAAACAATTTCTTAAATGTAATAATTAATAATTATATATATATATATATATATATATATATATAACTTTTTTAATAAATAATAAATCTATTACTTATTATTACTTTATAAAATGATATTTGATTTGATACTTTTGAGAAGAAAAGAAATTAATACTTTAGTGAAATGTCGTTTTGAATCATTTTTATGATACTAGAACTTTAGTTATTATTTAATTTAATAAAAAAGATATTTTAACACAGTCACCATTTCATAAATCATCTAAGAAATTGATAAAATATAATATTATAATTATAATTTAAAGTCAAACAAATAACGTGTAAGTTGTTGTACACTTATTATAATCTTCTATCCAGTCTCAAAGAAATTCGAAATCTAATATCCAATCGAAGAAGGTGATATCATATTCAAATAATATTTGAGAGGTGGATATCATGTTCCAATAATATTTAAGTTCCATGTAGAAATCGGATAATCAATGTATATTTCAAATTACAGATCCAATTCAAATTACAGATCCAATTTACAATCGATTCTTCTTATAAAATTCAACTATCATATATGATAATTACTATAAATATATCATCATTGGGAATACAAATTTAATATCATATTTACTCTTTAAATACATATTATAATTATTTTTATGTTCTTATTAATTTGAGCATTAGAGAATTTTCTACAGCTAAATTTCCTCGAAATATGATCAAAAAAGTTTAAACATTTATTTTTAATGTCTTTCAACTCGGTGACTTTATTAAAATTAATGTGATATCATCTCGAAAGATTCTAACTCGAATCCCAATAAAAATATATGGCGCCCACTGTAAGTTTCGGGTAAAAGTAGTTTGCAAACTATAAGTCTTATGATACCCACTAGAAGTAGAATTATCACATCATCATCAACAACAATAACTTTATTCCTTATTATATTTGGTTGCTATTGTTACTAGAATAGTACTGTAGAAAAATTTGGTTATGCTCTATGATTGTAAGTAGTGTGATTTCTCACATAAAAAAAAGGAATTATTCTTGTTATTGGATATAGAATGTGTTCGTGTAAAAGTGAGTATCTAGGAAAGTTCTAACAAGGAAAGACTTGGTATTTAAACTTGTCCATTGGTGACCCACCTCTTTTTCTTGATAACTTAACTGGTGTACTAGTTTACAATTTACAATCATTGTTCAAATAAATAGTACTATTCATAGTGAGAAGTGCATAAGTTGGTTTTAAATTCACTGTGGGGCTTGGGTAAACTTATTCCCAAACCACAAGTCATATAGTCCTAACCAGAAGTCACACAATCACCTTTGTTCATGATTTTTTTGGGAACAACTTAGATCTCCAATTTCAAATCCGATCGTCCAAAATGAGGCATTATGAGTGAGAAAGCTCAAGCAAAAGTTTTAGCACAATTGGAGAATATTTCACGGTCGTATCTTCAAAACAACCAACACTGGTGTTGACCAAAATTTGCTATATAGACAACAACATTTTACGAAATTTCTGGCATTTCTACAAACCTCCAGTGGATAGTCCTACTGTACAAATTGAAGAACTGGGTGAAGAATCTCTAGTAAAAATTGTAGATTGACAAAACAACGTTGCACCGTTAAATCTTCAAAACAATTGAGGTTGGTCGTTGTATGAAGTGGTTGCCAATTTTGTTGGTCTCCCTCTCTTTTCTTCACACTCTGCAAAAATAATGGGTTTGAGCCTCTCAAAGAGAGAACTAACCTAACACTATGGACGCAATTGGACTTTTCAGCCTCATTTGGTCAAGGACGTGAACAACTTCTTCTTAGAGATAATTGTAGCGACAACAATTAGTAAGATCAAGGGCAAAATGCACTGTGATGTCCATCGTGATGAGCTACAAGCTCTTCACGAACAAATTGCTACATTATAACAGGATCAAACAACTCATCGGTTAATTGAAGAACTCAAGGAATCAGCATAACAAGCAGGTTGTTGAGTCTCGTTTCAGCATTCCAACAAAGTCTGACAAAGTCCTTCAACCAGTGCAAGAAACTCAAAACACTGTGCAATCACATACACAACACACTCAGGCCAATGGTTAGTCTTGAGCTTGTGGTGGGACCCTCAATTTAACACCACAAGAAAACCACCCCCGAGGAATGCGAAGAAGCAGGCTCATTTGGATGGTTTTCATCCTTTCACACTCGATGATATTCAGGCTCAACTACTCGACAAATGGAAATGGCCAAATATTAAAGCGTACAATGACTACACAGACCTAGAGACACAAGTGAAGGCTTCCCTCACCTAGGCCAACCTTTTCTCTGAGGCCCTAGAGGTGCATTGTAGACTATTTTCAACCAATCTAAAGAGAATAACTTTGGAATGGTACTACTCACTTCCTCAGAGCTTAATTGATTCCTTTTGCACCCTTTGTGTCAGGTTCACAACTTGGTTTGTTGATTGCAAGCCAATGGTCTCATGTTTGACGTCCCTACAACACGTCACTGAAGGCAACACCGAGTCTTTGCGACAGTACATGGCTCGATTCTCTAAGGCCACCTTGAACATTTTCAATTTGCGCCCAACAGTGCTCTACGCTCTCATGGTCGGTTTGCTTCCAGGGACCTTTCTAGACTCTTTGTATGTCGACCCTCCTATAAATATGGATGCACTTTGGGCTAGGGCAGACAGATAATACATCATTGAAAAAATAATTAGAATCCAGAAAAAAGGTGCAGACTTTGGCTACAATGCTAGTCTCTTATGAACCAACATTCAAGAAGATGTGTGTAAGTAAATATGAAAATTACACCCCATCAATATTAGTTGAGAAGTTATAATTCAAGAAGTATACAATCTCAAGCTAGTTCGACTTTCTTAGCGCACACATTCTCCTTTGTTTGAAAATCCAACCAAGAGGTGCAATTATCATCAAAACCAAGGCCATACCACAGAAGAATGTCGCAAAGTTCGTGATCTAATTAAGGAGTTCATCTACTTTGAAGCCTTAGATCTTTTTGTCCATAATGATCAAGATAGACAAGGATGAGAACATGGATGGCATGGTTGTGCCCAAAGAGGTGCCTCTCAAGGTGGATATCAAGGCAGGGTACAACACTTGATCAAGAGTAAGCAACTACACCTCAGCCTAAATAAGAGTAAAGGGAGTAACCACAACAAAATCCCAATGAGGTCAAAGGGACCATCAAGACCGTAGTAGGAGGATTTGTTGGCAGAGGTATTTTGAACTCAGAAAGGAAGAGGCATCTCTAGAGCATCAATTTGGTGAGTTTGTTGCCACCTCGATCTCTCCCAAACCTTTATGAACGAGGATTTTTATATGAACGACCCCAATCAAGATGATTCAGTAGTCGTCACTTCTATCATAACCAATTAGCAAGTTTATAAGGTGTTCATCAATCGGGGAGGCTCTACCGACGTGCTTTACAAGTCGACCTTCCAAAAACATAATATTTCACTTTGCCTATTAGGTCATACCTAGATCTTTATTGGGGTTCATAGGTGAGCAAGTGTACACAAGAGGTTATGCTAACAACTTTTAGGACGAGCACGACATGTTGAACATGACAATTCGATACATTTTGGTCAAGCCAGACACATCCAACAATGTACTTATCGTGCTATTGTACAGGTGTGGGTATGATATTCAAATAATATCCGAGTTACTCGCAAAACTCAGGTAACTACCTACAAAATCCAAATTACACAATCCAATCCACAATCGATTTCAATTACAGGGCTCAACAACTTATATAAGGTAACTACTTGGATCAGGTCCAAAACAGAGCCTCACTCTTCATGGAGTACACACTCAATATTCATATTCACTCTCTAAACACTTATTATAATTATCTCTATGTTCTTACTAACTTGAGCGTTGGAGAATCTTCTATAGATGGATCTTCACTCGAAGCACGATCAACAAAGCTCAAATTGACACCATTGAAAGTCTTTCAACTCGATCATAGTTTCACTTTCAGAAGGTCACATCTCGAGTCTATGTAAAAATAATATTAAAGTATCACACTTCTATAGTATACGATAACTAGTAGGAGACCCAATAGAAGAATAATTTAAGATAACCAGGTATATTCCACTATAATAATTTTAAGTTAAATTTTAATTTAGTACATGTGAATTCCAACTATTCCTACCCGACCCGAGTGTAAGTCTCCTATAGTAGATGGATTTGGGACCGAGCTGTAGATGACCAAGCCGAGAAGAGTCCACCTGCAAAAGACGCTCCGACGCTCAAGTCAGTAAGAGCATAAAGATAATATAAGTAAATAAATATAAGATCGAGTGAGTACTTCCTGTGATATTTGTCTCTCTTTATAGGTATTTTTGGGGTCAGGTTTGAGTTATTCCTAATAAATAAAAATTATGATGATTGATAGCACAGTAAATGTCATATAATTAATCATTATAAAAATATCTTTAATCATCATAAAGTAGATTGAATGAGATTAAATTACATCAGATTCATTTGAATCTGGTACTAATATGTGGGTAAGTACATAAGCCCCCAAAGCTCGGAATCCACAAATGAGGTGCAAGTGGATCGAGTTGATGGATGAACAAATTTTAACGTTCTGCAATTAGTCATCAAATTATTTTGATATGATAATAAGTAAGGTTACTTGTGAGACGATTGTTATTTTTGAATGATCTCAGATTGTGATGGATTTCTTTCATCATCAATAGTTTGATCAATTAATAACTTATGTAATGATTTTCATTCAAACTTGTTTCATTAAAAGAACCGAGTGATCTCAATTCGTTACTAATTTTGACAAGTGAGTAATTTTAACTTGTCAAGGATTTTTGAACTATGTGATTTTGACATAGTCGAGTGATTTTAACTCTTTATTTCGGACTAAATCATTTGAACTTAGTCAATGAAACTGTTTGGACTAAGTGTCTTAACCTTTTGAGCGATTGGAATAAGCAATTTTAGTATTTTAGAGTAATTGCATTTGAGCTAAGCCTCCGATTAGTGGTGAACTCGGTATTTTTGAACTAAACGTTTGCATATTTCCAAGTGAAAATGAACTCGATATTGTTTGCATGGTTTCAAGTGATGATGAACTCAATACTTAACTTACATTTGTCGTCTCATAGATTTTGTACTCAGAAATGTGAACTCAAACATTTGTTCGACTCCCGAACTTCTTGAGTTAAGTATTTGCTTAGTCTAATGCATATCATACTCAATTAAGTGAACTCGAACATTTGTTTGGCTCCTGAGCTTTTGACTTAAGCGTTTGCTTAGTCTAGTGAATACTATACTCGGCTAAGTGAACTCGAACGTTTGTTCGGCTCCCAAGCTTTTGACTTATGCGTTTTCTTAGTCTAGTGCATATGATACTCGACAATGTGAACTCGAACGTTTGTTCGGCTCCCTGCTGAAGTAAAGTTAGTCCGGTTGGTATTGCCATCAGGAGGGAACCTAACCAAGTATTGGTTACTTTGAAGCTTTGAGCATAATATTCCTGAGTTGGTTTTAGATCGAATTTCCTCGTAATAAACATGTCACCCTTAGCACGAAATTTTATAACCACGTGTGGCATAGAAACCATGATACCAAGTTTATTAAGCATTTGCGATCGATAAGTGCATTACAAGACGTGCATCCCTCAACTAGGATGTAGCGAACTAACAATGCTTGGTGTGTCGTGCTCGTCCCAAAGGTTGTCAACAAATCTACGTAACCTCTTGTGCATACTCATTCACCTGTGAACCTCGATAAAGGAACCAAATATGACTTGGTTGATATATTTTGTTGTTGACTCGTGTATTTCTCTTCACAAACAATATTGTTTACTATAACAATGACTGTATATTGAGAACTAGTACACCAGTTAAGTTCCTAGGAAAGAGAGGTAGGTCCCCAATGGACACGCTTAAATACCAAGTCTTTTCTTCCTATAACTTTCCTAGACATGTACTTTTACACTACCACATTTTGTATCCAGTAACAATAATATTTCCTCTATGATGTGAAAGATCAAAATAACCTAATAAGATGAGATTGCTTGCCCGATGATAGTCACATGAGTGTTGTTTTGGGCGTTATGATCATATCCTGACATCACCTTGGCATTTGGTGTAGCTAGAACACATATCGATTAGAAAATTTCTATATATCAAAATCAAAGGGATGTCAAATGTGGGTCCCACTTGTGCAATCAAATATATCAAAAATCAAAGGAATTGCAATCAAATTCTACCCTATTAAATTGAAGACATGACAAACTATTGCAAATCAATTTTACCACATCAATTTGAAGACATGAAACATCAAATCATGTGAATAGTTCTCTGTTTTGATGCGTTCCTAATTTGGATTCAGCAAATTGGATCAAAATCACTAGTTCGATGATATTGACTTTTTTTTTAATTGTATGTTTTCAAAGATTACGAATTGGTTATAGCTTAAATTTGTTTTCAAAGTATTACTTTCCAAAATAATAAATCATGAAAAATAATTATCATTTTAATACTTATGATGATCAAATAATATGATGGAACACATAGTTTCAACAATACTTGATAATACCATTGTCAAATATTTTAACTATTTTTTCAATGGAAAATTGGAAGCTTGCTCTGAAAAAGAAAAATATCATCAAACAATTGATATGGTAAATATTTTGCCTAATTTTTGGAAAATATATTTTTTTATTTTATTGACCATCACAATTTTTTTTCAAACACATAATTAGAAAAAGGTTTATAAATAAAAGTTCTATGATGAAATCAAAATAATATTAAGCTTATGACTAAAGAATTAGATGGATGATTTTCTTTTTTGCTTTGATAGAAATCTATTTACAAAATATATAATTAATACGAAATTTTATTTTTCCTATCAATTGTATTTTCATCCAAATCACATGAAAATATATGGTTAGTGTTTAAATATAGAACTAACATGGAATCTAAGGCCCCTTTATATGCAAAGTTACAAGAAAGGGTTATTGTATGCAGTCATACCTTGTACATGTAGAGAGGTTATGTTTGGTTTAAACCCATGATCAATTGGTCACTAATTGTGTGAGTAAAAATATATGTCAAATGTTAGTAATACACTATTCTAAAATTTTCGTGTATGATAAATCTCATTATGTCTTTCAACCGGTAGAATAAATAAAATAAATTAATTTGAGAATGTATATGAAAGGAATATGCCAAGTAATGTTGTAGGAAAATTTTATATGTTTTGGAAATTCTGTGTATACTTACACCAATGAATTATGTAAAAAGAATTTATTATCTAGTTCCTAAATCAAATGTTTGTACTTTAGTCTTAATTGATGATCCATTTTGGTAACTTTGTATGATTATGTAGATATATAAACAATATATATAGGCAATGCTTATCTATAATTAATCACCAATTCCATATACATACAATAAATTATTCTACTAATCAATCTATGGTTGAACTAAAATTAGTAACAAACAATTGTAGAAGAGTATTATGTTTGAAATCTCAAAAACAATCATCAAAATCCCCAACCATATCGTCACGTAGCAATTTAGAGATATAGTATGAATGTTGAATCATTATGTTAAGCATCCAAGTGTGAGTCTAACTCCCACATTGAGTAGGAATGAGAAAGTTGAGCAACATATAAGAAAGAAGACCTACAAACCCAATGCCTTAATGTTTTGGATTGAAGGTGGTGTCATACCCCTTATATGATATGGTTCAATTCTCATGGTTTGAGTTGAGATCAATTTTTTAAATGTTATCTTATTAAATTAATTTTGCTTCGAAAATCCGTTTTATTAAAACATATATAAAATGTACTCTATATTTGAATTCAAATTAGTTAAGCATGTTAGGATTTGATATAATTAATTTTGGATATTTCCTTTTAAATTTAAAAGGCTTGAATTAGGATTTGATTTAATTAGGAAATTTAATTTGAATTGAATGATTTGAACTTTGGAGACCCTGAGAACGTTAACGGGATAAAATATATCATGCCTGTTTCTAAGGTTCCGTATGGGCTAATCAATAGAAAGGTCTTAAATATGAATTTATAAGGGAATCTTTTTTAAATCAAATTCAAATTAAAAAGTGCAAAAATTTCCCCATAATTGACTCTATTTAACCATATTGTTTTTTATTCATGTAGTTATAATTAATTAATATTTGGAATTGAATGTTTGTATTATTAGGAACTTTGAACCGTTAATATATATGATTATATATAATGGAGGTAACAATTAAATGAGAATTGCACCTTACCTTCTTGAGTTAATCACGTGATTTGCAACGTTTTAAATATGTTATTTATAGCAAAATTCTAACCGCGGAAGCTTTTAGAAGATTTTGATTGTTTCTGTATCTACCCAAATCAGTGAGGGTAATCAAAGTAAAACTAAATTCTTTGTATGTTATTTGAAATTTGAATCAAGTGCAGACATTAACTTTCTAAAATGTTTCGTAAACTGAAAATGTTTTAATCCCAAATAAAAGCAATCTAACAATGATGATATTTCTTTATGTGATTTAAAATTATTTTTCATACAGAATTAATAGTAATATATTTTTTCTATATTATTTTAAATTATTTTTTTTATAGAATTAATGGATACATTGTGCAAAGTTTAATGCAGTTGATAGACAAGAAGCATGAAAAATATATTGTGCAATAATTAGAGTATTTAATGATTTTTGGATTTAGATTTTTGGATTAAGAACATTTAGAATTTTGGATTCAGAACTGGACGTATTGATTTAAAGCCCTCTTTTGGAGCTGGAAAATATTTTACCTTGACCCGAGCGCCAAATGTCTTACTATATCTCAGTACTTGCTCAAGTCAATAACAAAATATAGATAATATAAATAAATAAATAAATATAAAATTGGGTAAGTATATGTGATATTTGTCTTTTAAGTATTTTTATAGTGATAGTTGAGTTATTCTTAATAAATAAAAATTATGGTAATTGATAACAGAATAATTGACATGTAATTAATCATTATAAAATACAGTTAATCTTTGAGATTAAATTACATCTTTGTTTGAATCTGACACTAATACTAGTTAAGTAATCCAACCAACTCAATTTTTCCTTTATCTTGAATTATGAATGAATTCACTAAATGAGTTAATTAAAAATAAATGAAATTATTCTCTCTCAATGGAGAACAAAGAAAAAGAAAAAGTTTGGCATAAAAAATGCACATACAGTTGGGTAAGGTTAAGAAATCACACAATGAGATAACTTTTAACCAGAATAAAGCAATAGTTTTGATGTGCCTACCAATACTGAGAACCTTGGTCGGATTTTCTCCATCGTGGACATAATAAAATCCAGTCTAGTCTAGGCTTTTGATATATTCATATACATATATATTTATATATAAGACTTTGCATTTTTCACCTTCTTCATATCTACCACTTGGCCACATGGACCATCTTAGACTTATTCTCCTACTCGTCCTGTTCCTACCCACCTGCTTCACTTTCACGTTTCAAACTCCTTCAATCAATGAGTTTACCAATCAAAGTTCGTCTTCTCTCAAGCAGCAGATTAGCGAGCTAGCTAACAGTCCTAGCACGGTAAAATGGATGAAGAGAATAAGGAGGGAAATTCACGAACACCCAGAACTTGCACATGAGGAGTTCAGGACAAGTGCTCTCATCAGGCGTGAGCTTGACCAGTTGGGTGTTGCTTACAAGTGGCCTGTGGCGGGGACTGGTGTGGTTGCAAAACTTGGTTCTGGGTCTCCTCCTTTTGTTGCTCTTAGAGCAGACATGGATGCTTTGCCAATTCAGGTTAGTGTTGCTATTTTTCAAACCATTCACAGTCTTGTGTTTTTTGTTAAGGTCTTTGTTCTTCCAAGCTTTTATTCTTTGATGCCACAAGTGATGGACAGTATGCATGCTTATGTTTGTGGATATTAAGCTCTGGTTGGTTTTAACTATTGATTTTGTTATTTCTTTTAGTGAAAAACACATCAGAAAAAGGATCCTAGCAAATAGTTATGTTTCCTGGGTAAAGGAAAAAGTTTAATTGTGTTTGTAATCTTCTGGACTTGGGAATTGGTCTTTGTTTGAATCCGAGGATTAAACAGAAAGCATCCTGTATTATTTTTGAAAAAGGCTGTTCATCATGTAACTGGGAGTTATTTTCTGAAGTGGAAGAAGAAAACAGTGGCAAGATAATTATTGTTGAAGTCCACTAAGTACAACCCGGAGTACTGTTTTTATATTGGAAAGTTGTGACCATAATTTTAATGGGATCTGTACTCAAAATTCATAGCTTAATCCACCATCAATGTTCTAATGGGTGAAATCAGTTAATTTTTTATCTTTTTGTATCATCCTATTACTCCTCCCAGGAGATTTCTGATCTCTTATTTATTTAAATTGCAAACCACCCATTTGTGACTGGATGAGATAAATGAATTTGATCATTTCATACCCGTTGCAATACTTTATACATTTTACTAAGCTGAGAATGGGGACATAACATTCTTTACCAATGCTATCTTCTAGGACAAATTTGACATGTAATTGATGATTAGTTTGACATATGTGCCTGGGAACAGGAAAGGGTTGACTGGGATCATACGAGCAAAGTGGATGGAAAAATGCATGCTTGTGCACACGATGCACATGTTGCCATGCTACTTGGGGCTGCAAAGATACTGCAAGAAATGAAAGACATGTTACAGGTAAAGTGTAACCGGAAGAGGAACATTAGGAATTTAGGATGTATAATATATCTTTCTTCCTTTGAATACTTTTACTTCACATGCAGACTACTGTTGTTCTAATATTCCAACCAGCTGAGGAAAGAGGAACAGGTGCAAAAGAAATGATCCAAGAAAATGTGCTTGAAGATGTTGGGGCTATTCTTGGGTTGCACTTGGGGACAGAGTATCAAACGGGTGTTGTTGCATCACGACCAGGAGAGTTTTTAGCTGGATGTGGAGGCTTCAAAGCAAAGATCAGTGGAAAAGGGGGTTTAGCAGGAGTTCCCCAGCATTGTTATGATCCGGTTTTGGCTGCTTCAACATCAGTTATTAGCTTGCAAAACATTGTTTCAAGGGAGGTTGATCCTTTGGATTCTCAGGTGGAGTGAAATTCTCAAATTCAGTAGTATAAAAACATTGCAAGATGAAACATTGGCGCATTAATTAGTATGTACAACTTATTCTCTTAGTGATTTATTAGTTCTACAAAACTTTACAGAGATCTTAGTTTGGCAGGTGCTTTCTGTGGCCATGATCAGTGCAGGGTATGCTCACGACACCATCCCTGATTCAGCTACATTTGCAGGTACTTATAGAGCCTTCAGCAAAAAGAGCTTCTATGGACTGAGGAAAAGGATAGAAGAGGTAAATTTCATCAAAATGTTGTGAACCAATTTCAAGCATCACAATGAAATACTAGTTAACATGATTTTAGATAAATGTCATATGTTTGATTTCACGTGATTATAGATCCATAATTGATTTTCACATGAAACAACTGTGAGTATATATTATGTAGGATGAAGAATTTTATACTTGGTTTTCCTAATAACTTGCATTTAGAATAACATAAATCACATGACTTGTCAATTTTAATCATAATCTTAAAGCTCACTTTGAAGCAAAAACTAAAGATAGAAAGGGATTTCTCTAAGTGGATCTGTAACCTCTTATGGGCAGGTTATCAAAGGGCAGGCAGAAGTACATAGGTGTTTTGCTGAGGTTGAGTTCTTAGGTAAAGAACATCCCACAATACCTCCAACCACAAATGATGTAAGAATATACCAACTAGCACACCAAGTCTCTAGTAAGATTGTTGGAGAAGATAATGTAGTATTAGCTCCCCTCATCACTGGGAGTGAAGATTTTGCCTTTTACTTGGACAAAGTTCCTGGCACATTCATGCTTCTGGGTACACGAAATGAGAAGACTGGATCCATATATCATGCTCATAGTCCTTACTTTTTCATTGACGAAGATGTGCTTCCCATTGGGGCTGCAATACATGCAGCATTTGCTCTTTCATACCATTCTTATTCAACAAACTCATACTCTTTGTAAATTCAGAAAATTCTTTGGCACAAGTAGCTGTCAGGGAACATTTTTTTTCTTCTTAATGCATATTCAATTTGCTTTACCCGGCTCTGCCACTTGTGCAACAACAAAAACCACAACTAAAATGCCAATATTTTCAGTGTTTTATACCCCTTTACCATTTAATAAAATTAATCCATAGAAACTAAACTTCTATCATTAAACTAAATGCTTTATACGCTGTAATTTCACTATCATTTAGTTACAAATTCATCATGTAAAATTAGTTTTTTATTTTTACCTTTTTAAAAATAATATCAATTAAGATTTTTTTGTACATAAAAGTAAACTCTTGAGATTGTCCAAAGTTTCTGCATCATTTGAAGGGTTTGAAATGGTTTCGGAGTCAGAAATGGTCTCATCATGTTTGAAATATGCGAATAGTGACCCTTCTTACCATCAGTAATTCAATATCAACTTGGGAAAGTATCAAATACGTCACCAAGAACCAGATTCCTCTGACTATATATAGATACTACAATAATAGCTATAAGATAAAGTTTTGCATGGTACGAGAAATGGAAGTGCGAACAAGTTTGTTCAAATTCAACCAACCAACATAGGACATTAAAGCTAATTAATGTGCTTTGGTATGAAACAGGTGAAACAATAAAAAGGGTGCATAGAAGTCACTTGCACGGTGTAGTGGTTATGTTGGTCCCGTTTACGGGCCTCACATCATGCTAGGCATGCGACATCATGCTAGGCATGCTTTCCTCATCACTTTCATTCGTATTGAAGGATAACAACACAGTCCAAACAATAAAATAAGCTATTGATACAAATAATAATATAATGGGGCTCAAAAATAAAAATTCACAGACAAGTGAAGAGGAGCACTAGAATGGGCCAACAACCCAAGTGGCTAGAGAATTATACATACTGTTGGACGGGAGAAGAGACTGTATGTGGAATGTGAGTAGTTCTCCTCTCCTCTGTTATTGAGTTCTTCATTCTCTCATCTGTTATTCTAATTTCTTCCAACATCATTGCTTATTGTTGATTCTCATTTTCAGGTGATATCAGAGAATCAGAATTAGAGCAAATACTGGTTGTTATAGTACTTTTCGTTATTATTCCTTAGTTACTGTTATAGAAACTGGTTTATTTCAAAGAACATATATGAACAATATTACACACATACTATTTGTTGATATTTTAGATACAGATCGTGTCAGCTACTAACATGGTGAGTTTGATTTTTAAGTCATATCTACCCACTCCTAACTAGTGTATCCTTCTCGATCCAAGATGAAGTTATGTTTTGCCGCTTCAATAAGGTTAAATAAGATTTTTTTGTATATTTAATTAAACGAACCTTAAAAGACAATTCATAACTTTTATATCTAATATTTGATAGAAGTGACATTTTAGAGCCTGAATAAAGTTTATACTCTCAAAAGAGATTTTCTTAAAGTTAATTCAATATGTAGAGTGTATCACAGAAATCACACTCATACAACATGCCAATAATGATGATTCTAAAATCTTAAGTAAAATTTAACTTCACGTAGCCGAAACAATCTTGAAAGTAATGCCAAACACATAGGAAATCTAGCATAACGAATATTAAGGACAGACTAACTTCTAATCAGAAAATGCTAAACCGTTCCTACCATCATATCAATACTAGGTTAATCACTCTATCTCACTAGTGGAAAAAAGGTCTCTTAAGTCGGTTCTGGGAGGCCTTTATCGTCGGGTCCCGAACCGACATTGACCAAGGTGACGTTGAACATAACGTCAGTTAAAAAACCGACGCCATGTAATCCACTTCCACGTCGGTTTAAACGAGACACCGACGTTAATGACACACAACACAACGTTGGTTTGGACCAGAAAACTGACATGGTGCTTCACTGAAGATTATAAAATGGATGGGCATCACCACGTCAGTTGGTGCTCAAACCAACATGGTGAAAAGCATCACTTAAACTACCATTTGAAGATGTTATGGGCTTCTTGTCCATAACCTGTAAGCCAGTAACTTCCCTTCCCATAATGCTGCATGGCATAAGTTGAAGCATAAGTAACAAAACACTTTGAACAATGGCTGATATTGACAAAGAACATACATGCCTTTGACAAGCAAAACAAGAAATTTAATTGTGTACTAGAACAAGAATATATTAAGATTGATTAATAAACATTCTGAAACAACAGAAGCATATCTCATCTATTGGCCTAAAATATGGTAGACATCACTGTGTGCAAAAGCAAACATATGAAGAAAAGAACATGAGCTAGGGAAGAGAAGCATCTCTACATATGCCAAACCTTAAGGATCAAGATGAACTATATGTCTAATTTTTTTCCATCTTATAACAAATCAATCGTTTTTAAGGGGTGTACTTATTTCAGGAGTAAGTCTTGGATATACAAAAAGCATAATAGGAGATGGTGTTAGAGATGCTAATCTTGATCATTCAATCGTGATTAAATATAATCTTAACTCAATATGCAATACCAAATGGTCAAAGATTAGCTCTTCCACCTCTCGCTATCATATTCTAACTTAATACACCCTGTATAGGTGCCCACACCCATACATACCTATGCCTGAATCTCTAAAGTGCCAGAACTAGTTCCCTAATATTTGCCACCCCAAACCTAGAAAGATGGCATGGAAAAAGAAAGAAAGAAAGATAAAAATACAAAACTACAAAACAACAAATCTAAAAAAGCAAAAAGGGAATAGAGATATTTCAAACGAAAAACAAAAAGGTAAAAATACATAAGATGGAGGTATGATATGAAATAAATTCCAATATAAAAAAAAAGTAAATAAAATTTTAGCTATTGATTTTCTGAATATTCGATCCAGAAAATTCAAGAGGATGCACAATTCTCTAAATACAGGAAAATGATGCTTTATTCCAGGTAAGCTTGAAAGATACAAGAGACCCTGAACGCATCTTGTGGCCCAAGCTAGTCGAGGCCAATATGAAATTAATCTCGAGCACAGCAAAAAGAAATCATGCAGAAACTAAAAAAGAAAATTGCTTTTCTAATAGAATCAATTCGTATGAGCACACAATTTATTATGTAAATTGGTAATTTTAACAACCACTCTGAAACCTTTAAATTTTATTTTGAAAAAAAAAAAATGACTTTGAACGTGTTTTGACCTGTACCTATAGACAAGCGATAGAGGAATTTGAAGGCAGGATTCCGGAAATAACACACATGCAAAGACCATTTAAGCATTCCAATTTTACAAGCATTGCAATCATACAACAATGCTCAAATAAAATACAAAAATTGTCGGGAATAATTCCCGGACTTTGTACCATACGTGCAATATATACATCAAACATACGCAAAAAGCATTCAAATCCAAACAAGCATTCTAATAATATAGATAATCATTAAAATCATATTGTTCTTCCATTTCAAAGATGATAAAAACATACCTCTTGTAGAGGAGTGGTCACGCCAAACCAAGAACCCAACGAACACAAATGCGAACAAACTAACACTACCAAAACCACAAAACCCAAACAAATAGTCAATAAAACAACAATATCAGTGAACACAAACGAAAATGGAGGAGAAAGAAACAACTCAAAGCTTCAAACGAAAAGCACCTCGAACAGAGCTTGAAACGAAAATGGAACCGTTCAAACTTTGCCCTCAACGAATATGAAGGAGAACGAGTGCAATGGACTTGAATGGAGAAGAAATGGAGGTCGAAACACAGCCAAGAAGATGCCGGAACAGTGCAGGAGAACGCGCACGCTTCTGAGGGAGAAGAAACGTGAAAGTGAAGACGTGTGGCCGGGTTAAAACAACAACACCACGTCGATTCTGAGCTTCCAACCGACGTGGTGAATGACCTAAAACCCCCAATTTCAATTTTTGATGCACCACAACGTCAGTTCTGGGCTTCTAACCAAGTTGTGTGCTTAACCCTAATTTTATCTAATTTTTCATCAAATTATCAGAGTGACCATGATGTCGGTTGGGCTCACCCACAAATTTAAAATTTTAAAATTTTGAATTTTTATTTTTTATTGTCCTCACAATGTCGGTTTTGGTGTTTAACCGACGTGGTGTTCACATCACAATGTCGATTTTGCTCCAACTGATGTTATGAATGTTCATTTATTTACAAAAATGTCATCGTGTTTTTGACAATGTTGTTTTCGCTTTTAACCATCTTTATACGCAGATGTTAAAAACTAATTTTCTACTAGTGTCTATATTGATCCAGATCAATACAACTCTATAAATAGATTGACATGAGACGTAAAAGATACATTTTAGTAACATTTATCACTCAACTATATAAAGAACTACCTTGAGCCTTAGAGCATCTTTTGCAAATACACACCCACCATCCCAGACGTCCACCAATGAGTATTATGACGAGTACATTCTAGAGTGAACGAAAGTCAGTAGCCATATAACTAAGAGAAAACCTCTTCAACTCATACAAGAACAATTGATGCTCACTATGTGGCCCAAGGAGGATGTTGAAGAAATTTATGGTATCAATGAGGAATATGACAAACGACCACCAAAGATCAGTAGACGCATGGTCAACCGAGACAGGACACATGGCCTTACTCTTGGCCCTTCAGAAGAAAATGGTAGAGATGAAACAGAAGAAAGCAAAGGAGATAAGCGCTTTGAAATATGAAAATGAAGAAATATAAAAAAGGTTGAGGGAGGGGATACAGGTTTCCCAACCTCTCGAGGAAGAGGCCCACCAGGAGCCAACTACGAAAAACATGATGGTTTAACCTCGTTCGAAACCACTTCACACAATAGTAACCCAAGCACTAGAAGCCAAAAGTCATGAGGCTGATTCCCTACTTCACACATCGACCAACACCTCTATGACGTTGGAGCTACTCGATGACACTTGTTCATTGACGGCATAATAGACTTTATAATCCAACCCAACTAGAAGAACCTAACATTGACCAATATGATGAAACAATTAACCTTAATGAACATATTGATGTCTATGTAACCCAAATGATCCATTACACAACAAAGGACCTTGTGTTATGTTACATGTTCCCCACATCCTTAAAGGGGGGAGGCTAGGTTGGTTCACACGATTTCCCCCTCTCAATTGACTCTTTCGACACATTAGTGTCTAAGTTTAAGACACTATTTGTGACGAACCAACCACACCATTTGTCATTCATTACTTTGGTAAACATCCGACAAGAGAAAAGGAGAGTCATTGAGACTCTTCATGGAGAGGTTTAGGAAAGTGGCTTAGAACATGTGTAACCTCAACCTTGAGGTAGCTCTACACCACATGGTCATGTCCTTGAGATTGGGACCTTTTGCGGATAAGTTATGCAAAAGACCCACAATGGACCTAAATAAATTATGCTTAAGAGTTGTGAAGTTTATGTAGCTTGAGAAACTGTGGGACTTTAGAAGCAAGGCTAGAGTCGAGATGGTGTAACATCCCATATTTTTTCATATAAAAGGAACTCTATCGCATAGAAATTCTATAATAAGCCTAAATATAAATCTCCATACATCCATCAAAGTATTTCAAAATATACTTCTCTACATGAGATTTAATAAAAATACCTTCATACAATCACAAAATTAAATAAAATTAATTAAATTAAAACTTCTCCATCAACTCAATGAGGAGTCACACCACCTGTAAAAAGAAAAGCACACAAAGTGCAACACAAGTGCAGTTTACACTAAACATTTCATCAAAAACATAGAAGATATAATATAGATATTTTATCAAACACCTCATGAACTAGTTTATAAAGATGGAGTTTATGACATAACTAGAAACACATGGCTTAGAACTGTCGCAACTAGGGTCACGACAGGACAATGAAAAAAAAATCAAAGAGGAGTCATCACTATAATTTATTATGGAAAAACTAACAAAAAAGAAATGGTCTGTGAAACCGGAATAGGGTCCGAGTGTCGATTGAGCGTAGGGAAAATATTAGCACCCTACAATGTCCGTCCTAAGACGTACCTTTAATTAAATGAGTGAAAGGAATGTGATTTTTTAGAATTTTTATTTTTCCCAAAAAAATAAAGAAACAATATGCAAGTAAAGAAAACAAAGAAAATACTTTTTTATTTTTTTGGAGCCCGACAAGGATTGACGTTGTTGCTATGTATTTCCATTCATAATAAAAAATCAGGATCACGTAGTTCTTCATAGAAAACTTATTTTTTAGGTTGATGCTTTTAATTTTTAAACTTTGAAATTTTCATATTTTTAAGATTTTTATAATTTTTTAATGATGAGATTTTTTTTTTAATAATGAGGTGTGGCATGAAAATAGGGTGTGTAAATAGTTAAGTTATTGGGTTTAGAGCCTAGGATTTTTTATAATGAGGTGTGGTATGAAAATGGAGTCTGCCAATAGTAAAGTTGTTGGCTTTAGGGTTCAAGCTTTTTTTATAAAAATAGGGTGTGTCAATAGCAAAGTTGTTAGGTTTAGAGCTCAGGCTTTGGGTTGTGCTAATAGTAAAGTCATTGGGTTTAGAACCCAGACTTTGGGTTGTGTCAATAGCAAAGTTGTTGAGTTTAGAACCCAAGCTTTGAGTTGTGCCAATGGCAAAGTTGTTAGGTTTAGAGCCTAGGCTTTGGATTGTGCCAATAGCAAAGTTGTTGGATTTAGATCCCAGGATTTGGGTTGTGTCAATAGGAAAGTTGTTGGGTTTAGATCCCAAGCTTTGGGTTATGCCAATGGCAAAGCTGTTGGGTTTAGATCTTAGGCTTTTGGTTGTGCTAATGGGAAACTTGTTAGGTTTAGAGCTCAAGCTTTGAGTTGTGCTAATAACAAGGTTGCTGGATATAGAGTTTAGGATTTGGGTTGTGCCAATAGCAAGGTTGTTAGGTTTAGAGCCCAGGTTTTGGGTTGTGCCAATAGCAAAGTTATTTGGTTTAGAGCCCAGGCTTTATTTCGGAGCCCAATTGAGAAATACTTTTGATGAGATGTCTTGCCACCTGTAATAGCAGCACCATGTTATCTCTTTTATATGAGCAGGTACGAACATAGACTACAAATAACTCAGGGAGACCACTACTACAAAAGTAATCATGGCCACCACATAGTTTGCGACGCTTCAATTCCATATGCAGTTGCTGAAGTAGTCACACTATAAGAAATTCTTGATTTACATATAAATTATTACATACGAATTTTTATCTGGAGATAAATTTAATATTATATACGGATTTTACATACGGATTTATTACCTACGGATCCAACTCCATATGTAATTCAAATCTGTATGTAATTACCTATGGATTTTATATAGATTTATTACATACGAATTTTACACACGAATTTATTACATATAGATTTTACATACGAATTTTACATATGGATTTATTATTATTAACATTATTATTACTAATTATTATTATTATTATTATTAACAATATTATTAAAATTGGTAAAAATTTATTATTATTTACTATTATTATTATTAACTTGTATAATTATTAATATTATTAATATTATATTTAATTATAGTTTATTACTTTGATTCTTATTATTATTATATTATTACACTTAATATTATTACTATTTATTAATATGATAAATAATAATAATAATAATATAATTATTACTATTATTAATAATATTATTATTTTAATGCTAATATTAAAATTGTTAATAAGAGTAATATTAATATTATTTTAGATATTATATTTATTAATATCATTATTATTATTTTAGAATTGTTATTAATATTATTATTATAATCAATATTATTATTAATATTAATATTATATTATTATTATTATTATTAACTTATATGATTAAGAATATTATTATTATTTTAGTATTATTAATATTATACTTACTAATAATAACAAGAGTCAAATAAGAATAATAATAATAATAATAATGAATATATGATCGTAAAGTTGATGTTGGTGTAGTGGTTATGATTTGTGTATGTATGCTGAAGGACCTGGGCAATGAGAAGAACGCGACTCATAAGTTAAAGGTTTTAATACACCAAGTCTCAACTTTCAAAGCTGCACATTTGGAAAGTTTTCAAATGAATTGAAAAAATCACTAAACACATTTTAAAAGAAAATATTCAATAGTGTAGAGGATTTCAATAAATAAAAGCTTCAAATGGCCATCATTCTAAAAGCTATACAAAGATCATTGAAGATGAAGAAGAATGAGAGATTGATGAGGAACAGACAAAGAAATTCAAGAGAAATATTATGACTGAATTCATTGTTATATCTTATTGTTGAGAGCAAATTAGAAAAAGGCTGTGTGCTTAATTATTGTAAATTCTTCACATTATGACGTTTACCCTATGAGTTTTGATTTTTTTTCTCTATTTAGAGAGTTTTCTCAATATCGAGAGGTCTTAATCTTACGAGAAGATTAGAATTGGGTTTCACCTAGAGAGGTTGCAATACTTGTCACTTTGAGATATTATAGTACTTGTTACCTAGAAACGTATAATAAGACTTGTTACCTAGAGAGGTGTAATAATACTTGTTACTTAGATAAGTATAAAATACTTGTTCCCGAAGAGGTGTTAAAACTCATACCTGAAGAGGTGTAATAATAATTATTCCTAGAGAGGTGTTGAAACTCGTTTATTAAAATCTCTTAAGCAGTTTGTTTAAGGGGACTAGACGTAGCTCTAATTATAGGGTGAACCAATATAAATTTGTGTCTACTTTTTTTTCCTTAAACTTTGATTTTAAATTTCTTAGAATTTATTTTAAATATATTTGAATTATTCATATTTCGTAATTTGAGTTCAGACTCCATTCAACTCCACTCCTATAGAGCCAAATACACCTTCACCTCATTTGAACATTATAAATGTTTTCTCCTTGTAGCATTTAAAGATCCCAAACTCTTTTACCAGAGTATTTCTTTCTTGCTCTCTTAACTTCTTCAGTTTCTTCATGAGTGACTTCTAACATATCGCACATTTCCTTAACTGAAAAACACACAGAAACTCTATAAAACTCATCAAGAGTTTGTCGCAACCGGGACGACGATCTTAAAAAAAAAAATAGGTTTTAATAAAACAGAGGAGTCGCCACCATAATTTATCGAAGGAAAAACTATGAAAAAACCAAAAATCGGATAAGGCAAGTTCACAAAACCAGATACGGAGTCCGGGAGTCGGTTACGTGTGGGGAAGGTATTAGCACCCTCACAACGCCCGCCCTAAGGCAGTACCTTTAATTAAATAAGTAAAACAAAATAGTGTGGTTTTTCTCAAAATATTTATCTTTCCCAAAAGAATATAATGCAAATAATAACAAAACAAAACATTTTTTTTAAAGGGTGAGCCCGACAAGGATTTGACCTCGCTCCTACGTATCTCTATCAAGAATAGAGAATCAGGGTTACGTAGTTCTTTGATTGAGTATTTGTGAGGGATAATTTTGAAATTCGAAAAAGTATAAGGTGCAGATCTTAATTAAGGAAGGTGTAAAAAGTAGTTCAACTAGTCAAAAGGGTATTTTTGAGATTTGTAAAGAGCTCGGAGGTGTTGGCGCAAAAGATGGGGTGCAGAAAGCAAACCCTTGATCATAAACCCACTTATGTTAAGGGCAGTTTGGTAATTGAGTTGCAACACAGGTGCAGACTCAAATCAGTGGGGTACAAAGAATAGCTCCACTAGTCAGAAACCCAACCAGTAACCAGGAGCATTTTAGGAATTGGAAATAACCGGGGTATAGGCATCAATACAGGGGGTGCAGAGAGCACCCCCACTAACTAGAATCTCCTTTAGGGTTTCCCGTCGTAGGCACGGTAGGGGGCATGGCTTGCGGCGGCGGCAGTGTAGCAGCCGGCGGCCCACGGCGAGACTCACGGCGGAGGTGGCAGGCGCTGCCAACGACGGCGGCGTGGCCAATGAACGTTAGCCCACAGCGGTGAAGGTGGCAACGTCATTTTCACGTGGTTTGGAAGCTGCAGGGACGTGAGGCGTCGACAATGGAGGCAATGGTGGTTGAAGGTGCGGTTTTGATGGTGTTTAGGGTGTTTTGATAGTGGCAACGATGTGTAGAAGTGACGACGGTGACGCCACGGCTTTGAAGACTTGGAAACCACTCGACATTGGTGGTTTGGGAGCGGCTCGCGGCGACTTGGAAGGTGCCATTCATGGTGTGTTTTTTTTTTTTGGTTGCTCACGGTGGTGGTGAGAGCCTGGCTCTCGGCTGGGAGTTTATTTGATGGCTTGCGGTGGTTGTGGTGAGATTAGGTAGCCGTGTTTAGGGCTTATGTTGAGGGTGAAGGTTGGTGGTGATGTTGGTGGCTTATGGAGATCTGAACGTAGCCATGGGGATTCGTGGTGGAGAGTGGCACCGCAGCAAGCATGGCATGAGCGGTGAAGGGAGACGCACCTTTGGCGACGTTGGGAGGTTGAGGATGGTGGCCGCCTCATCTTGCATGGTGCACTGGAGGAGCATGGAGGCTTTGAGGAGGGAAGGACAACAGCGGCACTGTGATAGCCATTGGAGGATGGCGAAGGAAGCAAGGCTTTTGGGAGGAAGATGCATGGTGTAGGATGATGATGAATGAGGGAGATCATGGTTGGGTGAGTGGATCATTGAGGTGCAATTTTAGTGTGAGTGGATTATTGAGGTGCAGTTTTGAGTGCTGGTTTTTATGGAGATTATAGGGGCTGGTTGGCTTCTTTGTGGTACAGTTTTGAGGTTGAAGATGGGTTTGTTTGGCAGCGTCTTTTTTTTCAGTAAAAGCATGGGATGAGTTGATAGTATTGGAAGTGGAAGGAGCTCGTGGTGAGGGGTATAGAAGGTGGTTCTGAACTTGGAAGCCAAAACAGAGGATTGACGCGTTGAAGGTTTCTATTGTGGTTTCCTTGAAGGGTTTGAAGGTTTCTAAAATGGTTGGCTTGGTGGGATTGGACGTGTTTGAGAGAAGTGGTTTATGGTGGGTATCATGATGAATGTGGTTTCGGTGGGTGAAGCTAAAGTGCAGGGAGGAAAGGTGGAAGGCGTAAGATTGGTGACAGGAGGTGCATGTGATTAAGGTTGCAGAGGGGCTTGCATCATGGTGGGTGATTTATGAGGAATGCAGTGGAGGGGACGCTTAGGTTATTAGGTTAGTGGAGAGGATCTACACCCCATGCTTTCGTTAGCCATATATTTTTTTTGTTTGTTTTGTGGTTGCATGGGGCATGTGGATCATGTGGTAAGGAGAAGGATGCTGTTTGGCAGAGACGCATGGAGGTTAAATATTGATATAGGGGTGACGCAGCAGAGGCGCAATGTGACTGGATGTCTTACAGAAGCATGGTAAAGGTGCAATTTTTTATGGCGTTTTTTTTTGTTTTTGAGGTGTGAGCGAGGTGCAGGATGACATACGTGTTATAATTTTCTCTTTTTTTTTTTTT